>Ga0068872_10003643_pt1 | contig 11723 bp, 8 predicted proteins | sample NOAtaG_7_FD_66441 | JGI IMG/M metagenome (GOLD analysis project Ga0068872, IMG submission 66441) | Freshwater lake microbial communities from Lake Erie, under a cyanobacterial bloom - NOAA_Erie_Diel1S_2200h metaG | ecosystem: Environmental > Aquatic > Freshwater > Lake | place: USA: Ohio, Lake...
ATCCGTCGTATGTTCGTTGACACCTTCAACCACTGCCATAGGTGTCTCGACAAACCCAGGCGCTACCCCATTGACAAGAATTCCGTGTGGCGCCAATTCAACCGCCAAACAGCGCGTCAACTGATCGATGGCACCTTTGGCCGAGTTGTAGTGCGATGAGAGCGGTGCGCCAAGAAACGCATTCACAGACGAGATGTTCACAATTTGACCACCATGTCCTTGGGCCGCCATGACACGAGCAGCAGCCTGACTGCACTTGGTAGCCCCTAGGAACATCACATCCACCGCACGATGCCATGAATCAAAGTCCGTCGTCAAAAAATCAGCAGGATAGAAAATCCCGGCATTATTGACAAGGATGTCAACTCGGCCATAGCGCGCTACCGTCTCATCGACCATTCGCTGCGCATCATGGCGAATATCAATGACGATATCGGTGGCATCACCGCCGGCTGCCTTAATCTGGGTAGCCACCTCTCGTGCGTGTGCACCGTCAATATCAGCCACCATCACCTGATGACCACGAGCCGCTAACTCATGGGCAATCGCTCGGCCAATACCACTTCCTGCGCCGGTCACAATCGCAACTTGTTGAGAGACCTGTGGCATCACATTGCCCTTTCATTATTTCACGTGACCGGTTGAAGAAATATCAGATACTGCATCCAATCCATGATAAATCACGGCCCGTAACTGTGTTTTAAGCTCTTGCCCTGGCAACAATCGACTAGCAGTACCCTGGGCAACTGCATCATCAAGCTTGTACGGATACCCAGTGCACGGCTCAAGAATCGCCGCATACAAACTACGCCAACCGCCATATGCGCCAAACACCCAACAGGTACGGAAGACTGACGCATCAAACGCCAAGCCAAACCCGTGACGTTGGCGCGTATCGGTCAATGAACACCACCCGGCATCAAGTTCGGTCGCATAAAAGAAATCACAGGTATTGGCGGTCACCGGCGGAATCAACCGCATATCCTCGGGGCCATGGGCAGTCTGAGCGATAGGCCAGGTGAATAACGCCACATCATCGCCACAACGACTACGAAAGCCCTCGTCGATTACGACGGTACGTGCCGGCATATCGATACGACAATCCGCATTAATTGCCACAGCGGGATGCAACTTCCACAGATAATCGAGTGGTTGGCTGGCATAATTGACGAGTCGGTAATCGACACGCAATTGCAACTCATTCGCAAAAAGACGAATCGTCTTCTCGACCAGCGTATCGGTTACAATGCCCCGGCGCGACAATTTGACACCCACATGATCTGCCTCGCGGATAATCTGCCATTCAAACGGCATCGACCACCACTCGCCATGATCCGGATAGGCGTCACCTGTCAGGTTAGTGGGGGCATCATTGGGGAAGAGCTCGTCCCACCCGCCACAAAACCAATCGTCGTAGGTGGCACCATAATGAGCCACGCGCGGCAGCACCCGTGGGTTGTGCCACAGCACCTCACGGTCGGCGATTTTGTCGTAGAGTGACCACAACTTACCACCGAGCTCAGGCAACAACATGGCACGAATGGCGTGGTTTTCGAAGATGATTGTTCTAAATCCGCGCCACGTATACTCACTGTCAACACGCACGTAGCTCATCTGGCTGCTCCTTCTACCCTTGACGCACCATGTGCACGATCTCGCCCGACAACTCGAGCAACGCCAGGGTCACGCCAGTTTCCATCAACTGTGCACCTGTCATCACTTGTTCGCTGCCTGCATCCTTGATGCGCACCACATACGTTGATGCCGCATCAAGTCCTCGTGGCTTCACAGCGCGTGAATCACCGCCACCCATGGCGCGGAACACCATCAGCACACTCTCTGACTGATCAGGCGCAACCGCTTGAATGGCGTCCCAGCCCCATCCTTTGCGCTCCACATTATAGCGAGGCGGCAACACGTGAATCACCTTGGCATCACGAATCAACTTCCGATATGACTTGTACTCATCGATTGAGGCTTTGGCATAAGTAAACTGCTGTGCATTCCAATCAGTGATACGTTGCATCAAAATCAGCGGACCACCGAAGATGGAGCTACGCAACGTATACGGAGTCGGATCATCCTCCATGTAGCGCACACTGTATCGTGGTGAGAACGGATACGACGCGCCGTATGTGCCTTGACGAGTTGCGTAGGTAGCAATGTTGTCAACCGTAATGCTCGTGTGGTAGAGGCGCGCCATTTTGTAAGTCATCATCATGCCGCCATCTTCGCAGTTCTCAAAAACCACGTGCGGATACTTCTCACGCAACGTTCCAATCACTACGTCGATGCCGTACTGCGAGTTGGCGTAATTGCTGTCGCCTGGTGCATGCGTATGGTCAGTACGGGTGCAGTACTTGACCATGTCCTCACCGTCTTGGATGATGTAATCAATCCCCTCCTGCTCAATCAAGCGTGACACCTGCTCGATAATCCAGTTACGACAAGGATCGTTACCAAAGCAAAAGAACCCGGCACCAAAGTAATCGTCATAGGTTGACACTAACCACTCTGGGTGCTGTTTCGCGATGGGCGCCTCGGATGCACATTGGGCGATGGCGATATGCACGCCAAAACGCATACCATAGCTCCGGGCACGCTCAGCGAGTGGTTTAAGGCCGCGAGGGAATTTGGCCTTGTTCGGATGCCAATCGCCAATCGTATTGGCCCAGCCGAGGTCCATCACAACCACCTCAATGCCCAGCTCATGACAGCGGTCAATCACCTCGAGTTGTTGCGCTTCATTGATCTCTTGGCCGTACTTCCACGAGTTGTATTGTACCCAGGGGTAGCGATCATCGGGGCGTGGCGGATGGACATAGCTCTCGGCAAAGCGGTGTGTCACAAAACCGGCTTCATCCCAGTCGCCATGATAGCGTCCCACAAAAATAGCCGGCACATCAAACGTCGCCTTCGGTTTGAGGATATGGTTGAGTGTGTCGATGACACTGCGCACATGCGTCTCGGTTGGCGTAGCCCAACCAAACACACGGCTCTTGCCATTGAATTCGACTCCGGCGACCAAGCCAGGACCCTGGCTCGGCGGCATCTCGGCATCATAGTCGTGCGGGGGTGGCTTGAGGGCAAACCAACCACAACTTGTGGCAGCGTCGTAGTGCGATGGGTACGAACCCATGCGGATTTCGAGTGGGGTGCGTCCTGGCCAGATTTGGCTTTGATGTTGCGTAAAAAAGTCGCTCCGATGCGGCCAACTAAATTGATCGACATGGAACATATAGAGTGGGGCTTGAGGAATTACAAAATGGGCTATGGCACACTCTGTGATTTTCATTGCGTCAGCACTAGTATTATTTACGGCACCCCAAAAGCGTACAAACGGTCGATCAGGGTATGTCTGTACGTACTGCACATAGACCAGGCCAGGTGCATTGATGGTCAGTTCGGCCACCGATGACCCATCGTGTTGACGCGTCACCGCACCAGGGTTGAGCGCGGTCCAGCTGACAGGCACACCGGCGACTGACAGTTCACCGAGACGCCCATCACTGATATCGAGGCCGGCATCTGTGCTGGTCAGTTGATACGAAATTTGGCCATCACGGAGCGTTATCTGCAGCGAAACATGGGTATGGGTGACGACTACGGTGTTTTCAGCCGGGGTGCGAATCAGCATTTGGAATCCTTTCTGAAGCAATAAAGAAAATACACAACGCCCACGGACAAATCAGATTCATCCGTGGGCATGCAGTAGGCGGATTAGCCTTCGGACAGCATTGCGGTGGCCTTCTCGTCGATTTCCTTACCGGCATCGGCAGGTGAAATCTTGTTGTTCCAGACCAAATCGAGGGTTGGTGAAATCACCTCGCCCAAGATCTGCTGAACCTTGGCGCTGTAGACGTCGCCGATGCGGGCACTGCCAATGGCAGCTGACACATCTTTGAAGCCGGCTGGCATACCGTCGAGGAATGCAGCGGAGTTGCGGGCGTCAGCGCGGATTGGAATCCAGTCGCGCGTCTCGGCCATCGTCTGCTGATACTCGGTGGCACACCAGATGGCCCATGCCGTGGCAGCATCAGTGTGCTTGCCGTCCTTGGGGATGACCCAGCCGCCGAACCAATATGGCATAGCGCGATTATCGCCCCACTTTGGCATAGGAGCCATGTCCCACTTGAATGGCAACTGTTGATTGCTCGAGATCATCCAGGTACCGCCTGGGTACATGGCGACCTTGCCTGAGCCGAAGATGCCAGTCTCTTGGCCGACCACTGAACGCATCTCTGAATCTGGAGCCAACTTTGACACGTACATGACGTCTTGGATCCACTTGAGGGCGTTCTGGGCCTCTGGCGAGCTGAAGGTGAACTTGGTAGGCTCTACGACCTTATCGAAGTACCCGCCACCCTGCGCCCATGCGAGTGAGATTGAACCCCACCATACGGCCAAGTCACCGACGTCAAAGCCCCATTGCGTGACTTCTTCGCCTTCGACCTTCTTCAACTTCTCAGCGATGACCAAGATGTCGTCCCAGGTGGTGTTAGCATCTGGGTAGGCGACGCCGGCGGCATCGAAGAGATCCTTGTTGTAGAAGAGGGCCATGCTCTGGAAGTTCTCGGGGATGGCATACATGTTGGCACCATCGAACTTCCATACGGCCATCTGCTCTTGTGGGTACAAATCCGGGTTGGCGAAGTCAGCGACGGCATCAAGGTCAGCCTGCACATTCTTTACCAAGCCCTGCTTGTAGTGACCATAGGCCTGTACGTCCCAGAAGTAGACATCAATTGGCTCTTTTGAGGCATACGCCAAGTCGACCTTTGGCCAATACTGATCCCATGGTAACAACTCCATCGAGACCTCGTACTTGCCAGCATACTTGGCATTGAACATCTCAGCGCGCTTCTTGAAGTTATCGTCAAGAACCGGTGAGTTGCTCCACATCATCGCCTTGATTTTGGCCAATTCACCCGTGGCTGGAGCCTCGGCAGCACCACCCTCGGCTGGGGCTTCAGCAGCTGGTGCAGCACCACCACAGGCGGCAAGCACACCTGCAGCTACTGCTGCTGAACCAAATGCCATCGTGCGCAGAAAACGGCGCCGTGTCATTTGTTGCTCGTTCAATTCTTTACCCATTGCACACTCCTTCGTAAAGTGCAAACCATCTATGTACCAGGGTGATTACCCCTTGATACCAGTCATCACGATCCCACGCACAAAATACCGCTGAGCAAAAATAAACAATAGCACCGGTGGAATAATTGACAGCGTCACCGCTGCCATCATCAGATGCATTTGTGGCCCAATTCGTGGCGATCCCTGAAAGTACGTCAATGCCACCGCAATTGTACGCTTGCTCTCATCACTGATGTAAATCAACGGATTAAAGAAGTCATTGTACGTCCCGACAAACGTGAACACCGCAATCGTCGCCAAAATTGGCCCACTCAATGGCACCATGATGAACCACCAAATATGATAAACCGTCGCACCATCCATCATGGCCGATTCTTCAAGTTCTTTGGGTATTGTTATGTAAAATTGCCGCATCAAAAAAACATAGAACGCATTGCCGAAAAACGCCGGCACGATCAACGGCATGAACGTATTGACCCAGCCAATACTATTGAACAACAAATACGTAGGCACGAGCGTCACTGCGCCCGGCAACATCATCGTACCCAACAACACCATAAAAATAGCATCACGCCCAGGCGCCTGCAACCGTGAGAATCCATATGCTGCAAACGATGACGAAAATAAAGTGCCAATCATAACAAACGCCACGATGATTGCTGTGTTTGTTGCGTGCACGCTGTAATTGAGACGAGTAACCGCCGTCAGATAATTCTCCCACTGTGGCTCTGCTGGAATCCACTGTGGCGGGTAAATATAAATATCACCGGGACGCTTAAGCGATGTTGAAAGCATCCAAAAAAACGGTATTAAAATGAACGTCGCACCAATCAGCAATACTGCCATGGTGGCAATCCCGAGCAATTTGTCTTGACCAGTGCGCGTGCGAAATAAGCGTGTAATAGCTGTCATCATCACTTCTCCCGTCGCTCTGTCTCATAAAAGACCCACAATGGTGATGACCGAAACACAAAAATCGTCAAAACCAACACAATCAAGAACAGCACCCAAGCGAGTGCAGCCGCATAACCAAAATTCAAGAACTGGAATGCATGACGATACAGGTACACGGCAATAAACAACGTCGAATTGTTTGGCCCGCCATTGGTGATCACATATGCATCCGTAAACACCTGCAAGGCACCGATGATACCCAACACCAAATTAAAAAAAGTCACATGCGAAATCATCGGCAATGTGATGTAGCGAAATTGCGCCCATTTGCCGGCACCGTCTATCTCGGCGGCTTCGTTAATCTCAGCAGGAATCCCTTGTAACCCCGCCAAAAAGATTAACATTGTGCCACCAACACCCCAGACACTCGTAATTATCAACGCCGTCAACGCCCAATTCTCATCGAGCAACCAGTTTGGTCCCTTGATGCCGATATTGCGCAATAACGTGTTCAACACGCCATATTGACCATTGAAAATCCAGCGCCACAACAAGGCAACACCGACGCCCGATATGACCGTAGGCAAATAATAAATCGAACGCAACGTGTAAATGCCGCGCATCTTTCGATTCAACAAAATCGCCAAAAACAACGCCAGCATCATGCCGAGCGGCACACTGATAATTGAATATGTAGCACTGACTTTGAGCGCCTGCCAAAACAATCGCTCACCGTACATCTTGACGTAGTTATCGACACCAATCCACTTCGGATCGTTGAGTAAGTTATAATTCGTAAAACTCAAAAACAATGACGCAATGATTGGCCCAAGTGTGAAAATTAACAATCCCAAAATGACGGGTGACATGAACACATACGCATTCAGCGCCTCGCGTCGCTCGCGCCAACCACTTTTTTGCTGTCGTGGAACTGTCGCAGATGAACTCGCCATAGATAACCTCTCTGTTATCCGTGTTCCATATTGCCGTATGCTACTGCATTGTTCACATATATGAATATGTTTCACGAATCTTGCAACCCGAGTATAACAGCAGGGTGTCAAACTGTCAACTTATGGCTACAATACGCTCGCAGAGGATTAATGCAGAACCAGGCTCAGTCAAACCACTCACCATCCAACCGGCCGCAAGTTCGCTCCCTGCTATACTCGTCTGACGGTTTTCGGCCAACCAGGTCAGCCGATACTGCGCAGTCGCATCGATATCGCGCAAATAAAACCGGCGTTGCGGCTTAGCACCCGGCAAGCGAAATAACGCAAGTAACATGCGATCAGCTCCAGGCATGACATATTGGAATCCGGCAAATCGATCGAGTGTACCATCGCGACGTGGTTGATTGGTCAATCGGTGCATCGTTGCCGTTGAGACAAACGATCGAACAACCTTCTGGTAATCCGCAATGTGCTGCGCATAACGATTGCGCACCCAAGGTAACAGCGTTGGTAAACCCTGCGAGAAGCCGAACCGGTGCAACATGGCAATCCGTGTATAGTAATCGAGTTGTTCTTGGGTCAGGTCACTACTTTGCGGATCAAACGTCTGCTCTGGATGATCAGCAAAGCCCCACTCACAGAATCCCCAGTGCAGACACGCATCAGGTGCCAACATCGTAGTGGCCCCCCAGAACAACTGCAAGCTATGCTCTGGCCAGTCCGGATCGCTCAAAAAGGCCATGTGTGTGTGGCGGGCAATGCCCAAATCGATGCGCAATCCACCCGATGCACAATTCTCAAGGATTACGTGTGGGTACTTCGTACGAATCTCGGTCAACAGTCGATAATAACCGTGATAATGGCAGAGCAATCCATCACCTTCGCCATGACCATGGTCGGTACGATTACAGCCAGCCCCTGGATCAAGATTGAAATCGAGCTTAATCCAATCAGCGTTGTACTCGACAATCATGCGCTCAAGCGTAGCAAAGGCCCAGGCATACCCGGCATCGCTACCAAGACACACGTATCCTGCTGGCGTCCCATGGCGCATCGCCACAATCGCAGGGTGCTCACGAGCGGCAGCAGCCTTTTCACCGAGGGCCTCAATCTCACACCAGATGCCGAACGCCATCCCTTTGGCATGTACATAATCAGATAACGCCTTTATTCCCGAGGGAAAGCGCCGTGTGTTCACAAGGTGCCAATCACCACGGTAATCGTACCAGTGCGTGTCAGGATCGGAGGGGCCAAACCAGCCAGCATCGAGCGTACACACCTCGATGTTGAGTGTGCGCGCAACGTCGACGTTCTGGCGAAACACGGCCTCGTTGAGCGTACGGTCCTCATATGTCCACCAGTGATTCCACTCCACAGGCATCGTATCGGATAATGGCGTACGTGGATACCAATAGGCACGGCCGATTTGGGCATACTGACCAGCAATTGCATCGATATCCGTATGATTGGCCACCACTGTCACCACCGTTGGCGCAACCACACGAGCACCAGGATCGAGATCACTAAAGTAGGCCCAATCGTTGAGCCCCGCCGACAGATTGACATGCCCATCCGGACGCTCTTGCATGCGGATAACCCAATTGCCAGACCACGCCACCGAGACAGAGATTGCGGCCCTGCCATCACGCCAGGCGGTCATGTACGGGTGCATTCCTTGTGACGAACGCCCTGAACGCACCTCAAACACGATATTGCTAGTCATACGCTGTGTTACTGGCTCAAACTCACGTCCCCACCCACCGGTGTAACCCATCACCTCGTATGCGCCAGATGGTAGTGTTAATGCGATTGAGTCGATCCGAGTGATGCGTTGCGTCGACGATGATTGATTGACCACCTCGACCCAGCTTTCAAAGAGATAACTGCCCGCATAACTACAAAGATGAAATTCAATCAATAATCGTGTCGATTCATGAATAAAATGCACGACCGTGTGCGTTTGGCCAGCCCGTGATGACGCATCTACAACTGACACACATCGCACATCGGCTGCCGTCGCCGAAATCCGCTCACCACCAATTTGGACACCGAACAAGTCGCTATCGGCTAGTGCCCAACACACACGATCATGGTGCAAGGCCGAACTGGTAAACGGCGATTGTCCACCAGATTGCCACTGCAACGACCCTGTCACTAGTGCAACCGTGGATTGATTATTCATGTGAAAACCTTTCGCATTTGTGAATTATGCGCCCCAATCCTACGGTTTAACCGCTAAATTGTCAATGTGCCATGCTATAATCGCTGTACTCTACACCAACCACGAAGGATCTCGCGCCATGAAGATTGACGCAGTTGACTTTTTTTATCTTTCAATGCCCGAAGTACTTGATATCGGCGATGGTAGTCAAGACGCCCTCCTTGTGCGCATCCAAGCCGGCCCATACGTAGGTTGGGGCGAATGCGAAGCCTCACCACTCGTCTCAATCGCTAGTTATGTCACGCCGATGTCGCACAGCGCCTGCAAACCGGTACGAGACTCCGTGCTTGGGCAAAACCTCAACGACCTCAGCGATATTGCCCGAATTGGCGCACTCGTGCGCGCAAACAGCCTCGATTTACTTCAAGCCGAACACACGCTCTCAGGTATCGATATCGCCTTGTGGGATTTGATGGGTAAGCGCCTTGACACACCAGTGTATCAGCTACTCGGGTATCAACAGGCGCACGGGAAGCTCCCCTATGCCTCTCAACTCTTCGGTGATACGCCCCAAGAGACGATGATCAAGGCCCAACGCGTGCGCCAACAAGGATTCCGCGCCGCCAAATTCGGCTGGGGTCCATATGGGCTCGGCAGCGTGGCTGACGATGCCGCCCACATCTATGCGGCGCGCGAGGGACTTGGCCCGGACGGTGTCCTGCTCGTTGACGCAGGTACGGTGTGGCTCGACGATGTCGCCAAAGCTATGCCACGCCTCGACGCACTCAAGGACTGCAACACAACCTGGCTCGAAGAGCCGTTCCTCTCAGGAGCGCTGACCGCCTACCATCAACTAAGCCAACAAGCCAACCCAATCAAACTCGCTGGTGGCGAGGGTTGCCACACCTACCACATGGCCCAACACATGATAGATTACGCGGGTATCGGCTACGTCCAAATCGACACCGGGCGGATTGGCGGCATCAGTATCGCCCACAAGGTAGCCCAATATGCCCAAGCACGGGGCGTCACTTTTGTGAATCACACGTTCACCTCGAATCTGGCATTGAGTGCCTCGTTGCAGCCATATGCGGGGCTCAAAGACGACCTGATTTGCGAGTACCCGGTCGAGCTCAAGCAACTCGCATACGACATGACCATTGAGCATCTGACACCAGATGCCGAAGGTTTAATCCATCTCCCTGGCAAACCCGGGCTAGGCATCACGCCCAACATCGAGTTAATTCGCCCATACGTGGTCGACTGCGAGATTCGGGTTGGGCGTCAAACGCTCTACAAAACCCCAGAACTGAAGGCCTGATAGGCATGTGGAAACCCAATCCACCCACGTTACGCTGCAGTTGACGTGGGTGTTGATTTTTTTGAAAACGCTATACAAATGGCACAATATACCAGATAATACAGAGACACTATTGCTTACCATGAATATACAACGAGACAGTTATGAACGAACTATCACAACGCGTGCTGGAGACTATCAGTGAGTATCAACGCGCCGGTGCTGAGTACGGCATTCAAGTATGTGCCTACCACCGCGGCCAGGTCATCGTCGATGTGGCGAGTGGCACACGTAACCTATCGGGCGATGTACTTGATGCCAACACACTAGTCTTTGGTTGGTCGATGACCAAAGGGGTAACTGCCCTCGCCATGCACATCCTCGCCGAACGTGGTGTCATCGCCTACGATGATTTCGTGGGGCGCTATTGGCCCGAATTTGCGCATGGCGACAAGAAGTACATCTCTATCCGCCAGTTCCTCGCCCATACGTCAGGCATGTCCGAGATGCCACTCGTCGATGACCACGAGATCTGCGATTGGGATGGCATGTGCACCCGATTTGCAGCCATGACTCCCACCACTCATCCTGGCGAAATACCAGCCTACCACGCCATCAGTTATGGCTGGTTACTCGGCGAGGTACTGCGGCGGGCTGATGGTCGCACGTTGACACAGTTTGTCCAGGACGAAATCTGCACTCCGCTCGGCATCACCAATCTTCACATCGGGCTGCCCGCAGATCGACTCAACGACTGCGCTGATTTACACTACGACGGCTTACCGCATCCACTCCGAATGAAGCACGTCGGCAGTGAGTTGATGATGCGTCGGCCCGACATGTTCGCCAATCTGCCCCACGTGCGCACTGCCTGCATGCCGGGCATCAACATGCTGACCAATGCACGATCATTGGCCGCGGTATATGCATCGCTTGTCGGTACGGGTGTTCACGGCGTGCGATTGCTGCCCGAACGTCGCGTCGACATGGTACGAAGTGTGCAACGGCTAACCTTCGACGGTACTACCGGTTTTCGCATGGCCATGGGGCTCGGCTATCAACTCCCGGACAGTGTCGACGATTCGGCTATGAGCAAGCGTCGGGGAATCTTTGGCCATGGCGGTTGGGGTGGCTCGATTGCGTTTGCTGACCCTGAACACGAATTTGCCTTTGCGCTGACAAAGACCAACATGAACCATAACGTTGATTTGTTGCCCATCAACATGGTGGTCGCCAAGGCTATCCGTGCGCATTTGGGTATTCCCGAAGAGTAGAGAACATACCATGACCATCAATCATCAACTCCAATCACTCCTGCAAC
>Ga0068872_10003647_pt1 | contig 11716 bp, 8 predicted proteins | sample NOAtaG_7_FD_66441 | JGI IMG/M metagenome (GOLD analysis project Ga0068872, IMG submission 66441) | Freshwater lake microbial communities from Lake Erie, under a cyanobacterial bloom - NOAA_Erie_Diel1S_2200h metaG | ecosystem: Environmental > Aquatic > Freshwater > Lake | place: USA: Ohio, Lake...
GTGAACTTTTTATGGTACCAGGCATCGATGAGTTGTCCTATTTCGGCTATAGTAAACCCTACAGACTTGGCGTCGTTGATAAACTCTAACTTTTCTACTGTCTCCTCATCATAATGAAAGTAGTTATTTGTTTTTATCTGAGGATTTTGTTGTCCTCGGATTAATCCTGACTTCTCGTAGAACCGGATGGTGTGAGGCGAAAGCCCAGTCTTTTTTGACAATTCATTTATCAGCATGGGCCAAAAATAAAAATTTGAAAGAAAATTTTAACCATAGAGTATACTCTAATGTTGTTGGTTTTAGCATTTGCCGTTACGTTTGTCAGTATAATCATTAAAACACTATGAAAAAGACAGTATTAATCACCGGTACTTCCAGTGGAATCGGAAAGGCTGCCGTATTGGAGTTTGCAAGGCAGGGATGGAATGTGGCGGCTACCATGCGAAATCCGGAAAGTAATCAGGACTTCAAAAATTTTTCAAATGTTAAGGTCTATGCACTGGATGTGACTAACCCGGAGACTGTTGAACGCGTATTTCAAAAAGTTTCGGCTGAACTGGGTGCAATCGATGTTGTTGTCAATAATGCGGGTTATGGTGTGGATGGACCATTTGAAGCTATGGATGATGAAATTATCAGGCGTCAGTTTGAGACTAATGTTTTTGGTCTGATGCGTGTTACGCGTGCCGCAATTAAACTTATGCGTCCTCGAAAAAATGGAACAATCATTCAGATTTCAAGTATGGGAGGGAAAGTTACCTTTCCTCTATACAGTATCTATCATGCTACTAAGTTTGCTGTTGAAGGATTTACAGAGTCACTTCATTATGAACTTGATCTTTTTAACATCCGTCTTCGAATCGTTGAGCCGGGTCCAATTGTTACCGATTTTTTTGGCAGAAGTCGACAGATGATAAAACCGGTTGATACCTTGGAGTACGACTCTTTTGTCAACAAATTTAATTCGGCTGCGGTAGAGGTAATGAAAACCGCCGAAGGGCCTGAGGTTGTCGCTCGCGCCATCTACATGGCTGCGACAGACTCCTCTAAAAAATTGCGGTATGCGGTTGGTAAACCAGGCCCGCTTTTATTAAAGCTACGCAAAATGCTTTCAGATGCCACGTATTTTTGGATGGTACGCAAGACCTACAAGTTGTAATGCAAAAGCCGCCTTGTTGAAGGGCGGCTTTTTTGTTTTTTATTGAGAAGCTCCTATCGAATTATTTATAAAGTTCCTTTAGTGAGAATATGGTCTGCTACTTTCCTCCTCGCTTCCTTTAAATTCATCGGTTCGATTTTAGTAAATCGCTTTAGACCTAAAAGCATCATGCGCAATTCATCGCCGGTGGCAAATGAACTGATGGCGTTGCGTCCGGCTTCAGCAGCTTTTTGAACAGCGTGATGTAAGGTAATCATCGCCATGGCTTTTTCAATTTCACAGGCTTGTTCGCCGCGCTGATGAATTAATTTCTCAACCCGTAATAAGGTGGATTCGGCTACGTAACCTTCGATCAACATGTCAGCCATATCCATAATAATTTCCTGCTCATCGCTCAGTTTCATCATGAATTTCTGGACCGCTGCACCAGCTACCATGAGTCCGGCTTTTTTCAAATTCAATAAGACTTTTTTCTCGGCTGCAAACAATTCTCCTTCTGGGGCCGGAGTAAGCTCCGGAATGGACATCAATTCTTTTTGAACGGCCATGGCCGGCGTCATGAGATCAAGTGTTCCTTTCATCGCGCGTTTCAACAACATGTCGATGGTAAGCAAACGGTTGATTTCATTTGTGCCCTCAAAAATTCGGTTGATGCGTGCATCGCGGTAAGCGCGGTCCATCGGTCCTTCGGCAGAATAACCCATGCCTCCATAAATCTGAACTCCCTCATCGACAGCAAAATCAAGAATTTCGGAACCATGAACTTTAAGAATGGCACATTCAATCGCATACTCTTCAAGTGATTTCAGTCTGGCCTGACCAGCCTCGACTCCTTCTGCAATCAGCTTGTCGTACCAGTCGTCAATATTTTGTCCGGCACGGTAATGGGCCGATTCAGAGGCAAAGGTTCTGGTCGCTACTTCAGCAATTTTGTGTTTGATGGCTCCGAAGTTGGCGATTGGTTGACCAAATTGTTTTCTTTCTTTGGAATAGTTCACAGCTGTCTGCAACGCCATCTTTGCACCGCCCAGCGCCCCTGCACCTAATTTGATGCGTCCAATATTCAACACGTTCACAGCGATTTTGAATCCATTTTCGCGTTCACTCAGCATGTTTTCTACCGGAACCTTGCAATCATTGAAAAAGATCTGACGCGTGGAGGATCCCTTAATGCCCATCTTTCTCTCTTCTGCATTCATCGTTATGCCACCAAAGCTTCGCTCAACAATAAAGGCTGTCAGATTTTTATCGTTATCAATCTTGGCAAATACGATCATGATATCAGCAAAGCCGCCATTTGTGATCCACATCTTTTGTCCGTTGATGAGGTAGTGCTTGCCGTCAGCGCTTAGTGTTGCTTTTGTCTTTCCGCTATTGGCATCTGAACCTGAGTCTGGTTCTGTTAAGCAATAGCAGGCCTTCCATTCTCCAGTGGCCAGTTTCGGAATGTATTTTTTCTTTTGCTCTTCTGTGCCAAAGTATAAAATGGGAAGAGTGCCGATGCCCGTGTGCGCACCATAGGCTACGGCAAAAGAGTAGGAGGCACCAAGTGCTTCGGCAACCAGCATGGTGGTGTTGAAGGACATCCCAAATCCACCGAGTTCTGGTGGAACAGAAGTACCTAAGAGACCCAACGCCCCTGCTTTGTCCAACAAGGCTGGCATCAGCGCTGGATCTTTCATCGAATCAATTTCATCCAAACGTGGCCAGATTTCCTGGGCCACAAAATCGTAACATGTTTTTTCGATCATGCGTTGTTCTTCACTCCATTCTTCTGGAATGAACACATCGTGTGCAGAAGTTTCGCGAATTAAAAATTCACCACCGCGTACTGTTGATTTTTTTGCTTCCGTTACCATATCCCTTTGGTTAATCTTTAAACATCAATTTAATACTTCGTAAATACCAGCTACTCCTTGTCCTCCGCCAACACAGGCTGTTACCATTCCGTATTTTTTATTTCTTCGGCGCAACTCATTAAACAACTGCACCGACAATCTCGCTCCTGAAGATCCCAGTGGATGACCCACAGCAATGGCGCCGCCATTTACATTCAGTCGTGAACGATCCAGACCTAATTCCTTAACTACAGCGAGCGATTGTGCTGCAAAGGCTTCATTTAATTCGATGAGATCGAGGTCATCTTGTTTGATTCCGGCCACTTTCAAGGCTTTTGGAATGGCAGCTACCGGACCAATTCCCATGATGCGCGGTTCTACTCCGGCTACGGCGTAACTCATCATTCGGGCAACAGGCTTCAGGTTGAGTTGCTTCATCATCCGATCGCTCATCACTACTACAAATGCTGCGCCGTCAGAAGTTTGAGACGAGTTGCCTGCCGTAACGGAACCCCCCATTGCAAAGACTGGTTTTAATTTTGAAAGCCCTTCCACGGTTGTGTCTTGGCGGATACCTTCATCCACCGATACCGTGAACTCCCGGGTTTTCTTTTTCATGTTCTCATCGACGAACACTTCTTTAACGGTGATTGGAACGACTTCGTTGGTAAATTTTCCGTCTTTCCATGCTTGAGCTGCTTTCATGTGCGACTCAAAGGAAAATTGATCTTGCTCTTCGCGGCTGATTTTGAATTGTCGTGCTACTTCCTCAGCAGTCAATCCCATGCTGGTGTAGTAATCCGGATTGGTGGATGCAATGGAATAATTCAGCGCTGTCTTATAACCCATCACAGGAACCATCGACATCGACTCGGTTCCGCCGGCAATGATCACATCCGCCATTCCGGCGCGGATACGATCTGATGCAATGGCAATGGCTTCAACTCCAGAACCGCAATATCGATTTACGATCATGCCGGGCACATCAATCCCAAGCGCCAGTAGTGAAATCATTCTTCCCATTTGCATACCCTGTTCGGCTTCCGGAACTGCATTGCCGACGATAACATCATCGACCATTTTAGGTTCCAATCCCGGAACAGACTTAACCAGATGACGAATTACTTCTGCAGCCAGGTCGTCGGGTCGTGTGAAACGAAACCCTCCCTTTTTTGCTTTTCCTACTGCTGTACGGTATCCATTAATGATGTACGCTTCCATTGGTCGATTGGTTGATTTCCTGAATTTCTTTTTCTCTGTTTTTCTTAAGGATTGTTATGATGCAGATCAGTTTCTCAACGGCTTTCCTCCGGTAAGAATTGACTGAATGCGCTCAAGTGTCTTGCGTTCTCCGCAAAGAGAAACGAAAGCTTCACGCTCAAGGTCGAGCAGGTATTGTTCACTAACCTCTTGCGAATAACTGAGATCGCCACCGCACATCACGTTAGCAATCTTCATTGCAATTTTCGCATCGTGTTCGCTGATGTAGCGACCCATTTTCATACCCTGTACGCCTGCGGCAAACAAGGCCATTCCTGACCGACCCTGAACTCGAATATTTTTTGATTGCACGGGCATCGTATAACCGGCATTCGCTAATTCAATGGCAGCTACTTTGGCATCCAATATCTGTCGGTCTTTATTTACAGAGACACGATCCTGCGGACGAAGTATTCCCATGTCACGAGCATCTTCTGCACTGAGAGCCACCTTTGCTGTTGCGATGTTCATGAATGCATTTTGCAAAGCATTGAGTTCGACATCACCTTCCAGCATACGGTCGCTGGCGCGTTTGGTAAGTTCTTTTGTTCCGCCTCCGCCGGGAATTAATCCGACACCAACTTCGACAAGGCCGATGTATGTTTCAGCAGCAGCCTGAGCAATATCGGCATGAAGCGTCATCTCACAACCGCCGCCCAGTGTTCGGCTTTGCGGACAAACGACAACCGGGATGGTGGAGTAGCGTAGGCGCATGACGGTATTTTGAAATGCCCGCACCATAAAATCCAATTCATCATAATCTTGCTCGATGGCACACATGAATACCATTCCAAGGTTGGCGCCGAGTGAAAAGTCTGCGCCTTGATGTCCAACGACTAAACCGCGGAAATCTTTTTCAGCTGTATTAATCGCGTGATTCAGGCCTTCTACAACGGCACTGCCGAGCGTATAGCTCTTACTCTGCCACGAAAAATTGATGATGCCATCTCCCAGATCAATGATTTGTGAGTCGGCATTTTTCCAAACAATTCCGGAGCTGAGGTTTTCAAGGATCAGGAATGATTCTTTTCCTGGAATGTTTTTGTAGGATCCTGAAGGGATATCGTAATACTGGCGTTTGCCATTGTGCACGCGGTAAAATGAAGTATTTCCTGAACTCAACATGGTGTACACCCAGGCTGCAGGTTTGTATCCCATGCCTTCCATAGCTGTTACCGTTTCAGCAACGCCGAGAGCGTCCCAGGTATCAAAAGGACCTAATTCCCATCCAAAGCCTGCGCAAATCGCATCGTCGATTCGGAAAAGCTCATCGCTGATTTCAGGAATTCGGTTTGAGGCATACTGAAAAAGAGCATAGAAAACATCGCGGTAGAAATCTCCGGCATTGTCCTTACCCTTCATTAAAATTTTGAAACGCTGGCGAATGTTATCGATGCCCTTGGTTGTTTCGAGCGTTGCAAACTTTGCTTTTGCTTTAGGTTTATATTCGAGTGTGTTCAGGTCCAGTGTAAGAATTTCAGACTGACCTTTTTCATTTTTTACTTTTTTATAGAAACCCTGACCGGTTTTATCACCGAGCCATTTATTTTTTTCAAGGGTAGCCACAACATCCGGAAGCTTGAACATTTCCCGACCTTCATCGCTAGGAAGTGCTGCATAAAGATTTCCTGCAACTTTAACCATGGTATCCAGACCAACCAGATCGGAAGTGCGGAAGGTTGCTGACTTCGGTCTTCCGATAACCGGACCGGTAAGTTTATCGATTTCATCAACGTTCAATCCAAGCTTACGCATGGTGTCGATGACTTTCAATAAACTCCAAACTCCAACGCGGTTACCGATGAATGCCGGAGTGTCTTTGCACAGCACACTAGTCTTTCCGAGATAAAGATCTCCATAGTGGAGCAGGAACTGGGTGATTTCCGGATCGGTGTCGGCGGTAGGGATTACTTCGAAAAGGCGTAGGTACCGAGGGGGATTGAAGAAGTGCGTTCCGGCAAAATGTTTTTTGAAATCAGCGGATCGGCCTTCGGCCATCAGGTGAATGGGAATGCCTGAAGTATTGGAAGTAATTAATGTGCCTGCTGTCCGGTATTGTTCAACCCGTTCATAAGTCTTTCGTTTAATCTCCAGATTTTCAACCACCACCTCGATGATCCAGTCGGCTTCTTTGATTTTGGAAAAGTCGTCGTCAAAATTTCCAAGTGTAATTCTTGATTGAAAGCGCTTGCTGTAGAGCGGGCCCGGGTTGCTCTTTACACATTTCTCAAATGACGATTGGACAATCCGGTTTTTGAACGCTTTGCTGTCTTTGTTCAGTCCTTTAGCTGTCTCTTCAGCGGTAAGTTCAGCAGGAACGATGTCGAGCAGGTGAACACTGCATCCGATATTGGCGAAATGACAGGCGATGGCCGAGCCCATCACTCCTGAACCAAGAACAGCAACCTTGCGAATGTGTCGGGTCATGGAAATAAGATTTGAGTAAGGTTTTGGAAAATCCTTTATTGCATCACGAAAGGCATATGATTTATCTCATAAAGATTAACCGATGCATTTCTCTTCACCTTCTAAATTAGACAATTCCCATCAGCCGTATCTGAAGCGCGAAATGAATTTTCCATCATCTTTTTTTTCAATTGAAGGCTAATGCCGGAGGCATGTTGAACTGGCTTTTTTTTGGTTTTTCCCTTGAAACGCAGGACCTGATGTTATTGGGTCTGGTGGCCCTGCTTATTGGTATGGCCAAGACCGGAGTTCATGGAGCCGGGATGATGGCTGTGCCTCTTTTGGCTGGAGTTTTTGGAGGCATATTTTCCAGTGGCGTCATGTTGCCTTTATTGCTTTTAGCTGATGTTTTAGGGGTTTGGTACTACCGAAAGCACGCTTCCTGGCCACATTTGAAGCTGCTTTTTCCATGGGCAGCGGCCGGAGTGGTTGTAGGTACAGTTGCAGGTAGCTTTATCGGAGATGGTGTTTTTAAGTCCATTATGTCCATCACTATTATTATAAGTGTCGGAATTATGATTTGGCTGGAACGGAAACCCGATCAGGTACCTCGGCAGCGCTGGTTTGCGGCTTTGAGTGGTTTGGCTGGCGGCTTCACCTCCATGGTGGGAAATTTGGCTGGAAGCGTTATGGCCATTTATTTTTTATCTATCCGGCTTCCGAAAAACAGTTTTATTGGAACAACGGCTTGGTTTTTTTTGGTGCTCAACGCGTTCAAACTGCCGTTTCACATTTTTTTCTGGAAGACAATTTCCTGGGAGGTGGTATGGCTTGATTTGATGTTGCTGCCCCTGATTATTATTGGGGCAGTTGCAGGTATTTGGGTTGTGCGTCAATTTTCAGACCGCTCGTATCGGTGGTTCATCATGATCATGACCGTGCTTGCGGCGTTGTCTATGCTTTTTCCGCAATAGCCCTCGTGCATTATTTATATTTGAATTCTTTTGTTGAAGCATGAAGAGCCGCTTACCTCAACTTTTTATTTTTTTCTTTACAGCGCTGGTGTTCGTCGCATGCTTAGAGGATGACGCTAAGAAATCAGAGGAACAGGATTACCCTGAAACGCAAGCCTGGTGGACAGAAGAAATTTTTTATCAAGTGTTCGTCCGTAGTTTTTACGATTCTGATGGTGATGGAAATGGGGACCTAAAAGGAGTAATTCAAAAACTGGATTATCTCAATGATGGAAATGCTCAGACGACTACAGATTTAGGCGTTACTGCTTTGGTGCTGATGCCTGTGTTTTCATCATCAACCTACGACGGATATGCCACTGTGAATCATCTGGAAATTGATCCGGATTACGGTACGCTACAGGACTTAAAGGAATTGATTGCGGTTGCTGAGCAACGCGGTATGCGCATCATATTAGATTTTCCTATAAATCATACGTCCAACCAACATAGCTGGTTTTCAAAAGCAGCTTCTGCTGATCCGGGTTCTTTTAAAGATTGGTACATCTGGAAAAAAGAAAATCCGGGATCGTATAGTCCGTATGGCGGTCCGTTGTGGCATGCTGCTGCGAATGAGTTTTATTATGCTTTGTTTGGACCTCTTAAACCAGATCTCAATTTCACGAACGAGGCAGTCACGACTGAGATAAAGAATATTTCAGAATACTGGATTAAAGAAATTGGAGTGCACGGATTTCGAATGGAGGGTGCTGGCGCATTAATTGAGTCGGGACCGAACATAATGTTTACACAGGAAAATCTGGATTGGTGGCGTGACTATTTTTCTTTTGTGCGAAAACTTGACCCGGCTTTCATGCTTATTGGGGATGTGCCGGGACTATCTTCTATCGCAGACCCCTATGCTGATGATCGTTTAGATCTTTGTTACGAGTATGAATTATCCAGCGCGATCTTCAGCGGAATAAAAAATCAAGCCGCTTCAACAGTTCGGGAAAAAATGATTGATGTGATTAATCGGTATCCGTCATTTCAATGGGGCATCTTTCTGACCAATCAATTTCAGAATCGAACGATCGAAATTTTGAATGATACCGAGCAGGCCAAACTTGCGGCATCGATTTTATTGACACTACCCGGCGTTCCATTTCTGTATTATGGTGAAGAGATTGCAATGTCGGGCTCAGGATCTGGTGAGGAAATCCGTCGTCCCATGCAGTGGAGCGGTTCAGTTCAGGCCGGGTTTACGTCGGGTTCACCTTGGTATCCCCTTAATTCCGATTATCCGAAAGTGAATGTGGCTGTTCAGGAAAACGATAGCCGTTCCGTTTTGAATCATTATAAACAAGTCATTCAAATCCGAAAAAATAGTCTGGCGCTCAAGCGTGGAAGTTTTGAACCGGTACGATCAACCGATCCACGCGTTTTTTCTTTTATGCGTATTGTAAACTCAGAGATCATGCTCGTCATTCACAATCTTTCGGGCAGTACGATTTCCAATCCGACACTTTCCAATTCAGACGGTTCATTGTCAGCGGCTACATATTCAGGAAAATTTTTGCCTTCAGAGGATGTGGCGCCAAGTCTCGTGATTACAGGAGGCGGCTCATTCACTGGATATGCACCAATTGCTGAGCTTCTTCCACACAGTACTTTATTTATTCGCTTTTCAAAAAGCGAGCAATAAATTTTTTCAATCCGGAAAGTAACTGTTTTGCTCTGTAAAGGTGAGTCTTCATCCTTTTTTGGGATTAATTCAGATTGTTAACTGATAAAAGTCATGTTTTCAAGTAAGGTCTCTCACATATTTTTGAAGTGATCTAATGACCCCCATCATTAACACAAAAAGTGGTAACTAATTCTTCTTTTCAGCAGCTAGCCATTTTTGAAGGCCAGACGATAGGCGCTATTCAGAAAATTTTTTCTGATCGTTATCCTTATTTGCGAATTGATTTGTTTCGCAACCTCGAACTCAATGGTATCCGAATTACCAAAAAACTTGAGAATGCCTACGGTTTATTCCAACTTCCTCAGACGGAAATCAGTCTTTTGGGTGATCGTACAGTTAAGTGTTTAAAAGATGATATTAGAAAGGCCACTGGTCTGGTGGCTAAAATTTTTCGCAGATCGGGAAATGTTTGGATTGAAACTTCGCTGACAGACGACTGGACCCTGGAAAGACAGAACGAGGAGGGCAAGTTGATGGTTCCGAATCAGTAAATCATATTTTTCAATTTTGCTTCCTGCAGAACCGTAATTTTTCCTCCTTGTATATCTATTAATTTATCAGTCTTGAATTCACTCAGGGTGCGGATTAGTGATTCGGTGGCTGTTCCAACGACTTGGGCTAAGTCCTCACGAGAAATCATCAATGGAGGATTTTCTGCAGTGGTCGTGCGAAATTTTTGAAGGACTTCGAGTAGGCCATTTGCAACTCTTTTGCGGACGGAATTGTAGGCCAGATTGATCAGTTTCTCTTCGTGAACGACAACGTTTCTGGTAAGTAGTTTTATGAATTGCCGGGCTACCATGTTATCGGATCCAACCAGCTTTAAAAAGTCTTCACGCGGGATAAGCATGAGCTCTGCATCCTCAAGTACTTCCGCGCTGTCTTTGTAGGATGTTTCTTCCAGAATGGGTGTGTAACCAATGAAATCACCGGCTGTGTGAATCTGAGTGATGAATTCTTTTCCGTCTTCATTGGATCGGTAGGTCTTTACTTTTCCACTGACTAGAAAATAGAGGAACAGAGGGCGGTGTCCTTCCTGAAACAGAATAGATTTTTTGCGGTACTTCTGAACTTCGCGGGCTTTTTCAGTCAACTTTACATTGGCGTGGTGTCCGGCGGTATCAATGAATTCACTAAAACCACTGAAGTCCTGGGTGAAGCTCTGACGAAGTTTTTCTGATTTTTTGAGACGCACTTCGATGGCATTCAATAAGTGAGTCTCATCAAATGGCTTGGTGATGTAGTCATCGGCGCCTAGCTCCATACCTTTTCGGTAGTCAGTTTTTTCTGATTTGGCTGTAAGGAAAATAAATGGGATGGTAGAGGTCTCTGGATTTTTACTTAGCATGTGTAACACACCATAACCATCCAGCACGGGCATCATGATATCGCAAATGATCAAATCTGGTTTTTCCTGTAAGGCCAGCTCAACACCAACTTTACCGTTTTCAGCGGTTACGACTGAATACCTGGCGAGTTCCAGGATTTCGGCAGTGTTTTCACGGACCTCAAGGTTGTCTTCGATCAATAGAATTTTGCTCATATGACGCAGTAATTAAGAGTTTTGTTTTGGTAAGTAAAGATTGAAGGTTGTTCCATTTCCGGGTTCGCTACTCCAGTTAATACGACCCTTGGCCATTTCCATATAACGGCTTACCAGGTATAGGCCTAATCCTGTTCCCTGAATATTGGCTGCATTTTCTCCTCTGAAAAACCGTTCGAATAACCGCTTTTGGTCTTGCTGTGAAATACCGATTCCGCGGTCTGATACGGAGATAACCAAGTTATCGGCCTCTTCAGTACAGGTTATTTTCACCTCTTCATTTTCGGGAGAAAATTTAATCGCGTTAGACAACAGGTTTATCAGCACATGGCGCAACATCTTTAGATCAAGAGCATAGTCTGATTTTACCTGATGGGTGAATAAAATCTTTTGACCTGTTTTAGCCAGGTGCTGCATTTCAATCACCATGCGATTGATTTCTTCCTTTAGTTCTTCGGCAGTAATTAATTCAGGATTGAGTTTGATTTTACCTTCTTCAATTCGTCCGATGGATAAGAAATCTTCCAGGATATCCCGCATATTTTCAACGGAATCCTGAATTCGTTTGAGGTGTTTCTCACGTTTGGCTTCATCTTCCGGATTGGAATATTTGCGAATGAGCGCAGCGGAGGAGTGAATGGTGCTGAGCGGCGTTCTGAATTCGTGTGAGGCCATTGTTACGAATTTGGACTTCAGGTCGCCAAGTTCTTTTTCCTTTTGCAGCAACTGACTAAGTTCTTGTCGTGATTGTTCGAGTTCGCTGAGCGCTTCTTTCATCATTTTGGTACGGTCTTCGACCTTCTGCTCGAG
>Ga0068872_10003658_pt1 | contig 11693 bp, 9 predicted proteins | sample NOAtaG_7_FD_66441 | JGI IMG/M metagenome (GOLD analysis project Ga0068872, IMG submission 66441) | Freshwater lake microbial communities from Lake Erie, under a cyanobacterial bloom - NOAA_Erie_Diel1S_2200h metaG | ecosystem: Environmental > Aquatic > Freshwater > Lake | place: USA: Ohio, Lake...
CCCGAAACAGGCGACTGGCTGCTTAGTGAAATTCTCTTTGACCCGCTTACTGGCGGCAGCGATTACCTCGAAATCCGCAATGTTTCTGCCGGTTACCTCGACCTGAAAGACATCCGGATAGGCAATGCAGCAGAACTGAAAGACCCGCTTACCGAAAGTTACCTTGTAGAGCCTGGCGGATTCATAATTTTCACTGAAAGTACCTCTCTTACCCTGCGTGATTTTCCCCGCGGCAGAAAGGAGAATTTCATTGAAATGAGTCTGCCTTCCTTCAACATCGACAGCGGAACAGCACGCATTACGAGTCTGAGCGGCAGGGAACTGGAGCGCTTCTCGTATTCGCAGGATTTACATGCACCTGTTCTGGATGAAACCAAAGGCGTTTCGCTGGAAAGAATCAGTTCTGCCTTGCCGGCAGGCAGTCCGGACAGCTGGCAGTCGGCCTCTGCAGATGCCGGATTCGGCACACCGGGCTATGAAAATTCCAATGACCGTGATTTTGACCTGAGCGGAAACTTCAAGGCAGACCCGAAAGTGTTTGCGCCTTTCGGCGGAGGACCTGCCGATTTCACCATGCTAAGTTATGAACTTACCGAAACCGGACTTTTTGCCAATCTGCGGATTTACTCGGCTTCAGGGACTCTGGTAAAAGAATTAGCCAGGAGTCAGAACCTTGGAAGCAAAGGATTCTGGAAATGGGACGGCCGGGATGAAAACGGGCGTACTGCCGGCATCGGCCTGTATCTGGCGGTACTGGAATTGAACAGGCAGGGCGAAGGCACCCGGTATCTGCGCATTCCGCTGGCCATCACGGCTGCCCGATAACTGCCTCCTTCCATTCAACGAAAATCAGGAAAGGTTCCACTCCTTTTGGCCATATTGCGTTCGATTTAAAAGCGTAATGAAAAAAACAACACTTCTGCTCAGCATGCTGGCTTTGTTTGCCCACAGCATGAGCGCTCAGACTGCTCTTCCGACCGTCTGGAATTTTTCCACCCCGCCCATCACCTCTCCGCCAAACGGCTGGACCAGCGGACTGGCAGCTGCCGGTGGCAACCTCACCTATACAGGCTCGGGCCTGTCCATCGGTGGCGATAATACTGCAGCCAGATTTGATGCTACCGGCGATTTCATCACCATATGGTTTGCTGAAAAGGCCGGCCCTCTCTCCTACTACATCAAGGGAACCGGCATTCCTCCGGCGGCTTCTTTTACGGGCACTTTCAGCGTTCAGGAATCAGCCGACGGCGTTACCTTCACCAACCTCAGACAATTTACCACCGCTTCCCCCGCACCAGGAGGAAATGCCGCGATGGGCGCAGCCAACAAATTTGTTCACACGCCCGCACCTGCTTCCCGGTACATCCGTTTTTTTTACACAGAAAAGCTCTCAGGATCAAACATCGCCCTCGATTCGGTTCTGATAAAAGCAGCCCCTGCCGCCGCTACTCCCTCTATGACCCTGAAGCAGGGAAGTACAACCATCGTCAACGGAGGTCAGTTTGTAGTAGGAAACACCGGCAGCACTTCATTCACCATTTCAAACGGAGGAACGCAACAGACGCTTAACTTTGACAGCATCGTTTTCAGCGGACCTGCTGCTGCAGATTATTCCGTGCCATCTCTTCCCAACGGTGTAAGTCCAGGCACATCCGGATCCATGCAACTGAATTTCACGCCCGGTGCAGATGGTTCCAGAAAGGCCGTAATGAAAATTTACAACAACGACCCGGACCGGAATCCCTATGAAGTAAGCCTTTACGGCATTGGGGGCAATTTCGCCACTGAACCGGCTGCCGGACCGGGAAGCCTCAGCCTAAGTGATGCCAGACCATATTTTTTCCGGGTTTCCATGACCGCCGCTCCTGATGCCGAGAAATACATCATCCTTCGTAAATCCGGCGGGGCAGTAAGTGAAGTACCTCAGGACGGCATCAGCTATAAACCGGGTGACTACATTGGTTCTTCCGTGGTCGCCTATGCAGGCGACTCTGCTGTGAGCAATCTGAGGCCCAGGTACATTTTCTCGGGAACAAATTATCAATTCAAGGCCTTCAGTTTTAACGGACCGGCAGGTTTCGAAAACTACCTGACCAGCACTGCAGCCGAAGCTTCCATCACCACCCCCGGTAGCCAGCCCGGAAATTACTATGATGGGATCGACCCCAATCAGCCTGGATTTATTACCAGCCTGCACAATAAAATCAATCCGCATGACACCATTTTCTACAGCTTCTTTGCCTCAAGAATGGTGAATGCCTGGCTGGAACGCGATACTGCAGAAGGCAAGAAAGTGGTAAACTGCGTATATACCAATCTTCCACAGATCTATGATGGCCAGTTTATCTGGGCTGCCGGCTCAAATAATGCCGTGCTGACGAGGGAGCATACCTACGCTCAGAGCTGGATGCCCACCAATACACCATCGGTTTCACCAAACTGGCCCAGTGCACCGAACGGCAAGGAATACCCTGAGTTCAACGACATGCACAACCTATTCCCGACGCATCAGATCAATGCCAACCTGAAGCGTAGTGACAACCCCTTAGGTGTGGTTATTAATCCTACCTATACTTCTCCTACCGGCGAAGGAAAACTGGGTACCGGTGCATCCGGCTTTACCGTCTATGAGCCCCGGAATGCTCACAAAGGGGATGCTGCCCGTGCACTCATGTACATGGCCGTTTGCTACCATGGTATAGGCGGCCGCAACTGGGGACTTCCGCCCAATGCCAATTCTACTTCACAGCAGAGTACAGCTGTACTGATGGACTGGCACCAGCAGGATCCGCCATCGCCAATGGAAATTGCGCGGCATGAACTCATTTTTGCCCAACAGAAAAACCGAAACCCCTTCATCGATAATCCTGCCTGGGCAAGCTATATTAACTTTTCAAACATGCAGTACATTACCTCTGTTGCGGCGCCTGTTGATTTCCACGGCCGGATAGCTACCTGGCCAAACCCTTCCGCCGACCGGATATTTGTGGATGCAAGTCTGCATTTTGAAAATCAGATGAACTATGATTTCACCGACCTCAGCGGCCGAATTGTCTTGAGCGGAGTTTTACCAATGGCCATCAGTGAAGTTCAGCTGCCTTCCGAAAGGGGGGCTTACATTCTTCGCCTGCACGGCAAAAACGGAATCAGAAGTACAAGAGTTCTCAAAGACTAAGCCTGAGTCTCCCATTTTCATCCCCGGTCAGAGGTTCAGACCGGGGATTTTTTTTATCTCCGTTCCCATACAGTAAAATCAGTCACCGGAATTCCCATTAATTTTCAATGCGCCAAAACCGCTTTTTTCCTAAATAGCGGCCAATGAAAGTAGCCGCCTGCGCCCTCAATCAAACGCCTCTCGACTGGCAGGGCAATCTGAGCCGAATTCTGTCTGCTACAGAAGAAGCACGTAAGCAGGGTGCAGAACTGATTCTCTTTCCCGAACTATGCCTCAGCGGTTATGGCTGCGAAGATTATTTCTTTATGCCCTGGGTATATGAGAAGGCGAAGGAAATCCTGCTGACCGCCATCCTTCCAGCTTCTGAAGGGCTTTTGCTGGCCATAGGCCTGCCCTGGCATTATCTGGGTCGGAACTACAATACCCTGGCCATTTGCCAGGACGGAAAATTACTGGGCCTGTATGCAAAGCAAATCCTTGCTACCCGCGGCGTTTTTTACGAAAACCGCTGGTTTCATCCATGGCCGGATAATACTACCGTTGAACTGCAGGACTTTCCCGGAACCATTCTCGGAGATTTTACGGCAGAATGGATGGGATTCAGGCTCGGCTTCGAAATCTGTGAGGACGCCTGGCATCCCGATGACCGGCCGGCCGTAAGGGGAGCTGCCCGAAAAGCAGACATCATCCTCAATGCCTCCGCCTCTAATTTTGCCCGTGGAAAACTATCCGAACGACATCAGGTTGTGGAAAGTCTGAAAGGAAGAAACCAGGCCTGGTACCTCTATGCCAACCTGCTCGGAAACGAATCCGGCAACCTGATTTTCGATGGCGAACTGATTTTAGGCAAGGCAGGAATAGTGCTGCACTCCTCTCCCATCCTCAGCATGTCGGAGTGGAAGCTGGAAGTTTTCGAATTGGATGAAAACCAGCCCTGGCCCGGAGCCCGTCCTGCCGCCTCCGACTTTGAGGAATTTACCGCTGCTGCCTCCCTGGGTCTCAAGGATTACCTCCGGAAATCAGGCAGTAAGGGCTTCACCCTTTCACTTTCCGGCGGTGCGGATTCTGCAGCCTGTGCCGTTCTGGTTGCCGAAATGCTGCGCCGTGGCATTGAAGAAATCGGAGCAGAGTCTTTTTCCCTTCAAATCGGTACTTCCGCTGCAATGAAAAACCTGCTTTGCTGCGTCTATCAGGCAAGTAAAAACTCAGGGCAGGTTACAAGGCAGGCAGCACAGCAACTGGCCGAAGCTCTAGGAGCGGAATTCCATTGCTGGGAAATTACATCACTCATAGAAGAATACACCGCACTCTCAGAAAACAGCCTTGGCAGAAACCTCAGTTGGGAAAAGGATGACCTTGCCCTGCAGAACATTCAGGCCAGAAGCCGGGCACCGGGTATATGGATGCTCTCCAACCTCCGTAATCATCTGCTTATTACCACCGGAAACCGCAGCGAAGCCGATGTGGGTTACTGCACCATGGACGGCGACACGGCAGGAAGCCTTGCCCCAATTGCCGGAGTGAGCAAGCACTTTATCCGGCAATGGCTGGTTTGGGCACGAGATGAACTGAATCTCCCCGTACTTGACCTGATCATACAGCAGGAACCCACTGCGGAACTGCGTCCCGGCAAGCAGACCGACGAGGGCGATCTGATGCCCTACGAACTGCTTGAGAAAATTGAAATTATGTTCCTGAAGGACAGGCTTTCTCCTGATGAAATTCTTGAAAGCCTGTGTGCCATCCGTTCCGAAAGCAGGGAGTATCTGGAACAGAATATTAACAAATTTTTGCGCTTGTGGAAACGCAGTCAGTGGAAGCGCGAACGGCTTGCCCCCTCCTTTCATCTCGACCGTTTCAATGTCGTACCGCGCAGCATGGGACGATTCCCGGTTTTCTGCGGCTAAACCATGGAAGACATTTACAGAGTTGGAATTTACAGCGACACCCACGGCTGGCTGGATCCTCAATTGATTGGCAAGTTTTCGGATTGCCGTGAAGTATGGCATGCCGGTGATGCGGGTTCGGCGGAAGTTTTTGAACCCTGGCGCTCCGCGGGAATCCTTCGCGCAGTGTACGGCAATATCGACGGCGCAGAGGTTCGTGGCCTTGCGCCCGAATACAGTTTTTTTCATGTGCAGGGTTTTCCGGTGCTGATGCTGCACATTGCGGGTAAATACCCACGGTACAGTCCGCTTGCTGCGCGTCTCATCCGCGAACTTAAGCCCGGAATGCTGGTTTGCGGGCACTCCCACATTTGCCGGGTGGTTAAAGAAGGCGGACTTCTGTATGTCAACCCCGGCGCTGCAGGAAGGAGCGGATTTCACCATCAGCGTACAGCCCTGAAGATTGGCTTTCGCGAAGGCAAACCCGTTGAAATGCAGGTTTTGGAACTGGGTCCGAGAAGTGACAGGATGCTCTGATTGTCAGGCAAGAAGACTTTTTTTCACCTTCGATGGTCTTTTGGAGAACAAAGTCGAAAATTTGCGGAAAGCAATTGGGTCAGATAAACCCGTATTCCGCTTTTTGTGTAAAACCTACGTAATTCCGGCAGGGATGGAAGGGGCCGCAGCGACAGCGAAGCTTCGCCTTAGGCGGAACATGCCCGCACAGCCCGGCTGCCGGCAAAATGAATCAGGCCAGCAGCTTATCCGGCATCCGCTTCACAAACTTTCCGTAACCTTTCGGAATTTTCACCTCATTGTTATCAATGGCCAGTTTGCCCCTCAGAAATACCTTTTTCACTTTTCCAGTTACCTCCACGCCCTCATAGGCGGAATAGTCCACATTCATGTGATGCGTAGCGGCTGATATAACATGCTTCTCATTCGGATCGAAAATGACCACATCGGCATCTGAACCTACGGCCAGAACACCTTTCTGAGGATACATACCGAATATCCTTGCAGCATTGGCCGAGTTTACTTCCACAAATTTCTGAAGTGAAATCCGGCCTTTGGCGACACCCTCGCTGAAAAGAAGCTCCATCCGGTGCTCGATAGCAGGATGACCGTTGGGTATTTTCGAAAAATCCTTTTCACCCATCTTTTTCTGCTCCCATTTAAAAGGACAGTGATCGGTGGCCACTACCTGAACGATGCCCTGCTGAATGCCGGACCAAAGTGCCTCCTGATCTTTCTTCTCACGCAACGGCGGGCTCATTACCCATTTGGCCCCTTCAAAATCTCTTTCGTACAATGAGGCATCCAGCATCAGGTACTGAATACAGGTTTCGGCATGCACAAGCTTATTCTCGGCGCCGATCCGGCGAATCTGATTGAGGGCACCTTCGCAGGTCATGTGTACCACATAGGCCTTCACTCCGGTATAGGCTGCCAGGTCTGAGAACCTGCCTGTTGCCTCCGATTCGGTTACCTCCGGCTGTGAGAGGTAATGGTAAAGCGGACTTAATTTCCCTTCGGATTTAAATTTGGCTATCAGATAATCAATCATTTCACCATTGGTGGCATGCACGGTTACCATACCCCCATGCTGCTTTACTTCCTGCATAAGGCCAATCATCTGCCTGTCGTCAATCATCAGCGCACCTTTATAAGCCATGAAGGTTTTAAAGGAGGTAATGCCTTCATTTTCAATGAGGCCCCTGATTTCCTTTCTGGTCTCCTCGTTGTAATCCGTAACGGCCATGTGAAAACTGTAATCTCCAAGGCAGTTACCGTCGGAGCGGCCGCGCCATTCTTCGAGGGCAGCCTGCAGCGACTTGCCCTGCGTCTGGAGAATAAAATCGATTACCATGGTGGTGCCGCCATGCAGCGCTGCCCTGGTGCCTGTTTCATAGTTGTCGCTGGAAAAAGTACCCATAAATGGCATATCCAGATGAACATGAGGATCAATACCTCCTGGTAAAACCAGCAGGCCTTTGGCATCAATTATCTGATCGGCCCTGACCTGCAGATTTTCTCCTATGGCGGAAATTTTCTCCCCTTCGATGAACAAATCAGCGCGGGATTCTCCGGCTCCGCTTACAAGCAATCCATTTTTTATCAGTAAAGACATAATCGTTAGGAATGAAGATTTGAGGAAACATCGCAATTAGGCTTTTTTTCCTTTCTCATTGTGAAGGGCCCTCATTTTTTTCCGGGATTGATGCAGATTTTGCATCAATGGCAGGCCGGGGCATTACCTTTGCCCTGTGGAAAACATGATCAGTACCCGCCGGCTCAATAAATACTACAAAGGAGCAGAACAATTTCATGCCCTGAAGGATGTAGCCATTGACATCGGCAAGGGAGAGTTTGTTGCCATTACCGGTCAGTCCGGCAGTGGAAAATCTACCCTGCTCTATGTGCTTTCCACACTGGACACCGATTATGAAGGCGACATCCGGATAAATGGAAACCTGCTGAAGGACATGAACAGCAATCAGCTCTCTGCACTTCGGAACCGCGACATCGGCTTCGTATTTCAGTTTCACTACCTGCTTCCGGAATTTTCTGTACTTGAGAATGTTTGCCTTCCTGCCATGAAGCTCAAGCAATACACGCCCGCCCAGATTCGGGAAAGAGCAGCAGAAAAACTAAGCCTTCTGGGCTTGAAAGACCAGATTACAAAAAAAGCCAGCCAGCTTTCCGGAGGACAACAGCAAAGGGTTGCCATTGCCAGAGCCCTCATCAACGACCCGGTAATAATTTTCGGAGATGAGCCTACAGGCAACCTTGATTCTGCCAATGCAAAAATGGTTTTTGACATTTTCAAGGAACTGAGTCTGGCGCATAAGCAGACCATTGTTATTGTAACCCACGACCCTGAAATTGCCAACAAGGCAGACCGTACAATTTCACTTCGCGACGGCATAGTGGTTTCCTGCTGAAAATCAATCCGGCAACTGCTATAAGGCAGGAATACTTCCATCTTCCGGGTTCAGATTTGTGGCATGTTTTTTCATTTAAACCCCTAAAAATATGTCAATCGTAAAATCAAGTCCCAGAGAGGCAACCTTCCCGGCCATTTTTTCCGATTTCTTCAACAACGATCCTTTTTTCAGGACGGCCTGGCCATCCCTTGAAACCAATGGTTCTGTGCCTGCCGTCAACATCCGTGAAAACGACCGTGAATACAAGCTGGAACTGGCAGCCCCCGGTTTCAGGAAAGAGGATTTCAAAGTTGAGGTTGAAGACGAAATGCTGAAAATCAGTGCTGAGCGATCTGAAAATTATGAGGAGAAAAACGAGCAGTTCACCCGGAAGGAGTATTCCATGGAATCCTTTGAACGCTCTTTTTCCCTGCCTTCCAATGCCGGTAAAGACAACATCCACGCCCGGTACCAGCAGGGCATGCTGCTCATCCAGATTCCAAAGCGAAGCGATGCATCATACCGGCCAAAAAAGGAAATCATGATTTCATGATTAATAGGCTGCTATCCCTCCGCCTGTTGATGGCGGGGGGATATGTTGGCGGGAAATGTCAGATCAATGCGTGTTCCCTTTCCAGGTGTTGATGAGATCTTCATTTCAATTCCATAAACCTGAAGGACCCTGGTAGCCACCGCCATTCCAATACCCTGTCCTTCCAGCGAGCGCACCCTCGAAGACCGGTAAAATGGCTCTGATATCCGTCTTATTTCTTCTTCCTGCATGCCGATTCCATTATCTTCTATACTTAGAATCAGGCTGTTACCGGAATAATCCAGAACACACCTGACTGGTTCATACCCGGAGTATTTGCAGGCATTATCCAGAATATTAACCAGAGCAATTTCAAGCAGACCACGGTTTGCATTCACCAGCGCTTCCTTTTCTTCAAGATGCTCCAGATGAACCTTGATGCTGCAGCGCTGATCTGTACGAACCATATTTTCAACCACATCAAACAGAAGTTCATCCAGGCGCAGTAATTCAGCAAATTTCCCCGCATTTACCTGCGAAAGCCTTGATAACTGAAGCAGACTGTTGACGATGTGTTTCATCCTGAGGCTTTCCTGATACATGGCCTGAACAACTTCCTTGTAATAGGCTGAATCACGGTCACGGTTTAATGCAATTTCTGCCTGACCGATCATGGCTGCCAACGGGTTGCGCAATTCATGGGAGGAATTCCTTACAAAATCAGCCTGCGTTCGGAAGGATTCTTCCAGCCTTTCAAGCATGGAGTTAAAGGTGTTGGAAAGCTGGGCAATTTCATCCCGGTTGTCTTCGTAGGCAACCCGGCTGTTCAGATTCTGCGCAGTAATTCTTCGCACCTGAGAAATAACATATTTGATTGGCTCCAGTGCTTTTCGTGACAGGTAGTTTCCAACAAGCACCACAAAAACCAGAAAAATCAGAAAACTGATGGCCATAGACCAAGCCAGGTTTCTAAGTTTGCTGCTCCCGACTTCATCGAGGGCAGAGGCAACAATAATCAGCTTTTCTCCATCCAGCACTACCGTAAATCCGATGGTATGCCGGATTCCATCCACCATTTCAACACGTTCTGAAGATGCGATATTTTCAAGCAGTTCCGGTTCCGGACTCCAGCCACCTTTCCCGGAAGAAAAAATCCGGCTTCCTTTACTGAAGAGGTATATCACTTCCGAAGGCAAAGAAAACTGCCGGAAGGAATTTGTTCTGGAATGGCCTGTCCGAATACCCCCTGCATGATTGTTAGCCACGGCAAGTGCCTTTTCTTCCAGTCTTTCAAAAAATGATTCCTGGGCAAAACGAAAAGCAAGCAAAAAGTTGAAAACAAGAATAGCAAGCAGCAGCAGGGCCACCAGCACCGAAAACTGAAGGGTTAGTTTATGCCTTATTTCCAAATTACCTATTCACTGCGGAGGACATATCCGGTTCCGATTACGGTGTGAATCAACTTTCGGTCGAAACCTTTATCAACTTTATTCCGCAGGTAATTTACATAAACATCGACTACATTGGTTCCGGTATCGAAACTGATTTCCCATACCCTTTCAGCAATCTCAAGACGGCTCAGCACTACATCCCGGTTTTCCAGGAAAACTTTAAGCAGTTTAAATTCCCGTGTAGTGAGTGAGATGGCCTTATTCCCCCGAACCACGGTACGTGCAGCGGCGTCCAGTACCAGATCCCCTGCCCGCAGCACAGAGCCGTGCTCCATCAGTTTTTTGCGTCTTTCAATTACCCTGATTCTTGCCGCCAGTTCCGAAAACTGAAAGGGCTTTACCAGGTAATCATCTGCTCCTGCATCCAGCCCTGCTACCTTGTCTTCGGTACTACCGAGGGAAGTAAGCATCACAATCGGAAGCTGTGGCTGAAGTTTTTTAAAATCCCTGCAAAGCTGAATGCCGCTTCCATCAGGCAAAATCAGGTCGAGCAATACCATCTCAAAGTGATTTGGTGCCATCTTTTCCCTCGCTTCCTGAGAATCAAATGCCAGGGCAATCTCATGACCCTCCTCCTCCAGCCCTTTCTTCAGGTATCCTGCCAGATTGGCCTCATCTTCTACAACGAGAATTTTCACGATGTTTCTTTTTGATAAAAGCGTTTCAGCAAAACAAGATACTTCAACCCGAAAAAGCTCATTAGAATTTACTTAATCTCTGATAAATCACAATTTGCGGATTGAATGAACTCAGCCTTTCCTACCTTTCGAAATTAATTCACTGCCATGATTCCTGCCCCTGCCGACCCGAATCGAAAAGAAAAACTCGAAGCCTTCGACCGCCTGTTAACGGTGATGGATGAGCTCCGGCTTAACTGCCCCTGGGATAAAAAACAGACCATCGAAAGCCTGCGGCATCTTACAGTGGAAGAAGTGTACGAACTCTCTGATGCCATTCTGAAAGACTCTGTTCAGGACCTGAAAAAGGAGCTGGGTGATGTACTTCTGCACATTGTTTTTTATTCGAGAATTGCGCAGGAAAAGGAGGAATTCCACATAGGAGAAGTTATGAACGCCCTGTGCGACAAGCTGATTTTCCGGCATCCCCACATCTACGCCGATACCAAAGCAGAAACAGAGGAAGAGGTAAAACAGAATTGGGAGTCACTTAAAAAAAAAGAAGGCCAGGAACTTACGCTTTCCGGAGTGCCAAATTCCCTGCCGCCCATGGTGAAGGCCATGCGCATACAGGAAAAGGCACGGGGCGCAGGTTTCGATTGGGAAAAACCAGAACAGGTATGGGAAAAAGTACTGGAGGAAATCGGAGAATTCCGGGAAAAAACCAGCGAAGACGGCTTCGATTCCCTTGAAGCTGAGAAAGAGCTTGGCGATGTTTTTTTCTCTCTCATCAACTACGCCCGGTTCCTCAAACTCAACCCCGATGCCGCACTGGAAAGAACCAATCTCAAATTTACCTCTCGATTCAACTACCTTGAAAATAAGGCCCGCGAAAACGGACTTGAGCTGCGTAATATGAAGCTCAAAGAAATGGATCGTTACTGGGAAGAAGCCAAAAAACTGGAGCGAAATTGCTGATTATTCAGGCTGTATGTAAGAGTCTGCCATATTAAACCCAGAAAACGCATTAGAAAATCTATTCCAAGCCTATCCGCCGCGGCGGACAAATCAGAGGCTTCGCCGCCTTTTCTTCTGTATCCGTAGG
>Ga0068872_10003662_pt1 | contig 11686 bp, 10 predicted proteins | sample NOAtaG_7_FD_66441 | JGI IMG/M metagenome (GOLD analysis project Ga0068872, IMG submission 66441) | Freshwater lake microbial communities from Lake Erie, under a cyanobacterial bloom - NOAA_Erie_Diel1S_2200h metaG | ecosystem: Environmental > Aquatic > Freshwater > Lake | place: USA: Ohio, Lake...
TAGGAGGCGCCTGCCCGGAGGGCTGCCGCCATGGCCGCAGCGCCTTGAGCCAGATCGTCCTGCGGCAACAGCACCTGCACCTGGCCGAAGCCCGCCGCGCGGGCGGCCTCGGCGATGCGCGGGTGGCCGGCCAGCGCCAGCGCAGACGCCCAGTCGGCCTGCGGCGCCAGTTCGCGCAGCCGCGCCACGGCTTCGCTGCTGCCGAAGGCGAAGGCATGCTGCCGCGGCGCCGCGGCAGCCGCGGCAAGCGCCGCCGCACCGTCGGCGTCGAGCACCGGCGGCGCACGCCGGTAAGCGGCCAGGAACTCGACCTCGGCGCCGGCCTCGCGCAACTGCTCGGCCAGCCAGTCGCGGCCGTCTTCGCCGCGCACCACCAGCACGCGCCGGCCCTGCCAGCCGCGCGACGCCACCTGCGCCCACAGGCCCTCGCTGTCGGCACGGCCGGGCACCGGCTCGTCGACGAGAAGCACGCCCGCCGCCTGCAGAGCCGCCTTGGTGCCCGGCCCCGGCGCACCAGCCGCCAAGCCCGCGGGCCACGCGGCGCCGTCGGGCCGCACAGCGAAGAAGTGCTCCACCGCGTTGGCGCTGACGAACATCACCCAGTGGAACGCCGGCAGCTCGGCCCAGGCCCGGCGCACCGGCGCCGCATCGGCCAGCGGCTCGATGCCGATCAGCGGCAGCGCCACCGCGTCCACGCCCTGCGCTCGCAGCGCCAGCACCCAGGGCGCGGCCTGCGCCGCCGGGCGGGTGACGATCAGGCGGCGCGCCATTGGCAGCCCGGCTGCGGCTGCGCCGTCTGGGCCATTCAGGGCGCCGGCAGGTAGCCGGCGGCGCCGGCGGCGCGCAGCTGCGCCACGGCCTGTGCGCCGAGCGCACGCGCCGCGGCTTCGTCGGCCACCGGCGCGGCCACGCGCACCTTCAGCAGCGGCCGCGTCGGGTTGACGCCGTCGCCGAGGGCCGCGTCGAGCGTCAGCACGCCGTTGTCGGCCAGCGTGGCGTGGGCCGCCAGCGGCAGGCTGCAGCTGCCGCCCAGGCCGCGCGACACCGCGCGCTCGGCCTGGCAGGCCAGGAAGGTGGGACCGTGCAGCGTCTGCGCCAGCAGCGCCTTCAGCTCGGTGGCGTCTTCGCGCACCTCGATGCCCAGGGCACCCTGGCCGGCGGCTGGGATCATGGCCTCGGGGTCGAAGCGGGCGCGGATGCGCTCGGCCAGGCCCAGGCGCATCAGCCCGGCGGCCGCCAGCACGATGGCGTCGAAGCCGCCTTCGTCGAGCTTGCGCAGCCGCGTGTCGAGGTTGCCGCGCAGCGGCTCGATGCGCAGATCCGGCCGCAGCGCCAGCAGCTGCACGACCCGGCGCAGGCTGGAGGTGCCGACGACCGCACCCCGGGGCAGATCGGCCAGGTGCTGGTAGCGCGGACTGACGAAGGCGTCGCGCGGGTCCTCGCGCTCCCAGACCGCCACCAGTGAGAAGCCCTCGGGCATCTCCATCGGCACGTCCTTCAGCGAGTGCACGGCCAGCCGTGCCCGCCCTTCTTCGAGCGCCGTCTCCAGTTCCTTGACGAAGAGGCCCTTGCCTCCGACCTTGGACAGGGCCCGGTCGAGGATCTGGTCGCCTCGGGTCGTCATGCCCAGCAGGTCGACCGCGAGGCCGAACCGCGAGCGCAGCGCGTCGCGCACGTGTTCGGCTTGCCACATGGCAAGGCGGCTCTCGCGGGTGGCGATGACGACGGAGCCGATGTCGGCGGCGGCTTGGAGGGCAGTCATGTGTCGCATTGTGCCGACGCGCCAACCGCCGGCCCGGTGGTAATCTGGTTACATCGAATCGGAGCTCCCGCATGCCCACCATCCGCCCACGAACCAAGTCCCCCAAGGTCCCATCCACCGGGCCGGGCACGAAGGCGGCGGCCCGTGCGGTCGACAAGAACCGACCACTGGTCGAAGACATCCGGTTACTTGGAAGGATCCTCGGCGACACGATTCGCGAGCAAGAGGGCCACGAGGCTTTCGAGCTCATCGAACGCATCCGCCAGCTGGCGGTGGCCGACCGGCTGAAGGCCGATGCCAGCGCCGGCCGCGTGCTCGACCGCCTGCTCAAGAACCTCTCGGCCGACCGCACGGTGACGGTGATCCGCGCCTTCAGCTACTTCTCGCACCTGGCCAACATCGCCGAAGACCGGCACCACCTGCGCCGGCGCGCCGCGCATGCGCACGAGGGCCACCGGCAAGAGGGCTCGCTGGCGCTGGCGCTGGAACGCCTGCACGACGCCGGTCACCGCGGCAGCGACATCGCCGATGCCCTGGCCCGGGCCTGCGTGCAGCCGGTGCTGACCGCTCACCCGACCGAGGTCCAGCGCAAGAGCATCCTCGACGCCGAGCGTGCGATCGCGGCACTGATCGCCGAGCGTGAGGCCCTGGTGGGCGACCCGGGGGCGCTGGCCGACAACGAATCCCTGATCCGCGCCCGCGTCACGCAGCTCTGGCAGACCCGGATGCTCCGCCTGGCCAAGCTGACCGTGGCCGACGAGATCGAAAACGCGCTGTCCTACTACCCGGCGACCTTCCTGCGCGAGATCCCGCGGCTGTACCGCGAACTCGAACGCGCGCTGCCCGGCCAGGCCGTTCCGCCCTTCCTGCGCATGGGCCACTGGATCGGCGGCGACCGCGACGGCAACCCCAACGTCGGCGCGGCCACGATGCGCCACGCGCTGTCGCGCCAGTGCGAGGTGGCGCTGCGCCACTACCTGACCGAGGTCCACACGCTCGGCTCCGAGCTGTCGATCAGCGGTTCGCTGGTGCCTTGCACGCCGGCGCTGCAGGCCCTGGCCGACGCCTCCGGCGACCCGAACGTGCACCGCCAGGACGAGCCCTACCGCCGTGCGCTGATCGGCGTCTACGCGCGGCTCGCGGCCACGCTGAACGACCTGACCGGCACCGAGGCGCTGCGCCATGCGGTGGCGCCGAGCGTCGCCTATCCGACACCGGAGGCGCTGCTGGTCGACCTGCAGACGGTGGCCGACTCGCTGCGTGCCCACCATGCCGGCTCGATGGCCGGGCCGCGCCTGGCGCCGCTGATGCGGGCGGTGCAGGTCTTCGGCTTCCATCTGGCAACGCTGGACCTTCGACAAAGCTCGGACCGCTACGAGGCCACCGTCGCCGAGCTGTTGCAGGTCGCCGGCATCGAGGCCCACTACTCGAAGCTGACCGAAGACGCCAAGCGCGAGCGCCTGCTGGCGGTGCTGGCCGACCGGCGCACGCTGGGCGTCCGCGGCGCCGCCTACAGCGAGCGCAGCCGTGGCGAGCTGGCGGTCTTCGACACCGCCCGCGAGGCGCTGGCGCGCTACGGCCGCGAGGCGATCCGCCACTGCATCATCAGCCACACCGAAGAGGTCAGCGACCTGCTTGAAGTGCTGGTGCTGCAGAAGGAGGCCGGGCTGCTGGTCGAAGGTCGAGCCGCGCTCATCACCGTGCCGCTGTTCGAGACCATCGGCGACCTGCAGCGGGCCGAGCCCATCATGCGCGAGTACTTCGCCCTGCCCGGCATCGCGGCGCTGGTCGCGGCCAGCGGCGGCGAACAGGAGGTCATGCTCGGCTACAGCGACAGCAACAAGGACGGCGGCACCTTCACCAGCCACTGGTCGCTGTACCGCACCGAGATCGCGCTCGTGGCGCTGTTTGCCGAGCTCGGCGCCCGTCACGGCATCGTGCTGCGCCTGTTCCACGGCCGGGGCGGTACCGTCGGGCGAGGCGGTGGTCCCAGCTACCAGGCCATCCTGGCCCAACCGCCCGGCACCGTGAACGGCCAGATCCGCCTGACCGAACAGGGCGAGGTCATCGGCTCCAAGTACGCCCACCCGGACATCGGCCGGCGCAACCTCGAGACCCTGGTCGCGGCGACGCTTGAAGCGACGATGCTGACGCCCACGCGACCGGCACCGAAGGCCTTCCACGACGCGGCCGAGGCGCTCAGCGAGGCCAGCTTCGCGGCCTACCGCAAGCTCGTCTACGGCACGCCGGGCTTCACCCAGTACTTCTTTGCCGCGACGCCCATCCGCGAGATCGCCGGCCTGAACATCGGCTCGCGCCCGGCGGCACGGCCCAAGGACGGCGCCCAAGGCCCGAGCATCGAAGACCTGCGCGCGATCCCGTGGAGCTTCTCGTGGGGCCAGTGCCGCATGGCCCTGCCGGGCTGGGCCGGCTTTGGCAGCGCGGTGGCAGCCTACGTCGGCGCCAGCGGCAGCCCCCAGCATGCCCAGAGGGTCGAACTGCTGCAGCGCATGCACCGCCAGTGGCCGTTTTTCAGCACCCTGCTGTCCAACCTGGACATGGTGCTGGCCAAGACCGACCTGCGCATCGCGGCGCGCTATGTCGAACTGGTCGAGGACAAGGCGCTGGCGCGGCGCATCTTTGCAGCGCTGAAGGCCGAATGGCAACGCACCGCCGATGCGCTGACGCTGATCACCGGCCAGCCCGACCGTCTGGCCGGCAACCCGGCGCTGGCGCGCTCGATCGCCCACCGCTTCCCGTACCTCGACCCGCTGAACCACCTGCAGGTCGAACTGCTGCGCCGCCACCGCAGCGGCCGCGAGTCGCCCGAGGGCATGGCGCGGCTGGAGCGTGGCATCCACCTGTCGATCAACGGGATTGCGGCGGGGTTGCGCAACACCGGCTGACGGCGGCGGGCGCCCGTATCGATGCGGCTTGATCGGCCGTAACATCGCCGGACCCGGCCAGGCCCAGACTGGTCAGGTCCGACCGACGATGCACGGAGGTGCCGCGATGGAACTGCGATACGACCCGAATCCACGTCCCAGGCGGGGCCGCGCGTCGGCACGTGCCTTCTGGGGACGCGCCTGCCTGTCCGCTTCGACGCTGGCCCTGCTGGCGGGCTGCGCGCTGGAGGTCCAGAACACCCAGCCCGCACGCGAGCTGGCCGCCGCGTCGCAACCGAAAGGCAGCGTTCACACCGGGTGGCGGGTGTACCAGGACAAGTGCGCCCAATGCCATGGCGCATCCGCCCAGGGCACGGACCGCGGCCCGGATCTGTTGGCGCGGGCACGCACCATGGGACCACGCCGCTTCATCGAGTTCGTGTTGCTGCGCTACGAGTGGAACCTGCCACCCACCCCGGCAGGCAGCGCGGCCCGCACAGCGCAGGTCGACGACGTGCTGCAACGCCGGGCCCCGACCGTGCTGATGCCCGACTTCGGCGCCGACCCCCGTGTGACCGCGCACATTGCCGATCTCTACAGCTACGTTTCGGCCCGTGCCGAAGGCATACAGGGACCGGGGCGGCCCGCCCCCTGATGCCATTCGGCGTTCCCGGATTCAGAAGTCGTTCCATTGAAACGGGCCATCGACTGGGTCGGTACCGGGTGCTCGCCGACGAGGTGCTTTCGCTCCAGCTGAAGGAGATCCCATGAAGATCCGCTTCCTCGGCGCCGCAGACACCGTCACCGGCTCGCGCCACCTGGTTGACACTGGCACGACGCGCGTGCTGCTGGACTGCGGCTTGTTCCAGGGCTACAAGACTCTGCGCGAACGCAACTGGGCGCCGCTGCCGGTGGCGCCCGACAGCATGGACGCGATGGTGCTGAGCCACGCCCACCTGGACCACAGCGGCTGGCTGCCGGCTCTCGTCAAGCAAGGCTTCAAAGGGCCGGTGTATGCCTCACCGGCCACGCTGGACCTGGCCCAGGTGCTGCTGCTGGACAGCGCGCACCTGCAGGAAGAAGACGCCCGCCGCGCGAACCGAGGTGGCTGGTCGCGCCACCAGCCGGCGCTGCCCCTGTACACGGTGGCCGATGCCAAGCGGGCACTGGCCAGGATCGTGGCCATACCCGCTGGGCGCAGCGTGTCGGTGGGCGATGCGCACATCCGCCTCACGCCGGCCGGGCACCTGCTGGGCGCATCGTCGGTCAGTGTGCAGGCGGCCGGACGCACCCTGGTGTTCTCGGGCGACCTGGGACGCGACGACGACTTGTTGATGCCCGCGCCGCAGCCCGTGGAACACGCCGACGTGCTGCTGGTCGAGTCCACCTACGGCAACCGCCGCCACCCCACCGAAGACGTGCAAGCCCGCCTGGGCGAGATCATCCGCGCGACCACGCGGCGCGGCGGCAGCGTGCTGCTTCCGTCGTTCGCGGTCGGCCGCGCGCAGGCGCTGCTGCTGGTGTTGCAACGGCTGAAGGCGGCTGGTGAGATCGCTGCCGACATGCCGGTGTTTCTGGACAGCCCGATGGCCAGCGCGGCCACTGCGCTGTACCAGCGCCATCGGCGCCTGCTGCGCATCCCGGACCGCGAAACCGGGCAGCTGACCGACGGCGTGACGCTGGTGGCCACGCCAGCCGAGTCGGCCGGCTTGGTCCGCTCGCGCTGGCCCAAGGTCGTCATCTCCGCCAGCGGCATGGCGACCGGCGGGCGCGTGCTCCATCACCTGAAGGCGATGGCGCCCAATCCGCGCCACGCCATCGTGTTCCCGGGCTTCCAGGTCGGCGGCACGCGCGGCGCGGCGCTGATCGGTGGTGCCCGCGAGGTCAAGATTCACGGCGAGTACGTGGCCGTGAAGGCGGCGGTCAGCCACCTCGAAGGCTTCTCGGGCCATGCCGATGCCGACGGCCTGATGAAATGGCTGGGCGGCTTTCGGGCGCCGCCCGAGCACACCTTCGTCGTGCACGGCGAGCCCGACGCCGCCGACACGTTGCGCCTGCGCATCCAGGACGAACTGGGCTGGCGCGTCTCGGTGCCCGAGCACGGCGCCATGGTCGATGCCTGAAGCGTCCGGCATGGCGCTGCTGCAAGCCCCGCCACTCGGGCTGGCGGTGGCGCTGGGCGCGGGGCTGTTGATCGGCATCGAGCGCGAACGCCGCAAAGGCCGTGGCGACGACCGCCAGGCCGCGGGCCTGCGCAGCTTTGTCGTCGCGGCCCTGACCGGCGCCCTGGCGCAGGCGCTGCCCGTGCCCGGGCTGGTGGTCATCGGTGCCGCGCTGGTGGCCTTGTTGGCGGCCAGCGCCTACTGGAAGAGCCGCTCGCGCGACCCCGGCCTGACCACCGAGCTGGCCTTGTTCGCGACCTACCTGATCGGCGTGCAGTCGGTGCTCTCGCCCGCACTGGGCGCGGCTTGCGGCGCCGGGCTGGCAGCGTTGTTGGTCGCCCGCGCGCGGCTGCATCACCTGGCCACTGCACTGCTCAGCGATCAGGAGCTGCACGACGGCCTGCTGCTCATCGCGCTGGCGCTGATCGCCCTGCCCCTGGTGCCGGACGCGCCGATTGCCGCGCTCGGCGGCATCCAGCCACGCCCGCTGGCCGCGCTGGTGCTGCTGATCATGGCGATGCAGGCCGCCGGCGAGGTGGCGCTGCGCTGGCTGGGGCCGCAGCGCGGCTTGATGGTGTCGGGCTTCCTGGGCGGCTTCGTCTCCAGCACGGCCACGGTGGCGTCCCTGGGCGGCCGCGCCCGAGCCGACCCCGCTCGGGTCGGCGTGCTGGCCGGCAGTGCCGTGCTGTCGGCAGCCGCCACCTGGGTGCAGGGGCTGGTGATCACGGTCGCGTTGTCGCCGGCAGCCGCCGCGGCGCTGTGGCCGACCGCGCTGGCCGCTGCGCTGGCCTGTGCGGCCGCGGGCGGGTGGATGGCGCGGCCGCACGGTGCGGCCGCAGCCGAAGTCGCAGCGGCACCGGCGGCAGCGGAGGAGGAGGCGGAGCCGGCCCCCGCCGCCGATGCCGACGCTTCACCCGCCCGCAGTGCCTTGCGACCCCGCGAGGCGCTCACCGTGGCACTGCTGCTGGGCGGCGTGGCCGTGGCGGTGGGACTGTTGCAGCAGCGTTTTGGCGACGCCGGCCTGGGCCTGGGCGTGGCGCTCGCGGGGCTGGTGGACGCGCACGCGCCGATCGCGTCGCTGGCCTCACTGCACGCGGCCGGCACGCTGGACGCGTCGGCGGTGGTGGCCGGCGTGCTGCTGGCGGTGGCGTGCAACACGCTGACGCGCTGCGGCGTGGCGCTGGTAGCCGGTGGCCGCCGCTACGGCTTGCGCGTCGCCGTGCCGTTGGCCGGGAGCCTGGGCCTGGCGGTGATGATGGCCGCGTGGACGGTGGGGTTCTGAGCCGGGCTCGGCTCCGTCAGCGGTCACGGCCGGGTGCGGCAACCGATGCCGACCCCTGCAAACAGGGGGGGGTCGGCGGGCCTTCACGGTTGAGCTCGCGCATCCAGTGCGCCGCCGGTGCGTATGCCCGTGCGAGCCCCGGCAAACGTCGGGGCCACCACCGCATCGCAACCCGAGAGACCGCCAGGAGCCCCGCATGAAACGCATCCCCTCGCTCACCCCTTCGACCGCACGTGCCGCAGCACTTGCCGCCGCGCTTGCCATCGGCGTCACCGCCGCCCACGCCGTGCCGATGATCGGCCTGACCAGCGCCAACGAGCTGGCAATGTTCGACAGCAGCACCCCCGGCATGTCCAGCCGCGTCGCCGTCACCGGCCTGGCCGCCGGCGAACGCCTGGTCGGCATCGACCTGCGGCCCGGCAACGGTCTGGTCTACGGCCTCAGCACCGCGAGCAAGCTGTACACCCTGAACCCGGGCACCGGCGCCGCCAGCCTGGTGGCCACCCTGTCCAGCCCGGTGATCGACGGCTCCAAGGGCTGGGGCATGGACTTCAACCCGGTGGCCGACTTTGCCGGCGCGACCTCATTCCGCGTCGTGTCGTCCACCGGCAACAACTACGCCATCAACGCCAACACCGGGGTCGTCGGCAACCTGGCCGGCATGATCGCCCCGGGCTTCGCCCAGGTGGCCTACACCAACAGCCGGCTGTTCCCGTCAGCAGCACCGGCGTCGACCGCGCTCTACTACATCAACACGGCAACGGATACCCTGGCGTCCGCGCCCGGCAGCTTCAACAGCCCGACGGTCACGACCATCGGCGCGCTGGGCATCGACGTGCTGCGCGGCGGTGGGTTCGAGATCCTGGGCAACGGCATGGCGCTGGCGGCCTTGAACGTCGACGACGGGTCCCTCGGCACCGGCCTGTACACCATCGACCTCGCCACCGGGAGCGCCAGCTTCGTCGGCACCTTCAACGGGACCTTGACCGGCCTGACGGCGGCGGTGCCCGAGCCGGCGACTGCCGCGTTGCTGTCGCTGGGTGGTCTGGCACTCGCAGCGGTGGCCCGTCGCCAACGGAAACGGCAGCGCACGATGTAACCCGACTGTGCAGAAGGGCGAATCCAGCGGCACCATTGCCAACTTTTCCGGAGATCGTCTCGATGACCCGCCGCGGTTTCGCCCAACTCATGTCCATGCTCGGTATCGGGGCCACCGCCGGGGCCACCACCGCCGGTAGCGGCACCGCCCATGCCGCCAGCACCCCGACGCGGGCCGACCGCGTCGTGCTGACCGACGCCGAATGGCGCAAGCGCCTGAGCCCGGCCGCCTACCAGGTGCTCCGGCAGGAGGGCACCGAACGCGCCGGCAGCAGCCCGCTGAACGACGAGAAGCGGCCCGGCACCTACCACTGTGCCGGCTGCGACCTGCCGTTGTTTGCCCACACCACCAAGTTCGACAGCGGCACCGGCTGGCCGAGCTTCTGGGCCCCGCTGCCCGACGCGCTGGGCACCAGCACCGACTACAAGCTGATCCTGCCGCGTGTCGAGTACCACTGCGCGCGTTGCGGCGGCCACCAGGGCCACGTCTTCGACGACGGTCCGCGGCCGACCGGCAAGCGTTACTGCAACAACGGAGTGGCGCTGCGTTTTGCGCCGTCGGCATGAAGCGCCGCGCGCTCTTCGGGTTGACGCTGGGCGTCCTGGTCGCGCTGGCCGTCGGCGTCGGCACCGCGCTGTCGCAGGGCAGTTCGCCCGCCAAGCCGGCGCCTGCCGCCGGCGCCCCCCTGGCGCCCGGCCTCGCCAGGGCGACGTTCGCGGGCGGCTGCTTCTGGTGCGTCGAGTCCGACTTCGACAAGGTGCCGGGAGTGGTCTCGACGACCAGCGGCTACATCGGCGGTCATGTCGCCAACCCGAGCTACGAACTGGTCTCGGCCAAGCTCACCGGCCACGCCGAGGCGGTGGAGATCGTGTTCGACACGACCAAGGTGAGCTACGCCCAGCTGCTCGAGAAGTTCTGGCGCAGCATCGACCCGACAACCAAGGATCGCCAGTTCTGCGACAGCGGCAGCCCGTACCGCTCGGCCATCTTCACCCACGGGCCCGAGCAGGCAGAGCAGGCCCACGCCTCGAAAGCCGCACTGGACAAGAACAAGCCGTTCAGCGCCCCCATCGTGACCCAGATCCACCCGGCGACGGCGTTCTACCCCGCCGAGGAGTACCACCAGGACTATCACCTGAAGAATCCGGTGCGCTACAAGCTGTACCGCAACGGCTGCGGGCGCGACGCCCGGCTGGCCGAGCTCTGGGGATCGGCCAAGTAGGCGTTGGCTCGGGGTGACACGTGGCTTCCCCGGGGGCGGCGGGTGGCCGGGCTGATTACACTGCGCCAGCCTCGGGCCTGGCCCGACGGTTCTTCGCAGTCTCCCACCACCCGAGCCGCCGCGTCATGACGAACTTCCTGCCCGCCCTTTCTCTGGCCTGCTGCGCCGCCTTGCTGGCCACCACCGCCCAGGCCGAAGACCCGAAGAAGATGGCGGGCAACAAGCGTCTGATGGATCACTCCAACAAGCTGCTGATCGCCGAGGCCGATGCGATCAAGGTGATGGACGAGAACATCCCGGCGAGTGCCTGGAAGATCACCAAGGGCAGCCAGTACGTCTGGGTGAGCCAGGTCGAAGGCGGCATGAAGGGCACGACCTGCGTCATCGCGGCGCGCGTGATGGTGCTGCCGTTGACGACGACGCTGAACGTGCCGCTGTTCCGCCCGCGCCAGACCGCCACGGCCTACGACGCCGCCGCGAACAGCAGCACCGAGGCCTGCAAGACGATGGCCAGGGACAAGCTGAAGGAAGCGACGCAAGCCGTCGCCTCGTCGATCGTCAAGACCTGAAGTCGCGTCACAGGCAACGTGCCAGCCTGACGCGCAGCCCCTCGCGCAGCACATACACCTGCGGCTGAGCACGGCCCACCGGCAGCACCTCGAGCCGCAGGGCCCCACCCGAGACGATCTCGCCGCGGAATCGCGCCGCGGGCGGGCGTTCGGCATCGTTGGCGCGGGCACTGCCCGGCCCGTGGGTCTCGAAGGTCCCCTGGGCCTCGAATCGACCACCCGGTTGCCACGGCACCGCGCCGGGGATGTAGCCCGTCGCACAGTCGAGTTCCAGTCGCGTTCCTTCGGGTTCGACCACGAGTTGCGCCCGGTCGCCGCCCCATGTCCCTGCCAGCGCCGTGCCCGCTCTTGGCGCGGCGTCGATTGCCAGCGACACCCAAGGTCCCGCCAGCACCAGCAGTCCCGCCGCGATCCTGGCCGCCCCACGCCGTGGAATGTCTGTGGGCCGGGTCATGGCGGCAGCAAGGCGTTCTTCACGGTTGCCAGCTGGCGCCGCGACACCGCCAGCCATTCGTCAGCGGCACCCGGCACCGCAACCCGCAGCGACCAGGCACCGGCTTCGCCGGCCTCGTCACCGGCTTCGTCGTCGCCGCGCAACGCCAGTTCGCGCATCAGGGCCTTGGCCACCAGGGCATTGCGATGAATGCGCACAAATGGATGCCCGCTCAGTTGCGACTCCAGCTCGGCCAGCGACTCGTCGAGCAC
>Ga0068872_10003666_pt1 | contig 11678 bp, 10 predicted proteins | sample NOAtaG_7_FD_66441 | JGI IMG/M metagenome (GOLD analysis project Ga0068872, IMG submission 66441) | Freshwater lake microbial communities from Lake Erie, under a cyanobacterial bloom - NOAA_Erie_Diel1S_2200h metaG | ecosystem: Environmental > Aquatic > Freshwater > Lake | place: USA: Ohio, Lake...
CGGGCAGCGAGGCGCAGGCTGCCGTCGGCGCGGCGGCTGGCGCGGGCGGCCACCCCGGGCAGCGCGCCCTCCAACGCCTCCAACCACGCCTCGGCGCCGGCTTGGGGCGCCGCGTCGTCGAGGGTGGCCCCGCGGTCTCCCCCCGCGAAGTCGGTGAGGATGGCGCTGCGACCGTCGCTGCTCGGGCCGTTGGTCTCCCAGACGTTTTGCAAGCCGGAGGCGGCCTCGGCGTACACCCCGCCGTTGCTGCCCAGCGCCTGCCAGGGCCGCCCGTCGAAGCCGACCATGACCTTGCTGTTGGTGCCGGCCCGCAGCCCGGCGATGGCCGCCCGCTTGCGCGCCGGCAGCCCGAGGCTGGCCTGCAGGTCCACGGTGCGCAGCAGCGGGAAGGGCAGGGCCAGGACCACCTCGTCGAAGTCCTCTTCGACGGCGGGGCCGTCCGTCTCGAAGCGAAGGCGGATGGCGCCCGAGCTGAGGCGGCCGACGGCGGTGAGGCGGTGGCCGAAGCGGGGGGCCGTGGCCAGGGCGGCGGCGAGGCCGTCCCGCACTTGGTCGTTCCCGCCGATGATGTGGTAGCGCTCGTCGCTGAACACGCCGAACTCGTGCAGCTCGGAGCGGCGGTCCGGGTGGATGAAGAGCAGGAGGTTGAGCGCGCTCTGCTCCGAGATGGGCCGCCCGTACTCGGGCTCGTAGGCGGCGGCGATGACCCCCTGCAGGAGCGGGCTTGCGCCGCGCAGCGCGAGGTACTCGTCGAGCGGGAGGTGATCGAGGAAGACGTCGTGGTCGTTGTAGGCGTCGGCGGTGGGGGCGCCGGTGCTGCGGCGCACGTCGTCGCGCAAGGCGGGCACGAGCGCGCGGAACTCCTCGGTGACCTCGGCCTCGCTGATGAGGCGGCCGCCGATGTAGAAGCGGCGCTCGCCGGGCTCGGCCGCGTAGGACTCCAGGCGCAGGCCCAGCTCGCGGGCGTAGGCGCGGAGGTTCATGTGCGTGGTGTCGATGAGCTCGGCGCCCAGCTCGGCCACCTGGCCCGGGAAGCGGCCGCGCAGGCTCTGGCAGCGCCCCCCGAGGGCATCGCCCGCCTCGAAGACCACGGCGCGGTAGCCCTTGCGCTGCAGCTCGTAGGCGGTGGACAGCCCGCCCAGCCCGGCGCCCACCACGGCGATGCGGGGGCTGAGCCCGGCCCGCGGGGCGGCCATCGCGGGGCGGGCGAGCATGCCGAGCCCGGCGGCCCCGGCGCCGGCCGCGAGGCCGCCGAGCAGGGCGCGCCGGCTCAGGGCGCCCGCGGGGCGGCGGGGCGCGGCTTCGGCGAGGCGCTCGCGGGCCTCGGTGACGGAGATGCCGCGCTGGTCTGCGAAGGTGGCGAGCTTGAGCGCGCGGTGCAGCGGGAGCAGGGACGCCGAGCGGGGCATGGGTTCTCCGAAGGGACGCCCCACGGTAGCATGCGCGACCTTTGGAGCCCGTTAAAGCCGCGGCATGGCCCGCCCGACCTTCCCGCACACCCTCGGCGACATCACCCACGCGGTCGACGGGCCGCTCGCGCTGGTCGTCGGAGATCTGCCGGACGGGCGCATTGTCGTCCTGCAGCGCGGGCGCAAGCAGCCTGGATACACGTTGCGCACCTGGTCGGACGCGGCGCGGCGCACCTTGCTGGACGAACGGGCCTTCGCGGGGCGCGCGGAGGCCGTCAACGCCATGGCCGCGGCCATCGGGCTGGATGAGCGGCTGCCGGGCTGAGGCGCGGAGGGGCTGGGCGGCGGCGCGGGCTCAGCCGCCCAAGCGCACCGAGAAGCCCACGCCCTGTTGCGGGCCGAAGGCCGTCGCGCGGCGGGACCAGTTGACGCCGAGGCCGATGGGACCGGCGTTGATGCCGCCGCCCGCCAGCCAGGCGTACTCGTCGCCGAACCCGAAGCCGTCGGCCTCCGACCAGTCGACGCCCGGGCGGCTGCCCGACACGAACCACGACGGCTCCAGCCCGCCGTACGCGTAGACGACCTTGGCGTTGGCCGAGGCGATGACCGGCACGCCCACGCCCGACACGGGATCCAGGGAGAGCGCGCCGTACTGGAAGCGCGACCAGAAGACGTTGGGCCCGAGGGTGAGGCGCAGGACCTGCCACTGCGGGCCGGCGAACACGCCGGCCTGGACCTCGGCCCCGTTGGACTTGCTGCTCCCCAGGAAGTACTGGCCGCTCACCCGTGCGTTGCCCACGATGTCCACGGGGCCCGCGCGGTCCATCCGGGCGGGCACGGTGGCCGCCGCGCCGACGCCGATGAGGGCGATGGGATCGCCGCCCGCGGGGGCGAAGACGTTGGCGCCGACCAGGGGCCGGACCTGGGGGCGGCCGAACCGGAAGCCCTCGCCGGGCGGGGGCGGCGGCTCGGCGGGGGCCGGGCCGGCCGGGGCCTCCGCGGCGCCCTCGGTGCCGCCCGCGGTGTCGGAGGGCGCGCTGCCGCCCGCGTCGCCGGCGCCGGCGTCCTGGGCCCAGACGGCGGGGAGGAGGGCGAGGAGAAGTGCGGAGACGGCGGGCATGGCGGACCTCGGCGCGGGCTCCCCGCACTATCCCGGGCGGCCGCCCGTGGTCGACCGCGGCAGCGGCAGCGCGGCCCAGGCGGCGGCGAGCTCGGCGTCGAGGCCGGGCCACGGCGCTGCGTCCGTGGGCGCTCCCGTCAACGCCCCCCCCAAGCGCCGCCCCAGCGCGCGCAGCAGCGGGTCGGCGCCCGGGTCTGCCGCGAGGAGGTCCAGGCGGTCCCGGGCATGGCCGCCCTCCCCGCTGGTGGCCGCGGCGAAGGCGAGGGCAAAAGCAACCTCTGCCGCCTCTCCCACGGGCAGCGCGCCGAGGCGCCGGGTGGCCTCGGCCTCGTGCCGCAGCGCGCCCGCCCGGTCTCCGAGGAGCCCGGCCGCGAGGGAGAGCGCGGCATGCGCGAGGGCGTCGCCGCGCTCTGGGGGGCGGGCGCCCCCGCCGGCGACCACCGAGAGCAGGCGGTCCAGCGCGGCGGCGGCGGCGCTGCGGGCGGCGGGGCGCTCGCGGAGGTCCACCCAGGCGCGCAGGGCGTGGGCCACGCGCCGGGCGGGCCCGAGGTCCGCCGCGCGGGCGAGGGCCGTCGCGTCGGCGAGGCGCCGGCGCGCGGGCTCGAAGGCCCCCAGATCCAGCAGCAAGGCGCCTTGATCCAACAAGGCGGAGACCTCCAGCGCCGGGTCTCCGAGGGTGTGGGCGAGGCCGGCGGCGGCCTCCAGGCTGGCCAGCGCCAGCGCCGGACGCCCGTCCAACCGGGCGGCGGCGGCCTCGGCGAGCTGGGCGTGCACGGCGGCGGGCCCCGCCGGCGCCCCGCGGGCGGCGGCGAGGCGGGCGCCGAGGCCCGCGGCGTCCGGCAGCGCCGCGATGACGGGCTTGCGGAACACCCCGGCGGCGAGGGCCCAGCGATCCCCCGTCCCGCGCACGAGCCCGCGCGCCGCGAGCGCCGGCAGCAGGGACTCGGCGGGGGCCGGGAGCACCGCGTCGAGCACGGCGGCGGGCAGGGGCTCGTCGGAGAGCGCGAGGGCCCCGACCAGCTCGCGCTCGTCGGGGTCCAAGGTGGCGATCCAGTCATCGGCCACGGTGCGGAGGTGCGGCTCGGTGGGCAGGCGCAGGGCCTGGGCGTCGACGTAGCGCTCCAGCAGCGCCAGCAGGAGGGCGGGGCTGCCGCCGCTGGCCCGGTGCAGGCGCTCGGCCTGCGCCGCCGGATCGGCCGTGAGGGGGGCGGCCGCGACGAGGGTGCGCCGCACGTCGGCCATGCCCAGCGGCTCGAGCAGGAGGCTCACCGTCTCCACGGGCGCGGCCGCCTGCGCTGCCTTGCGCGCGATGAGCACCCGCCCGCCGCCGACCGCGAGGAAGGTGGTGTCTGCCGCGTCGTCTCCCCAGGACACCTGCACCGGCAGGCCCCGGCGCCGCGCCCCTTGCTCGACGAGGTGGGCGAGCCAGGCCCGCCCGCTGCCGCGCGGCCCGAGCACCTGCACCCGCAAGGGCCGCCCGGTCGCCGCGCGGTCCAGCGCGGCGATCGCGCTGTCCACGACCAGCTGCCGGCCGGCCACCGACACGGCCTCGACATGCCCGCTGGCCAGCGCGCGGGCGGCGTCCCCGGCGCTGGCGAAGCGGCTCGCCGGGTCTTCGTGCAGCAGGCGCTGGAGCGTGGCCTCGAGGTCTGCGGGGATGTCCGGGTCGTGCAGGCCCGGCAGCACGGGGGCGGTGTCCGGGCGGCGGTCCAGCCCCTCGAAGGGCCGCCGCAGGGTGAGCAGGAAGCTGAGCGTGGCGCCGAGGGAGAAGAGGTCTGCCCGCAAGTCCACGGGATCCCCGCGGAGCTGCTCGGGGGCGCACCACGCGGGCGTGCCGACGAGCAGGCCGCTGGCCGTCTCTTCGGCGGCGGCGGCCGGCATCTTGACCACGCCCAGATCCGACAGCTTCACCGCGCCGTCGTGCGCGACCAGCACGTTGGCGGGCTTGATGTCGCGGTGAACGAGGCCGGCGGCGTGCAGGTGCTCGAGGGCCTCGCACAGCGCCACGCCGACCGTGCGGCAGCGCGCGTAGCGCTCGTGCGGCGGGCGCTTGTGGAGCTTCTCGGCGTAGACCCGCAGATCCACGCCGTCGACGAACTCCAGCGCCACCCAGGGCCGCCCGTCCGCCTCCCCGGCGCCCCGAAAACCCACGATGCCCGGGTGCGAGAGCCGCGCGAGGGCCGCGCCCTCTTGCAAGAAGCGCCGCACGACGGGCGGGTGGAGGTTGTCCAGCCACTTGAGCGCGACGGGCTCGCCCGCGGCGTCCCGGGCCAGGTAGACGGTGGCCATCGCCCCACGGCCGAGCAGGCGCTCGGGCAGGAACGGGCCGATGCGGGCGGGGAAGGGGAGGCTCACCCGCGGAGCCTACAACGCGGCGCGCTCACCCGCCCACCGTGGCCCCGGCGAAGCGGGCGCCGGGGGCGTCGAAGCCGGGGGGCGGCGCCAGCGTTTGCAGCACCGTGAAGCCCGCGGGCCCCAGGCCGAAGCGCAGCACGCGGGGGCCGTCGCGGTCCACCGCGAGCAGCTCGGCTTTGCCGTCCCCGTCGGTGTCACCGATGACGCGCACCGCTGGCAGGGCCGCGCGGATGGCCGCCGGCACGTCCGGCCAGTCGGGCGCGCCCAGGCCGGCCGGCCCGCCGGGCGCCCGCGCGAGGGCGAGGGCCGCGGGGTGGCGCCCCGGGCCTTCGCCGGCCGGCTCGGTGGCGCGGGCCACGGGCAGGATGGCGTCGTCCAGGCCATCGCCGTCGAGATCGCCCACCGCGAGGAAGACCGGGAAGGCGAGGAAGGCCGGCGCCGGGCCGCTGGCCGGCGCGGGGGCCGCGCAGGCCTCCGGCGGGTGGGCCGCCAGGACCACCGTGGGCCCCGCGACCGGGCCGGGGCCGCCGCGCAGGGTGTGCAGCTCGACCGGGCTGCACGCGCTGTCGCCGGTGGGGAAGGCCAGCACCAGGCCGGCGGGCTGCCCTGCCGCGAAGCGCCCGCGCCGCGCCCCCGGGTGGGCGAGCAGGGGCGCGCCATCGGCCCCGGCCCACGGCGCCGCGGCGAGGGCCGCCCGGGCCGGGCCGCCCCGCACCCAGCGGATGGGCAAGGACGGGTCTGCCGAGGGCAGGAGGAGGTCGGCGTGGCCGTCGGCGTCGAGATCTCCCACCGGCGCGGGGGCGGCGGCCCGGGCGTCCCCGGTGGGCTCGAGGTCCAGCGCGGGGCCGAGGGCGCAGGCGGGGCCGCCGAAGACCAGAACGCGGCCGGCCAGCAGGTCCCCGAAGCCGTCGCCGTCGACGTCCCCGGCGGGCAGCACGCGGGCGCGGGCGTCCACCGCGGCGGGCAGGGCGGCGGCCGGCCCGGGGGTGGGCGCGGGGGCGGCGGCCCCGCAGAGCGCGGCGAGCTCCAGCCCGCCGTCGGGGCCCTCCCGGAGCAGCGCGAGGTCGGAGCGGCCGTCGGCGTCGATGTCCCCGGCGTCGCCGAGGGCGCGGGCGCCGGGGAAGCGCAGGGGCGGACCGTGGGGCGCGAGGCCGGCGGGGCCGCCGTGGTAGCGCAGCCAGGCGGGGCCGGGCAGGCAGGCGGCGTCGCCGGGGGGGCACGCGCCCGCCTCGACCGCGACCAACCAGTCCGCCCGCTGGTCCCCGTCGAGATCCAGCGTGGGCGGCGGAGAGGCCAGCGGGGGCGGCGCGGGGGCGGCCGGGGCCGCGGGGGCGGCGCCGGCGGGCGGGGCGGGGGCCTCGGCGGGGGAGCCGGGCCCGCCGCACGCGAGCAGCAGGGCAGGGAGAAGCAGGCGCACCGGGGACCGTCACCCGTCGCGCGCGCGGCGGCAAGCGGGGCGGCGGGAGGGAGGGCGTTACGGGAGGGAGGGCGCGCCCTCCCTCCTGTCCCCCGAAGAAAACCGGCGGCGGCCCAGCGCGGCGAGCGTGGCGACCATCCCGGGGAGCAGCGCCAGCGGGGCCGGGGTGGAGGAGCAGCCGCGGGCGGGCGCGGTTTTCGAGGTGGCGGGGCTGGCGTCGCCGGAGGCGGTGTCGTCCGCGGCGCCGGTGTCGGCGGGCGGGCGCGGCCGGGTGGAGAAGGACCAGCGGACCTCGGCGCCGAGGGCGGTGCCGTCGCGGAAGGGGAGGCCGGGCAGGACGCTGGCCGAGAGGTCGGCATCGATGGGCAGATCGACGGTGGGGACGAGGTGGACGATGTGGCTGTCGTCCCCGTAGAAGACCCAGGTGGTGAAGGGGATGGGGCCGTCGGGGCCGGCGAGGGTGAAGCGGTCCGGCGTGACGGTGGCGCTGACGAGGCCGCGCGGCAGGATGACGCTGACGCGGGCCTCGGGGCTGCCCTGGGCGGTGCCGTGGCCGGGGTCGCCGTCGTGCGGCCAGGTGCCGAGGTGGGTGCGGGGGCTCGGGCGGCCGTGCAGGCGCGCCCAGAGCTCTTCCCAGTAGCGGGCGACGACTTCGCCCTCGCACGCCGGGGTGCCGGGGAGGTGCGGGTCGTCGAGGTGGGCGCCGCCCCAGGGGAAGCGGCTGGCGTATTGGGCGACGAGGGCGGGGTTCTGGGAGCCGAAGCCCACGAGGGCGATGGCGGTCTCCAGCAGGTCGTGGCCGCTGTCGAAGGCTTCGGCGTCGGCGGCGATGCCGAAGTCGGCGTAGAGCGAGGGGAAGATGTCCTCGGGCAGCCAGCGCGGCGGGACCTCCTGGGCGCCGTGCAGGCTGGCCCAGATGAAGTCGCTCGCTTCGTCGAAGCTGTGCCCCTCCGCCCAGCCGTGCGCGGCGTCCTTGATGCTCGACCAGTTAAAATAGAAGGCGTCGAAGGTCTGGTCTGCCATTCCGTGCGAGGCCATGCCCAGCAGGAAGGCCGTGTGGCGCGCGCAGTCGCCGTCGGCGGCGGGGGCCGGGCAGTGGGCGCGGATCCAGTCGAGGTAGGCGCCCTGGAAGGGCTCCCAGTGGGCCGTCTCGGCGTAGGCGTGGCCGATGGGGTAGCCGCCGTCCGGGAACATCGTGCCGTGGACCAGCGGCGCCTCCTGGGCGGGGGCCGTGAGGAAGTCGCGCAGCGCCGGGTCTTCGATGTGGGTGAGCGCGTGGCGGCTGATCCAGACGTGGGTCGTCTGGCCGTTGGCGGCGGCCGGCGGGGCGGCGGCGACGAGGAGCGCGAGGGCGGGCGGCAGCATGGGCCGGAGTGTAGCGCCGTCGCGTGGCGGGCGCGTGGCGCGGCCCGGCGTGGTAGAGCGGCGCAGCGGAGGAGGGAGCGTGGAGCTGACGGTGGCCCGGCGGACCTACCGCCCCTCCATCGCCGCGCTGGACGCGGTGGTGGGCCTGGGCGAGCGCTGCGGTCTGCCCTTTGCGCGGCTCGACGTGCCGGGGATGCTGCGCGCGGCCCGGCGGCGGGAGCGCCTGGACGACTGGGGAGATGAGGCCTTCCTCCCGCGCTTCGAGCGGCTGATGGAGGCGGCGCGGGCGGCGCCGCTCACGGCCCTGGCGCGCCTCGTCACGCGCGAGGCCTGCATCAAGGCGGTGGGCAACCGCTTGCGGTGGCACGACTGGGTGCGGCGGCACCCCGAGGTGGCGGGCGTGCCGGTGGCGGCGCCGCTGTTCATCCTCGGCTTCCCGCGCACGGGCACGACGCTGCTGCAAAACCTGCTCTGCCTCGCGCCGGGGCGCCGGGCGCTGCGCTTCCACGAGCTGATGAACCCGGTGCCCCTGCGAGACGACCCGGCGGCGGACCTGCGGGTGCGGCGGCGGCGCACGGCGGGCATCGTGCGGGCGGCCTATGCCATCGCGCCGGAGCAGGGGTCCATCCACGCGATCGGCGTGGACACGATGGAGGAGTGCTGGCCGCTGTTCTTCAACAGCTTCGCGGTGATGAACTACGACCTCGCGGGCGGGATGGAGGACTTCGGCGACTGGATGATGGCCCAGGACATGGTGGGGCCGTATCGGGAGTACCGGGCGCAGCTCCAGATCTTGTCGGCCGGGCGGCCGGCGGCGCAGCTCCTGCTCAAGTGCCCGGAGCACTTGTGGAACCTCGACGCCCTCTTCGCGGTGTTCCCGGACGCGCGGGTCATCTGGACGCACCGGGACCCGGTGGCCTCGGTGGCGTCCTACAGCAGCCTCGTCTCCCTCAACTTCCGCATGTTGTACGGCCGGTTCGACCCGGTGGCGCTGGGGGATCACGTGGCGCGGCGGCTGCGCTTCGGGGTGGAGCGGGCGATGGAGGCGCGGGCCCGGCTGGGGGACGAGTCGCGCTTCTTCGATGTGGATTTCCAGGCGTTGCAGGCGGATCCCGTGGCGATGGTCCACCGCATCCAGCGGCACTTCGGCGAGGCGGTGGCGCCCGGGCACACGGCGGCGATGGAGGGCTTCTTGGCCGCCGAGCGGGCGGACGCCAAGGGCAAGCACCGCTACAGCGCCGAGGCCTTTGGGTTGTCCCGGCCGGAGATCGAGGGGTCGTATGGCCGGTACATTGAGCGTTTCGGCATTCTGCCGGCGCGCCGGCCGGCCTGAGCGGGCGCCGCGTGGGGGAGGCGTGCTACGGTGGGGCGATGGGTCCGCGTCTCTCGGGGTGGGTCGGCCTGCTGCTCGCGGCAAGCTGCGGCTATGAGTCTTATTATCCGCAGCCGATCGGCCGCGCCGGCGTGCGGCTGGACTCGGGGGCCGGTGGCAGCCTGAGCTGCTCCTCCGACGCCGACGTGGCGGGCGCGCCGCGGGTGGCCTTGTCCGTCACGAACACCGCGGGCTCGCCCGTGGACCTTCGCTACATCGGCCCCGATTGCCAGCCGGTGGTGGTGTACGCCTTCACGTTCCCGGGGGAGGTGTACACCCGCGAGGCCTTCGAGGGCGCGTGGTTCGACGTGCGGGACGAGAACGGCAGCGTGCTGTCGGTCTGGCAGGTGCCCGACGGCGTGGGCGGCGCGCACGCCCAGGTGGTGCCGTGAGGGCCGCCGCGCTCGCCGTGGTGGCGCTGGGGCTCGGCGGCTGCCGGCGCTCCTTGCCCGAGGACGCGCTGTGCAAGGAGGTGGGCTACGCCATCGCCGGCCGGACGGTGCAGTGCACAGGAGACGAGGCGCTCGGCAACGCGCGCTTCGCCGCATTTGAGGACGACTACACCTGCATCGACGTCCCCGTCGAAAACCTGACCCAAGACACCGCGGCCCCGGTCGCGCCGCAAAACCTCTACCACTGCCCGCTCGCCATTCGAAACCTGCCGTGCGAGCTGGTGCTCGACTACGGGGACGACCTGGACCGCTGGCTCACGGCCTCGCCCGTGTGCGCCGCCATCACCGAGAGCGGCGGCGGTTCTGCCGCAGACAGCGCGTCCGCGGCGGCCGACTCCGGGGGTGCGCCGTGATGGCCCTGCTGCTCGCGGCGCTGCTCGGCGGGGCGGCGGCCGAGGCGCGCCCCCGGTACTGCGAGTTTAACTACCCCATCGCCGGCTCGGCCGGCTACGCCAACGCCCAGGTCGCGCGGGCCACCAACACCAACACCTACAGCGCCGCGGCCTTCGCGGAGCGCACGGGCCGGCGCCTCGGCATGGTGGTCCCCAGCGGGCAGGGGCGCTCCGGCGGCTTCGGCTACATCGCCGCCGAGATGAACTGGACCTTCGGCGCCGCCCGCGTGCCCACGTACTGCGCCGACACCGGCCCCGGCACCTTCGACGAGCCCATCTGGGGCGGGGACCCGATGGCGCGCCACGCCAAGCGCGAGCGCGTCTACGAAGAGCCGCTGGACCTCTACGCCACCAACGCCACCTTCGGCTTCGGCACCCGCACCCTCGGCGCCTTCTACAGCGCGGCCGTCACCCAGTCGGTGCTGGGCTACCGCGCCTGGGCGGTCCCCGCCCAGCTCATGAACGTCCACCCCGTCTTCTTCGCGCCGCTGGTCGGCAACTACCAGCGCGGGGACGGCGTGGCCTCCTACGGCGTGGACTGGATCGGCGGCGCCTACCTCGACACCGCGGTGCTGGGGGCGCGGGCCGGCTACACCGGCGCCCGCGGCTTTTACACCTCGGTGGACGAGCGCTTCATCGGGCTGTTCGGCACCACCTCGCTCGGCGGCGGCGCGCGCGGCGGCTCCACGCCGTGGTCCTACCTGCGGGCCGGGGTGCAGCGCTTCACCCTGCGGCGCTACGGGATGCACAAGATCGCCAACCAGGTCGGCATGTCGAGCGTGTTCCTGCGGGACTTGCCCATCGCGGGCGGGACCGACGCGACGGAGGCCCTGGCCGCGGCCGGCGAGGACCGCTTCCGCACCCTGCACGTGCAGCAGCAGAGCATCGCCGGGCTGGTGGACGTCGAGCTGGCGGCCAACCTGGGCCAGGGCGGGCTCTTCGAGGGGCACGTCGCCGTGCACACGCCCGGCTTTCACCCGGAGCCCCAGGCGGTGGTCGGCGCGCAGCGGCGGCGGCAGCCCCGTCCGTCCAAGGGCGCGGGCGCGCTGGTGAAGCTCGGCGCCGTCACGCTGCCGCCCCGCTACACCCTCGGCGTGGAGGGCGGCACGTATTTCTCGGCCCGCGCCGACTTCCCGCTCGGCGAAGCCCACGAAGGCGGCGGCTTCATGGTGTCGGTGCTGTTCAACGACCCAGAGCAGCTCTCGCTCTATCCCTTCGCCGTCAACGCCCTCTCCATCCGGGCCTCGGCCCTCTACGGCTCCCAATGACCCGCCGCGCCGCCCTCGCCCTGCTGCCGCTCCTCGCCGCCTGCCGGCGAGACCCGGTGCTCATCGGCGTGTGGGACCTCGTCTCCTTGGAGATCGACGGCGAGGCCCAGGACGACTACGGCACCGTCGAGGTGAACGCCGACGGCGAGATGTTTTTCGTGCTGCGCTACGACTGGTCGGCGGAGGGCTTCACCCCGCGCGCCCAGCCGGAGATCGGCGTCGTGCCCACCGACGGCGGCGCGCAGGGCGACTTCACCCAGGTCTGGGCCGAGGAGGGCGAGGTCCACGACGTCTCGATCGACGGGGACCGCTACCTCTTCGAGGACTACCGCGGGGCGTCCACCGCGCTCGTTGGCACGCAGGTCGTGCCTTTTGGCGAGTGGGACACGGTGGAGCGGGACCCGGAGACCGGCCAGCCGGCCGTGGTGGTGGACGTCGTGGCGGAGCTCACCCGCTGAGGGCGGGGGGCGCCGCGCGCCCCTCAGCCCACCCACGCCCGCGCGTTGCGGAAGAAGCGCGCCCAGGGGC
>Ga0068872_10003668_pt1 | contig 11678 bp, 6 predicted proteins | sample NOAtaG_7_FD_66441 | JGI IMG/M metagenome (GOLD analysis project Ga0068872, IMG submission 66441) | Freshwater lake microbial communities from Lake Erie, under a cyanobacterial bloom - NOAA_Erie_Diel1S_2200h metaG | ecosystem: Environmental > Aquatic > Freshwater > Lake | place: USA: Ohio, Lake...
CTGCGCTACGAGGTGTTGAAAGGCGAGGCGATCACCCGCGCCAGGCTCGATGTCCCGAATGTGACACCAACAACCGAGGCGGTGGTTTTCCGGTTTCCGCCTGTTGCAACGGGTACCTCGGTACGCCTGCGCATGTCGGAGACGTACACGGACGCTGCGCGTTATCGCCTCGAGGGAGACCAGCTGGTGTGGGACCGCGCCTTTGGCCGCCCGGCGAATGCCGTGGTGCTGCCGGCCGGATGGCTGCTGACGAACAGCAGCATACCGGCCACGGTCTCTACGCTCCCCGATGGCCGCGTGAGGCTGGACTTCGTGAATGCACGACCGGATGAGATCGCGGTCCTGATCACCGCTCGGCGTCGATAGGATCGTGCGCCCAGCACGCGTGGGTGACCGTGCAGGTTCCGGAAGGGCCAATGATGTGGAAAGGCGCCTTACGCAGCAGCTCGTCGTGTACTTCACCAGGATCCAGTGATGTTCAACCGCCTGCCGTTCAGCACGGCCCTGCTGCTGGCCCCGCTGGTTTACTGCGCTCATCAAATCGAGGAGAGCGCCGGAGGATTCCGGGATTGGCGTGGGCGGCACTTCCCGGCCAACAATCCCATCCCCGGGCCGCACGTCTTCGCCATCCTCACGGCGCTTGGCCTGCTCTGCATCCTGTGGTTCACGGTGCGCCGGAGCAAGCCGACCGCCGCCTTCGCGCTGCTCTTCTACCTGACGATGCAGTTGCACAATGTGGTGTATCACGTGGGGGCCGGGCTGTATGTCGCTGATTACAGCCCCGGCACGGTGACGGCCGTGCTACTCTACCTGCCGGTCAATGCGCTGCTCATCCGGCAGGCCCTTCAGGAAGGATGGGTAACCCGCCGCGGTGTCGGTGCTCTGCTTGCCATTGCCGGGGGCCTCTACTGGAGCTTCGAGCTCATCGGGCCGGTGGTGATTGCAGCGGGGTTCAGCGCCGCGGCGACGATTGTGGCCGTGGCGGAGTGGCGGCTGGGCAATCCGTCGGATCAGTAACGCCCGTCTATCGGCAGGACGCTGATATCGGGCGTACGTGAGCCTGTGAATTTGAGCGAATGCCACAGGGCGTAATGGAGAGACCTACCTGTGGTCTGCACCCGTGGGGCCCGATGTCGACTCGAAATTGGCAGCGTTGTTGGGGGGACCCTCACCGGGCGTCATGCCTGCAGGGCGGCACGCACCTCCGCCGCGGCCCGTACCCCGGACTCCACCGCACCCTCCAGATACCCCTGCGCATCCTGCGAGGTATGCTCTCCGGCGAAGTGGCAGCTCCCTACCACCTCGCGCTCGGCACCCGAGAACTGCTGATACTGCCCGACGCGGTAATAGGAGTACGAGCCGAGCGTCCACGGATTCCGCGGCCAATCATCGAAGGTGACCGTACCGGTGAACCGGGACGACAGCCCGGGCATCACTGGTTCCACCTGCGCGAGGAACTCCCGAGCCAGCGCGCCGGCGAGCCGGCCGCTCTGCCTGAGCGTGACGGAGCCGCCGGTGTAGTCCAACAGGATGCCCTTGGTGCCCGGCTGTCCGCGCGTGACCTCCCAGCTGGCCTGATAGCCGGTGTCGGCATAGCTGTCGCCGTTGCTTCCCAGCGCATTCCAGTGCCGTGTGGCGAACTGCAGCGCCAGCTTGGCGTTCTGCCCCATGCCGAGCTCACGAATGGCCCGGAGCTTGATGGCCGGAAACCCGGCGTTGCGGAGCGAGACGCGCTCACGCAGTACCGAAAACGGGAGCGCCAGGATCACGCGATCGGCGGTGACGCTGGTGCGATCGGCAAAGTCGAGGACCCAGCCGCTCCCCTTGGCGCTGATGGCACTCAGCGCCTTCCCCGTCACGATCTGCCCGTTCAGCGCCGCCGCCATGCGCGCAATGATCTGGTCGTTGCCGCCACGCACCTTGTACTTCTCGTTGGATGCACCGAAGAGCCGGATCTGTCCCTGTCCCACGCCACCCAGCAGATAGAGCAGGTTGAGCGTGCTCTGGTCGGTGGTATCAGCGCCGTACTCGATGCAGTAGGCGGTGTCGATCAACTGGCCGAGCGGCGAGGCTATGCCTCCGGGGACACTCTGTTCGATCCACTGCCGGATGCTGGTGTTGTCGAGCACGCGCCCTCTGGCCGTGGACGACGTGTAGAGCGTGGGATAGCCGGATTCCACGTAGTCGCGCTTGATCACCTGCCAGACGACCTTCATGTCGTCGATGGCCTGCGCATAGGGATACCGGCGGCCATCGAAGTGGTAGAACGGTTCCGTGCCATTCGGCTCGAGCGCCAGAATGTTGTCGAGGGTGAGGCCGAGCTCCTGTGCGAGCTGCCGGATGTTCGCATGCGACTGATCGATGAACTCGCCCCCGTGCTCGGCGATCTGCCCGTCGGCGAAGCTGGTCCGGTTGGTCCAGCAGCGACCGCCGAGGCGGGTATTGGCCTCGTAGACGGTGGCGTTGATGCCGGCCTGCTTGAGCCGGTAGGCGGTGGTCAGGCCGGCGAGCCCGGCGCCAACGATGGCCACCCGCTGGGGGGCCGGCACACGACCGGCCCGCGCGTCGACCTCCGGCGCGATTCCGCCTGACTCGGAACAGGCCGCCAGCGAGGCTCCGGCGGCCGTGAGGGTCGACGCGCTCACGAAGGTGCGGCGGGAGATCGTGGCGGACGGTTGTGCCGCGTCATGGACGAGGCGCGCGAGGGATTGCAGGAGCGGGGTGCGCATGGCAGGCTTCGTTGCAGTGTAAGTGGGGGCAATGGTCATTCCCGACGCGTGAAAGAGGTGCCCTCCAGACGCTCGTGTCAACATCGCGGGATCTGATCCCGCTCAGCCGTATCACCTGCCCATGCCGTCGACCGCAGCTCTGCGTTACACATTGCACAGCCGATACCCCGGCGAGCACCTCGTGCGCTCGCGCGGCAACCTGCTGCGCTCGATCGAGATGCTCGCCGAGAGCGACCCGGACCTTGGCGCCATGCGCAACGTGGCGGGGCGCACGATCCTGCTGGCGGCCCACCCGGAGCTGGCGCGCGAGGTGCTGACCGCGTTCCCCCGGAGCCTCAAGAAGGGGCTCGGCCTGCAGCGCACGCGCAACGTGCTTGGCAACGGTCTGCTGACCAGCGAGGGAGAGTTCCATCTGCGGCAACGGCGGTTGGCGCAGCCGGCCTTTCATCGCGAACGGATTGCGCGGTATGCCGACGTGATGGTGGAACGCACGGAAGCACTGACCGCGACCTGGCAGGACGGGCAGGGTCTCGATTTCGCCCGGGCGATGCATCAGCTCACGCTCGACATCGTGGGGCGGACGCTCTTCAATGTGGATCTCGAAGGACAGGCGGCGGCGATGGGACGGGCGCTCACGGCGGTGCTCGACACCTTTTCGATCTGGCTGCTGCTGATCGGTGACCGGCTGTACGACTGGCCCCTCCCACGAATGCGGCGCGCCAAGCGCGCCATTCCGGTCCTTGATGCGGCGATCTACGAGATCATCGCGCAGCACCGGCGGGACGGGGCTGATCAGGGGGACCTGCTGTCGATGCTCATGAGCGCGCGCGATACGGAGGGCGACGGCTCCGGGATGACCGACCAGCAGCTCCGCGACGAGGTGATGACACTCGTACTGGCCGGACACGAAACCACGGCCAACGCGCTGGCATGGACCTTCTGGTATCTGGCGCAGCACCCGGAGGTGGACGCGCGGCTGGCGGCGGAGGTCCGGTCCGTGTGCGCCGATTGCCCGCCCGCCATGGCCGATCTGCCGTTGCTTCCCTACACGCGGGCCGTGTTCAGCGAATCGATGCGGCTCCGGCCACCCGCGTATGCCACGTCACGCGAGGTGCTGACGCCCATCGAGCTCGGGGGACACACGATTCCCGTGGGCGCACAGATCGCCGTGAGCCCGTGGGTCACGCACCGCGACCCGCGCTGGTGGACCGATCCGCTGCGCTTCGATCCCGACCGCTGGCTGGCGCCACGGAGCGAACCGCTGCACAAGCACGCGTACTTTCCGTTCGGCGGCGGGAACCGGCTGTGCATCGGCGAGCAGTTCGCGTGGACGGAGGGGATCCTGCTCATCGCCGCGATGGTGCGGCGGTGGCGCGTGCATCTGACGGTACCCGCGTCGTCAGTCACGGCCCAACCGGCGGTGACGCTCCGCCCGTCCCCCGGGGTGCCGGTCCGGCTCGAGCGTCGGGGCTAGCGGGAAGACCTGACCCGACGGCGCGCTGCCGCCGCCACGAGCGAGAGCAGCGCCAGGGCATGATGCCGAAAGGGCGTCAGTTCCAGCGTGCCGGTGAACGCCACGCAGGGACGTCCGCCGAACTGCTGCTTGAAGGCGGCGATGCGTCCCTGCTTTCCCTCATCGAAGTCGAGGGAGCCGACCTCGAAGAGCCTGGCGCCACGCGCCCGGGCCAGCAGGATCCCCCGCCAGAGTCCGAGGACGTTCGCGCCGGGCGGGCCGTCCTGCTGTGCACCGAAGCCGAGCCAGTAGTACGCGGCGCCGTTGACCATGGAGACGGTGACCACGCACGCCACGCGCCCCTCGTGCAGGACCTGCAGTGCCACGGCATCACCGGGGGCGATGAACGCGTCATAGATCGAGACAAACGCTTCCTGCCGCATGGCGAGGGGTCCCAGTGTCTCCGCGTAGCGGGGCCACGTGGAGGCCCACTGGGCAGGGCTGTCGATCGGTTCGACGACACAGCCGAGTCCCTCGGCCCGTCGGACCTTGTTGCGGGCCTTGGCGTCGAGGGCCGCAAAGAGAGTCTCCTCGGAGCCCTCCAGGCGGATCAGCTGCGTGACCCGGTTGCCGTCGGTGAAGCCGAAACGGCGCAGCGGGAAATAGCCCAGGGCGTCCACGGCTGACGCCGGTCCCGCCACGGCCGGATAGCTGAAGAGCAGGCGGTGGACCCCATCCTGGCGGGCGGTGGTCACGAGGTGCTCGACCACCTGCTGCAGCAGTTCGGCGGCGACCTTGGCCCCCCGGGTGGTGTCGGCCAGTGGGCCTGCGGCGAACCAGGTTCCACTGCCCCGGACGCGCTGTGGGACGATGCGCAGCTGCCGCTCTTTGCCATCGACGAGGGGACAGACTGCCACGACCCGATCCGCCTCGTCCACCAGCGCAAACGAGGCGTCGATCGCGGCACCCTGCCGCTGTTCGAGCTCCAGTGTGGCGCTCAGGTGACCGGGGGCATGGTGCGGGTGTGCGCGGACGAAGCGATCCCATGCCTCGGCACCGAGGGATCGATAGGGGACCAGACGTGGAATACTCATGCCGACTCCGGCGCGGCGGCGGTCGGCACGACCGGTGGCTGCCAGCGCAGTGCCCCCGTCTCGGCGTCAGGGCGCAGCGGTCCCGACCAGGTGGCCCATCGGCGGGTCCGACCGAAGCGCACCGTGCGCCAGGCCCGACCCACTTCCAGAAACCCCAAGCGCTCGATGTTCCGGCGTGAGGGTTCGTTCCCCGCCACAAAGCTGATCAGCGCGTAGGGGGCAGCCGTCGTGGCCGCCACGTGCGCCAAGCGGGCCCTGATGGAGGCCTTCTGCAGCCCTCGCCCCCGGGCGGACGGAATCGTGTAATCATCCCAGAGCACTGCCGGCTGATCGGCTACCGCGAAGTGGTGACCGAAGTCGCTGCCGATGGTGCGGGCTCTGGGATCGAGCCAGGCGTGATGGATCAGGCGGTTCTCCTCGACCCGGGTGAAGACCAGGCAGCCGTCCTCGAGGCGCTCCAGCGCCTGCCGCAGGAACTCCCCTCGCGTGGGGTAGCTCGGATCACCGGATTGAAAACAGAGGAGATCGGCCAGTGCGTTCAACCGGAAGCCCTCGAGGTCCTCCGAGGCCATCGTGGCGTCGATCGGTTGCGCAAAGAAGTGGAACACGTCGCGACTGGACCACCACGTGCGCAGGTGCCGGGCAATTCCCCGCAGCGCCGCGATCGGCATGGCGGCCGAACCCTGCACCCGACGCGTCTGGTGCATCCACTCGATGGCCCGATGCACAACGGTCGATCGGACGGCTGCCGCTCGTACGCCCCGCGCCACGATGCCGCGCCCGGTCCGCCGCCACGCGGCGCGCCGCGCCGTCGCGCGATCGAACCAGCAATCGATGGTGGCCACGGCATCCGACTCGGTGGCGAAGCGCTCCTTGTAGGCATCACCGCCCGGCGTGAGGTCGAGCGCCGCATAGCCCTGGGTCCCGAGATGCTGGCCGAGCAGCAGCAGGAGCAGCTTGCCCGGGGAGCAGGCGCCATGCAGCGGCGAATAGGTCAGGGTGCCGAGGGGCAGGGCCTGCCGATCGGTCACGCTCAGATGCGCGGCCACCAGGGTCGTGCCCGCGCGCAGCACCGTCACATGCGCGAGTCCCGGGGTTTCCATGAGGGCCAGGAGAAACGCCCCCTTGCACGGGTCCTCGGAGAAGGGCATCGACCCATGCTGGGCGCCCTGCCGGACGTCGCAGTGAACCCCGATTTCCTCGATGAGGGGCTCGAGCGCCTCGCGGGTAGTCAGCTGGTCGAGCGTGACCGGTCCCAGCTTGCGCAAGCGGGCCAGGCGGCTCCGATTGGCGCTCTTCTTCAGTGAGGCCTCGACCGCACTGCCGGGCCCGACCCGCATGAGGCCGCGACCGTGCCAGCGGCGATCGATCGTGATGCCTGCCGCCTCCACGGCGGGGATCCAGCTGTCGCCCAGCGCCTTGGGGAGGTATCCGAGGTGGAGCCTTTTCAGTGAGGGGTACGTCTGGCGGAGGGCCGTCAGGGCCAGCGCCGGAAAGGCCGCCGCGTGCGCGGGCGTGGCCATCCAGCCCTGATATTCGGCCTGATGACGCCCGACGTGCGCGATCCCGCGGTCCTCACGGTCTGCGTCCTCGCTCCGCGGTCTGGCGAGCACCAACAGCCCGGTCAGCTGTCCCCCGGCTTCTTCCGTCCGCAGGATCAGCGGCTCCTGCTGCGCCCCGTACACCCCGAACCAGGCGCGAGCATAGGCGGAGCGCTGGAAGGCGGTCGTCCACGGGCAGGCGTCCGCCAAGGTCTCCCACGCCCGCAGGAACCCCGCATCATCGAGCAGCCGTCGGGCCTCTGTGCCTGCGACCACGACGGCTGTCTTCGTCCCACCCTGCACAGTCGGTGCGGTTCGGATCGTCAGCTCGCGATCTTCTTCTTCTGCTGGGTGATCTTCTCCAGATACTTCTTGAAGAACTGCTTCTGGATGTCGTTCATGTCGATTTCGCGGCCCTGGATGTAGGACTGGATGATGTTCGACGTCATATCCAGCGGCGTCCCGGTGGTGATGATCAGCGTCGCCTCCTTGCCGACCTCCAGCGAGCCCACCTTGTCGGCCACGCCCATCACCTCGGCCGCGTTGATCGTGACCGACTTCAGGGCCTCCTCCTCCGGGAGGCCGAACGCAACCGCCACGCCGGCATCCCACGGCAGCCGGTAGCTGTAGAGCGCGCCCGACTCGCCGGCGATCACGAACTTCACCCCGGCCGCATGGAGTTGGGCCGGCGTGCGATAGGCCTCGTCGTAGCCCTCATCGCTGCGCGACGGCGCGCCCATGGTGGAGGTGAGAATGACCGGCACATTCTCCGCCTTGAGGCGCGCGGCCACCTGCACGGCATCCCGCCCGCCACGGATCACCAGCTTCACGCCCTCCTGCCTGGCCCAGGTGATCGCGTCGTTGATCTGCGCGACCCCCTCGGCGGCAACGACCACCGGAATCTCGCCGTTGAGCGCCGGGATCATCGACGCATAGCGCGAGTCGGTGCGCACGTTCTGCCCGGCCTTGACGGCATCCCGATAGGCCCGCGCCTCCGCAAACCAGTTGCGGATCTGCTCCACCTGCTCGGCGTAGGTCTTCGGTGCCGGCTGCGGCGGGCCGCCGCGGCCACCCATCCCCGGCGGCGGGCCGCCCCCGAAACGGCGCGGGCGCGCGTTGGGATCGGGCCAGTTCACGTTGAGGGCGGCCGAGCCCTTCATGGACATCTCTTCCCAGGTCCATCCCTCGAGCGACATGGCCGACGACATGCCGGAGATCACCCCCCCGCCCGGCGTGGAGAAGGCCACGAGCACGCCGGCGTTGCGGGTAGTGCCGATGTGCCGGCTTTCCGGGTTCACCGCGACTTCAGGACGTACGTTCGGGTTGAAGTCGCCCAGTTCATTGATGTCGTTGGAGACGTCCACGGCCCCGATCTCGGTGATGCCGACGGCGCTGTACGCATCGATGAGTCCGGGATAGATGTGCTTGCCGGTGTAGTCCACCACCTTCGCCCCGCGCGGGGCCACGATCTCGGGACCGCCGATCGCGACGATCTTGCCGCGGTCCATCACGATGGTGCCGTTGGTGATCGTGCCCTTGGTGACGGTGTGGATGGTCGCGCCCTTCAGCACGACCGGCTGTGATTGTGCGGCCGTGGGGATCACGACCTGCCCCTGAACGGCGCATGGCGTGGCGATGCCGATGGCACCGAGGCTGAGGGCGAGGGCGAGGGCCCGCGCCATGGTCTGCGTGTTGTGCATCTCACTTCCCTCCGGAGTTGGAGCCCGGGCGGCCACGCGCGGCGCCACCACCAGCGGTCGGTGCATCGGACGGACCGGCCGCCAGCACGGCCTGGATCAGCTGGGCGCGCTGCTTCGCGATGTCCTCCCGGAGCTTCTGGTCTTCCTCGAGCGAGAAGTAGCGGCGTCCGTCCACCCACGTCTGTTCGGCCTTGGTGAACTGCGACAGCGGATTGCCGTTCCAGATCACGAAGTCGCCGTCCTTGCCCGTTTCAAGCGAGCCGATGCGCTTGTCGATCGCAATCGCCTTCGCGGCGTTGATCGTGACCGTGTTCATGGCGTCGATCTCGTTGACGCCGCTGCGGAGAAGCTTGCCGGCCTCCCAGTTCATGCGCGTCGAGATCTCGTTGTCGTCCGAGTGGAGCGATGTGACGACGCCCGCTTCCATGAGCAGGCGCGCGTTGTACGACGTGGCGTCATACGACTCGAGCTTGAAGGCGCCCCAGTCGCTCCAGACCACCGCCGCCACACCCGACTTCTTGAGTTCGTCGGCGATCTTGTACGCCTCCACGCCATGCTGCAGCGTCTGCACGCGGAAGCCGAACTCCTCGGCCAGCCGCACGAGGGCGAGGAACTCGTCCCCGCGATAGCCGTGCGATGAGACCAGCAGCTTCTGGTTCAGGATGTCGAGCAGTGCCTCCATGCGCAGGTCCTTCCGCGGTGGGAGGCCCGTCTTCTCCTTCTCCCATCGCTTCCATTCCTTTTCGTAATCCCGCGCGGCGAGGAAGTGGTCGCGGATGATCTCCTGGACCCCCATGCGCGTGTTCGGGTAGCGGTTCGGGCTCCGCTTGGGATTCTCGCCGAGCGCGAACTTCACCGTGCGCGGCGCATTCGCGATCTTGTACTCATCGGGGAGCGACCCCCAGCGGATCTTCACGAAGACGTTCTCGCCGCCGATCGGGTTGGCGGAGCCGTGCTTGATCATCGTGGTGGTGAGCCCACCCGCGAGCTGACGGTAGAACCAGATGTTGTTGTGGGTGATGACGTCTCCCATCTGCACTTCCGGCACGATCGCGAAGCCCGACTCGTTCACCGAGCTGACGCCGCCATGCGTGTGCGGGTCGATGAGCCCCGGCGTGACATGCTTGCCGGTGGCGTCGATCTCGACGGCGCCCTTGGGGGCCGCGAGCTTCTGCCCGACCTTCACGACCTTGCCGGCCTGTACGAGGAGGTCAGCGTTCTCGAGGCGCCCCTGCGACCCCTGCGTCCAGACGGTGGCGTTGCGCACCACGACGGCCGCCGGCTGCTCGGGCGCTGCGCTGCGGCCGAATTCCATGGCCGGGCGGATGAACGGCAGGTCGAGTTTCGGCACCTTCACCGCCACGGTTCCGCGCGCGGGGCCTTCGAACGCTTCGGTGCGCGTCCCCTTGTACGTGGCGTCCGTCCCGCTGGGGAGGGACATCCAGCCGTAGAACTCGCCCTCGCGGACCGATCCGGCGAGGAGCACCGAGCCTTCGAGACCGAACGGTTCACCGGGGAAGCTGGCTTCGAGGCGACCAGTTTCGGCGGTGATGCGCACGCTCGCGAGATTCACCGGACGACGACCCGCGGCTTCGATGGTCCCGCGGATGCGATTGAGCGGTCCTTCGAGGCGAATCGTCGCCGTCTTGAAGGTGCCGGCGTCTTCGGAGCTGATCGCCCAGGTGCCGCGCGGATCGACCTGCGGCGGGCGGGTCACGCCGTAGCGCTGCCCCTGCACCCACACATCGCGGACGGCCGCCTCTTCCATGAAGAGGTCGCCCTCGCTGATCACCAGATTGGCCGCCTTGCCGACGGCGATGGTGCCGTGCGTCCGGTCGATGCCGAGCATCTGCGCCGGCACGGTGGTGAGGGCGGCGAGCGCCTTGTCCGGGGCGAGGCCGCGCGCGACGGCGACGCGGAGGTTCGGGAGGAACTGGTTCAGCGACGGGAGGCCGTCCGCCGTGATCGCGAAGGGGACGCCGGCGGCAGCGAGCTGGGCCGGGCTGGTGGGCGCGAGGTACCAGTGGCGGAGGTCGGCGAGCGAGACGTTCATCGCCGCTTCCGGATTCGACACGGTGGGTGCGTCGGGGAAGTTCAGCGGCACGATGAGCGGCTGCGTGCGTCCCTTGAGCACGTCCACCAGCCGGTACTCCTGCCCGCTGCCGCGGAACCACGGCGTCAGCTTGTACTCGGCGGCCAGCTTCACGGCGCGGAGGTATTCCTCTTCGCTGTCGGTCTGGAAGAGCACGGGCTGCTTCCCCTGCACGGCGTTGCCGAGCGCGGCGAGGGCCTCGCTCGTTTCCGGCGGGAGGATGGCGCGGCCGCTGGTTTCGTAGGCGCCCCACGCGCGGAGATACCACTCCGCATCGAGGAACGTCTGCTTCATGAGGGCCGTCGTTCCCATCGTGGAGTTGGGGTACATGCCCCCCAGCGCGAAGGAGCGCTGGAAGCCGATGGTCTGGACCAGATCGGGGCGCAGCACGCGTTCCCGCGCCCCGCCCTCGGCGAGGTTCACGACGGAGGCGGTTCCGCGGAAGATCCCCTGGCGCGGGACGGCAAGCGCGGTCCCGAAGCCGAGTGACCGGAGAGCGGTGCGGCGGGTGGTGTCGTCCTTGAGGTTGGCGGTGGTGCTGAACCAGGCGCGGACCTGCGGGTTCCAGTGGGTGGGACCGACGTCACCCCCTTGCGGGACGGCGTCCATGCCGAGGTCGGCGTGGGCGTCGATGAAGCCCGGGTAGATCGTGAGCCCTTTGAGCTCCCAGACGCGGGCGCCGGCGGGAGTGGCCATCCCGGCCCCCACGGCCGCAATGAGCCCGTTCCGGATAACGACCGTCGCGTTTTCGAGGATCTGTCCCGGAGCGGTGACGACACGCGCCCCCACGAGGGCATGGAAGCCGGTCCCGTTGGCCCTGAGGCCGGCTACGGGTTCCGTACGGGTGGCCTGCTGGGCACCGAGCGCCGAGGCGGCACTCAGGGTGGCCATCAGGGCAAGGCCGGCGCGGGTGATGCGCGGCAAGGATCGACTCACTGTCACGTTGGGGCTCCCGGAGGGTGGGACGACGGCGGACGTAGCGAGATACGTCGACGCACTCTCGTATGTTGCGGGGTCGGGGGAGGCAAAGCAAACTGGCATGCCATGATGCCTATAGGTCTGTACCACT
>Ga0068872_10003669_pt1 | contig 11677 bp, 9 predicted proteins | sample NOAtaG_7_FD_66441 | JGI IMG/M metagenome (GOLD analysis project Ga0068872, IMG submission 66441) | Freshwater lake microbial communities from Lake Erie, under a cyanobacterial bloom - NOAA_Erie_Diel1S_2200h metaG | ecosystem: Environmental > Aquatic > Freshwater > Lake | place: USA: Ohio, Lake...
AGCCGGAAAAGGGTTTAACACCAAACGGCATAACGGTATTACATTTTCGGAAAAAATAGATTTTTCAATCTTTCATTCGGATTAACCTGCCGTCATTCACATAAATCATGGAAACAGCGGCAAACAGCATCATGGCGCCGCCGGTCAACAAAGCATAGATGGCTTGGTTGCCAAATATGAAAGCAACCATCGGTCCCGCAAGTAAAGCGCTGGTAATTTGAGGAATGGTGATGAAAAAATTGAAAATACCCATGTAAATTCCCATTTTACCTGCAGGTATGCTTCCGGCCAGAATAGCATAAGGCATGGCCAGAATACTTGCCCAGGCCATTCCCACTCCAATCATGCTAAAAATGAGGTTGTTGGGATTGGTAATGAAAAACATGGAAATTAAACCCATTCCACCACAAACCAGCGATAAAGCATGGGTTTGCTTTCTGCCAATCAACCTCACGATTGCCGGTAATACCAGAGCATAAATGGCACTCACACCATTGTAAATGCCAAACAATATGCCAACCCAGTCGCCGGCTTTGCCGAACACTGCCTTTTGGACGCCATCATACTCCGATATTCCAACGGGCAAGCCGTATGCATTTTCAGCAATTCCTTTGGTGGTATAAACCCACATGCAAAACAGTCCAAACCAGCTGAAAAACTGAACAAGCCCCAATTGTAGCATGGCCTTGGGCATTTTACCGAAATCGCGAAAAATTTCTGACAAACCTGCTTTGTCGTCTGATTGCTTTTCTCCATGATAACGGGCGTAGGTTTCGGGATCGTATTCGCGGGCAAACAGTATCGTAACCAGAATGCTGGCCAGAAAGAAGGCTGCACCTGCGTAAAAAGAATACACAACATTGTCGGCCACATAGCCCCGTGGAGCTACATTGCTCACATGAAACAGGTTTGTCATCATCCAGGGCAACCAGCTTCCCAAAACAGCACCTATACCAATCAGAAAAGTTTGAATACTAAAGCCAAGGGTGCGTTGTTCGTCGCCCAAATTATCGGCAACCAAAGCTCGAAATGGCTCCATAGCCACATTGATACTGGCATCCATCAAGGCTAGAAATAGGGCGCCGAACAGCAACGCCGATTTTCCTGCGAACCAGGCAGCACTGTTGGGTAAAACCACTATTGCAATGCAGCACAGCAAGGTTCCGGCCAGAAAATAAGGTTTTCTTCGTCCCAGTCTTGTCCAGGTATTATCGCTGAAATAACCAATCAATGGTTGCACCAGCATGCCGGTCAGCGGAGCCACCAGCCAAAACCAGCTTAGTTCATGCACTTTGGCTCCAAAATCTTCCAAAATTCGGCTGGCATTGCCGTTTTGCAGACCAAAACCGCATTGAATTCCCATAAATCCAAAGCTCATCCAAACTATTTCAGCAACCGACAGACGGGGTTTCTTTTCCATTGTTTTTCAAATTAGAAGTTTCGCAAAGTATGCAATAAACAGCAAAGTGTCAAACTTACACTTTATAAGACAGGTCGCAGAATCACTAGATTTTGTGAAATTTCGATTTATCGAAACGATAAAGCCCCGCCGGTTTGTGTGCAACACCTTTTTGTTTCTCGTTCAATGGAATGATAAAGGATGTTCTCAGTACCTTCCGGCGAAAATTTCGCTTATCAAAATGATCGTCGAGAATGGCTTCGTATAATTTTTGCAGCTGCGCCAGTGTGAATCTTTCGGGCAACAATTCATAACCCAGAGGTTCAATATAAATTTTATGTTTTAAGTACTCCAACGCCTTTTCAAGCAAGGCATTGTGGTCGAAAGCAAGTTGGGGAACTTCTTTAACCTTCACCCACATGGCTTGCCTTGCGAACGAACTGGGTGAAATCTTAAAGTTTGATTTTTTAACCAAAGAAGTATAGGCCACGGTAATCACCCTTGCCTCGGGATGCGCCCGGATACTGTGCAGCCAGTCCTGATCTTTTTGTTTGTTTATGCGTGCCGGATCGCCAAATGTATAAACCTGTTCCAAATAAATATTCTTCAAACCGGTCAATTCGCGCAAAACGCGGTTTGCGGCCGCATCCAGAGTTTCATCTTCGTATATAAGGTTTCCGGGCAGTGCCAGCAAATCATCTTCTATCCGATTTTGGCCGGCATTTCGTTCAATCAGCAAAACTTCCAGTCCATCGTCCTCAAAGCTAAAGATAACACAGTCAACGGATACATTGGGGTTAATGCGGGGTTCGGTCATCGGGGGTATCTTGCGAAGGCAAATATAGAAACTCAACACTCATTGAATGTTCATTATTTTTACCGCATTTTCAGGTGTGAATAGTTTATCCAAACAAATTGATTTTAGTTTGTGTACAAAATACACTAAGTTTGCCAATCTAAGGAATTTATGATTGTTGTTGCAGAAAGCGGATCCACCAAATGTGATTGGTTGTTAAGTCGTGAAAACGGCGATGTCATTGAAACACACACTGTTGGTTTCAATCCATTCTTCTTTTCAACCGACGAAATTTACACGCACATTCAGAATAATGGCATATTAACTGAGCACGCCAATTGTATTGAGGCTGTTTACTTTTATGGTGCGGGTTGTTCAAGCAATGAAAGAAATAGCATTGTTCTTGATGCTTTAAAAAGAGCTTTCCCAAATGCCGAATGCGCTGTAAATCATGATTTATATGCGGCGGCATTTGCCACCTGGAAAGGAGAGCCTGCCATAACCTGTATCATAGGAACAGGAAGCAATAGTTGCTATTACGATGGAAAACTGGTGAGTGAAATCGTTCCCGCCTTGGGCTTCATTCTTGGCGATGAAGGCAGCGGCTCTTATTTCGGAAAACAGATTGTCTCCGATTTTCTCTATCATCGTCTTCCCCCGGAACTCGATAGCAGCTTTAAAGAAACCTACTCACTGACCAAAGAAGATATTTTTAATTCGGTTTATGGTAATCCTCATGCCAATGTTTTTCTCGCTTCCTTCATGAAGTTTTTGGTTCCACACAGGGAACATTCTTATGTTAAAAACATGGTTTACAATGGTTTGAATCGGTTTGCGGAAATTCACATTGCGTGTTACCCAAATTACCGCGATGTGCCAGTTCATTTTGTAGGTTCTGTAGCTCACTTTTTCAGTGATATCATGCACCGCATAGCCGGTGAAAGGGGATTTAGAATTGGTGTTATAGATAAAAATCCTGCCCGGTCTTTATTGAAGTTCCACTTGAATATGCGAACCGAAACGGCGGACGCAAGAGAATGAATATCAAAGCTGTAATTTTTGACTTGGATGGCGTACTTACAGATACGGCAGGTCATCACTATTTTGCCTGGAAAGAAATTGCTTTTAAGTTGGGGCTGAATCTAACCCACGAACACAACGAAAAATTAAAGGGGGTAAGCCGCAGCGAAAGTTTGGAATTAATATGTAATTGGGCGAATTCAAACATCAGTAAGGCAGATAAACTAAAACTGCTTGAAGAAAAAAATAACAGGTATCTTGAATCGATTGAAAATCTCTCTGCCAAAGACATATTGCCCGGCGTAACAGATTTTTTGAATGACCTGGATTCCCGTGGACTGAGCCTGGCTGTGGGCAGCAGTTCGAAAAATGCTCGTTTCATTCTGCGCAAAATTGGGCTGGAAAGACGCTTTACCGCCATTGTTGACGGAAATATGGTTGCCAAAACCAAACCCGATCCGGAGGTTTTTATTAAAGCAGCCGAATTTATGGGAAAAGCGGCTGAAAACTGCCTTGTTGTTGAAGATGCTCCTGCCGGCGTACAAGCAGGTAAAAAAGCAGGCATGTGGGTTTGGGGACTTGGAAACCCTGCAGAACTGAATTTGGCAGACATCTGCACAACCGGATTGCAGGGCTTCACCATTGATAGCATTAAAGAACTGATGCATTCAGCATGAAGGATTACATCTCGATAAAACCCTGGAAGATTGTTGAAGACGGTTTTCATCCCGAAAACAGTAAAATTTCAGAAAGTATTTTCAGCATTGGAAATGGTCGAATGGGCCAAAGAGGCAACTTTGAAGAAACCTATTCAGGTTTAAGTCTAAGAGGTTCCTACATTGCAGGCATTTATTACCCCGATAAAACCCGCGTGGGATGGTGGAAAAACGGCTACCCCGAATACTTTGCCAAGGTGCTCAATTCAGTAAACTGGAGCAGCATTGAAATTTCCATTGATGGAACTGAAATAGATCTGGCCAAGCATACACCATTGCATTTCAGAAGAGAACTGGACATGCAGGCAGGGGTGTTGAACAGGGAATTCACAGTTAAATTAGCAGACAAAACCATCCGCGCAAAAACACAGCGTTTTTGCAGTATGCACCGCAAAAACCTGGGGGTTATTCGCTACAGCTTAACTGCCGAAGAGGATTGCACAATCCACATTAAAAGCGGGCTGAACGGCGATGTTCGAAATCAAGATGCCAATTACGATGAATTCTTCTGGCAAAACACAAAGGCGGATTTTCATGAACAGCCCATTGCCTGGCTGTCGCAGGAAACCCGCAAAACAAACTTCGGTGTATATGCCTTATGCCAACACAAATGGAACAGCGGCATGGCGGCTGTTAAATCCAACGGCACAAACCATGAGCTTTATGCAGGCATGGAATACGAATTCCGGCTGAAAGCAGGAGAAACACTGAATTTCGATAAATACAGCATCATCCTGAGTGATTTGTATGTTAAACGGGAAGATTTTGCGAATCAGGGAATTAGGGAAATTAACGAGGCCTATCAGGCAGGATTTGAAACACTCAAAGATGAACAATATTCCGCCTGGAAAGCCATCTGGAAAAACTGCGATATTGAAATAGAGGGCGATGAATCAGCACAGCAGGCGATTCGCTTCAATATCTTCCAGCTTTTTCAAACCTACACCGGCGACGATGCTCGCCTGAACATTGGCCCCAAAGGATTTACCGGCGAAAAATATGGTGGCAGTACCTATTGGGATACAGAAGCCTATTGCATTCCGTTTTACCTGGGAACTGCTTCACCCGATGTTGCGCGAAATCTGCTGCTTTACCGCTATCAGCAACTGCCAAAAGCGATTGAAAACGCAGAAAAACTGGGTTTTAAAAATGGGGCAGCCTTGTACCCCATGGTTACCATGAATGGGGAAGAATGCCACAACGAATGGGAAATTACTTTTGAAGAAATTCACCGCAACGGTGCCATAGCTTATGCCATTTACGATTACATCCGCTACACGGGCGATGAAGATTACATGGCTTCAAACGGACTGGAAGTACTGATTGGAATCGCGCGATTCTGGGCACAGCGGGTAAATTGGTCCAATGATAAAAAAAAATTCGTGATGCTGGGTGTAACCGGTCCAAACGAGTTTGAAAACAATGTAAACAATAACTGGTACACCAATTACATTGCAGCATGGTGCATGCGTTATGCAGCAGAACAATACAATAAGCTAAGCAAAGCCACCAGTAAAAGGTTACTTGAAATTAAAGCAAAAACCGAACTGGATTCTTCTGAAGTTGAGCAATGGTTGAACATCCAGTCAAACATGTATTTTCCGTTTGATGCGGAACGCAATGTGTTTCTTCAGCACGATGGCTTTTTAGACAAAGAACTCATTCCCGTATCTGAACTACCATCGTCACAGCGACCCATTGTAGAACACTGGAGCTGGGATCGAATACTCAGAAGCTGTTATATCAAACAGGCCGATGTATTGCAGGGATTTTACTTTTTTGAAGACGATTTTGACATGGAAGCACACCGCCGTCATTTCGACTTTTACGAACCATTCACCGTGCATGAATCGTCGTTATCCCCGTGCATTCACAGCATTCTGGCCAATAAAATCGGAAACAGGGAAAAGGCCTATGAGTTTTACCTGCGCACGGCTCGTCTCGATTTAAATGACATTAACAACGATACCTGCGATGGTTGTCACATAACCAGTATGGCCGGAACCTGGATGACCATCAGCAAAGGATTTGCGGGTATTCGTGTACGCAATGGAAAATTACATTTAAATCCCGCTTTGCCTGAGAAATGGCATAGTATTCGGTTTCAACTTCGTTTCAGAGAAAATCTTTTTGGCATTCAAATTAAAAACCGATCCATTTCCGTTCAAAATCTGGAAGGCCCGGACTCTACCATCGCTTGCTATGGACAAGAATTCAAAGTATTGAAAGATCACCATATTCACATTGAATGAATTTCATTAAATGCATAGCGCTTTCATCGCTTTCTCTATCTTTAAGCTCATGCGGACTGTTTAAAAAACAAAAAGGAAGCATTCCGTATGCCTCATTATCGGCACCGGTTATGCCCGTCTGGCTCACCGGAGATACAACAACAATAGCCAATGGAGATATTTTTCCTGGTAAATGTGTGAATTTGTATGTGAACCCGAATCACGAACAAATAAAAGAATCTGAAAACCTGCTTACTGTTTTATCTTATAACAATATACCTGAACTGAAAATTGTTTGCCCCAGCAGAACCGACAACGGAGTTTTATTTGATATTCCATTGTTAAATATTACCGACAAGACCCGTTGTGATCTGGTGTTGAAAAAACCGGTGAAAATACCTGTTCAATTGAGTTTCAAAGGCAAACCTTCCGACCGGGTTTTTGTAAAGGGCGATTTTAACAGCTGGAACGATAAATCAACACCACTCACTGAAAACAGTGATAACATCTACCGTACAACCTTAATGCTCGAACCCGGTGAATACAGCTATCAGCTTGTTGTAAACGGCAACAGCATACTCGATCCTCAGAATGCGCTGAAAAGAAGCAACGGAATGGGAGGGGAAAATTCAGTGCTGACGGTGAAAGAAACGCGTCCTTCGCCACATATCGAAGCAATTACAAGTCCATCCGGTCTTCTGATCAGACAAGCCGAAAACCTCAATGATTCAAAATTGAACCTGATTGCATTGTGGAACAATCAGATTATTTTTAGATCACGATCTGCGGGAAGTGAAACAGCACTTAGCATACCTCAGGAGGCCAAAAACACAAAACGCAGTTTTATTCGCGTGTTCGCTGCCACCGAGTTCGTCCACGGAAATGATTTGCTGATTCCACTGGAATTTGGAATCCCTGTAACCGATGCCAAATTGCTTTCGCGGGAAGATTTGGAAAAAACTGTAATGTACTTTGCCTTTGTTGATCGTTTTCACAACGGTGACAAAAGCAACGACAAACCGCTTTCACATCCGAAAGTGACCGAAAGAACTAATTTTCAGGGCGGCGACATTTTGGGTATTCAACAAAAAATTGATGCGGGATATTTTGATAGTCTTGGCAGCAACGCACTATGGATTAGCCCCATTTCAAAAAACCCTAAAGGGGCATGGGGTGATTTTCCTGATCCGCAGGTAAAATTCAGCGCCTACCATGGATATTGGCCTGTGAGCAATACACTGCTGGATGAACGATTTGGCAATGCTGAACAGTTGAGGCAAATGCTCACTTCGGCGCACCGAAAAAACAACAATGTGTACCTCGATTATGTGGCACACCATGTTCACAAAGAACATCCCATTTACAAGCTTCACCCCGACTGGGTTACACCCTTGTATTTGCCCGATGGGCGCATGAATACAGAATTATGGGATGAACAAAGGCTCACGACCTGGTTTGACACTTTTCTTCCTACTCTGGATTTGGGAAGAACTGAGGTGGCGAACTACATGGTTGATTCCGCACTTTATTGGCTCAAGGAGTTTGAATTCGACGGCTTTCGCCACGATGCCACCAAGCACATTCCGGAAAATTTCACCCGCCTGCTCACGGCCAAAATACGCACCGAAATTGAGCCCAAACGAAAACAACGCATTTATCAGATTGGCGAAACATATGGCGGTTCCGCACTCATCGGTTCTTACCTTGGTCACGGATTGCTTGACGCCCAATTCGACTTTAACCTGTATGATGCCATGCTAAGAACTTTTGCGCAAGGTGGTTCACTTCAATCTTTGGTGAAAGAGCAGTTAAAAAGCCTCGATCGTTACGGGCATCACCACCTTATGGGAAACATCACCGGAAATCAGGATAAACCCAGGTTTATGTCGTGGGCAGACGGTTCTTTACATAGCAACATGAGCTGGAATGAACTAAAAAAAATAGGGCATACCCGAGATTTGCCTTTGAAATCAGATACTGCCTACACCCGCTTTCTTCAGTTTTACAGCTGGCTTTTTACAGCGCCAGGAATTCCGGTAATTTACTATGGAGATGAAATAGGAATGACCGGGGGAAACGACCCGGGAAATCGCAATATGATGCAGTTTTCAGGCTTAACCCGGCAGCAAACCGAATTCAAAAACAAAATTTCTGAACTGGCGAATCTGCGAACCGGCAGTATGGCCCTTTGCTACGGCGATTACAAATTAGTAACCTGCAATGATTCTCAGGTTGTGGTTGTGCGCCAATATCTCAATGAAATGGCTGTGATGGCCATAAACAGGGGAAGTAAGGCCATCGTAGATGATGTTATGGAACCGGGAGCTTTGTATCCCATTCTGAAGGAATTTGGTGGTGAACTCAAGTCCACATGGTCTTCCGGCTTTGATAAAGACAATTTGGTGCGACTGAGAGGGGGATTCATCGTTCAACCTACGCAAGCCCTGATTCATATCTATTCAAAAAATTAAAATGAAAAAGAATTTCATACTTCTGGCCTTTATGCTGGCAATGGGATTGCTAGTTTCAAGGGCACAACCTTCAGACTGGCCTAAAAATCCTTTGATTTACGAGGTGAATTTGCGTCAGCACACCGCTGAGGGAACGATAAAAAGCTTTGCAAGAGAAATCCCTAAATTGAAAGAGCTGGGTGTTAATGTAATCTGGTTTATGCCGGTACAACCCATAGGCATGAAAAAACGCAAAGCCAAAGGCGATTTGTTTGTGGAAGATATTGCCGATCCGCAAGTGAGAAAAAAATACCTGGGTAGTCCTTATTCAATTAGCAACTATACCGCTGTAAACCCTGATTACGGAAGCCTTAGCGACTTTAAAAATGTGGTTCGGGCTTGCCAGGCGTCCGGAATAAAGGTTATTTTAGACTGGGTTGGAAACCACACTGCCTGGGATCATCCGTGGATTAGTGAACACCCCGAATGGTATACCAAAGACAAAAATGGCAACATTACAGATCCCCTGAATGAAGAAGGCAACAGTATTGGCTGGACAGATGTGGCAGATTTAAACTATTCCAACACCGCTATGACCGATGAAATGGTAAAGTGCATGAAATTCTGGCTCGATAGCACCGGCATAGATGGTTTTCGTTGCGATGTGGCCATGAGTGTGCCTTCAGCATTCTGGAACAAAGCCCGCAAAGAACTGGAAACCGACGGAAGAAAAATCTTCATGCTCGCTGAGTCGGAAGAACACGATATGGGTCAGTTTAAAGGCGCATTCAATGCCTATTATGGTTGGGAACTCCACCATGCCATGAACGAGGTTGCCAAGGGAAAAAAGAAAGCCTTATATCTTGATACTTTGCTAAAGAAAAAATTAAGAACTTTCCCTTCAAATGTCTACTCAATGAATTTCATAACCAACCACGATGAAAACAGCTGGAATGGAACCGAATTTGAAAGAATGAAAAACTGCTGGAAAGCCATGGCCGTTTTCGTATTCACAGCACCGGGTATTCCACTGCTATACACAGGACAAGAATACGGAAACAACATCCGTTTGAAATTCTTTGAAAAAGACACCATACAACCGCAAACAGATCTGGATTACTATGGGTTCTACCGTAGTCTGGGCCAATTGCGCACTCAATATTCCGCACTTGGAACTTCCCCTGAACTCAACACATTTCAACCGCTGAAAAGCAAAAACAAAAACATACTCATTTTTAAACGCGGAACTGCAGACCAACAATTCTGGGTTTGCCTCAACCTGTCTTCCAAACCATTCAAAAAAGCAGTTAAAGTTCCTCAGGGACAGATTTTAATGGGAAACCCCACAAGAGACCTTGATGCCTGGGATTACAAAGTAATTAAACTGCAGAACTGACCTCAGTTCGGGACCAAATGAATAAAAAAAGGCTATCATTTCTGATAGCCTTTTATTTTGTTTTTAACTCAACAATCAGCGGCACCCGCCCTGATTAAAGAAATACTGCATTTTGTCATCAATGGCATCGTTAGAATCTACCAGATTCGGTTTTACAATCATAAAATCGATGCTGTAGATCTTTTTGCCTGCAGGCAGGGTAAACAGTTTTTCAGGAACACAACTGTATTGGAAAATTCCGGTTGTAGTCTGCTTCATTTTCAGCTGTGGAAAATCAGCAACGCGTTTTGGATTGGACGCTATTTTGTATATGGCACCTGATGAATCTGTAGCTACAGGATATACATAAAGTTCGGCAGCATTTCTCATGGTTGCTTTCTCTTCGGCAGTATTGTTGTACACAATGCTGAAAACATCTTTCGTTGTTGTCCCTATGGTGTCCTTCTTTAAACCTGAACCTATAGGTAAGCTCTGAATTTTCACGACAGGGCCGGCAGGCGGGTCAACTTCAATAAGCAGATCTTCTGTTTTCCGGTCAGGATCACCATACCCCCCTCCATCTTGCGGTTTTACCAAAAAATGAAAATTTTCTTTGTAAATCGTAGCCGCATCGGTTTCGAAGAACAATGTGGGTGTAAAGGTGTAACTGTAAATTCCCTCTGCCTCTTTGGTCATTTTCAAAGCAGGGTTGCTACTCTTCCAGGCCGCCGAGCCCAACCCATTTACCAACGGATGTCCAGCAGGATGCTCCTTTGGCTTCCAAATCCACAAATACATATCTTCCGTGGTAGCAATATTCACAATATCCCATTGGTTTGTGGTGAGTTTCAGGTTCACCATAATTTTACAGGGCTTGGCCGGGTCAAATTCATCCGGTTTATCCAGGAAAGCAGCCTGAGAGTTGGCCCTGGCTGAGAATATCAGCAAAAAAGCCGCAAGCGTATATTTCATCAGATTTTTCATTTTCTTCCGAATATAAATTGATAAACTGTAATGGGTTTGCCTGCTCCACAGAAACGGGTTAGCTGGAGTTCCAGGGTTTGATCTACCGTTCTGATTGTGCGAATAAGCTTCACATTGTTAATCTTACTTCCTTCGGTAAATTCAATGGCAGTGGGATAATTCTCATCATCAAACTTCCAGTTTCCGGTGGTACCCATGTAAATTGGGTCGTTCTGATTAAAGGTGTAGGTCAGATTTTTAGAGTCAACCGTCATTTCAATAGGCGTGGTTCCCATGATGGCTTCACTTACATCCAAAACCATATCCTTGTTCAAAGGGTCGAACTGCTTAACCTGCTGCAGCACCCAAACATCATTAATGCCTTCCAGCTTGCTGGAAACGGGGCCAATTTCCCGTGTTTTCTTTTTACAGCCGGTGTTCACCACCAAAAACATGGCAGCGACAATCAGGCACAGTTTATTGAGTTTCATTAGTTGCATCCTCCTTCTTCGTTAAATATAAAACCTGTTGTGTTTTCACTTTGTGGGAATTGCATCAGCATACCCGGACAATTCCAAACTGTTTTGCGAATTTTAATGGTTTCGCCTTTTGCCCCCATTCGACGCTGTTGCAGGGTCCAGTCACCTTCGTAAGCCAATTCCAATTTGCGCTGAAGGCGAATCGAATCCTTGAGCGACGCGTTTGAAATGGCAGGATTCAGCGCAGT
>Ga0068872_10003671_pt1 | contig 11667 bp, 10 predicted proteins | sample NOAtaG_7_FD_66441 | JGI IMG/M metagenome (GOLD analysis project Ga0068872, IMG submission 66441) | Freshwater lake microbial communities from Lake Erie, under a cyanobacterial bloom - NOAA_Erie_Diel1S_2200h metaG | ecosystem: Environmental > Aquatic > Freshwater > Lake | place: USA: Ohio, Lake...
TCCTTTCAGGTCACCGCATGGGATTTTTGTGACGCAGGGAATAGGCTGCGCATGTCTCGTGGCAACCTTCGGTAGAAGAGGTGCTTTGCAGACCAAGGGAGCCACAAAATTGTCGGATGGACCGAAAAAAAGGCTTGCGATTCCAGCACCTGCCACAAATCGCGCTCGAATACCGAGTGCGTCCAAACTCTCTCTTGGCTCGAGTCAACACCAGGTCGCACTACCGCAAATTAAATCAGCTTGTCATGACCAAGCATTTTGACTTGTATTCCTCTCTAGTTCCCAAAGTGGTAAGGGAAGTCCTACCAAACCAATTCGGTCGGACAGATGACGGGGCCAAGAGGAACATAAGCACCTGGGTGCTTTGGATCACGACTGTTTTTTTGGGGATTCGATATTCGATTCTTCGACTCACAAGGAAATAGTGTCAGATATCCCGACACTTTGAAGCATCGAACTTCCGGAGCGGCTGGGCGAGCTTCGACTTTCGCCCGATGTTCTTGCCTTCTCCAAGAAGCTTCGCTGAGTTCAGCCTAGCAACGGAGCAACGCATAGCCTGGATAAGTGTCTTTGGCGTTGCCAGAAGGCCCTCCGTGTAACCTAGTTCCATCCACCAAATCTGTAGGTCATTGAGTCATCAACCACCCACGGTAGCACTACCGTGCCGGCCTGCAATCGCTGCTCAACCCTTTCGGGATGGCTCACTACACGCCAGGAGTAAATCCACCAAATAGTAGCCGATAGGGTGATCTCATTTTTGGTTGCCAAGCAGAGGACACTCTTCACTTCAGATAGCCCTAGCGGTCGGGACAGGGAATCAATGCCAGCCAATCGCCTGATTTTGGTCTACCGCAAGGCCTTTCTTGCATGATTCCCTGTGGCTCTGTGGCTCTGTGCCTCCGTGTAGGCCAAGAAGATTTGAGCCGGAAGACGTACGGACTGCGGAGAGCCGAGAATGATTCATCGGTCCGTATTCGTTCATGGTGGCGAATGAATCGACTGAATCTGCGTTAGATCGTCTTCAGATGGTCGAATGAGTGCACCCGCTGTGATGGCATGCATGGCCGAGACGGTCATGCCACGGAAGACGGCGGTGGCATCGGTATTTCTACCTGCGATCCCGCCAACACCAAGAAGACTATCACAGTGTAGCCTAGGCTACACCGCAAGAGAAGCTACCGATCGAACCATTCACCTCGGTCGCGAAGCGCCTCGCGAGCCACCTCGTCGATTTCGTACTGCCGCTCCAAAAGCGATGGAGAACTGGCAAACCTCAGCAGCATAGGCCGGTAGTGATGGTAGAGGGAGTCGTCTCGGGAGATGACTAGCGCGATCAGCCAATAGTTCCAACTTTGATCTTCACTGGCAAGGGCCTGATCCAAAGCGGGTACCAGATTCAGTCCGAGATTGGCCAGCCAAGGGGCTAGGCGTTTGGCGATCGGCCAGTTGCCATCCTGCAGCCATTCCAGAAGCTGGGGAAGAATCGGTGCGATGGCCGGGTAGCCCAGTTGTGCGATTCGATCAACCGCTTGGCAATCGGTCTTCGACTGCGGCAGAAAGCTCTGTAAGTTCATCGCGGAAAATGAGTCAGCAACGTCGCTCGTCCGACGGGTGTCAATCCAGGCGATTTCGGACGGTACACCGATCGTTGGGCCTACGCTTTGAAAGGGAGCCGTAGCAGGATAAGCGATCCCCTCGCCACTCCCCGCCTCTTCGTCCGCGTTCCATCCGACCTCAGCAACGCGAGCGGATGCAATCAGAGTTGCGTATTCCTGCCGAATCTGCATCAGCAATCGCCCTAACCGATTCTCTCCTTTTCCATCGCCACCATCGCCCCAGTAGGGATCCGCAGGCGCATGCTCCACCAGTAGCGCATCACCGGTCTCCAACAATCGTTGACGCAGGTCGGCGTGCTGAGCGAACTTCGCCCGGACAGCTCGTTCCATCACTTCGTCTTTCACCAGATGCCAGTCCGAACGGACTGGGTGCTGGGCATGACGGCCCATACGCCATGCATCGTACGGACGAACCACGCGCCGAATCTCCTCCTGCCATGCCGGATCGTCGGGAAACTTCGACGCTTGGTAATAGTGCTCACTGGTCGGCCACTGCACACCGTCGATGGCAATCAGATAGGGAGCGAAGTTGGAAAGCCATCCATGCTCGCCGGTCTTCAAGTGGAACTTGATCGTCTGTGAGTTGCTCATCCTATTCTTCTCTTCCTCAGAAGATGGCAGGATTCGATTGCAATCGCCGTATCAAGCCGGACGGGTCGCTGCTTCGAAGCCGATATAATAAACTCCGACTGGATGCCAGCCAGTCACAGGGACTGGGGCGCTGAGAGAGATGACCAACTGAGGGCTTGGGAAGCTCGCGACCTTCCATCGATCGGCGATCATTCCATCCCAGTTCACACGTCTACCTCTCCGTGACTTGGTGCCTCTGTGTGTTAACTCTTTCCAGACAGGGTGGTCCCAAAAGGGGCACATGAAGCATGCCCCGGATGAACCCCGATTAGACGTTTTGCAGCAGCAGTGCGGTCAGCGCGGTGCGGGCCGATGCATCCAGCGACGGCGTCGCTCCACGTCGGGAGGCAACCCAGGCGCCATACCAGTTGGCAACCGCCACGATCCTCGCAGGGCTCCAGCCTCCCAACACCCCAGCCAGAAACGTCGCTGCCGTCGCATCCCCTGCCCCGACCGAATCGGCGTCGGGCTGCCGATCCAGAGTGACCGGCGAGCTACTGCAGTAGGTCTTTCGGTCGATCAGCGTGCATCCGAGAGCTCCCCTGGTCACCAGCAGCGATTCAGCCGGCAACTTCTCCATCAGCTGCTGCACGGCGGCTAGCCATGGGCTTGGCAGGTCTTCCGATCGCTCCAGTCCCTCCCTGTCCTCTGGCATGACGCAATCGAAAACCTGCATCAACAGCTTCAATTCGGCGCTGTTGCACTTGAGCAGCGTGGCGTGCTGGCAGCTGAATCGCAGCGAGGGCGTGTCGATAAATGGGGGGCGCAGGTTGATATCGAGCAATCGGTGGGCGTGCCGTGCAGACTCCAGGAAATGGGAGATCGTCAGGCGACTGGCCGGGTGCCGCTGGGCCAGCGTGCCGAAACAGACCCCCGAACACGATTCGGCCAGCCTCTGTAGCGGGTGGTCCCACACCAGATGGTCCCACGCAACTCCCTCCACAATCGTGTACGTCGGCTCACCAGCCGCCAATTCCACCCGCACGGTGCCGGTAGGAAGTTCAGGATGGCGCTGCAACCAGTCGGTTTCTACTCCATGCGCTACCAGCTGGCTTGCGATCGCGTCTCCCAGGCGGTCGCGGCCGATGGAGCTGACGACGGCGACCGAGGCGTCGGGGAAGGTTTTTACTTCATGGGCTAGCTGGGTCAATTGTCGGGCGTGGAAGGCCATGTTGAGCGGTGCGCCTCCCATTACCTCCTGGTCGCCAAAAAGATCGAACAGCGCCTCCCCCATGCCGACCAGACGCATCTTTTTTCCCACCCCTTCCATCGACCTTTCCCCCCGCTCTGGCACCGACACCGACTCTTGCCATCGTTGTCTGCATCGTATCATGGTAGTTGCAGCGTCGAAAGCAAACGCTGGCCCGACGCAGGATCCCCCCCTTTGATGCGAACCGAGTCAAGTCCATGGTTGCACGGATCTTTCCCTTTTTGCTGCTCTGGATGCAGGCGACCTCCAACATTTGGGCCGAGGAATCGATTTGGTCCGATGGTGCTAGGCCCGAGGATGCAATCATCCAGCAATCGCTGGCGCGACAATGGCAGGACGCCTGGGAAGGAATGACCCCCGAGGCAAGGAGTGGTTACCAGCATTTAACTGGCTCCCCTTACCTCCCTGCCGACTTCGATCGTTCGACGCTGGAAACCTTGCTGGCTCAGCCCACCAAACTGCCACTGGTGGATGCCCAAAGCGAAGGGGAGTCGCTGGCGGTTCGGGGGCTTCGCTTTGGCCTATCGGTCAACCCGCTCCAGGAAGAGCAGCCCCTCCAGTACATCCAGAGCGCCGACGGACAGATGGTGATGAACTGCTTTGCCTGTCATGGAGGCAACCTCTTTGGCACCTCCTTCCCCGGCTCGCCCAATACGCTCTACGCGCTGGAAACACTGACCGAGCAGGTGCGGCGAGAGAAGCTGCGCGCCGGCAAGCCGCTGACCCACATGGACCTGGGGCTGATGGCCATGCCACTTGGAACAACGGTCGGCAGTAGCAATGCCGTCATGTTCGGCGTGGCACTGATGAATTACCGCAATCCCGACCTGACGATCGAACCGCTGCGGGCTCCCGCCGAGATGCTGCATCACGACATGGATGCCCCTCCCTGGTGGCATTACCGCCGCAAGCAGTACCTCTATATCGATGGCTTTGCAGGCAAAGGGCATCGCGGTCTGATGCAGTTCATGCTAGTCAAGGAGAATGGTCCAAAGCAATTCCAGGATTGGGAATCGGACTTCCGCGATGTCGAAGCGTTCTTGAGTGAACTTCCGGTTCCCAAGTATCCCCTTCCGATCGATGACCAGAAAGCGGCCGCTGGCAAGATCGTCTTTGACGAGCATTGCAGCCGATGCCACGGCACCTATGGTCCCGACGGCAAATACCCGGAGCTGGCCGTATCGCTGGAGGAAGTAGGAACCGACCCGGTGCGCTACGAAGCATTGACCGACAGGCATCGCAAGTCGTATGCAGGCAGTTGGTTTGCGGAGGTGGAGCGGCATCCGACGAAGGTCGAAGTGGAAGGTTATGTGGCACCACCGCTGGATGGGATCTGGGCATCGGCCCCCTACTTCCACAATGGTTCGGTCCCGACACTAGCGCAGGTGATCGACCCCGACAAACGGCCTAAGAAATGGCGACGGAATCGACTGGGGATCGACTTCCTGCAGATCGGTTTGTCGGTCGAAGGGATGGAAGAGGACCAGAAGTCCAAGCCACCCAGGCTGGCCCCGGCTGAAAGACGGTGGATTTTCGATACATCGCGCCCGGGCAAATCGAACCAGGGTCATGACTTCGGAAAAGGACTCACCGACACCCAGGCATCGGACCTTCTGGAGTATCTTAAAACGCTTTGATCGTCCCGAAAGCTCATTTTTCGCAGCGCGGAAAAGGGAGATCCAGCATCGGTTCGAGTGGTCGCTGGGAGGCATCAGCGATACACTGGAACATCCTGCTGCTTCGAATCATCGAATCGGTGCGGCGGTCCGAGTTCTGGATCGAGCGGGTCGTGGCGGTAGGCCACGGTAACTCAGGAAGCAAAACAAAAAAGCCATCCTTCTCGAAGGAGCATACAACGGATGACGACGCAGATTCTTGCCGCCCGCAGTGGGCAGATCACCCCGGAGATGGAATATGTCGCCAATCGGGAACAATTGACTCCCGAGCTGATCCGCGATGAGGTGGCGGCAGGACGGATGGTGATTCCCGCCAACAAGGAACACCTGAAGGGGGTGCTGGAGCCGATGGGGATCGGGATCGCGGCACGCTGCAAGATCAACGCCAATATCGGCAACTCGGCTGTCACCAGCAACGTCACCGAAGAGCTAGAAAAGCTGCACACGGCGGTTCACTTTGGAGCCGATACGGTGATGGACCTTTCGACCGGCAAGGATATCGATGCCATCCGCCGCGAGATCATCGCCAAGTCGCCAGTGCCGATCGGAACCGTGCCGATCTATCAGATGCTGGAACAGCTGGGCGGGTCGATCGAGGATATGAGGCCCCATCACTTTCTCGACATGGTCGAACATCAGGCTAAGCAGGGGGTCGACTACATGACGATCCACTGCGGAGTTCTTCTTGAGCACCTGCACCTGACAGTGCAACGGGTGACAGGGATCGTCAGCCGCGGTGGTTCGTTGATCGCCAAGTGGATGATGGCCCATCAGAAGCAGAATCCGCTGTACACCCATTTCGATGACCTATGCGACATCATGCGGAAGTACGATGTCACCTGGAGCCTTGGGGATGGACTGCGGCCAGGATCGCTGGCCGATGCCAGCGATAAGGCGCAGTTCGCCGAGCTGGAGACTCTTGGCGAACTGGTGCAGCGCGGATGGGATCGGGGAACCCAGGTGATGGTCGAAGGGCCTGGTCACATTCCGATGGACGAAGTGGCGATGAATGTCCACAAACAGATCGAAGTCTGCCATGGAGCTCCGTTCTACGTCCTCGGCCCCCTGGTAACCGACATTGCCCCTGGCTACGACCATATCACCAGCGCCATCGGCGCCGCGCTGGCCGGATGGGCGGGAGCTGCGATGCTCTGCTACGTCACTCCCAAGGAACACCTGGGACTACCGAATCGAGAAGATGTCAAGCAAGGGGTGATCGCCTACAAGATCGCTGCGCACTCTGCCGATGTCGCCAGGAAGCGCCCCGGATCGCGAGACCGCGACGATGCCCTGTCGCGTGCGAGATTCGCGTTCGATTGGAACGAACAGTTCCGATTGTCGCTGGATCCGGAGACAGCCAAGGCGTATCACGACGAGACATTGCCGCAGGAGACCTTCAAGCAGGCTCATTTCTGCAGCATGTGCGGTCCCAAATATTGCTCGATGAAAATCACCGAAGAGATCCGCAAGATGACTCCGCCAGCCAAGCTGGTGGAAATGCCATCCTGAACGAACGGAGGGGGACAGTTCCTTCGCGTCCCCTTTTTCATGGCCCATCCGGCTTTATCGTGGGTCGCGATCGCTTCACTGCCGCGACTCAAGAAATGCCGGTGGCCACAGCACCCAGTCACCCTCCCTCAGGGAGGGTGAGATCCATCGCAAGCATTGTATCCGTAGCCCTTGACCCTATGACTTCATCCCGCCTACTCCGGTCGGCCGGACGGATACGCACCACAGAATTGCCGGATGGACCTTTTTCATCGGCCACCGTATCTGGTTCCTCAGCCCGTCGCTTTGGCGATGGGCCATCTGGCATCGGGTCCCAAGCAAGGGGAATCCCAAAACGCAAGCCTTCCAGCAGTCCATCTTCCTGGTAAGGCGAAGTTCGTCAGTTGGATCAGCACTTCTTGAGAAGGCGGAAGGGCACTGGGACTGTGGATGCCCCCCTCTGCGAATCGGTTCGGCAGCCTGCAAGCCGGTAGAGGTCGCATTTCGGGTACGGAAGTTGCCAGCGAGCAGTGCGGGAAAAGTGGTACACTGCCAAGGTCTCGTTGGACTTGCTGATCCTTCCGAACTCATCGGCTGGCGTGGACCAGAGGTATCCTGCGAGTCTCCTTCCGTCGGCCTTTGGTCGGTTTGCTTCAGGAGTTCGCCACGTATGGACGCATCGACGGAAGAGACATCCCCTGCTCAACGCCCCAGCCTGTGGGTCGATCGTTCGTTCTGGGGGATGTTCTGGACGCAGTTTCTAGGAGCGTTCAACGACAATCTCTACAAGCAGATGGTACTGCTACTGGCGCTTCCAGTGGCGGCTGGCGCAGCGGGGCTGGACAAGGCGGAAAGCGATCTGCAGGGATGGGCGACATTCGTTTTTGCTCTCCCGTTTGTCCTCTTCAGCGGCTGGACCGGCTACCTTTCCGATCGTTTCAGCAAAACCCCCATCATCGTCGGATCCAAGATCGCCGAAATCGTCATCATGCTGATGGCGTGTGTCGCCTTTCTAGCCTATGGAAAACTGGGAATGGCCGGAACCTGGACCGTGCTTTTCCTGATGGCGATGCAGAGCACCTTCTTCGGGCCGGGCAAGTATGGCATCCTGCCCGAGCTGTTTGACTCCAAAGATCTTCCGCGAGCCAATGGGCTGATGCTGATGGGGACCTTCCTCGCCGTCATCTTCGGTGTGGTCTTCGCTGGACAGCTTTTCGATTCCTTGGTGAGCGAAGTGGATGGCAAGCGACAGATTGGAAATCTTTGGATCGGCTCGCTAGTCTGCACAGGAATTGCGATCCTCGGAACGCTTACCAGCTTGCTGGTTCGAAAAGCTCCCGTGGCGCAACCGAATTTGAAATGGAGCTGGGATTCGGCTTGGCTGAGCCACTCGATGCGCGACCTGTTGCTGGCCGATCGCGGCCTGCTAATGGCGCTGATCGCCTCCTGCGTCTTCTGGATGGTCTCGGCCATGGCGATGCCGACGATCAATCGCTTGGGGACCGAAAGTCTGGGGCTCAACAAAGCGCAGACCGGTATCCTCGTTGGGATGATTGCCATCGGCATCATGCTGGGCGGTCCACTGGGCGGGTGGCTATGCCGAAGATTCTCAAGTAGAGCGATTGTCACCACCGGTCTTTGGGGAATTGTGATCTGCCTGACACTGCTGTCGCTATGGAAAGCTGGCGGAGCGCCGCTGTGGTCGTCCGCCACCAACCACGGCATCCTGATCGCGCTGGGGATCACAGCCGCCATCTACTCGATCCCGATCCAAGTCTACATGCAGGACCGCCCCCCAATGGCACTCAAGGGCCGAATGGTGGCGACGATGAATCAGGCCAACTTCCTTGGGATGTTGTTGGCCGGTCCACTTTACCAGCTCTTCGAATCGATCTCTCAAGCGATGCGATGGCCGATCCAGAGCGTCTTTGGGATGATCGCGCTACTGGTGTTGCCCCTAGCACTCTTCTATCGACTGGATGAGCGTCCGGCCCCAAGCCAGATATCGAGTTCGATCGAACCGTGACTTGTGCCAGCCGACAAGCTCACCTCCCCCATCTGGCTCGCACCTCCGGCAGGGGATAATCGAGCAGATCGGGACGATCCTCGAGGTTGAAGATTTCCCAAAGTCTCTGGTAGCCTGCGGTGACCAGCGCGGAACGCTGAGCGAAAAAGCTGGGGTCCAGCTCGCTGCGCCCACCCGGCCCCAGATGCTGAACCGGGGGCTGGAACCTAGCGTCGTCGATAAACTGCGAGAGCGCCGAATTGCATCTCAGATGGCATTCCGGAGTGGTATGCAGCGTTTCAGGATCGATCCATCCTAAGACCAGCATCAAGTAAAGACTGCTCTCGAAGATCTCCTCCACTTCCTCGCGACAGACTTGGCAGAGGTATCCTTCATCGCATCGGGCCATCGAAGTTCTTTCCAATTCGTTGATGCTGGATGGATGATGGCTATTGCCTAGCCCCAGCCCGGTAGCAAGTTGGGTGTGTGAGCCGGTCGTCGAACGAAGTTCATTATGGCGCTAGTTAAGTCAAGGCGACACTCCGGCTCATCACGGAAGCGACTCGACCGCGAACACACCAGAACTCAACGCCTGCGGAAGATGGTGTTTGTCGAGTACGAGTACGAGAAGTAGTGCAAAGACCGGCTGATCGCATGCGGCGAGTCAGCCGGCAAGTGGGAGCGACAGAAGTTGGGTGAAGGGGATCCTTGCTGGCCGCCAGTTGCCGGGGTCATGAGAGGCCCAGGACATCGTTCATCGAGTAGAGTCCTGCGGGTTTGCCGACAAGGTACTTGGCGGCCGCCAGGGCGCCGGCGGCGTAGCAGTCGCGATTGCTGGCCGCCACGCGCAGTTCGATCAGCTCCCCAAGCATGCCGAAAAGGATCGTGTGCTGGCCGGGGTCATCACCTGCGCGCACGGCATGATAACCGATCGAATTTTCTGGGCGTGCACCGACCTGACCGACACGACCATGTTCGGCTCGATCAAGCCCCATTTCGTTGGCGATCAGTTTGCCAAACTGAAGTGCGGTGCCGCTGGGGCTGTCTTCTTTGTACCGATGATGGCGCTCGATAATCTCCACATCAACACCTCCAGGAACACCGCGTAGGGCGCGAGCCGCCTGCTTGGCCAAATTCATCGTCAGATTGACCGCCAGGCTCATGTTGGGAGCATGGCAGACGGCGATTTCTTTGGAGGCCTGTTGAATCGCCGTCATCGTTCCTGGCTCCAGGCCGGTGGTAGCGACGACAATCGGGATCCGATGCGCCAAGGCATTCTGGACTGCTGAGTCGCAGGCATGGGGGGTGGAAAAGTCGATGACCACATCCAGTCCCTGCGGCCACTGGCTTGCCAACTGAACTCCGATGGGATCGATCCCTGCCAGGGAGCCGGCATCTTGGCCGATCCAGGGCGCTTCCGGCCGGTCGATCGCGGCGGCGATTTTAAGCATCGCGTCTTTGGCTCCTAAAGCCACCAGACGTCGCCCCATCCTCCCTGCAGCTCCGTGAATTGCCAGTGCGATCGGTTGTGCCATGCTTTCAGCTCTCCCTTGCATCCGTTGGGTATGACTCAGGTGTAAAGTTTCAAAGTCCGAATGATCGAATCAAGATCGTTGGGGACGGCGATCGAGCGATTGGCGTAGGAGGCGCGTGAGACGCCACGGCTGCCGAGCACCTCGTTGAATTTCGCTTGGTCGGTGGTGTGGTACGCAACCGTAGCGGTCGGATCTTTCAGTTGATGGCCCGTCAGAATACAAACGACACGATCGGAAGGGGCGATGATCCCTTCCTGCCGCAGCAACCTAGCACCCGCAACGCTCGCCGCACTGGCTGGCTCACACCCAATCCCCCCGGCACCAACTTTCGCTTTGGCATCGAGGATCTCTTGATCGCTGACACGGCGGACCACGCCGTCGCACACCTCCAGAGCGCGAAGGCACTTGGCGAGATTGACCGGTCGATGGATTTCGATGGCACTGGCGATCGTGTCGGCCTTCGCTCCCTTCGCATCCAGTTCGTCGTAGTAGTGGCAGGCGATCTCCAGCGATGGCGCACCTCCATTCCACTTCAGCCCTCGATGCTCCACCAGTTCAAAGAGCGTATCGGCTCCCGAGGCATTGATCACCGCAAGACGCGGCATTCGATCGATGAGCCCCAGCTGCTTCAGTTCCAGGAATGCCTTTCCGAAGGAACTACTGTTTCCCAGATTGCCACCCGGCACGACGATCCAATCAGGGATTTCCCACCGCAGCGCCTCCAGGACGCGGAACATGATGGTCTTCTGTCCTTCCAGTCGGAAGGGATTGACACTGTTGACCAAATAGATTCCCAGTTCCCTGGCCACCTCCTGGACCCGCCCCATCGCGTCGTCGAAATCGCCAGCGATCTGGATGGTCAGCGCGCCGTACTCGAGCGCCTGCGAAAGCTTGCCGTAGGAGATCTTCCCGCTACCGATGAAGATGATGGCGCGCATCCGCTGGGTCACCGAGCTGTACATGGCCAGCGAGGCGCTGGTGTTCCCGGTCGATGCGCAGGCAGCTCGCTTGGCCCCCACCAAGTTGGCGTGCGTGAACGCCGCGCACATGCCGTTGTCCTTGAAAGAGCCCGAAGGGTTCATCCCCTCGTATTGCAAATAGCAGCATCCCGCGTCGACTCCAATGTAGGGAGCCACCGTGTCGGCACGCTGCAGTAAAGTCTGTCCCTCGCCAGCTGTCACCACCATTTCGGGCGGAGCGAAAGCCAGCAATTCATAAAATCTCCAAACGCCGCTGAATCTTAATGGGTCCCACCGACGCGTCCAATGCGCCTCCAATTCCCGGAGCGATCGGGGCACTGGAAGGCGGTTCCAGTCGTAGGAAATATCCAACAAGGCCCCGCAGGCTGGGCATTTGGTCAGCACCTGACTTACGTCGTAAGTCGATGCGCAGCAAGGATTTAGGCATTTCTGAAAGACGGCGTCCGAGGGATGGCCGGCGGAGCTGTTTCCCATGCGGTCACTGGTCATAACGATCGCTTGCAAAAATCTCAAGGTTGGGGCCGATC
>Ga0068872_10003673_pt1 | contig 11665 bp, 10 predicted proteins | sample NOAtaG_7_FD_66441 | JGI IMG/M metagenome (GOLD analysis project Ga0068872, IMG submission 66441) | Freshwater lake microbial communities from Lake Erie, under a cyanobacterial bloom - NOAA_Erie_Diel1S_2200h metaG | ecosystem: Environmental > Aquatic > Freshwater > Lake | place: USA: Ohio, Lake...
GACATTCTCCGTATCGTTGTTTTGGCCGGCACTTTTGCACTTGCCATGGCATTTGCCAGTAATGACCTGGTAAATTTCATTGGTCCTTCTGTAGCTGGATATGAATCGTATCGCGACTGGGTAAAAACTGGTTCGGATGCGGGATCTTACCGGATGGAATCTCTGGCTGCGGCTTACCCGGCAGAGTCTTATATGCTCTTCATAGCGGGTGTCATCATGGTCATTACCCTTTGGTTTTCCAAAAAAGCACGTACCGTGACCGATACAGAGGTAAGCCTTGGACGGCAAAGTGAAGGCCTGGAGCGTTTCGGCTCCAATCCGCTGGCCCGTTGGGTCGTGCGTTCTGCATTTGGCTTTCGATTGTTTGCCGCGCTGCTCCCGCTGGCCTGGAAAGCAAGGATCGAAGATCGTTTCAATATTAATCATCAGGGAACAAAAAAGGGAGGTATTAACCCCCTGGACCCCCCTGCATTCGACCTCGTAAGGGCGTCGGTAAACCTTACCATTGCCAGTATCCTGATTGGTTTTGCCACCTCGCTAAAGCTGCCCTTGTCCACGACGTATGTCACCTTTATGGTAGCAATGGGGACTTCCCTGTCGGACCGGGCCTGGGGGAGGGATAGCGCGGTGTTCCGAGTCGCTGGGGTCATCAACGTCCTCCTTGGCTGGTTCCTCACAGCGTTCATCGCTTTTGTTGTATCGGCCATATTTGCATTCATCATGGTCAAAGCAGGGGTCGCAGGGACAATCATACTCATTGGGGTTGTCGCGGCGAGTTTCGTTTATACTTTTATCCTTCATAAAAAACAAGAAGCGCGCAAAGACAGGATCGCAAAGGCTATTCAACATTCCGAAGTCATCCCTGCCCAGAAAATCATCTCGGATACCATGGTGTCCATCGCCAGTAATATAGAGGCGGTACGCGACCTCTACCGGCTCGTGATTGACGGCTTGTCGAATGAAGACCGTACCAAACTCCGAAAAGCACACCAGGCATTGAAGCGGGTGAAGCTGGAAAACGAAGAGTTCCGCTATGCTTTTTATGCCTCAATGCGGAGAGTAGCCGAAGTCAATGCCGAAGGTAGCAGGACCTACCTGCTCGCCTACGACCTGATGCAGGATTTCAACCAATCTGCCGTCCTCGTCGCAGATACCGCCCGTCAGCACGTAGAAGATGTCCTGGCCCCCCTCGATAAAGAACAGCACGACCAGCTCGAGGAAATTGCCCGGAGCTTGAGCAGCTTTATGGATTTTTGCGTCCACATCCTGCGCAATATGGACTTTGAACGTTTCCAGGAAATGAAGGTCATAAAGAAAAAGATGTACTCGGATATCGAAATCCTGCTCGCCAAACAAACCGCAGGGATCAAAGAAAAATCCTACAGTGCCCGCAATAGCCTGCTCTTTTTCAGTATCCTGCTCGAAACGAAAGACCTCATCGCCGTAACGGCCCGCTTTGTGAAGATGTATTATTCGCTCGAGAAGCTCCACACCCCGGATGAGCCCTGGGTGCTGGTATCCGGAATAGACGAATGATGGAAGAAAAACTGGCGTTAAGCCTGTTCGACCTCCGGCACAGTCTATGCGCACCTTTTCTTGAGGCGTTGTACTATCCCTGGGAACTGCTTGGGGATACTGCGCAGTTGCTGTTCGGAATTTCAGCTTGCCTGCCGGCTGATTTCAAGGAAATTGCCCCGGGGGTGTGGGTCGGGGGCGGCACGACCATCGCTGCTACTGCCTTGGTACAGGGTCCGGCTATTATCGGCCGGAACTGCCAGATACGCCATGGTGCCTTTATACGGGAATTTGTACTCATCGGGGATGGGGCCGTAATCGGAAATTCTACCGAAGTCAAGAATGCTGTGCTTTTCGATGGGGTACAGGCTCCGCATTTTAATTACATCGGCGATACCATCCTTGGATACAAGGCACATCTCGGAGCAGGTGCCATTGTCTCCAATTTTAAAGCAGCAGGCGACGAGATATGGGCTACCCTTCCCGATGGCAAAAGGCAGAATACCGGCCGGAATAAATTCGGCGCGCTGATCGGCGACCATGTCGAAATTGGTTGTAATGCAGTTGTCTTTCCAGGCACGATTATTGGCAAAGAGGCTGTTATTTATCCTCTGTGCCCGGTCAGGGGTTATATCCCCTCCGGCCAGATCCTCAAAAACGATGGCTGCCTTTATCCGAGATCAATGGAATAGTTCGCTGATAGCCTCCAGCAGGAAGTCAACATTCTCTGCTCTTGCCGTATGCCCCATCAAGCCAATACGCCATATTTTTCCGCTCAGGTCACCCAATCCTCCCCCCACCTCAAGGTGGAATTCATTCAACAGGCGTTTTCGGAGCAACGCTTCGTCGTCGGCATTTTCCGGCAAAAAAACAGCGTTCAACTGGGGAAGGCGATAAGGCTCGTCAACGAGAAAGCGAAAGCCCAATGCCTCCAACCCTGAACGAAGGCGAAGATGCTGCCCGTTATGCCGTTCCCAGCGTTGTTCGAGCGTTTCTTCATATAGCATGAGTAAGGCTTCGTGCATGGCGTATAAGGCATTGACCGGAGCCGTATGATGGTACGCACGTTTCGAATGACCGTCCCCCCAGTATTGCATTATCAGGTTTAAGTCCAGAAACCAGCTCTGTACTTTGGTTTTCCTGTTGCGAATCTTTTCTACCGCACGCTCGCTGAAAGAAACCGGAGAAAGCCCGGGCACACAGGAAAGACATTTCTGACTACCTGAATACACTGCGTCAACCCCCCACTGATCCACTAATACCGGGATACCTGCGAGAGCGGTCACCGTATCTGCAATGACCAGCAAACCACTGGCTTGTGCCAGTCTGCACAAGGCTTCAGCATCAGAGCGTACCCCGGTGGACGTCTCCGCATGCACAAAGGCCAGGGCTACGGCATCTGGATGGGCCTTAATGGCCAATCCTACCTTATCCAAATCAACGGGTTTGCCCCAGGCATCGTCCACTGCAATGGGCACAGCACCACAACGCACCGCATTTTCCCACATCCGCCCCCCAAAAACACCATTCCGGCAAACGATTACCTTTTCCCCTGGCTCGAGCAAATTCACAAATGCTGCTTCCATTCCTGCCGAGCCCGGTGCCGAAACGATCATGCTGAGGCGGTTATCCGTCTGAAAGGCGTATTGCGTCAGTTCTTTGATTTCATCCATCAAATGCACGAAATCTGGATCAAGGTGCCCGATTGTTGGTCTGGACAAAGCCTCCATCACCCGCGGGTGAATATCCGATGGGCCCGGGCCCATTAGCCGCCGAAAAGGCGGCTGGAACGAAGTATAGGTCTTTCCACTAACTGCAGGACGATTCATTTTATAATAATTTTATGCGGGGGAATATAGGTATTTTTTCGATTTTCCATCCTGTTTTGTCCTCAAATCCGGCCTGCTGCGTTTATCTGTAAATTTTAAAAGCCCAGCTACGCACCCGAAAAAATCGGTTGAAAAACGTGTGGTTGGGCTGCGATAATCCCGTCTCAATACCCTTAACTTACCTCTGCTCATCCTTCCAGGCAGGAGAACGTCCGGCGAAAATACCCCACGAAAAAACTAAATAATAAAGTGGCAACAGTGCATCCGTCAAAGGTGCCCATTTCCAAAGGTCCGGAGCAGAAAACTTCCTGAATAAAGCAAAATTTACGGCCAGCACCACTACTATACGCACCAGGTACCCGGTTATGGCAACCTCCCCGTATCCCGGCATAAAAACAAGCAGTATTCCCGAGGCATAGTGCAGGCTATGCGTCAAGGCAATTATCGCTAATAAAGCTTTATGGATCAGACGATAATGGATACCCGTAGAAAAGTGCCGTGTTTTTTGTCTGAAATACCCCCGCCATGTCGTCTGGGGCAGCGACCAGACAAATGCGCCGGGTTCCAGGTTGATTGCTGTATTGCTTTGATTTGCAGCCATATTAACAAATAAATCATCATCCCCGGATGCTCTTTGCCGGTGGGCTTCGAAACCGCCGGAGCGCAAAAACAACCCTTTTCTGTACATCAGGTTCCTTCCTACGCCCATGTATGGTATGCCGGCCAGTGCGAAAGAAAAATATTGTATCGCAGTATATATCCCTTCAAAACGGATAAAAGCATTCAGCATCCCCCGGCTACGCGCATAAGGACTAAAACCCAGTACGATTTCCCTACCCGGTGCAAGGGCCCCCGCCATAGCAGCCAGCCAGTCAGGACCTGCCGGCCTGCAATCTGCATCGCTAAGCAACAGCACATCGTACTTTGCCACCGAAATCCCCAGTGTCAAGGCCTCTTTCTTTCCGTGAAATGCTTTTGAACTGAGCCTTACCGTCCTGAGATTGGGGTATATCTGCTCAAGCTCCTCCAAATATGCCCGGCTGCCATCCGTTGAGCCGTCATCCACAACAACCACTTCAAAAGGCGCAGCGTAATTTTGTGTAAGGAAATACCCGAGGTGCTGCCGGATATTACCTTCTTCATTTCGCGCACAAATTATGACCGATACGCCCACTGCCGGCTTATCCAGATTTTTTCGTACAAATTGCAGTGGCTTATACCTTACAAGCCTGGAAAAAAATATCCCGTAAATCAGGATTTGGAGAAAAGTGCACCCCCCGAAGATGAGCATTACCGGCATCATCATCCCGCATGTTGTTGTGCGTGCATTATTGCGAAAACCTGCTTCAGCAACCCGGTACGACGCCTGGTCAAAGCGATCCAGGCTTCCGGCCTCAAAATCCTCAGAAAAAGCCCCCCAAGGCCTGCTGTAAAATTTCGCCAGAGTGGTCTTAATAATACAAAAACAGGTCCCGACACGATCAGCAGAGGGATATACACCGTCCTGTGAAGATATGGAAATACCCCCGGCACTACTGCAACCAATATACCATACCAAAAAGGCAAAATCAAAAAGGACCCCAGCCATTTCAAGGTCGTAGAATACCCAATATAAAGTTTTAGCTTGTGGCCAATATGCCGCAAAGCGAGTACCGGCACAAAATAGTGGTGTATCCATGCCCACAACCAAAGCGGCAAAGTAAACAATAATATGATGAGCTCCCCCCACTGCGGGCTGAAAGCCCACTCCCGTAAACCATAATGTGCTTTCTGTACCGCATAGTCTTCTGCATCCTGCCTCAACCTGCTGAAATCTTCCGGTTGCCGGGTCTCAAAATCCCTTAATTTTTCAAGCAGTTGCCGGCTCCGGACCCTACTATCCTGCATGGTGCAGGGTGCTGCCACCGCTAAAATCTCCTCCAGGCCCGCAAGTAGCTGCTCTTCTACCTGGTCCCGGGTATTGAGCATCAGCGCTTCAAGATGATCTGAAATTGCCTGTGTCAGTGACAAAACGGCCTGCCAGGGGTTTTCCCGGTATTCCATCTCCCAGGCATTGACCATAATAGGCGCTCCGGCATGGACAATAAGCCCACTCCCCGACTCCTCCGGCTTTTCATAAGTAAGTCCGATCGGCAGAATGCGCAGGCCTAAAGCAAAATCATGTGCCGCTTCTGCCTGCAGGGCAATCCGCGCCGTTCCGGTACGTAGTGGCCGCAAACGCCTTTCCATCTCACTCGTCCCTTCCGGTGCAATAAAAATTGAATAGCCCTTTGACAGCATCTCTACAGCAGCTCCAAAAGCCCGTTCGTTATTGACAGGCCGGCCGTTCACATCCTGCGGACGTTCCACCCGGATTGCATACAGGAATTTCAGCAATTTCCGCATGAACGCATATTTATACAAGCCCGCATTTGCAAGATAAAATAACGGCTTATTCAATCTGAATGCAGCACTCAGCGGGTCAATCAGGGTGTTGGGATGATTGGCGACTACGATATTCGGTCCCGACAGACGAAAGTATTCCCGCCCAAGCACAAGCGTCCCGGGATAGTAAAGCCTTGCAAACAGGCGAATAATCACCTTTAGGATTTGATAGACGAATACTTGAAGAGCGCTCAAAACCTAGGCTTTAAAGTTGAGTAGAAAATCTTTGACTGCTTGTGTAAAATCTAATTCCCCACCAAAAAGGAAACGCACCTGTACCGGCAATACAAAAAGAGGAATCTTCAGCTCGTTGAGAAAATCGCGGTGCAAGTCCAGCCGCATGGCATCTTTCTCCGTAGTAACAATCATTTTTCTGGAGGAAGGCAGGGCATCAAAACGGCGCTTGAGGTTTGCAATTTCCTGTGCCTCAAAATAATGATGGTCTTCGTATTCAATCGTCGTCAGCGTCCCGCAGCGACTAAGCAGGTACTCGTGCAAATATTCCGGCTGCGCAATAGCCGTAAAAGCAATAATCTCCGTTTCCGAATCAATCCCACCACGGTAGGCCGGATTAAAAAAATAGTACGGATCTCCATATTCAAATGTAGAAAAGAAAATCTGCTGCCCAGGCATTAGCGCAAGTGCGCCAATGAAAGCATCCCGTTCTTCCTGGCGCAGCCCCGACGGGCACTTGCTCACAATAATGATATCCGCCCGTTTGTACGCCGAACGCCATTCGCGCAGCCGCCCGGAAGGCAAAAGATAATCTCCAAAAAAAGGCCGGCGGTACTCTGTCAACATGATATTCAACCCAGGACGCACAGCCCTGTGCTGAAAGGCATCGTCCAGTAAGACGACTTGTGTCTGCGGGTAATGCGCCATAATCTGTGGGATTCCCAATACCCGGCTCTCCGATACCGCTACCCCGATATCCGGAAATTTGCGCTTAAACTGCAAAGGTTCATCTCCCGCTTCCAGGGCATTCATTTCCACTGAAACGATTTTAAAACCCAGCGTCTTTCGCCCGTACCCCCTGCTGAGCGTCGCAACCGAAACATATTCCTTCAGCCAGCGCACCAGCCATTCAATATGCGGTGACTTCCCGGAGCCACCCATGGATAAATTACCGATCGAAATTACCGGAATACTGAAGGATACCGATTTTAATATGCCCGTGGTATAAGCCAGGTTGCGCAAAGCAACCCCAATACCGTACAGCAGAGAGAACGGTAAAAGTAAAATCCGGATAAGACGGTGCTGAATCATATCATTGATGCTGATACAAATGTAGCAGCTTTTTAGTAAAACCGTTAAGGATTCGCGCCTGGTAAAAATGCCTCGCTGCAATAGGTCCAATTTACAAAAAATCTTTCTCACCAATGGAAGCCGCTCATTTTCCCGCCGCGACGCACCCCATAACAAGGCGATAATCCTTATCTTTGTACAATGAGCAATACCTATATAAACCGATGCCCATGAAAGCAATGATATTCGCTGCCGGCCTGGGCACCCGTATGCAGCACCTGACGAAAAACCGCCCCAAAGCCCTCATCGAAATCGGCGGGATAACGCTGCTCGAAATTGCCATCCGACGCCTGAAATATTTTGGTTGCAGGGAAATTATCATCAATATCCACTACCTCGGCGGGCAAATCCGCGAATTCCTCGAAGAAAAAAATAATTTCGGCATAGATATCGCCATTTCCGACGAAACAGATCAAATCCTGGATACCGGCGGGGGATTGAAAAAAGCAGCATGGTTCTTTGACCCGGCCCCATTTCTTGCAATAAATGTAGATATCGTCACCTCTCTTGACCTTGCTGCGCTCTACACCGCACATCTGCACGAAAGGCCGCTATCCACCCTCGCAGTGCGACACCGCGAAAGTTCAAGGCTTCTGCTTTTTGATGATGCCCAACAACTCTGTGGCTGGCGCAATACCCACAAAAAAGAACAGATCACCGTCCGTACAGCTTCCGAACTGCATCCGCTGGCCTTCAGCGGAGTACATGTCATCAGCCCGGAACTTTTTGCCTTTTTTCCCCCGCATGAAAAGGTTTTTTCCATTATTGACGTCTATCTCGCCGCTGCCGCGCATGGCCGCATTCTCGCTTATCCGCACGATGAGGATTTCTGGCTCGATGTAGGGAAACCGGAACAGGTTCCCAAGGCGGAAACGGCTTTGGCTACCATTGCGCTTGGATAGGCAGAAGACCTGTTTCTGACTTCCCCCTTCAGGCATTTTTCAGGATATCGTGCCCTATTCCACATTCCAGGCATTTAAACCGGTCGCAATAACCCGTTTTGAGTTGAATCAGCCCCTGACTCTGGGCAGCATCCTGGGCCTTCAGCCCAAGTTCCGCCCACTTACGGGTAATGTGGTTGTCTTCCGCCGGCAATGCCTGGAGCAGTTCAATCGCTTTTTGACAATGGCGGGGGCTGTGCACAACCGTACCATACAAAAAAAGAAAAGGTGCCACGGCATTGATCAGCAGGCTATGCACCGCCGTCTTGCCCAGGCTCTTATTACGGGGTGGCGAAAGATGCCCAAACGTGTAATGTGTCCGCCAATACTGTGAAATCTCTACTTCGAACATGCGTTCCCATTCTCCGGGTCCGGCCGCGACCATGGCTTTATCAAATAAATCCTCCCCCTGATACACCAGACGCGCCAGTTGCGCAATCCGCACCGTCGGAAAATTGGCGGGGCGCATGCGCATAAATTTCCACATTGAACCGCGCAAAGGGCAAAGATCATGTTGCACCTGCAGAAAGCGGTATTCCTGTTGCAATCGCAGGGGATAATCTTCCTCAAAATCTCCTTCCAGCATCCCAGCCTGCCCAAACAATAATGCCTCCAACAGCTCAGGAAAACTGCGCTTCCGAAGCAATAACTTCCTCGGCGTACACCTGGCCAGCGCTTCTAAAGCTTCTGCATTCACAGGCTGACCCAGGTTTCGGGCGATTACACAATAAAATGCCTCCTCCCAGTCCCCACCAAATTCATCCAGGATGACTTTAAGCCGTATGGTCTGCTGCTCCAGCCGCGCTACCGACATCCGCTCCAACCAAAGCTGTTTCGACATTTCCCCGGCACGTGCCCATTGCGTCTGACAAGGTATCCATGATTTTTCCTGCAGCATGCGAAAGTACGCGGTCTGGATACCCGGCGGAATCCGCCTTTGGAGTACAAGACAAGGTAAACGCTCCCCATTAGAACGGAAAATCGTGCAGTCCTCCTCCAACACCACGTGCAGGATGACATTATCGTAAGCCGGATCCGTACCGTGGCCGTGAAGGTGCCACTCCGAGGCCGACACATGGATCTCAACGTGCCCGGCCCAAAGGGTCCCATCTATCCGGATACGTGCATTGAAAAAATCCGGCCCTCCATGTAGATTAGGCTCCCCAACCTCTACTACCGAAACCGGTTCCCCACTCGTGGTCTGTAAATCCGGGCGCAAAAAGTGCTGGTACCTCCAGACGTAATGCAGAAAATCTTCTCTCATAATCAAAAGTGTTTAGTTTTCTGCAAAATAATACCATCAGCCGATTGGGTGTACTACTGGTTTTACAAGCGTTGTACCACCGGGTAAATGCGCAAAATTTTGAACGATTTTTGTATAATCATTTATAATTCAATAATATAATTTTTAATATGCTTTCGTTTAACGCTTACTTTTCAATCCCCAAAAAATTAAAAATGCCTGCATACACTGAAAGACCAGATTTTTCCGTTAGAGTGGTCGTAGTGATTTTTGTTAAAATACTTGACAACAACCCGTAAATAGTGGAAATTTGCATCAGATAGTGGATAACGACCGGAGTTCTTTATCTCAAAACCACCTACAACGCTTTCTTCCCGCTGGATATACCCGATTCTTATCCCATTTTAAACCCCGCTCTTGCGCATACAAAATAAAGGCGAATCCCTCTGCTTCTCCGCCATGCTCTTCCCCTTCTTCAACCTGGATCCTGGCCTGTTTTAAAGGCACGGAATTAATTAAATCATTCGTAATCATTTAATTCTAACCAAAAACCTGCATAAATGAATCACTTTTTTCGATTTTTTGCATTCGCATTGCTGATTGTTGCAATGGCTTCCTGCACCAAAGACAATGAAGCATTGGGCCTCGAAGGTCTTCCGGACAACCCGGCAGCCTCGGAAAAGGCCTTCAAAGCACCGCTGCTCAATGCCGAAAATGGCGCAAGCGTACTAAATGGATCCTATATCGTTGTTTTCAAGGAAGATGCCAACGATGTGGACAATGAAGTGCAACGCGCCATAAAAGCGCAGGGTGCTACCCCTAATTTTGTCTATCGGCACGCCATTAAAGGCTTCAGTGGAAAATTGCCTGCAGCTGCCATAGAAGCGCTTCGCAATAACCCGTTTGTCAAATACATCGAACTAGACCAAACCGTTAGCATCGGTGCTACCCAGACCGGGGCTACCTGGGGCCTCGACCGGGTGGATCAAACCTCCCTTCCGCTCAACGGCACCTATAATTACACGCAAACCGGCTCCGGTGTAGATGCCTATATTTTCGATACCGGGATCCGTCTCGACCATGCCGATTTTGGCGGCCGGGCAGTGGCTGGTTATGATGCATTCGGCGGAAATTCCGTGGACGGTAACGGGCATGGAACCCACGTGGCTGGTACCGTTGGAGGAAGTACCTATGGGCTTGCCAAAAATACCCGCCTCATCGCCGTTCGCGTCCTCGACAATAGCGGCTCCGGAAGCTGGTCAGGCGTTGTAGCCGGTATTGACTGGGCAGTTGGCCACCATGGCACCACTCCAGCCGTGGGGAATATGTCGCTCGGCGGAGGGGCCTCAACCTCTGTGGACGATGCAGTCAGAAGAGCCATCGCTGATGGGATTACGATGTGTGTCGCGGCAGGTAACAGCACCGCGAATGCTTCAAATTACTCTCCTGCTCGCGTGGCCGAGGCCATAACCGTTGGCGCAACAACTTCCGGCGACGGGTTTGCGTCTTACTCCAACTTCGGCTCCATTGTGGATATCCTCGCACCGGGCTCTTCCATCACCTCTACCTGGTACACCTCCTCAACGGCACTCAATACCATTTCGGGTACTTCCATGGCCACCCCGCACGTTGCCGGCGCTGCGGCATTGTACCTCCAGGCCAACCCGGGAACTTCTCCCGCATCTGTTCAATCCGCCCTGAAAAGCCTGGCAACCCCAAACAAAATCACCAATGTTCCCTCAGGCACGCCAAACCTGTTGTTATATACAATCTTCTCTACTACCCCGATTACTATTCCTTCTGCGCCCACCCTCTCTGCTCCATCTAATGGCGCAACAGGCGTCAGCACCAGCCCAGCCTTATCCTGGAATGCCTCCGCCGGAGCAACGAATTATACCGTCCAGGTCTCTTCGGACCCCAACTTTTCCACTACGGTAGTCAATGCTTCAACTGCTTCCAATAGCTACTCCGCAACCGGACTCACTGGAAATACGACCTACTACTGGAGGGTCAATGCACAAAATTCAGCAGGTACCAGTAGCTGGTCAGCAGTATGGAGCTTCACTACCGTCAATAGCGTTACCCTGGCAGCACCTGTCCTCTCTTCCCCTGCTAACTTTGCAGTAAATATTCCAACTTCCACTACATTGACCTGGAATAGCGTAGCAGGCGCCACATCTTACGAAATCCAAATTTCGACCCGCTCCAACTTCAGTGTTATTACTGGAAGCGTAAATACGTCCAATACAACTGCTACCGTAAGCGGCCTTGCCCGTAATACCAGCTATTACTGGAGGGTAAGGGCAGTTGCCGGCACCACCCGAAGCGCCTGGTCTGCGGCATGGACGTTTAAAACGGTTCGAAAATAAAATTTTTAGGGCAGTGCTAAAATATGGACATTGTTTCAT
>Ga0068872_10003677_pt1 | contig 11660 bp, 10 predicted proteins | sample NOAtaG_7_FD_66441 | JGI IMG/M metagenome (GOLD analysis project Ga0068872, IMG submission 66441) | Freshwater lake microbial communities from Lake Erie, under a cyanobacterial bloom - NOAA_Erie_Diel1S_2200h metaG | ecosystem: Environmental > Aquatic > Freshwater > Lake | place: USA: Ohio, Lake...
GAGCTCCTCTTGGCGGTGGTGGCCGAGTGTCGACGCCGCAACCTGGATCCCGAGGTCGCGCTGCGCGAAGTGACCAATGTCCGTCGACGGATCGCCGAGACACCCGACGCCTGATCGCCGCCACCAACGTGGGCGCTTGGGGCTCGGAGGCTCGGCGCTCACTAGTTTGTGGGCATGACCGAGATCATCAGCATCACCGGACGCGAAGTGCTCGATTCGCGTGGCAACCCCACCGTCGAAGTCGAGGTCGAACTGGAGTCCGGCGCCCGAGGTCGGGCGATGGTTCCGTCCGGTGCCAGCACCGGCGAGCACGAAGCCGTCGAGCTTCGTGACGGAGGTCGTCGCTACGGCGGCAAGGGAGTGCTCACCGCCGTCGGTTTCGTGAACGGCGAGATCGAGAGCGCCCTCATCGGATGCGACGCGTTGGAGCAGCGCATGGTGGACACCGTGTTGAAGGATCTCGACGACACCCCGAACAAGGCTCGCCTCGGAGCGAACGCGATTCTCGGAACGAGCCTCGCCGTGGCGCGCGCCGCCGCCGAGTCGCTCGATCTTCCGTTGTGGCGTTACGTCGGTGGGCCCAACGCTCACGTTCTTCCCGTTCCGATGATGAACGTCATCAACGGTGGCGCGCACGCCGACAACACCATCGACCTTCAGGAGTTCATGGTCATGCCCGTGGGAGCGCCGAGCTTCCGCGAGGCCCTGCGATGGGGCACCGAGACGTACCACCAGTTGAAGAAGATTCTCCACGGCAAGAGCCTCAGCACCGCCGTGGGTGACGAAGGAGGATTCGCTCCCAACCTCGCCACCAACGAGGACGCGATCCGCATTCTGGTGGAGGCCATCGGCGCCGCCGGGTTCACCCCCGGAACCGACATCGCCATCGCGCTCGACCCGGCCATGAGCGAGTTGTACAAGGACGGTCGCTACCACCTCGCCGGCGAGGGCAAGGTGCTCTCGAGCGACGACCTGGTCGAGTACTGGGCGCGTCTGGTGGCCACCTACCCCATCGTCTCCATCGAGGACGGCATGGCCGAGGACGATTGGGACGGATGGGCGGCCCTCACCGCGGAGCTCGGCTCCAAGGTTCAATTGGTCGGCGACGACCTGTTCGTGACCAACGCGGCCCGACTCGCCGTCGGCATCGAGCGCAAGGTGGGCAACAGCGTTCTCGTGAAGGTGAACCAAATCGGTTCGCTCACCGAGACCCTCGAGACGGTCGAGTTGGCCACCCGTCATCGCTACACGAGCGTCATGAGCCACCGAAGCGGCGAGACCGAGGACTCCACCATCGCCGATCTCGCGGTGGCCACGAACTGTGGTCAGATCAAGACCGGCGCGCCAGCGCGCAGCGACCGGGTGGCGAAGTACAACCAGTTGCTCCGCATCGAAGAGCAATTGGGCGAGACCGCGGCGTTCCGCGGCCGCGCGGCTCTCGCACCCCTCGCCTGACGTCGACCCACATCAATCCACGTCGCCCGATGTGGTGACACCAACGACCGGCGACGAACCGGCAGAATGTGGGGATGGCGCGCGGCAACAAGACCAGCAATATCCCGCGCGCGTCCACGCGAAAGACCCGCAAGCGCGGTCGTCTCACCAAGGCCGTCGCCGATCACACCCGCCCCACACCGCGGTCCGAGCGACTGTTGCCCAAGCTCGTCGGTCGCACCTTGATGTTCATCGGTGCGGTCGTGATCGTCATCTCCTTCGGAAACTCGTTCCTCGTGCTTCCCGCCACCTCGTGGCTGGGCCAACGCGAGGAAATCGGGGCTCGCACCGAGGAGCTCGAAACGATCAAGCGCGCCACCGACGAACTGCAGACCGAGGTGGACCGCTTGAACACCCCGGCCGGCATCGAAGATGCCGCCCGTGACGAATTGGGGTTCGTCATGGCGGGCGAGCGACGCCAGCAGATCGTGGGCGATGCCCAGGCCCCCATCGACCTACCCGTCGGGTGGCCCTACGATCTGGTCACCCAGATCGTGACGGTACGGGTGAACGAGGCCGCGGCCAAGGCGGCCAGCGAGGTGGAGTCGGACGGTCCGCCCGTGACCACCGTCGAGATCGAACCGCTGCCCTGACCCGTCCCGACCGTGAAGGCGCGCCGGATCGGGGGCTAGTGTCGGGACAGGATTCGATACGGAAATTCTCGACACGGAAATTCTCGACATAAGGGGGTCCACCATGACCGGTGGCAGCATTCTCGGTAACCGGGTTCTTCGCAAGGAAGATCCCAAGTTCCTCACCTCGGGCGGCAAGTACGTCGACGATCTGTACGACGAGCCGTTGTTGCAGGGCGCGCTGCACGTCACCTACGTGCGTTCGTCGGTTGCGCATGGTCGCATCCTGTCGATCGACACCGCCGATGCCGAGGGCATGCCCGGAGTCGTCGCGGTGTTCACCGCCGAGTCCCTCGGACTGCAGCCGGTTCCGGCTCCGTTCAATCCGATGGTGGCGCGCACGTTGCTGGCCAGCGACAAGGTTCGTTACGTGGGCGAGCCCTTGGCCGCCATCGTCTCGGAGACTCGCGAAGAAGGCGTCGACGCGGCCGAGGCCGTGATCGTGGATTACGACGTGCTCGAGGCGTTCGTCGACGTCGAGGCGGCCATGGTGGCTTCGACGCACATCTACGAGAGCGCCGGCAGCAACGTGGTGTTCGACACCACCGCGCTCGGCATCCCCGAGAACACCGGCGACGCGTTCTTCGCCGGATGCGAAGTCAAGGTGTCGGGTCGCTTCATGAACCAGCGCGTGGCTCCGTGTCCGCTGGAGGTTCGCGGTGCGGCCGCCGCGTGGGGCGCCGATGGTCGTTTGAATCAGTGGTTGTCCACCCAGCACGCCCAGGGTGCCGTGGCCCCGTTGGCCGCGGCCAACGGCGTCGATGCGTCCATGATTCGCGTGCGCACCCCCGACGTGGGCGGCGGATTCGGCGCCAAGATCGGCGCGTACGGCGAGGAGTTGTTGCTCGGCGTCATCGCCAAGAAGGTCGGTCGCCCCATGAAGTGGCGCGAGACCCGCAGCGAGTCGATGGTCGCTCTCGGCCACGGTCGTGCGCAGTTGCAGTACGTCACCATCGGTGGCACCAAGGCCGGCAAGGTGACGCACTACCAGTTGCACGCCATTCAGGACTGCGGCGGTTTCGCCGACATGGGCACCATCCTCGCCCCGTTCATGACCCGTCCGATGTCGAGCGGCGTGTACGCCATTCCCAACATCGAGTGCCGCACCACGTCGGTGATCACCAACACGACGCCCACCGTGGCGTATCGCGGTGCCGGTCGCCCCGAGGCCACCGCGGCCATCGAGCGCGCCATGGACATCTTCGCCGCCGAGATCGGCATGGATGCCGCCGAGGTGCGTCGCATCAACCTCATCCCCAAGTTCTTGGAGCCGCACACCACCGTCGTTGGTCAGACCTACGACGTGGGCGACTACGAAACCGCTCTCGACAAGGCCCTCGTGGCCGCCGACTACACGGCCTTGCGCGCCGAGCAGGCCAAGCGTCGCGCCAGCGGTGACGTGAAGCAGATCGGCATCGGCGTGAGCGTGTACGTGGAGATCACCGGTGGCGTCGGCAACGGCGAGTCCGCCAAGGTGGAAGTCACCGAGGACGGTCGGGCCATCGTGTACACCGGCACCTCACCGCACGGCCAGGGTCACGACACCGCGTGGTCGATGCTCGTGCAGGAGCAGACCGGCATCCCCATGGACAAGGTCGAACTCGTCTGGGGCGACACCGATCTCGTTCCGATCGGAACCGGCACCATGGGTTCGCGCTCGTTGCAGCAGGGCGGAAACGCCGTGTTCCAAGTGGCGGGGATTCTCTCCGAGAAGGCCAAGGCCGTGGCCGCGCGTTTGCTCGAGGCCAACGAAGCCGACGTCGTGCTCGACAAGGGTCGCGGCGTGTTCCACGTCGCGGGCACCCCGGCGTTGTCCAAGTCGTGGGCCGATCTGGCCGCGGCTGAGAAGGGCAATGGCGGTCTGCTGCACGACGAGGTCATCGGCGTCCCTGGCGCCACGTTCCCCTTCGGAGCTCACGTGGCCGTGGTCGAAGTGGACACCGAGACCGGGCGCGTGAAGCACCTGCGTCAGGTGGCCTGCGACGACGCCGGCAAGGTGCTCAACCCGATGTTGCTCGACGGACAGATTCACGGTGGTGTGGCCCAGGGCGTGGCGCAGGCTCTTCTCGAAGAGGTGCTCTACGACGCCGACGGCAACCCCACCACGTCGAACCTGGCCGACTACGGCTTCATCTCGGCCGCCGAGCTGCCCAGCGTCGAGGTGGTGCACATGGAGACGCCGACCCCGGTGAACGCCATCGGCGCCAAGGGAATCGGCGAGTCGGGAACCATCGGCTCCACCCCGGCCATTCAGTCGGCCGTGGTCGACGCGGTGGCGCACCTCGGAGTGCGTCACATCGAAATGCCCTGCACCGCCGAGCGCGTGTGGCAGGCCATCAACGCCGCCAAGTAGTCACGTCGCGTTCGCCGTGGGACGAAAGTCGTGTCCCGTCGCGCCGCAATAACTTGTAGAGTACAAACTCGTGACTTCCTCCCCCATCGTCGCCCGCGAACTGGTCCGCCACTTCGGCACGGGTGACAACATCGTCAAAGCCGTCGACGGCGTCGACCTCGAAGTGCGCACGGGCGAGATCTTCGGCCTGCTCGGCCCGAACGGCGCCGGCAAGAGCACGATCGTGCGCATGCTCACGACCCTCCTGAAGCCCACCTCGGGCTCGGCACTGGTGGCGGGTTTCGACGTGGTGAAAGAAGCCGACAAGGTTCGTCGTTCCATCGGTGTCGCCCTCCAGGACGCGGCCATCGATCCGCTCATGACCGGACGCGAACTGCTGAATCTGCAAGCCGTGCTCTACGGGCTGTCCAAGACCAACGGACGAGCGCGCGGTGACGAACTGCTCGAGCGCGTGGGCCTGACCGCGGCCGCCGAGCGTCGCGTCGGTACCTACTCGGGTGGCATGCGTCGCCGCCTCGACCTGGCGTTGTCGTTGGTGCACGAGCCGACGGTGTTGTTCCTCGACGAACCCACCACCGGTCTCGATCCGATGAGCCGTCTCACGTTGTGGGAGGAAGTGCGCCGCTTGAACCAAGCCGGCACCACCGTGTTGCTCACCACGCAGTATCTCGAGGAGGCCGACCAGCTGGCCGACCGCATCGCGATCGTCGACCATGGTCGCATCGTTCGTGCCGGAGTTCCCCGCGATCTGAAGGCCCAAGTCGGTTCACCCACGTTGTTCGTGAGCGTCGATCAAACCCACAGCGATTCCGCACGTTCGACCCTGGCTCGCTTCGGCGAACTGCGTCCCTCGGCCGAGGGCACGCTCGGTGTCGGGCTCGCGCGCGGAGCCGAGGACGTGGCCGCGGTCGTGCGAGCTCTCGACGAAGCGGGCATCAAGGTGCGTCACCTCGAACTGAACGAACCCAGCCTCGACGACGTGTTCGCCGAGGCCACCGGACACCGCCTCGAAGGTGCACAGTGAGCATCGCCACCGCGATCACTCACAGCACCCAACTGACCAAGCGCAGTGTGCGCGGTCGTTTGCGACAGCCGGCGGCACTCGCTCCGGCGTTCATCTTCCCGTTGTTCTTCGCCGCACTCGGCTCGGCCAGTTTCAATCGCTTGGCCCAGGATCCGTACTTCAGCGAGAACATCGCCTCGTCGTTCCTCAACTACGCCGTGGCCGGTGCGGTCGTGCAGGGCGTTCTCTTCGGCGCCACCTCGGCGGCCGGCGATCTGGCCACCGACATCGAGCAAGGTTTCTTCGAGCGCCTTCTCGCTTCGCCCATCTCGCGCGTGTCGATCGTGCTCGGTCGCCTCGCGGCCAGCATGGTGGTTGGCGTCACCCAGGTCGTGGTGTTCATGACGCTCTTCGTGTTGTTCGGAGCGCGCGTCGAGAGCGGACCGTTGGGAGTGATCGGGCTCATCGTGTCCGGCGCACTTCTCGGTCTCGCCATGGCGGGCCTCATGGCCGGCATCGCGATCAAATCCGGAAGTCCGGAAGTGGTGCAGGGCTCGTTTCCCCTCGTGTTCGTGTTGTTGTTTCTCTCGTCGGCCTTCTTCCCTCGCCACTACATGACCGGCTGGTATCGCACCGTCGCCGACTGGAACCCCATGTCGCACATCGTGGAAGGCATGCAGGGATTCATGAACCACGATCTCGCCGCCGACCAGTTCGTGAAGGCGTGGCTGATTCCTCTCGCCATCGCGATCGTGGGCATCGCGTTCGCACTGCGTTCGCTCAACAAGAGATTGGCCGCGTCATGAGCACCGTCGTCGAACCCCGTCGCCACGACGCCAACGCCCGCTCCATCGAGGTGGTCGGCGCCTTGGTGAACCGCACCCTTCTGCGCGTTCGCCGCATGCCATCGGCGTTCATTCCGTCGCTCATCATGCCGGTCTTCCAATTGATCGCGTTCAGCGGAGCTTTCGGAGCCGCGGTGCGACTGCTCGACATCGATCCCATGAACTGGTACATGCCACTCAACGCGATTCAGGGCGCCAGCTTCGGTGCGTTGGGCGTCAGTTTCGGTTTGCTCAACGACATGGAGACCGGTTTCTTCGACCGCGTGTTGATGGCCCCCATGCGTCGATCGGTGATCGTGTTCGGGTCGTACGCCGCCGCCATCGCGCGCAGCGTCGTGCCCGTGACGTTCGTGATTCTCGTCAGTTTCCTCGGCGGCCTGCACACTCCCGGCGGACCGCTGGCCATCTTGATGGTCGTCGTGGCCTCGGTGATGGTGGCCCTGAGCGCGTGCGGACTCGCGCTCGGCCTCACCTTCCGCATGCGCAACATGGGGGCGGCCACCCTCACTCAGTTCGCCATCTTCTTCGGCATCTTCCTGTCGACGTCACAGGTTCCCCTGTCGGAAATGAGTGGTTGGTTGCGCGCCTGTGCTCGCATCAATCCGATGACCAACATCCTGCGCTTCGCCCGACAGGGATTCCTCGGCGACATCACCTGGGCTCAAACGTGGGGCGGCCTGGTGGCGATGGCGGCGATGTTCGTCGTCAGCACGATCTTCGCCCTCACGGGCCTGCGTCGCTACGACCGCTGATCAGGCGGGCGATCGTTCAATCGATCACGGTCGCGCCGGGCGGGAGATCGCCCAGCAACGCCTCGCTCACCCAACACGACGTGAGGTGGAGCGTCGAACGAATACGCACCACCCGCTTGGGTTCGCCCACTCCCTTGCCGCACATGCTGAGCGCCGCCTTCACGCACGCGTGTTCATCGGGCAGCACCATCGGCATGCGCGCGCGACGCACCCCCGACGGGCCGGCCGTGAAACAGTTCAGGTAGGTCTTTTGCCAATCGATGCGGGTGGCAACGTCCACCGGGATGAAGTCCGCGAGACCGATACCCAACACGTTGCCGGCCGACACGTCGGTGATGCCGAGCAGCACGATGGTGGCCACCTTCGGCGACGCCAGATCGTCCAGGCCGTGCACCCAGTACCGACCGGTCACGTTGGGGTCCATGGTGGTGCCCGAAATGTCCTTGCCTCCGCGCTCGATGATGAGCACGTCGATCTCGTCGAAGGGCAGAGGCGGCACGAGTTCGCGCGCGCGTTCGGTGAGGCGACGCTCGGCCTCACCTCCCACGTCGTCGGCCGTGAGACCACCAACGTCGACCACGTTTCCGCCCGCGGACTCCAGCGACGAGATTCCGCCGAGCAAGCGACCCGTGGCGCGCAATGCGACGATGCCGTCCATCAATCGCTCGCGCATCTCGGTGGGTCCGCACGAGTGAATCTGTGCGGCGCCCGGCTGCTTGCCGAAACCGACGACGGCCATCTTGGTGCAGCCACTCTCGATCGGCCCCTTGAAACACGTGTGCGGCTTGATGCGATTCACGGGCAGGATGCGATCGGCGGCGGCCGCGTGCTCATCCAAGTAAATGGGCATCCCCGACGCGGTGCGGGCCACCTCGACCGTGGCCATGGTGGCGCGAATCTCGGCACCCACGGACTCCTCGGTCATGCCCAGCGATTCCAACATCTTCAACTGTCCCTCGGCGGTGCCACCGCCGTGACTTCCCATCGCCGGCACCACGAAAGGTTCGGCCCCGAGTTCGCGCAATCCCCGAATGGTGCCGCGCAACAGATCGACGCGCTGCGTGAGACCACGACTGCCTCCACCGACCGCCACGGTCATGCCCGGGGTCACCGAGGACCGCAACGCGGAGGTCACGGCCGTTCGGGCGGCCTCGGCGACATCGGCCACCGGCTCGGGATTCGGGATGGCCAGCCGCACCTCGTGCAGAGTCGGCACGACGAGATCGGGATGGAACGGCAATTCGACACCGTCGACCAGTTGTTGCCAACCCGATGCGTTCGTCGACCCGCCCATGCCCCCATCGTGCCAGATCGCCTACTGTCCACTCGTGCGCATCGTGAGCCTGTTGCCCTCGACGACCGAGATCATCTTCGATCTGGGGCTCGCTGACGATCTGCTCGGGGTGACGTTCGAATGCAACTACCCGCCGTCGGCGCGCGTCGGTCGCGAGATCGTCGTCGGTGGCATGGACACCAAACACCTCACTCCTCTCGAGATCGACGAGTTGGTGCGTCGGCGACTGGCCGCCGGTGACGAGTTGTACCGACTCGACGACGAAGCGTTGTCCCGCTGCGACCCCGACTTGATCCTCAGTCAGGATCTTTGCCGCGTGTGCGCGGTGCCCAGCGGAGACGTGGACGAAGCGGTCGCCCGTTTGAATTGTCGGGCCACGGTGCTGCAGATCGATCCCCAAACGCTCGACCAAGTGATCGATTCGGTGCAGACCGTCGCCGATGCCGCTGGCGTTCCCGAGCGCGGACGGGCGCTGGTGGCGTCGTTGCGCGAACGCCTCGCCGATCTGTCCGCCGCCACCGATGCGGCCCGCGGGGATCGCGCGCGACCGACGGTGTTCGTGCTCGAGTGGGTGGATCCGCCCTTCGTGGGCGGTCATTGGGTCCCCGACGTGGTGAGCGCCGCCGGAGCCGATCCGGTGTTGGCCATCCCCGGCGGGCGGTCGGTTCCCACCGATTGGGAGGCCATCGTGGCCGTCGACCCCGATCACGTGATCGTCTCGCCCTGCGGCTACGACCTGGCCGGTGCGGTCGAACAGGCCCGTGGAATCCTGGATCGGCTACCGACTCGGGCCACGGTGTGGGCGATCGACGCCGACGCGGTGGTGGTGCGACCCGGACCCCGCCTGGTGGACGGCGCCGAGGCCATCGCCGCGGCGCTGTACGGACCCCAGGTCATCGGTCTGCCGGCACTTCCTGAGCACGTCATCCAGCGTCTACGGTAGGAGCGTCCGGTGAGCGGGGAGGTTCCCCGATCGGGCAGAATGCAGGTCGGCGACATCGTCGACTTCGGCCGTCAAGGGGGTACACCGTGGAGATCCGCGTCACTGTCAACGGAAAGCAGCACGTGAGCGACGTCGAGCCGCGCACGTTGTTGGTCCACTACATCCGCGAGGTCCTCGGGCTCACCGGCACCAACGTTGGTTGCGACACGTCGTCGTGCGGCGCGTGCAGCATTCACGTCGATGGCGAGGCCGTCAAGAGCTGCACCGTGTTGGCCGTGCAGGCCGACGGTTCGGCCGTCACCACCATCGAAGGCATGGCCGCCGCCGATGGAACCCTGCACCCGATGCAGAAGGCCTTCATGGAGAACCACGGTCTGCAGTGCGGTTACTGCACCCCCGGCATGGTCATGGCCGCCACCAGCCTTCTCAAGGAGAACCCCAACCCCACCGAGGAAGAGATCCGTATCGGACTCGAGGGCAACCTGTGCCGCTGCACCGGCTACCACAACATCGTCAAGTCCGTGCTCGCCGCGGCCGGTAAGTGAGGCACTGACATGATTCCCGCTTCCTTCGATTACGTTCGCGCCGGTTCGGCCGCCGAAGCCATTTCGCTCATCGGCCAGTACGGCGACGAGGCCAAGTTCCTCGCCGGCGGACACAGCTTGTTGCCCATGATGAAGTTGCGGCTCGCGCAACCGACCGTTCTGGTCGACATCGCGCGCGTCAAGGATCTGTCGTACATCCGCGACGCCGGCGACCACATCGCCATCGGTGCCCTCACGCGCCACATGGACGTCGAGACTTCACCGGTGTTGGCCCAACACGCTCCGTTGCTCGCGCACGCCGCCGGCCACGTCGGCGATCCCCAGGTGCGTCACCGCGGCACCATCGGTGGAACCATCGCTCACGCCGACCCGGCATCGGACCTGCCCGCCACCACCCTGGCCCTCGGCGCCACCTACGTGGTGCAGGGACCCAATGGCACCCGCGAGATCAAGGCCGCCGATTTCTACAAGGGATTCCTCGAGTCCGACCTGGCCGCCGACGAGATGATCACCGAAGTCCGCGTTCCCAAGATGAACGGCGCCGGCTGGAGCTTCCAGAAGTTCAACCGTCGCGCCCAGGACTGGGCCATCGTCGGTGTGGCCGCGTGGCGTGGCTCGAACGGTTCCGGCGTGGCACTCGTCAACATGGGTCAGACTCCGGTGTTGGCCACCAGCGTCAGCAAGGCCCTGGCCGATGGTGCGTCCATCGCCGACGCCGCCGCACTGGCCGCCGCCGAGGCATCGCCGTCGAAGGACAACAACGCCAGCGTGGAGTACCGCACGCACTTGGCCAAGGTCCTCGTTCGTCGCGCGCTCGAAGAATCCACCAAGTAGTTCCACGCGCGGTGCCTCGCGCACCACAACGCCGCCGAACACCACAACGTCACCCAAGACCTTGGCATTCATGACGCTGAAGAACGTTCGTATCGTCGCGCTCGTCGTGTACGGGCTGATCTTCGTCTGGTCCTTCCAAGCCAACGGAATCCCCGTCGCGCGATTGGCCGTGCTGGGATGGGTCGGCGGCGCGTTCCTCGTCGGCAACATCGGCAAGCCGTTCGCCAAGCAACGCCAGATGGTGGTCGACCTCGTTTTCTACGCCACGATGTGGCTGTCCTACGACTACAGCCGTGGTATCGCCGACACCTTCGGATTCCCCTTGCAAGTGGAGGCTCCGCGCAACATCGATCGCGCGTTGTTCCTCGGCACCGATCCCAACGCATGGATGCAGGACCACTTCCTCGAGGCGTCGGTTCGTTGGTACGACGTGCTGGGTTCGCTGGTGTACTTCACCCACTTCTTCGTTCCCGTGGCCACGTCGGTGTATCTCTGGATTCGATTCCGCGACGAATGGTTGCGTTACATCCGACGTTTCGCGACGGTGTTGTTCGCCGGTGTCCTCACCTACGTCGTGCTGCCCACCGCCCCACCGTGGATGGCGGCCAGCGAGAAGTACCCGTACCGAATCATGGAGCCTCTCTCGCGCCCCACCGGACGGGGCTGGAGCGAACTCGGACTCGAAACGGTCAACAGTGTTCTGCTGAAGGGTCAGCAGTGGGCCAACCCCACCGCGGCCATTCCCTCGCTGCACGCCGCGTTCGCGTTGTTCGTGGTGGTGTTCTTCTGGAACCGAATGCCCAATCGGTGGTGGCGCGGGCTCTCGTTGCTGTTCCCGTTCGCGATGGGGCTCACCCTGGTGTACTTCGGCGAGCACTACGTCACCGACATCGTGGCCGGGTGGCTGTACGTCGGTGGATCGTTCTGGTTCTGGGGTCGCTGGGAGAAGCGTCGATCCGCCGCGA
>Ga0068872_10003679_pt1 | contig 11655 bp, 7 predicted proteins | sample NOAtaG_7_FD_66441 | JGI IMG/M metagenome (GOLD analysis project Ga0068872, IMG submission 66441) | Freshwater lake microbial communities from Lake Erie, under a cyanobacterial bloom - NOAA_Erie_Diel1S_2200h metaG | ecosystem: Environmental > Aquatic > Freshwater > Lake | place: USA: Ohio, Lake...
CCGGCCGACGCCTGAGGCACATCCCCACCGTGATCGGCGCCGTCGCAGTGACCTATCGCCTGCCCGGGGTCTCGCGACCGCTCCGCCTGACGGGGCCACTCATCGCGGACATCTTCCTTGGTCGGGTGCGCCGCTGGCGGGATCCCCGCCTGCTGGCCATCAATCCGGACCTCACGCTTCCGGATACCACCATCACGGTGGTGCATCGGACCGATGCGAGCGGCACCTCGTTCATCTTTTCCGATTACCTCAGCGCCGTGAGCCCGGATTGGCAGCGAGGTCCCGGCCGGGGGCGCCTGGTGGCGTGGCCGGTGGGCGTGGGCGCGGAAGGGACCGAATCGGCTGCGGCTCGGATCCGTCAGACGGTAGGCGCCATTGGCTATGTCGAAGTCGGCACTGCCCGGCTCCTGCGCCTCCCCACGGCCCATCTGCAGAACCGCGCGGGCCGCTTCATCTCCCCGATGCCCTACGAAATGGCCTCGGCGGCTACGGCGGTGCTCGAGAAGCGCACGGCGGGCGTTGCTGGAGGGAGCGCCGATTTCCGCGTCTCCCTGGTTGATGCGCCGGGCGCCGCATCGTATCCGCTCACCTCGCTCACCTGGCTCCTCGTGGACCCGGACGCCCTCGGCCCGGTGCGTACCCGTCAACTCGCCGATTTTCTCCGCTGGGCCTTCTTCGAGGCGGGGGAAATCGCGTCCTCGCTGGGGTACGTCCCGCTCCCCATGGCGCTGTCCCAGCAGGTACTCGAGCAACTGGACGCCCGCGCAACTGGTACCCGCTGACGCCACGCGCGGCCCCCGCACGCTATCTTCCGGCGTGCCTCCTCGATCCACTGCATCCACCCGCCCGGCAAGCCGGGTGGCAAAGCGCCCCGCGAAAGGCCCCACAAAGCGCCCGGCGAAGGCCCCGAGGACACCGCCGCCACGCGGTCGGGTAGCGGCCCCGCAACACGTGCGCATCGCGGCCATCGACATCGGCTCGAACTCCATCCGGCAGACGGTCGCTGATGTCTCGCCCACCGGGCAGATCCGCGTGCTGGACGAGCTGCGGGCCATGCCGCGCCTCGGGGAAGGCCTCGAGCGGACCGGTCTGCTCTCGGACGCGTCGATGGAGTCTGCCTGTACCGCGATCCAACGCATGGTCATGCTGGCGCGACAGCTGCAGGCCCGACGGATCGAGATCATCGCCACCAGTGCCGTCCGGGATGCCGGCAACTCGCTGGAGTTCACCGATCGGGTCGAACAGACGACCGGCTGCCCCGTGCGGATCCTGAGTGGTGACGAAGAGGCCCTGCTCAGCTTCCGCAGCGCGCTGGCGCACTTCGAGTTGGGCGCTGGCCGCAGTGTAGTGATGGACATCGGCGGCGGCTCGCTGGAACTCGTACTCGCCAAGGACGGCGTCATCGAGCATGTGGCCTCGCTCCCCTTTGGCGCGGTCCGTCTCACCGAGCGCTTTCTCGCCGAGGGCGTTCGTCCGCGACGGGTGTGGGCCTTGCGGGAGCACGTGCGGGAACGGTTGCGCAAGGCCGTGCCCGTAAAGGACTGGCGCGGTGCGCTCGTCATCGGGTCCGGTGGCACCTTTACCAACCTCGCGGGCATCGTGCTGGCTCGACAGGGGCTCACCGTCCCGTCCCCGCACGGCACCCGCGTGTCTCGGGTGGAGCTCGAGCATGTCCTCGAGTGGCTGCAGCGGCTCACCCCCGAGGAGCGGGCGGCCGTTCCCGGCCTCAATCCGGGGCGTGCCGACATCATCGTGGCCGGGCTGGCCGTCGCGGCCGAGGTCATGGCGCGCTTCGATCCGCGGGACCTGCTCACCTCAGGCTACGGCATCCGGGAAGCGCTGCTGCTGGAGGCCGCCAAGGTCACGCCCGCCATCGTGGACCCGGGGGCCGCGCGCGAACGGTCGGTGCGCGAGTTTGCCGAACGGTGCCACTACGAGGTGCCGCACGCGCGACAGGTCCAGCGGTTGGCCCTGCGGTTGTTCGACGCGCTGGCAGCCCGCCTAAGCCTGACACGCGCTGACCGTCAGCTGCTGGCCGACGCGGCCCTGCTGCACGATGTGGGCTACCACATCAACTACGACAAGCACCACAAGCATTCGTTCCACCTCATTTCGCATGCTGAGTTGCTGGGGATGACGCCCACCGATCAGGTGGTGATCGCGCATGTGGCGCGCTACCACCGGGGTGCGGATCCCAAACCCAAGCACGCGGCCTTTGCCGCCCTCGAGCGTCCCCTGCGCGAGAAGATCACGACGCTGGCCGCGATTCTCCGCGTGGCGGACGGCCTCGATCGCGGCCATGTGGCGGCCGTGGAGGGGATTCGCGTGCGGGTCACGGCGGATACCGTGCGGATTACCGTGCAACCCGTCGAGGCCGCCATGGTGCGTCTCGAGTGCTGGGGCGCCAGCCGGAAGCGGCGGCTGCTGGAGTCCGTGATGGGCCGCCAGGTCGTCATCGTGGGCCCGGATGGAGCCACCGTGGACAGCGAGCAGGACGGCGACGGCGACGGGGAGTGACGGCCCGCCGCGTGAGGCCGGTCTAGCGGGCGGATCGGCGAGCGCGTGGGCGTCGGGCCGGGAGTGAGGGAGAGTTCACCCACGGATCGCGCATCAGACGGGCATGGATCGCCCGCTCCCGCTCTCCGTCCGGCGTGCGCCGGACGTAGGTCCCATCCGCCCCGAGCTCCCAGGCCTGCCGATTGTCCGCAAGACAGGCATCGAGCACCTGCTTGAGCTGCTCGCGCAGCATCGGGTCCCCGATTGGGGCCATGGCCTCCACGCGCCGATCGAAGTTGCGCGGCATCCAGTCGGCCGAACCGATGAAGCATTCGGGATCCCCACCGTTGGCGACGTAGACGATGCGGGAATGCTCCAGAAAGCGGCCGATCAGGCTGATCACGCGGATGCGCTCGCTGATCCCCTGCAGCCCGGGGACCAGACAGCAGGTCCCGCGGACGATCAGGTCGATCTCCACTCCCTCCCCCGAGGCCCGATACAGGGACGCGATGATCTCCGGATCCACCAGGGCATTCATCTTGGCAATGAGCCGTCCACCGCGCCCCGCGCGGGCATGGGCCGCTTCCCGCTCGATGAGCTGGTGGATGGCGGGACGCAGCGAAACCGGCGCCACGGCCAGCCGCCGATAGCTGCGTTGCCGCGCCACCCCCGTGAGCGAGTTGAAGAGATCCGACACGTCGGACGCGATCTTCGCATCGCAGGTGAAGAGCCCGATATCGGTGTAGAGACGCGCCGTCTTGGAGTTGTAGTTCCCTGTCCCGAGGTGCACGTACCGGCGGATGCCGTCCGCATCGCGCCGGACCACGAGGACCGTCTTGGCGTGCGTCTTGAGCCCCGGCAACCCGAAGGCCACATGGATGCCGAAGCTTTCCATCTGCCGGGCGAACGTGATGTTGTTCTGCTCATCGAATCGGGCCTGCAGCTCCACCAGCACCGCCACCTGCTTGCCCGCCAGCGCCGCCTCGGTGAGCGCCCGCACGATCGCCGTGTCCCCGGACGTGCGGTACAGGGTCAGCTTGATGGCCAGCACCTGCGGATCATTGGCCGCCGCCTCGAGAAAGGCTTCCACGGACGCACTGAACGATTCGAACGGGTGGTGTACCAGAACATCCCGCTCGCGGATCACGTCGAACAGATTCCGTGCGTCCCGAAAGGCGCGCGGTACCGCAGGCGTGAAAGGGGTATCGCGCAGCTCCGGGAGATCAAGCAGGGCCAGCTGCATGAGATCGCCCATCTCGAGCAGCGGGTCGAGGTCGTGCACGTCCCCGGCCCCCAGCGGCGCCACCACCTGCGTCTCGCTCTCCCCCAGCTCCTCGAGCAGCAGCTGCCGCATGGCCTCGGGCATCTCCGGCTGGACCTCGAGCCGCACCACCTCGCCGAATCGCCGCTGGAAGACCTGCTGCTCGATCGTCTCCAGCAGGTCCTCCGGCTGGTCCATCTGCCCCAGGTCGAGGTCGGAGTAGCGCGTGATCCGGAAGGTGTACCAGCGGCGCACCTCCATCCCCGGGAAGAGCGTGCCGAGGTTGGCCCCGATCAGGGCCTCGAGGGGCACGTACGCGTGTGCTCGACCGAAGCTCACCCAGCGCGGCAGCGAGCGCGGCACCTTCACGCGGGCGAAGTGCGACTTCCCGGTCACCGGATCGCGGATATCCACGGCCAGCGACAGCGAGAGGTTGGAGATGTACGGGAAGGGGTGCGCCGGATCCACGGCCAGCGGCGTGAGGACCGGAAAGACCTCGCGCTCGAAATACGCGTCCACCCGGGCGCGCTCGTCTCCAGACAGCTCCCCCATGCCCACGAGCCGGATCTCGCGCTGTGCCAGCGCCGGGAGCAGGATGTCGTGCAGCTGGGCACGGCGCTGCTGCAGAAGGTCCCGCACCCGGAGGCGGATCATCTCCAGCTGGTCAGCCGGCTGGAGGGGATCGGGCGCATACGGCGCGGCCCCGGCAGCCACCTTCCGGCGCAGCCCGGCCACCCGGACCATGTAGAACTCGTCGAGGTTGGTGCTGAAGATCGCCAGGAACTTGAGGCGCTCGAGCAGCGGAACCCGCGGGTCGCACGCCTCGGCCAGCACCCGCGAATTGAACGCGAGCCAGGAGAGCTCGCGGTTCAGGTACGGCAGGGCCAGCGACGTGGACGAGACCATGGGAAGGGTGGGGCCGGCCCGAGGGCCGGCCACCGGACCATCAGAGCGGGTTGAACGCCGCCAGCAACCGGTAGGTGAGGGCGGCCATCAGGGCACTGGCCGGGATGGTGATGACCCAGGCCCAGACGATGCGCCCGGCGAGGCCCCAGCGCACCGCCGAAAGGCGGTTGGTCGCCCCGACCCCGACGATCGCGCCGGTGATCGTATGCGTGGTGCTGACCGGAATCCCGAGCTTGGAGGCGGTCAAGATGACGATCGCCCCGCCCGTTTCGGCGCAGAACCCGCCCACCGGGCGAAGCTTGGTGATGCGGGTCCCCATGGTGTGCACGATGCGCCAGCCGCCGAAGAGCGTCCCCAACGAGATCATCGTGTAGGCGCTCAGCTCCACCCACATCGGAATCTCCTTCAGCGACGTCACGTGCAGGTGCGCAAGCCAGCCGGTCTGGCCTGCGAACACGGACTGTGTGGCCACCAGCAGCCCCACGATGATCCCCATGGTCTTCTGCGCGTCATTGCCGCCGTGCGCCAGCGAGAGGAGGGCGGAGCTGGTGAGCTGAAGAAACCGGAATCCCTTCTCGGTCCGGGCGTTGGAGGCCCGGCGGAAGATGGCGTAGACCCCGACCATGAGCAGAAAGCCCATGAGCGCGCCCAGCGAGGGGGACAGCACGATCGCCGAGAGCGTCTCGATCCACTTCTTCCCCCACAGCAGCGCCGCCAACCCGGCCTTGGCCACCGCCGCTCCCGCATAGCCGCCGATGAGGGCGTGCGAGGAGGAGGAGGGGATCCCGAACCACCAGGTGATCAGGTTCCAGATGATGGCCCCGAGCAGCCCGCCCAGAATCACGTTGGCATCGACCACGTTCAGGTCGATGAAGCCGGCTGCGACCGACTTGGCCACCGCGGTGCCCACGAAAAAGAGCGCGGAGAAGTTGAAGACCGCCGCCCAGATGACCGCCGCCAGCGGCGAGAGCACCCGGGTGCCCACGATGGTCGCGATCGAATTCGCCGAGTCGTGGAACCCGTTGATGAAGTCGAAGGCGAGTGCGACGAGGACGATGAAAATGACGAAGGTGACCACGGATCGACCGCCGGCGCGTCAGCTGTTCTTGAGCGCGATGCTTTCCAGCACGTTCGACACGTCCTCGCACTCATCGATCGTCTGCTCGAGCGAGTCGAAGAGCTCCTTCCACTTGAGCACCTCGATGGCCGGCGTGTCCTGATCGAAGAGAGCGCCCACCGCCTGCGCGTAGAGGACGTCCCCCTCCTCTTCGAGCTGCTTCATGATCTTGCCGTGCTCCATCATCTTCTGGCGCTTGGTCACGTCGCCCACCGAGGCGAGGATCTCCTTGCTGGCCCGGACGATCACGTCCGCCATCTGGACACCGCCGTCGCGCGGCTTCGTCACGCGGAACATCACCACGCGACGGGACGCCCCGTTGATCAGGTCGATCACGTTGTCGAGGCGCTTCGCGAGCCGGTGAATGTCCTCGCGGTCGAGCGGCGTCACGAAGCTCGTGTCGATGCGCTGATTGATGATCTGGATGATGGCGTCCCCATCGGTCTCCACCTTCTTGATCTGGACCGACAGCTGCTCGGCGTTGGCCGGGTTCTCGAAGAGGGAACGCAGGAGCGTGGCCGCCTCGCCGATGTGCACGGCCAGCTGGCGGAAATGATCGAAAAAGGACTCGTCTCGGGCGAAAAGCTTCACGGGAATCAGGAGGTGGAGGGCTCCGGGAAGGTCCGGTCGAACCGGCTCTCAACGGATGAAAGAAGCGTGACCCGGCTCAGGTCCGGAACAAAGTACCTGTAACGATCGCGTCACTCCCGCCCGAAGTCCAAGCCGCAAGCGAAGATGGCACGCGCCGGCGGCCATTTTGGCAGGCTGCCGCTCCGGCAGGACGCCGTCCGGCCTCAGGCAGGCCTCCATCGGCCGGTCCGGCAGCCCCCACGCGGCCCGGGCCTTGCCGTGAGGGTACCCGAGCGCGCGCCGGCCGACCGGCTGGCGCGGCCGCCAGCAAGACATCACCTCGACTTCAAACGGCTGGGACTCCCATGGCTGAAAAAGTGATCGGCATCGACCTCGGCACCACCAACTCGGTGGTCTCCGTCCTGGAAGGGGGCGATCCGGTGGTCATCCCCAATGCGGAAGGCGGGCGCACCACCCCGTCCGTGGTCGGCTTCACCAAGGACGGCGAGCGGTTGGTCGGCCAGATCGCCAAGCGGCAGGCCGTCACCAACCCCACCAACACCATCTTCTCCATCAAGCGCTTCATGGGCCGCAAGGTCTCTGAGACGCAGGCGGAAGCGAAGCGCGTCCCGTACACCGTGGCGGCGGGCACCAATGACCTGGCGGCCGTCGAAGTCGCCGGCAAGCGGTACACCCCGCCCGAGATTTCGGCCATGGTCCTGCAGAAGATGAAGCAGACGGCCGAAGACTACCTCGGCCACACCGTCACCAAGGCGGTCGTCACGGTACCGGCGTACTTCAACGATGCCCAGCGCCAGGCCACCAAGGACGCCGGCAAGATTGCCGGCCTGGAAGTGCTCCGCATCATCAACGAGCCCACGGCGGCCGCGCTCGCCTACGGCCTCGACAAGAACAAGAAGGAAGACGAGAAGGTCGCCGTCTTCGATCTGGGCGGCGGCACCTATGACATTTCCATCCTCGAGCTGTACGACGTGGAGGGGACGAAGCAGTTCGAGGTGAAGGCCACCAACGGCGACACCCACCTGGGCGGCGACGACTTCGACCAGCGGGTCATCGACTGGCTCGTGGCCGAGTTCAGGAAGGATCAGGGGATCGATCTCTCGAAGGATCCCATGGCGATTCAGCGTCTCAAGGAAGCCGGCGAGAAGGCCAAGATGGAGCTGTCGAGCGCCAGCACGACCGACATCAACCTGCCCTTCATCACGGCGGACGCTTCCGGCCCGAAGCACCTCAACTACACGCTCACCCGCGCCAAGTTCGAGCAGCTCGTGGACGACCTCGTCCAGCGCACGCTCGAGCCCATGAAGAAGGCGCTGGCCGACGCCGGGATGAAGCCCTCCGAGATCGACGAGGTGATCCTGGTCGGCGGCTCCACCCGCATCCCGAAGATCCAGCAGGTGGTCAAGGAGTTCTTCGGGAAGGAGCCCAACAAGGGGGTCAACCCGGACGAAGTGGTGGCCGTGGGCGCCGCCATCCAGGGCGCCGTGCTCACCGGGGAACAGAAGGACGTTCTGCTGCTCGACGTGACCCCGCTCTCCCTTGGCATCGAGACGCTGGGCGGCGTGATGACGGTGCTCATCCCGCGCAATACCACGATCCCCACGAAGAAGACCGAGACCTTCTCCACCGCAGACGACAACCAGAGCACGGTGGAGATCCACGTGCTGCAGGGGGAGCGCGATCTGGCGGTCTACAACCGCACCATCGGCAAGTTCCAGCTCTCGGGGATTCCGCCCGCCCCGCGCGGGACGCCGCAGGTCGAGGTCACCTTCGACATTGACGCCAACGGTATCCTGCACGTGACCGCGCGCGATAAGGCCACCAACAAGGAGCAGAAGATCCGCATCGAGGCCTCGAGCGGACTCTCGGACAACGAAATCGACCGCATGGTCAAGGACGCGGAGAAGAACGCGGCCGAGGACAAGAAGCGGCGCGAGGAGATCGACACCCGCAACCGCCTCGATTCGCAGACCTACGAGGTCGAAAAGAACGTGAAGGAGTGGGGTGACAAGGTCCCGGCCAACCTCAAGGAGCGCATCGACGGCGCCATCGAGCGCGCCCGGAAGGCGCTCCGTGGCGAGGACATGGGCGAGATCCGCGCTGCTCAGGAGGAGCTGACGAAGGCCTACAGCGAGGCCGGGCAGGCGTTCTATCAGCAGCAGGCCGCCGAAGGCGCACCCGCTGAGGCCGGGGCACCCGCCAGTGAGCCGGCCGGGCCCAAGGCTGACGAAGTCGCGGAAGCGGACTACGAGATCGTCGACGACAAGAAATAACTGCCCCTTGCCGTTCCCCGAGCCCCGCCGGAAACTCTCGGCGGGGCTTCGGTGTCTACACTATCTGAGGCCGGAACCCCGGTCCCGGCGCCGTGGTCCCACCACGAGAGTCGCACGGTGCCGCAGGTCACATCAACCGCTTGCTTACCATGGCTGGATCATTCTCCCGATTCCGTTTTGCCACCGCTGCCGCGCTGAGCTTCGGCGCCGGCGTGCTGTTCGCCTCCGGCATGGACTGGACCAGGATCAGCTGGGCCCAGCCACCGGCTACCCGGAACGTCACCGTCACTGGTCGCGGCCCATCGGGGCCTGAGGGGACCGGCTCCATTGCGGACATCGCCGAGCGGGTCACGCCGGCGGTCGTCGCGGTGAACACCACGCGCACCGCTCGCCCGCGTCCGCAGGTCCGCGGCCGCGTACCGCAGGGGATGGAAGACTTCCTCGAGCAGTTCGGCCAGCAGCCCCCCCGCGCCCAGCGCGGCGAGGGCTCCGGTTTCATCATGACCGAGGACGGCTACATCGTCACCAACAACCACGTGGTGGCCGACGCCGATCAGGTGTCGATCACCATGAGCGACGGGCGCACCTTCAAGGCGCGCATCGTCGGCACCGACTCCACCACGGACGTCGCCGTGGTGAAGATCGACGCCAAGGGGCTCCCGACGCTCACCATCGGCAACGATGAGCGGACGCGCATCGGCGACTGGGTCGTGGCGGTCGGCAACCCGCTCGGCCTCGACTTCACCGTGACGGCCGGCATCATCTCGGCCAAGGGGCGCGGCGCCGAGATCAACCTGCCGAACGCGGGCAACTTCACCGTGTCCGACTTCATCCAGACGGACGCGGCCATCAACCCGGGGAACTCGGGCGGCCCGCTCATCAACATGCGCGGCGAAGTGATCGGGCTGAACAGCGCCATCGCGTCGCAGACGGGCTTCTACTCTGGCTACGGCTTCGCCATCCCCATCACGCTGGTGAAGAGCGTCACCGACGCCCTCATCCGCGACGGGCGCGTGCGGTTGCCGGTCATGGGCGTCTCGGTCGGGCGGATCGATCCGGAGGATGCCGGGATCAACGGCCTCGAGAAGGTGGCCGGCGTGAAGGTGGCCGGCTTCAACCCGCCCGAGGGGGGGCCGGCCAAGGCCGCCGGCATCGAGGTCGGCGACATCATCGTCTCCGTCGACGGGCGCCCGGTGGACCGCGTGAGCGCGCTGCAGCGGGCGGTGCGCCTGCGCCGCGTGGGCGACGTGATCCCGGTGGAAGTGATGCGCTTCGGCACGAAGAAGACCTTCAAGGTGAAGCTCATCGAAGCGGAGGCCACCATGCGCCTCGCCGCCAACACCACCGATGCGCCGGAGGCCAAGGCCAACCCCTCGGCCGGCAAGCTCGGGCTCTCCGTGGAGCCGCTCCCGGTGGAGCTTGGCGAGCGCATGAAGACCAACGGCCGCGGCGTCCGGGTCACCGATGTCACGGAAGACGGGCCGGCGGCGCAGAAGATCTTCCCGGGAAGCGACGTGATCCTCGAGGTGCTCTACCCCACGCCGAAGCGGCCCGTCCGGTCGGTGGGGGACCTGCAGGCCGCCGCTGGCGCGCTCAAGGCGGGAGACTTCATCAGCCTGCTGGTGCAGTCGTCCGATCCGCGGCTCGGTGGGCCGCGCGTGGTGAACATCCGAGTGGGGAACTGACCACCCGGGTCATGAACGGGCGGTACCGGGTCAGTCGGTGTTGATGAACCGGTACAGCACCCGGATCAAGCGGTAGGCCTCCGGCATGCTGGCGCGCGTGAACTCCACCGTGGTGGGGTTCACGAGCCGGATCTCCTGGAAGGCCGCCGCCACCTCCGGAATCGTCGGGTCCCGCAGCTCCATGCGCACGGTGTACTGTGCCAGGCGCTCCCGCGGGACCCGTTTCGCGTTCGCCACCGCGGCCTTCGCCGCCTCCTGGATCTCGCGCCGGGTGTCGGCCAGCGGGCGCAGCTCCACGGCGCGCGAGTTGATCGCGCGCTTCACCACCACACCGCGCACGTCGGGAACGGTTTCCCGCTGCTCGGCCACCGCCACGTCGTCGCCCGTCACGAGCACCACCGGCACGCCGAACCAGCGGGCCATGAAGGCGTTCATCCCGCCCTCACCCACCGACTGCCCATTGATCCGCAGGTCGCGCAGTACACCAGAGCCGGTGTGCGCAAAGACGCCGCGCGGCGAGCCAGCGCGCGCATGGTACCCCACGAAGATCACGGCGTCGTAGGTGGAGTCGAGCCCTTCCATCATGCCGTGCCGCTTGAAGCTGTGGCTGATGAGCCGGACGCGCGGATCGAGATCCTCGGGCAGCAGATTGCGCTGGCTGCCGTGCGAATCGTTCACCACCACCTCGGTGGCGCCCCCCTCGAATGCGCCGCGGATGGCCGCATTGGCGTCCTCCGCCATGAGCTTGCGGGCGCGATTGTACTCGGGGCGACCGGAGGCGGTCTGATCATCGCCGTTGACGCCGCTGATCCCTTCCATGTCCACGGAGATGTAGACACGGCGGGCCTGGGCGGAGAGTGGGCTGGTGAAGAGCGCGAGGACCAGAACGGACGCAAGGAGGCGTTGCATGGGCGGTTGGGGAAAGGCGGCGGAAGCAGGGGGAAGGATTTCTGGGGGCAGGTGGCAGGGGAACTCAGAGGGCAGACGACAACCAACCGATGCTATCGGCAACCGGGCATTCGGAACGCCCCAATGCGCGTGGAATAGGACGGGTCACCGGCCTTGAGGTAGTCGCCCACATACCAAATGGTGCAGTCGTCCACCGGATCGATGGCGGTCTGGGTGTAGTCCTGCCAGCGGAGGGTGCTGGTCTGCGCCGCCTCGCCGTGCACGAGCGTGACCTCGGGGAGGCCGAGGACGCCCGGCGGATGTCTGGGCGTGCGCCCCGCGAACCGCTGCCCCGGAAAGGCCTGCGCGCTGCCGAACGAGTAGCCGATCCCGAGGTTGCCGAAGCGGTCAATCGCGGGGCTGGGCATCCACCGGAAG
>Ga0068872_10003682_pt1 | contig 11651 bp, 13 predicted proteins | sample NOAtaG_7_FD_66441 | JGI IMG/M metagenome (GOLD analysis project Ga0068872, IMG submission 66441) | Freshwater lake microbial communities from Lake Erie, under a cyanobacterial bloom - NOAA_Erie_Diel1S_2200h metaG | ecosystem: Environmental > Aquatic > Freshwater > Lake | place: USA: Ohio, Lake...
TACCTCGGCGCAGGCATGATGCATATAAGGTGGATTGCTTCCGGTATACTGCATGTGTATTTTGTTTTGTGTTTGCGGTAGGGTGCGGATGATAAGTGCTTCCGGTTGTTCTTTACAGGCAATGAGCGCCTCTAATTGCTCAGGCATAATTACCCTGTCTTCTCCGATGATAGAGGGTTCAACTGATATCAAGAGGGCCATGAAGTGATATTTTTTCAGGTTGCGGTTCACCGATATCCATTCCTTGCTAATATGTCCCACACATTCTGTATGCGTACCATTTCCATGGGGATTAAAAAAGATATTTCTGAAGTTTACCGGAGCACCTCTGCTTACTTCGCCCACCCAATCGCCCATCACAACGGGTTCTATCCGGGGAGGCGAACAATGCCATGCACTAACTTGACTAGCTTCAGCACCAAGCGGAATAGCGATGTTGATGGGAGCCGAGAAATCGGCCATGTATTTTTTTTTGCTATGTTGGAATTCAATTTGCATAACTCCGTTTTTTCAAAGATACCCATTTTGGGTTCTACTGTTTGAGGCAGCTGTTTGAAGTGTCGAAGCAAAATGTACATTTGTAACCATGAGCAATGAAAACATCCGATTAAAGATTTTTCGCGAAAGTCTCGGCATGCAGCAGGTGGACTTTGCAAGAAGAATAGGTTTACAACCCGGATCTTATTGTGATATTGAAAGAGGCCGCAATGCGGTTTCACTTCAGGTGCTTAAAAAAGCCGTAGATCTCTTTGGTCTTAATCCCGCTTGGTTGCTCAAGGGAGAGGGGCAAATGACCGATACTGAAGTACTCACTCAAGAATCAGTTCAGGACAAAGGCGACAACATTATTTTTGTAGAACAAAAAGCCGCTGCCGGCTATCTTCAGGGTCTCAAACAGGAAGGTGCAACTCTCGACAAACTGCCTACCTTCAGGCTTCCCGGGTTTTACGGACAACAATACCGTGCTTTCGAAATCAAGGGCAACAGCATGGTTCCTGCGCTTTTCGGAAAAGATATTGTGGTATGCAGCAGGGTAGAGGATATAAGTGCGCTAAAATACGGACCTGTTTATATTTTGGTTTTACAGGATGGTTCCATTGTGGCCAAAAAAATTAAAAAAATGCAGTTGGCTTTTACAGCCATTTCAGAGAATGAAGAGGAGTATCCTTCCTACATTATTCCCCGCGAAGAAATCATGGAGTTTTGGCTTGTAGAAGCGCGTATCACAGGCATGATGCAGGCATCTGTGCCTGCCGACGAAAGAATAGAGGTGCTCGAAAAAAGAATCCGTAAGCTAGAGCAATTGTTAGGCTCCTGATCAGATCAGTTTTGTATAAACCACATACAGCGCAAAAAGCAATGTGGCAAAAATAATTCCTCTTGCAGCATAGTTCTTGCGCAAAAAGTACAGGACAAAAAACCCGACAAGATTGGTGATACAGCAAAGTGCAATGAGTGGAGCAAAAAGGTTTTTTTCAAACAGCAATTCCATAAATGCACCTGCCTGCATTCGATTGCTATAGCTCCTGAGATAAAATAAGAACAAGGCAAAAAAAGGAAGCACGATTCCCAGGAGCATACCCAGCAGGGTATCCCTTGTGTCTTTCGATTTTATTTGAGGTTCCATGATTGGAGTTCGTTGATAAATCGGTGTGCGGTAAAATCAATGCCTACCGGAACCACCGAAACATATCCCTGAGACAAGGCCCACTCATCTGTATCCTTGCCATCATCAAGGTTTTTAAAATAACCTGTGAGCCAGTAATACTTTCTGCCGGATGGATCGGTACGCTCATCAAATGTTTCTTCCCAAATGGCATTCGCCTGACGGCATACTTTAATCCCTTTGAGTTCCTCTGCAGGCACCTTAGGAATATTTACATTGAGACAAGTGCCCTGTGGCAAACCGTTTTCCAAAATTTTTTTGCTCACCTTCTGCACCACGCGTTTTGCATTGGAAAAGTCAGCCTCCAGTGAGTGGTCACACAGGGAAAATCCCACCGAGGGAATGCCCTCAATGCATCCTTCTACAGCAGCGCTCATCGTTCCCGAATATATAACATTGATAGAGGAATTGGAGCCATGGTTAATTCCCGAAACGCATAGGTCGGGCTTCCGAGGAAGAAATCTACCGATGGCAATTTTTACGCAATCGGCCGGCGTTCCGGAACAGGAATATTCCGTAATTCCTTCCACATCCTGTATGGCATGAATGCGCAAAGTGGAGTTTAGGGTAATGGCGTGTCCCATACCAGACTGGGGTTTGTCGGGTGCAATCACCACCAAGTCCCCCAGGTCTCTTACTGCTTCTATTAGTGCGCGAATGCCGGGAGCTGTAATACCATCGTCGTTGGTGACCAAAATAAGGGGTCTCTTGTTTTTCATGCTTGTGATTATTTATTGATCAGCCAGTTTTCCGGGTTGAGTGTACTCGTTCCGCGCCACACTTCAAAATGCAACTCGGGCTTGTTCTCCTCGTTGGCCATGGCCATACCAAGATTTTGTTTTGATTTTACTTTTTCTCCTTTGCTCACATACACCTCATTGAGGTTTCCATAAACGGTAAGATATTCTCCGTGTCTTACAATAACTGCTTTTCCTGCTCCCGGTATGCTTACGACCCCGGTGATTTCCCCATCGAAAACAGCGCGGATGCGACTATCGTGACCGGTAACAATGTTGATGCCATTGTTTTTAATCTTGATTCCTTTGAGCAGGGGATGTTCATGTTCTCCGAAAGAACTAATCACCGAGCCCGAAGCAACAGGCCAAGGAAGACGATTTCTGTTGGATTCAAAATGATCGCTGAGTTGTTGGGCCTCCGGGGAAATGTTGAGTAACTCAATGGTGGTTTTGCGATTTTCTGTAGCCGTTTCTTCACCGGTATTGCCATTCTTCTTATCAGCAACGCCTTCTTTTTTGTTTTTATTTTTCCCTTTTTTCTTCTCAGCTTTTTTTGAAGCAGCAGCCACTTCTTTTCTTGCTTTTCGAATTTCATCATCAATCATTTTCATGATGGCCAGGTTGAGTTTGTTGGCTTCCTCCTGTTTTTTCTTGATTTGGCGTTTAATATCTTTTTCCTTTTTCTGCAAACGCGTGAGGTTCTCTTGCTGCAGGTCTTTTTCCTTGTCGAGCACCTCTTTTTCTTTTTCTTTCTCGCTCAGCAATTCAGCCTGTGTGATTCTCCTCTCTTCAAGGGATTTTACTTTGATGGCAAGGGTATCGGTTTTTTCCTGTATCAGTCGGGCATGCATCAAACGATCATTTGATAGTTGCTTCATCCAGGCCGCGCGTTTCACTCCCTGATTGATGTCTTTTGCACTCAGCAGGAAAGTCCATGTGCTGTTTCCATAGCGCATCAGGTAGGTGGATGAAATCATTCGTGCATACTGCGACTTCAAGGCTTGGAGTTGACCATTTAGATTGTTGATGTCGGTGATGTTTTTGTCGATGGCCTGACCGGTAAATTGTAATTCCCTGTTGATGGTGCCAATCAGTTCCTGTCGTTTTTCAATCTTTCTGTTCAGTTGCAACAATTGGTTGATGGAAAGACGCTTGTTTTTTTTTGTGGCCTCTAGCTGCTTATTGTATTCGCTAATCTCCTGCTGCAATCTTTTTTTGCGATTTTCCAGCTCGTCTTTTTTTTGTTGCAAACCGGATTGCTCCTGAGCCCAGAGGGGAAGCATACCCAAAAATAAAAACAAGCAGGTATTACTTAACCATGTTTTCATAGCGGGCTGGAATGGCAAAAGGGAAGGATTGGGCTTTGCCCGATTCTAGTTTCTGATAATTCAGGGTGATTTCTATTTTCCGGTCGGTGTTAAGTTCAAAGCGCTGCACAAAGGGAAACAACAAACTATCTATTTGCCTGAAATCTCCATAATCAGCTTTGAATTCTCGTTTAGAAGGGTAGTCATTAATCAGATTTTTGGTGATTTTAAAATGACTGGGCGAAATATGAATGCGCTGAATCATACTGGTAAGGGAATCCCCTGTTTCCAGTTTTTGCATCATTTTTTTGAACTTTCTTCTCCTCACCGTGCTGAGCACATATTCTTCCTGCTCCCGAAAAGCCCGGAGCTTTTCGTCTTCTCTGAAAAACTCAACAGGGTTGCCGGTGATCAGGGATTCCAGAAGGGAAAAATCGAAGTCCACATGAAAGTTGCTGGAAAAAAAAGAGTAGTCTCCTGAAAAGTAACGCTGGTTAAGCCTGTCAATAAATTTTACAGAATCGTTTGTAGCAAGCAAACGGGCGCCTTCTATTCCAAACAACTGAAAGGAGAGCCACAGGGCGCTGTCCTTGCGTGCCCTCACAAATACCTGAAACTCGTTGGATTTGTCATTAATTAAAACCGATGCGTTGATTTTGCCAAACATCCAGCGAAAGTCAAAGGCATTTTCATCGAGCCTTTTCATCAGTTTTTTTGCCGATTTAAAATCAAATCTTTGCTCGGTTTCTTCGGGTGTTAAAATGTTTGATGCCGAATCTGTTTGTCTAACCACTGGAGTAACTTTTACCGTTCGACATGCAGTAAGTGGAAGCAGCCAAACCGTAAACAGCGTAACTAAAAGGGCATTGGAAAATGGAGTTTGAAGCCCTGTAAACATTATTCAAAAAGTTTTTTTTCGGCAATTTTTTTCTCCAGAAATTCTGATCCTGTGCCTGCCTCTCTGGCTTTTATCCAATATTCAAGCGCCTGGGGTTTCATGTCGAGCTTATAGAGAATATCCCCATAGTGCTCCAGCAACACGGCATTTTTGTTGCCATCTTTTTCGAGGGCTCTTTCAATCCATCCTTTGGCATCTGTGTATTTCTGCATGGCGTAAAACACCCAGGCATAAGTGTCCATGTAGCTGGGATTACCGGGATCCAGTTCATTGGATTTTTTAGACATTTTTTCTGCCTTATCAAGTTTTTGTTTCCGCAACGACAAGTAATAACTGTAGTTATTCAGCACATAGGTATCGTCAGGATTGATCTCAAGTGCCTTGTCAAAACAGGAGTCTGTGCGCACATACTCTTTCTGCTGGTAATAGGCATCCCCAAGGTTAGCATAAAACTGAGAGAGCATCAGATTGTTGTCCACTACATATCCAATACCGGAGCGAAGCATGGCAATGGCTTTGGTATAATTTTTCTGCTGGTTGTGAGCCATTCCTCCCATCAGATAGGGCAGGGGCTGACTGGGAAAAAGTTCGGTGGCACTGCCTGCATCAAGAATCATGTTCTCAAAATTTCCCAGCTTAGAATCAATCAGCATCATCTGATTGTAAACAGAATAATTACTCTTGTCAATTTTTGCTGATTTTCTGTACATTTCATGAGCTTTCTCTAACTTCTCTTCTTTGAGATAAAAATCTCCTCTCACTGCAAAAACAGCAGCATCATCAGGATGGGTGGCCACCATGATATCGAGCAATTCAAATACCATGGAACTAAGCTCCACATCAGAGCTGTTGAGTGCTGTATAATAGGGAGCAATACTTTTTATTTTATTGTCCGGTGGGTAATCCCGGTTTTTAAAAACCAGTTTCAACTCTTCAAAGTAAGCCTTGGTGTTTTTGTTTCTGCGGTAAAAATCTGCCAGAGAAGCGTGCAGGTATGGATTGTCAGGTTCTATTTTTCTGGCCTCCTCATATACTTGGAGTGCTTTATCCGATTTATTATTGGCCAGGTAAAGTTCTGCAAGTAAATTGTGGTAGCGGATTTCTGTGGGATTGCTTTTGATTAGTTTCTTAAGTTCCTCAACGGCCAGATCAAACTTTTGCAGTTTGATATAAATCCTTTCTTTCTGAATGGAAATCTCCTCCGAAATGCCATTGATTTTTTCCAGTCGGTCATACTCTTTGATAGCAGCCTTTAAATCGCCCGACATCAGCAGACAATTGATTTTAAGCAGGTAGTTCTCCGGATTCCCTGGATTGGAAACAATCAGTTTCTCCAATAGGGAGAGGGCGGGTTTAAACTTTTTTTGCTGCATGAGAATTTCAGTATACAGCAAACAATACCATTCATTATGAGGATCTCCATCAAGGGCATTAGCAGCAAGTTTTTCTGCATTGGTTATATCTCCCGATTTAAACAACAACATTGACAATTCGTAGGAGGCTGCTGCGTTTTTGGGTGAAACACGCAAACAGTTGGCAAAGTTTCTGGCAGCCTCCTGGTTGTTGCCCAGGATTTTTTCTTTGTTCCCATTGTAGAAGGAGGTTTCAAACTCCAGGCGTTTGGCCTCGCTAACAAACTCGGTTTTCTTGTTTTTGTCTTTTGAGATTCTGCCGGCACTTCCGCAGGAAGAGGCCAGTAGGAGAATACCCAATCCAAAAATGATATAATGTCTTATTTTCAATGTGCGATATGTTGAACAGAATAGTCTCCCAAACTCAGGTCGAGTGCTTTGGAGGAGAGTTCTACTGAATTCCCTAGCATAGATTGTGCCACATGTACGCCATGAAGCTTGCTACCTGCCTGAATGATGGAATTGCTGATACGACTGTCTGTGATCACACAATTTTCGCCGGCAGATAAATAGGGTCCCACCACAGAATTTTTTATTACACAGCCCGGTCCTATATAGCATGGTGGGATGAGAACTGAATTTTGGAACACGGCTGAAGGATCCACAAGCGATTCTTCATTTTCCTTGATGGCAAGAATACGCTGATTGGTAAACACGGTGGAATTTTTGTTGCCGCAATCGAGCCATTCCGAAATTTCTCCGGGTGTAAACCGCATGCCTTTGTTTTTCATATTCTCAAGGGCATTGGTGAGTTGGTATTCTCCTTTTTCGCGGATGTTGTTATCGATCAGGTATTGCAATTCATTTTTTAGGTTCTCCCCGTCTTTAAAATAATAGATACCAATGATGGCAAGGTCGGATACGAAATCCTGGGGTTTTTCTACAAAATCGGTAATGATGTTGTCTGCATTTACTTTCACCACACCAAAGGCACGGGGATCTTCAATCTTCTGCACCCAGATGGTTCCGTCGTGACGGGCATTGATTTTAAAATCGGCTTTAAACAAGGTATCTGCAAAAGCAACTGTTACCCTTCCTGTGAGACATGGTGCCGCACACAAAATGGCGTGGGCTGTTCCCAGGGGTTCGTCCTGATAAAATATTTTTCCTTTTGCTCCAAGTTTTTCTGCAATGCTCAGCAGATGATTTTCAGCTTCAGTTCCAAACCTTCCTATCACGAATGCAATCTCGGTAATTTGTTCGTCAACAACCTTGGCAATGTCTTCTACAAGTCGCTGCACAATGGGTTTTCCTGCAACCGGGATGAGGGGTTTTGGAGTAACGAGCGTGTGAGGCCTCATGCGTTTACCCATGCCTGCCATCGGAATAATCAGTTTCATGCTTTATGTTGTGTGTTTTTACTTGTTTCCTGTGTGTCCAAAACCACCTGTACCACGATGGGTCTCGCCAATTTCATGGGTTTCTTCCCAAAGAATTTGTTCATACTTGGAAAAAACCAATTGAGCAATACGCTCTCCGGGAGCAACCCTGTAAGTTTGATGAGAAAGGTTAATCAGTATTATTTTTATTTCTCCTCTGTAGTCACTGTCTATGGTGCCGGGAGTATTCAGCACCGTGATGCCATGCTTAGCTGCCAGTCCGCTGCGTGGCCTTACCTGACATTCGATCCCATCGGGAAGTTCGAGAAAAATACCGGTGCCAATCATTACACGCTCCATAGGAGCGATGATGATATCCACATCCAGAAATGCCCTTACATCCAAACCGGCACTGCCGGGAGTGGCATATTGTGGCAATGGAAAGGAGGAGGTATTTTTAATTTTTACGACCATGAAAAGATGCTTGCAAAATAAACAAAAAGATAGGTAAATGGGCGGATGGCCATCCAATTAACCATAATTAAGGAAGGCAATACAAGCTTTTATTTTCCTTCAACCACCACGCCCATGGAGCAAAATTTTTGGATACGCTTTTGTATCCTGTCTTCTGCATCAAGGGCGTCGAGCGATGAAAGGTGCTCGACAATTGCGTCTTTCACAAGCATATGAGCAGCCACCTGATTGGTTTGTGCGCCACCCGTAGGTTCGGAAATGATGCCGTCAATCAGTTTTAATCCTAACATATCCTTAGGCGTAAGCTTGAGTGCCTCAGCGGCTTTTTCTTTCATCTCCCAGCTTCGCCAGAGAATGGATGAACAGGATTCGGGAGAGATTACCGAGTACCAAGTATTTTCCAGCATCAGCACTTTGTCTCCAACACCTATACCAAGTGCACCTCCTGAAGCACCTTCACCCAGGATGATGCAAATAACAGGAACACGCAGTTGTACCATCTCCATCAGATTTCTTGCGATGGCTTCGCCTTGTCCGCGCTCTTCTGCTTCCAAACCCGGAAACGCACCTGGTGTGTCTATAAAGGTAACAATCGGTTTATTGAATTTTTCAGCAAGCTTCATTAGTCGCAATGCCTTACGGTATCCCTCAGGATTGGGCATGCCGAAGTTGCGCAACTGACGCATCTTGGTATTGATTCCTTTTTGCTGACCGATGAACATCACTGTTCTTCCATTCATCAAACCGAAACCTCCTACCATGGCCTTGTCGTCTCTCACGCCTCTGTCGCCGTGCAACTCTATCCATGTATTGTCGGTAATTGCATTGATGTAAGAAATGGTGTATGGACGCTCAGGGTGCCTCGAAACCTGCACCCTTTGCCAGGGTGTTAGCTGATCATAAATTTCTTTTCGCTTGAGCTTGAGTTGTTCTTCCAGATCGGCAATGGCTGCCGAAACATCCACATCACCTTTTTGGTTCATCTCACGCAACTCCTGAATCTTCAGGGACAGTTCCTCAATGGGCTTTTCAAAATCAAGATAAATCATGTGTGTATTTTACCTGACAAATGTACAAATAATTGGCTCTTTTTAAGCCCTTGCCGGGATGCGTCGAATCCTACTACCCATGCTGCCTGTAGCGTTCTTTACGCAAGTTGTACAAACCAAGCTCTTCCTATTTGGTTAGGGATTTTTATCATCGAAAATTGTTACATGCTGCTTTCTCAATCATTCCGATAAGAGGCTTTTTAATTTGCTTTCATCATGTACGAATGCAAGGAAATTTCTTGTCGCCACAAACGGAAATTTAAGTTTTTGTAAGCAAGAAAAAATAAGTTGCAGACTTAATTGAGCCTATCACACAATAAAAATTTCCTTGGAGATGCTTGCAAAAAAAGAAAAAAATGTGTGTACTTAATATTCTTTTTTATATCGCTTAATACCAATGCCAGTAAGGTTTTTAGAGAATGAAATGCAAACAGAAACGAAATTGTTTTTCTCTCGCAACAGAGATGCTTAAAGCATGCATTCGCTTAACTAACATTTTTCTGTTGATAATTTTTGTGTTTGTTTTTTCTTGGATTGAACGAATATTTATTTTCTTTGTGTCAACTAATCAATTAATGGACCTCAAACTCCAAAAACATGGCTACAAAAAAGTCAGCTAAAGCAGCTCCTAAGAAAGTTGCGAAAAAGCCAGCCGCTAAAAAAGCCGCTGCCAAAAAGCCTGCCGCTAAAAAAGCTGCAGCAAAGAAAACCACCAAGAAGGCTGCTCCTAAAAAAGCCGCTGCAAAAAAAACAACAGCCAAGAAAGCTGCTCCTAAAAAAGCTGCTAAGAAGGCTGTGAAGAAAGCTGTTGTGAAGAAAGCTGCTCCTAAAAAAGCCGCTGCCAAAAAAACAACAGCCAAGAAAAAAGCTGCTCCTAAAAAAGCTGCTGCCAAGAAAACAGCCAAGAAAGCCGCTCCTAAAAAAGCTGCTGCCAAGAAGGCTGCCCCTAAGAAAGCTGCTGCTAAGAAAGCTGCCCCTAAGCGTAAAGCCAAAGGCCGCAAAGCAAGCTCCAAAGCCGAAAATGGCTCTGGTGACTCTATGGGTCTTGACATGGGTGGAATGTAATTTGCACCAATATTACCTTGAAAAGTCCCTCCATTTGGAGGGATTTTTTTTTGCCTGTACTTTTGTCTTTAATGATTCCGGTTCTTCTCCTTCACCTGCTATGGATGTTCTCCGAAACCGGAAAGATGCCCTGCAAGCAAAATGATATTGCTTTCTCCACCAAAGAAGATCTCCATTACCATATCTATTACAACCTCGGGCCAATATGGGTGAATGCCGGCGAGGTAAACTTTACGACATCTTCAATCAACTACCATTCCCTTCGCTGCTACAAGTTTAAGGGTGTGGGCAGAACCTATTCCGGCTATGACTGGATCTTTAAAGTACGCGACAAATTTGAAAGCATTGTTGATTCCGGCTCTTTTCGTCCGCTTAAATACCTGCGCGATACACATGAAGGAACCAGCTCTACTTACAACGACAACTACTTCAACAATCTGAAAAATATTGCCTATACCTTTCTAAAAAGAAAAGACGGCATCATGCACCGTGATACAGTGCCCATCACGCCTTGTACATTCGATGTGCTTACCATGATCTACTATGCCCGTAACATCGACTACTCTTCACTGAAGCCCGGAACAGATATTCCTGTGAGTATTTTTCTGGATGCTAAAAGTTATGACAGGCAAAGCATCCGCTATCTTGGTAAAGAAAACCTGAAAACAGATTTTGGTACTTTTCGATGCATCAAATTCCAACCGAAACTGATTGCAGGAACCATCTTTAAAGAAGGCGACAGCATGATTGTTTGGGTCACCGACGATAAAAATAAAATTCCCCTGCTGGTAGAAACGCCCATCCTTGTGGGATCCATCAAGGCACGCATCAAAAGCATAGGAAATCCTCTTCATCCACTGAAACCCCTTCCCCAATAATGCGCGTATTTACTTTTGAAATCAAGGATTCGTTCATCACACTGATTCGATTGCTGAAAGCATCAGGTATTGCCGAAAATGGTTCTTCAGCCAAGGAATTGGTCAGCCGGAGAATGGTGCTTTCCGGAGGAGTAACCATGAGCGAATTCCGCAAGAAAATTTATCCGGGTACTGTGGTTGAAATACCCTCTCTTGAAGTTAAAATACATGTGATGCCACTTCCTTGAGTGGCTTAAGAAAAAACCATTTGCCATCAGCAGTGGTCTCCTGATGAAAATGCACACCATGTATCTCCGGTGCTGCCGTTCCCTCCTGTAAAAAGAGATTTTCGCGAATGCCTATGCGGGCTTCATCCCATAATCCTGCATCCACAAATTGTCGTATGGTTTTACTTCCTCCTTCTACCATCACAGAAAGAATGTTGTTCCGGTACAAATGTTCCATTAGCATGGGCAATACCTTGTCTGATGATGATAATAATTGCTCTCCCCGCGTACCGATTCCATCGCGCCACTTTTTGCTGACAAGCAAAAATGGTGATGCACTGTTTGAAAAAAATGAATGATCGGAGGGTATTCTCCCGTTTGGATCGATGGCTATTCTCATTGGTTGATGTCCGCTCCATGCACGCACGGTAAGCTGAGGATTGTCGTTGAGGATGGTATGACAACCTACAAGAATACCCATTTCCTCGCTTCTCCATTTGTGCACCAGTACCCTCGATTCCTCACCGGTAATTGCAAGTGTTTGCCCATTGGAGCCGGAGATGATTCCGTTTTCAGATTGTGCCCACTTCAGGATGATATAGGGTCTTTTCTGTTGGTGAAAACAAATAAACCTACGGTT
>Ga0068872_10003692_pt1 | contig 11631 bp, 9 predicted proteins | sample NOAtaG_7_FD_66441 | JGI IMG/M metagenome (GOLD analysis project Ga0068872, IMG submission 66441) | Freshwater lake microbial communities from Lake Erie, under a cyanobacterial bloom - NOAA_Erie_Diel1S_2200h metaG | ecosystem: Environmental > Aquatic > Freshwater > Lake | place: USA: Ohio, Lake...
GGGGCTGAGTTGTTTGGCTGCCGAGAACTTGGGCGCCTGAATTCCGATGCCATAATCCCAGCGGTCCCAAATGCTAGGGTCGACCGACGGCATCAGCATGGCCTGAAATCTCCTTTTGTTTTCGATGGGCGGATTGGAGGGCATCTTCAAAGGTGAAATGGATGTGGAAATTACGAAGCTTTTGGATGAGATTGCCATGACCAAGATTGGATTTACCCGCAGGGTAATCAATCCGGACCGTTTGTTTACCGTTCAGCCCGGAATTTGGTCAGCGGGAACTGAGGCGGTACGGATGAAACCAAAAATCGAACAGATAAGGAGGGATATTGTACGGTTAGCCCGAATAAGTTTTAGAACCCGTTTATTTTTCTCAATTTTAAATTCGGTATTCCTACCAAATGCCGACAATTAAGATTGAATAAGATGTTTGTTATGCGGAGAAATGTAACAGCCAAATTCGGACTGCTTTCCATGTTGATGGTTCTGTTTTCAGTAATCACCATCCAAAAAGCAGAGGCCTCCCACATGATGGGTGTTGACTTGACCTATGAATGTATCAACAACTGTACCATTCGTGTAAGTTTAAGTGCCTATCGCGACTGCACGGGTGCTTCCGGCATCACCAACACCATCAGTTTTGTGGCTCAAACACCAGGTTGCGGTCAACCCACCGCTGTTGGGGGGTGGTCTGCTCAGGTGACTACCGAAGTGACTCCAATCTGTCCAGGTATGACCACCAGGTGTACCAACGCAGGCTCGGCCATCAACGGTGTGGAAGAATATTACTGGTACCGAGATTACAACATTTGCAGCCAACCGAACTGTATTTTCACCATCACATGGGGCTCCTGCTGCCGTAACGGTGCCATCACTTCTGGAGCCGACAATGCGGGTATGTTCATTGGTTCTACCACGCTCAACACCAACATCACTCCTTGTAACAGCTCTCCGGAATTCCTGACCCCACCTGTCCCTTACATCTGCCAAGGACAGCCTTACATCTTCAACCAAGGAGCTGTTGACCCAGAAGGTGACTCTCTCCGCTACAGCTTGGGACCTTGTTACGACTCTCAAGGCTTGCAGGTGACTTATTTTGCAGGATATTCTCCCACACAACCACTCGGATCCTCCTGGAACGTGTCCATCAACCCTGCCAACGGTGACATCACGGTGTTCCCACAGCCTGGTAACCAAGTGGTGGGTGTGATGTGCGTGTACGTTGAAGAGTACCGAAATGGTCAGCTCATCAACACCATTGTCCGTGACATCCAAATGACGGTCATCCAATGCCCCGGTAACACCTTGCCCACCTCGGTAGGAGCCACAAACGTCACCGGTGGTTCTGCAACTGCTCCATGGAACGTTACCGTATGTGCCGGCACGCCGCTCAGCTTCAACATTCCATCAGCCGACCCGAACGCTGGTCAAAGTCACGTGATGTTTTGGAACAGCAACATTCCTGGTGCGACCTTCACAGGTCCTGGCGGACAGAATGACACCCTTAACGGCGTGACCCCGACCGCTACGTTCAACTGGACTCCATCCGCAACAGGTGTTTACACTTTCCTCGTGACCTTGCAAGATGACGCATGCCCCATTTTGGGACAAAACCAATACACCATGACCATCACGGTGCAAGGAGGGCTGCCCAACGCCAACATCACCGCAACACCCACCGGATGCACCAACGTCAGCCTCAATGCGAATCCCGGTACAGGCAACACGGGTCCCTACACTTACCAATGGTTCGGGGATGGAAACATCAGCGTGAATCCTAACAATACGCTTCAGACTTTCAACCATACCTATCCTTCTCCTGGTTCTTACCCAGTGCAGGTCTTGATTACGGACAATTTCGGTTGCTCGAGCTTGTTGGAGGATACCGTGGTAATTGCCAACGGTCCTACCGCAGATGCTGGTCCTGACATCTCATTGTGTTCGGGCTACCCCGTTACATTGGGTAGCTCCACGCTGCCCGCGGGACAAACCTACACTTGGACTCCGGGAACGAGCCTCTCTTCAACAACGGTTCCGAATCCTACCTTGCTGCATACCAACAGCACCGGTTCCCCTCAGACCTTCAACTACGTAATGACAGCTACCTCAGGCTTCTGTACGGCCATTGACTACGTTACTGTGGTAGTGAATCCTACGCCAGTCGCAAGCATTGGTGGGAATACCGCCATATGCATTGGTGATTCCACTGTTCTAACTGCCTCCGGTGGCACGAGCTACTTGTGGAGCACAGGCGCCACGACGCCGAGCATCACGGTTGCACCCACCACCACGACCACTTACACGGTTTCAGCTGTGAACGCCGGATGTACCAGCCCCCCCGCACAGGTGACGGTCGTGGTTTCGACCGGACCTACGGCCTTCATTACTGGTCCTGATAGCGTCTGTGCAGGTGACAATGCGGTGTTGACGGCTGCAGGTGGTACAAGCTGGGTTTGGAGCAATGGCGCAACTACACAATCCATCACGTTGACCAATATCAACAACCCGGTGAGCGTCACCGTAACGCCTACCCAAAATGGATGCGTGGGTCTGCCAGTCTCCTACTCGGTGAGCATATTTGCCAAACCGGTCGCTGATTTCGGATCGGATGTTGTTTGCGTTGGCAATACCACCACCTTCTCTGACAACTCATCCATCTCCACCGGTGGTCCTAGTGGCATCATCGGTTGGGCTTGGGATTTTGACGATCCGCTTTCCGGTCCGTCGAACACAAGCAACAACGAAAACCCGACACACACATTCACCGCACCTGGAACCTTCGATGTCAGGTTGATTGTGACCGGTTACAATGGTTGCCGCGACACCATCATCCGTCAGGTCTTGGTCAATCCGCTTCCTTCACCTGACTTCACCTTTGAAAATGTGTGCGAAGGGGAATACATGTTGTTCCAAGAGACAACTCCGGGCACCATCGTGAGCTATGTGTGGGATTTCAATGGCTTGGGATCATCGACTCTTCCCAATCCCCAGTTCCTGTTCCCCGGTCCCGGTTCCTACAACGTGACCTTGACGGTGACCAACAACAATGGCTGTGTGAACCAGCGCACCAAAACTGTTTTCGTGCACCCCAATCCTGTGCCTCAGTTCACTTGGGATCATAGCTGTTTCAACACCACAACCCAATTCACATCTTCTTCGTTCATCACCGATCCTTTCGGAACCACCTTGGATATCCACTCGTGGAATTTCGGTGATCCGCAATCGGGAGTGAACAATACTTCGACCGAAGTGAATCCGGTGCACAACTTCTCCCAGCCGGGAACTTACCCTGTCACCCTGACGGTTACGAGCTCGCAGACTTGTACGCAAAGCATCACGATTCCCGTGTTTGTTGAGGCGATTCCTCCCATTCCGGTTGTAAATGATACGGTTTGCCGCGGTTTTGGTGCACAACTGTTCGCATCCAATCCTCTCCCCGGATTCGCAACATTGGAATGGTTCTACACCTCCACGAGCCAAGAGCCCTTCCAAACAAATACGACGATCTTCAACACTCCACCGCTTGACATCGCCACCACTTATTGGGTAGGTCTGCGTGATGAGGACGGTTGCTTGTCGCCCAAGACCCCTGTAACCGCCTATGTGGTGAATCAGCCCGGAATTGAGGTAACTCCAAACTCAACGGAATTGGAATTGCCCAATGCCTTGTTGGAGCTCATCGTATCCCAGACCTACAGCGGACCAATTACCTCTTATGCATGGGATTTCGGTGATGGATTTACTTCAAATGCCGCAAATCCAGTCCATCAGTACTCCGAAACCGGTGTGTACGACATCACGGTCAATTTGGTGAACTGGTTCGGCTGTACCTCCACACAGTCTTGGCCCATGTGGATCGAGGTAATCAAGGACGTGAACATGTTCATTCCTTCAGCATTCACCCCAGATGGGAATGGCAACAACGACGACTTCTTCATTGTGTCCAAGCTCATCACCGAATTCCACATCGATATCTTCGATCGTTGGGGTAAATTGGTGTATGCCAGCGACGACCTTAGTTTCCGTTGGGATGGTTCGCACGGTGGACAGCCTTTGCCCGAAGGTGTGTACACCTACCTCATCCGCGCGACCGAATGGGAAGGTGAGAAAATCACACGCTCCGGAACGGTCACACTCCTTCGCTAAGCATAACCTTTTGATGAATCCTTCAATGGCAGGCCCTGAAAAGCCTGCCATTTTTGTTTGCCCCAACTGCAGGTCTTAGAGGCAATGAAATATCCTTTAGGGGAAATGAAGTCATCCTTTCCTGAAGCGGAATGGTTCGAAACCGAGCGGAAAAAGTAGTGTCCCGAGGATTCTCAGGAATCAATCTGTCCAATAATCCAGATTGTCTTGTTTGCGCTCCTTGGCTTTTTGGTTGATATGACGCAGCAATTGGTAAGCAGCGATTGGGTCGAACAATGGCATCGTTGGCATCACGTTCTTGCGCAGGTATTGGTTATAATACAATTGCCTGGCTGTCATGATTCGCTCACCCTCATCTACCGTCAATGTGGACATTACTCGATCCATGACTTCAGGGTTGAGGTTGTCGCGGGCGTTCACAGATTCGATCATTTCTGGCACCTTGGTCTCGATCAAGGCTGTTCGTAGTTCGTGGGCGGTGTTGTATGGGAATATCATGACGGATGGCAACACAATGCTGTCCTCCCGCATGTAGTGTATGGCGTAGATGTAAGCTGAGTTTGCATCTCCTTTGTAGGCTTTGAGGTATTCACCGACCGCAAAAACTGAGGTTTGGAAACCAATGGAGGAGAAATATAAAGTGTCGCTGTCTACCACTGGGATTGAGTAGAATCCGTCTTGGTTGCATACCGTACCCCGTCGGCTCTTGTTGATTTGAATTTTCACAAAGGGTATGGGTTCGTTGCTTCCCTTGCTCACCACCAAGCCCGAAAGTTGATAGATTCTTTGGTCACGCAATTGGCCTTTCAAGCCAAAGGGCAGAAGCAAAACAACGCAGACAAGGATTGAAAAGCGATGCATGGGTGAAAGTTAGTCAGAAATCACGATATGGGTCGTTTTAGGAACGTGTCACTGGGGGCAAAGGTTGTGGAGGTTTTTCAAATCGGTCGTGGAGTCTTATCTTGACAAGGTGAATTGGCTAAAGTTGCTTCTTTTACCTGTTGCCTGGCTATATGGATGTGTCATGGCGCTTCGGACTCATCTATATCGTTCGGGGGTCAAGAAGTCCTTTTCAACTGGAATTCCTGTGGTTTCGGTTGGCAACATCACGGTGGGCGGTACCGGGAAAACACCCATGTCGATGTATTTATTGAAGTATTTGGCGGGCAAAGGAGTCAAAGTGGCTTATCTGAGCCGAGGCTATGGGCGGTACACAAAAGGGTATCAAAAGGTCATGGCTGAAAGCACAAGTCGGGTGGTGGGAGACGAAGCCTTGATGATTTCCAAGGCATTCCCAAACGTTCCTGTTTCGGTTTGTGCAGACCGTGTTGGTGGAGCGAAGAGATTGATTCAAGATGATAAAGTCGGTTTTTTGCTGCTCGACGATGCATTTCAACACATGAGGATACGTCGTGACTTTGACATTTTGATGATCGACATGACCCGCCCTCCTTGGGAAGACCACCCTTTCCCGTCGGGTTATCTCCGCGAGTTTGCTTCAGGTGCTGGGAGGGCTGATTTTTTGGTGGTTGCAAAGTTCCTTGATGGACAATCGCCAACCGATATCAAGCATCTTGTCTCTCGGCATTTTCCAGGAAAGCCCATCTGCGTGATGGAGTTCAAGCAAGTGGGATGGGTAAATGCCCATACGGGTGAGGAGATGCCTGCCGATGCGTGGGTAGGAAAGGAATGTGTCGCATTTTCCGGTCTGGGTCACAACGATTTCTTCAAGAGCCAATTGGAGGCCTCGGGCATTGTTTTGGGCGGATTTGTTTCGTTTCCCGACCACCACCAATACCATGTTTCGGATTGGTCCAAAATTTTGGAGATGGCACGCAAGCAAACAGAAATTAACGGTAAATTTGGACCCTCTGCCGTTCTCACCACCGAAAAGGATTTTCAACGCCTCAGGTCCCAAGAATGGTTTTCTCCAACCCACGGATTGCAGGTTTTGTATCTCAAAATCGAGTTGCGCCCTGTTTGGGGTTGGGAGGGATTACAGTCAAAAATCGATAGCCTAATCAAGCTCTAAAATGGAAAATATCTCCGACGCGGTCAGCTACATTCGCAATCTCTACAAAGAAACCCCCGAAGTGGGCATTGTTTTGGGTACGGGTCTTGGTGGGCTGGTCAACGAAATCCAGGTAGAAAAGGAGATAGCCTACAACTTCATCCCGCACTTTCCCGTTTCCACGGTCGAAAGCCATTTTGGAAAACTGATTTTCGGTAAGATCGGTGACAAGCGGGTTGTAGCCATGCAGGGAAGGTTCCACTTCTATGAAGGGTACAGCATGGCCAAAATCACCTTCCCAATCCGAGTCATGAAGATGTTGGGCATTCATACGCTCTACATCTCAAACGCAGCAGGAGGAATGAATCTGGGCTACCAAAAGGGTGATTTGATGATCATCGACGACCACATCAACCTTCAACCCGACAACCCTTTGATTGGTCCAAATGAGGAAGATTTCGGGCCACGTTTCCCCGACATGAGCCGTCCCTATGACCAAGAACTCATCCAAAGGGCAATCCAAATCGCAGACGAGGAGAAAATCTCTGCTCATGTGGGCGTGTATGTTTCGGTGACAGGCCCCAATTTGGAGACCCGTGCCGAATACCGTTTCCTGAGGATGATCGGTGCGGATGTTGTTGGGATGAGCACAGTGCCCGAAGTCATCGTGGCCAACCACATGGGATTGAAAACCTTCGCCATTTCCGTGGTCACCGACATGTGTGACCCCAACCATTTGGAGCCCGCCAATGTGGCAGACATCATCGAAACAGCCAAGAAAGCCGAGCCCAAACTCACTCGAATCCTGAGTCGTCTTATCCGGGAAGCCTGATTGTCCCACATGTTGCGGAACAACCACCTTTTCGGGCTCAATCGCCTCCTGTTCGGGGTCTTGCCTTGGATTTTCCTAGGTGGATTGTTATCTACCTTGCCTGCGCAATCCTTGCCTTCATCCGGTCCTGACAGCACCACGACGGACAGCTTGAAACGCAAGCCCAAACAAGTCAAAATCCGGACGCTGAAAGTTGATCCGAATGCACTTTTGGAGGGTAAAAATCACAGGAAAAGGTTGGAATACTCCCTTCCCGAAGTCCTAGAGACCGATCTCTTGGGCAGGCAACCCGGGTTTGTGAATTCATTGGGTCAAATCGGGAAACCATATCGACGTACTTGGATGGGGGTGGAGGCAGGACTCTTTCGGCCGGAAGGTGTTTTTTTCAATCCCTACACAGGCGCAGAAGATGTATACACTGTTGATCCGTCTCAGGGACTTACCTTTTTCGACACGAGGACACCGTATGTGAATCTTTACTACGCGCAAGGGAAAGAGGATTTGAGTCAATTGAAAGTCGACATATCCCAAAACGTACACCCCTTGGTGAATGTTGGACTTTTGTACTACCGACGGAACAGTTCAGGGGTGTACCAAGAATTCGAGACAAGTCATGACAACCTTGGATTCACAGCCAGGGTGCAAAGCCCTCGCGAACGGTATCAAGGATTTTTGTCGGGCTATTTTCAAGGTGCGAATGACTTCCTGAATGGCGGCGTCAGACAAGGGTATGAGTTCGAGGAATTGTTTTTCAAGTCCCGGCAGCCTGTAGCGCTGCAAGGTGCCTCATTGAGGAAATTTGTAAGGGCTGTGAATTACAAACACATGTATTCGATCCTTCTAAGCCAAGGGTGGGAGCGAGACACCTCTTCCCGTTCGGATTCAGCTCGAATCAAAACATGGAGCAGTCCACACACATTGCTGGTTTCCAATGGGTTCACATTGGATGGATTTGACCAAGAATTCAATGACAGTGGAGTGGACAGCAGCCTCAATCAGTATCAGTTTGCCGTGTACCCCACCTTGGGCGACAGCTCCTTTTTTTACGAAAGATTCAAGCAATCAAGATGGAGGGCAGACCTCGGGTTGACTTACAGGTTCACCACCCAACCCTTCGAAACAGGGCATCGTGTTGAGTTGGGATGGGAGGAAATCCAATTCGAAAAGAACCTCCAAACCACCGCCCTGCGGAAGTTCAAGACTTCTTGGGATGGGGATGTTGCCTTGCGTACCGGCTTGTTCGAAATTCAGGCGGATGCGAAACTGCACAATACAATCAGCAATTTGTTCAATCCGGAGACGTTTGCCGAGGTGGGGGGGAGCATTGGGTTGCCAGCCGAAGTGCGGGACTATGAAGTCAAGGACGCAGGTCCGATTTTCAAGGAACAGGATTCCGTTCGAATTGTTGTTTCGCACAGGCCCTTGAGGATTTCCTTTCGCTCCATTGTGCATGCCCAAAACCCTACCCTACAGCAAGCATTTGGGCAGGGTTGGCCCGGCAATGAATTTCAAAGCAATCCCAACCTAGAGAATGTCCAATTTCAACATGCGAGGGTGGGCCTCAACTGGACCGGAAAGTCCAAATACGTGCGGGGCGAAGACATCCCAGCTTCTTCGTTCGGAATCAATGCCTTCGTTTCGCGGCTGTCCAGCGTCGTGTTTTGGGATGAGAAAATGGTTTTGAATCAATCGCAAGCGGATGAATTTCTACGCTTTATGGATTGGAGGCCCGGTTTAGGGTGGGCTGGAAAAAACTGTTTTTGGAAAACACATCTACTTATCAATTGGCAAATTCCAATGCAGGATTGGATACGTTGCTAGGTACCATGCAGCCCAAATGGTATGGGAAAGCAAGTCTTTATTACGAATCCCGCACCACCAAATTGGCCACTGCCATTCGGTTTGGGGTAGATTACCATTACAGTGCTGCTTTCCATACCCCCTTGTTCGACCCGGCCAGTCAGGTTTTTTATCCCCAATCACAATTCGAACAGACGGCCTACCACCGTTTTGATGTGGTGTTGGCTGCCACCATCAAAAGGGCACATGTGTTTTTGAAGGCAGTGCACGCCAATGAGGGTTTGTTTGCACCAGGATATTTCAGCACCACCCTGTATCCGATGTTGGACCGTACCATCATGTTGGGTGTCAACTGGAGCTTCTTCGATTAATGTTTGCTCCAAGCGGATGTTTCCTTATCTTTGCGCGGATTTTTGCGTGGCTCCAGTATGGGCCGGTGCTTCCAAGGGAATTAAAAGCAATTAAATAAGTATATGGCAACGATTACCGCGAAAGATGTAAATGACCTGCGCCAGATCACAGGTGCTGGAATGATGGATTGCAAAAAGGCACTGGAAGAAGCTGCCGGCGACCGTGAGAAAGCCATCGACATCCTCCGCAAAAAAGGACAAAAAATCTCCGAGAAGCGTCAAGACCGCGACGCCAATGAAGGTGCGATTTTCGCACACGGCAATGCAACTTCGGCCACTTTGGTGGAATTGAACTGTGAGACCGACTTCGTGGCACGTAACGATGATTTCCAAGGTTTGGGTCGCTCCATCACCGAAAAGGCATTCAATGCCAAGCCTGCCAATCTAGATGCCCTGGTGGCCCTTCCTTTGGACAGCCGCGCCGTGGCCGACCACTTGACGGATGCCATGGGTCGTATCGGTGAAAAAATTGCCGTCCGCAAGTTCAGCCATGTGGAAGGTGACCGTGTAATTACCTACATCCACCCCGGAGCCCGCGTAGGTGTTTCGGTAGCTTTTGTGGGTGTGGGCGGCGAAGACATCGAGTCCATTGGAAAAGACATCGCCATGCAGATTGCGGCCATGCGTCCTGTTTCCATCGACGAAACCGGTGTTTCCGAAGAAATCAAGGAGCGTGAATTGGCCATTGCACGGGAGCGCGCCATCGCGGAAGGCAAGCCTGCCAACATCGTGGACCGCATCGCGGAAGGCACTTTGAAGAAATTCTATCAGACCAACACGCTCCTTTCCCAAGAGTTTGTGAAGGACTCCTCCAAGACGGTGGCTCAATACCTCAAGGAGAAGAATCCAAACCTCAAAGTGAAGGCTTTCAGCCGCCTGCAATTGGGTGAGGCTTGATCAATGAAAATTCTGAGGGAGGGCGAAAGCTCTCCCTTTTTTGTGTCCATATCATCAGCGTTCCAGTACGTGAAATACAAAAGAATCTTGCTCAAATTGAGCGGTGAAGCCCTGATGGGCAAGCAGTCATTCGGGATTGAAACCGAAACGCTCATGGCATACGCCAAGGAAATCAAGGATGTGGTAGAAATGGGTGTTGAGGTTGCCGTGGTAATCGGTGGGGGCAACATCTTCCGTGGCATTCAATTGGAAGAGGGCGGCATGGACAGGGCTCAAGGCGACTACATGGGCATGTTGGCCACGGTGATCAATGCCATGGCACTTCAGGACGCTTTGGAGAAGTATGGATGCAAAACCCGGGTGATGTCCGCAATCGAGATTCGGCAAGTGTGTGAGCCCTATATCCGACGCAGGGCCATCCGCCACTTGGAAAAGGGTAGAATCGTGATTTTGGGTGCAGGAACGGGAAATCCTTTCTTCACCACCGACACGGCCGCAGCCCTGAGATCGGTTGAAATCGAGGCCGATGTGGTCCTGAAAGGAACCAAGGTGGATGGAGTTTACACGGCAGATCCCGAAAAGGATCCAAGCGCACTCAAATTCGATGAAGTGTCTTTCCACGATGTTTTGAGTCGGCGTTTGAGCGTGATGGACATGACCGCCTTCACCTTGTGCCAGGAAAATAAATTACCTATTATTGTTTTCAACATCAACGCGCCCGGCAACCTGAAAAGGATCATCCAGGGCGAAGCAGTGGGAACCCTCGTGCACTGATACAAGAGCTCGACTAGCAGCATTTGAACCGACCATGGAAGAAGAAATCAAGTTCGTGATTGATCTTGCCTCCGAGACGATGAAGAAATCCATCGATCACCTCGAGGCCGAATTGCTCAAAATCCGCGCAGGAAAGGCCAATCCCGTCATGCTAGATGGGCTGCGTGTCGACTTTTATGGAATGCCCACGCCCATCAACCAAGTGGCAAGCGTGTCGGCCATGGATGCGAGGACCTTGGTGGTGAAGCCTTTCGACAAGAAATCACTTCATGCGGTGGAAAGGGCCATTGTTGAAGCCAACTTGGGACTCAATCCCCAAAATGACGGTGTGGTCATCCGCATTCCGATTCCTCCACTGAACGAAGAACGCCGTAGACAATTGGTAAAACAGTCCAAGGATGAAGGTGAATCCGCCAAGATTGCCATTCGTAACATCCGACGTGACCACAATGAGCAATTGAAGAAACTCAAGGACGAAGGGTATTCCGAGGACCAAATCAAACGTGGGGAAACCAAAATTCAAGAGTTGACCGACAGCTCCGTGGCCAAAGTGGACGAAATCCTGAAGAAAAAGGAAGTCGACATCATGACCGTCTGATCGGACTTCCATTCCAAATCATTTCCCTCAACCCAAAACAACCCATGGCTTGTGAAGCCAAATCCTATCACGGTCTCACACCACCCATGATGGAGGCCATCCGCATCGATCTGGTCAAGATGGGCATGACGATGTGCGAGAGCTATGTCGGGAAAGTGAATTATGA
>Ga0068872_10003694_pt1 | contig 11630 bp, 13 predicted proteins | sample NOAtaG_7_FD_66441 | JGI IMG/M metagenome (GOLD analysis project Ga0068872, IMG submission 66441) | Freshwater lake microbial communities from Lake Erie, under a cyanobacterial bloom - NOAA_Erie_Diel1S_2200h metaG | ecosystem: Environmental > Aquatic > Freshwater > Lake | place: USA: Ohio, Lake...
TCACCCCAAACAGTTCTCATGATGAACAAGTCAAGTCGTTCTCGAAGATCGAGTACGTTTTTTACTTCGTTCCAATGAGTTACGTCTTTGGTGCTAAATTCCTCGAAGGGTATTAGTAACGTCAGACTGAGGTTTAGAACTGGTTGAATCGACTGCATCCGTCCTCGTCGAAGTGTACCGTCCATGTTCAAGTCTGTAAACAAAGGCATCACTAGCAGCCTCTTAGTTGAGGACTGTCTAACCACTTCTGGATCAAGACAGTTTTCAGCAGAGACATACCCAGGAACTTTGTAGGTTCCCCACTTTCCTGGGTCGCTAGCGTTCAGTGTGGTAGCAATGAGTTCAGCAAGTTCAGCTAGCACAGTTTGTCCTTTCGTTTACAACGAGTACAATCTTACGACCTTCCCCGTCATTGTAAAAGTAACTACCTTTGTTGTCTAGGACAACCTCAAACAATCTCCTGGAGGATGGGTGTTCTACTTGAAGTCCACGTACTAGAGGTAGTTCGAACTTGGTAAAGGTTTCTCGGTCGATCATGATGTGGTATCTGGGTGCTTGGATCTTGACTTTATCAGAGTCAAAGAGTTGCTTGCACTCAGTGATTGCACCCTTTATTGGGTACTTGGCTAGATTAGGCATACCAATTAACAAGTCTACTTCAACAAACGAAGCAGATTGTTTATACAGGAAATCCAGCCCCCAGGAAAGAATGTTCATACCACACCTTAAAAGAGAACAGCTTGTCAAGGCTACCCAGGGGAAGACCAACCCTAAGTAGCCTTGACGTAGCCGGCCATTGAAGCAGAGACTAGAAACTAGTTGAACGTCGGAACCGTCCCGATTGCTGGGGAAGGTTCTTGGGTGTTCAACACTCGAACTACCGAAGCACCGGCTGGTGCTGCAATAGCTTTGCTCGATCCGTTGAGTGACACAGCTCCGGTTGGGATAACTGCATTACCAAGGATGAAGCCGTTGGTTGGGGCTGCACGAACTGCACCACCTACACCGGCAACGACCGAAGTAACATCATAACTCCACCACACGGTGTCGTTTTGAATAATGTCTGCTGCAAGTGTACCACCGATTTTGGCTTCGATCAACCAATCCATCACCAGGGTTCCTTGTTGTCCTGGGAGGATGACTGACTGAGCAATACCGACTCGTCCACCAAGGAGAACTGGTTCTCCCTGGAGGATGGTGCTGCCGGTGGTGTTGTAGTAGTTGACCGACAACTCACCACCTTGTTTGATGACGGTTGGGGCATCGTATCGTTCGAGCTTGACTGGGTCTGCGACCCGATTTGGAGTGCTAACTGGCATAGCCAAATGTTCCTTGTACGAAGTTTATTGTTGTGTCGGAAATAGAGACTACAGTTGTTCTGTAGTCTCAAGAGTGGAAGGAAAGTAAAAGAGTATCTTGACTACAGATACATCTTTTACATGGATTAGCCGTTGAATCGACCGATTGCTTCTCGTTCACGTTCGTTGATTTCAACGTCCCAATATCCTCGAACACCCGACCCTAGCATGTTTCCTGGGAGGTCGACTGATTCAACAGTTGGTCGACGTTGTCCTCGGAGGTAGGTGATGGAGTATGGGCTGTATCGTTGTGACGACGGCCACAGCAACCAAGTTCCTTCACTAACAAACGTGCTGGCAGCACCGTTGTTCAGCAAGCTGGTGTTGCTCATTTGTGGGAACACAGCTTGATCGAGCTTCCCAAACCAGTAGTTCTTGTCACCAGTCTTGACACCGTTAGCTGCACCGGCTTCTTGAACAATCTTGTTCTGTTGCAAGATTTCCCAAGCAGCTTCTTCACCACTGATCGAAGTGATGAGTGTCCATCGGTCGTTGATGAGATTGACGTAGTTCTTACCACGGTTCTCGTTGTACTGACGGAGTGCATTGTAAGCAGTCGACAAGTTTGCTCGGTTGAGAGCAAAGCTGGTTCGGCTGTTGTCAGCATTGACCCAGAACGTACCAGCACCAGCAGCTTTGACAAGCATGAGCTTGCCGAGCTTCATATCTGGGACGATCAAAGCACCTTCGACCATTGCAGCCAACATATCGGAGATAACTCCCATATCGTCGTTGTAAATCTGTGCACGGTTGAACACAACGATTTGACCACTGGTAGACAGCTTGCTTCGATATTCGGTTTCTGGGCCGAACTCGGTCATTTCAAGCTTACCGTCTCGATTGACTTCGTCCCAAATCTTTCCACCACCTGGACGGAATCGTTGGGTTTCACGGAAGTCTTTGTTGGATTCTTCCTTGAGGTATCGAGTTGCAAACGGTGGGTTGATTTCCCATCGTTCTTCAACCATCATATCGGTGGTTTTCTTAAGCAAGTTCGGCATGTCAATGGTGCTGTAGGCAGCAGCATTGTTGATACCGAGTGCAATTTGTCTGGACGAGTTTTTGATTGACTCGCAGACTAGCTCAACATCGCTGAAACCGCTGAATCGACGACCGGATTCGGTTCCGTTAGCAATGTTGACTAAGGTTTCAACAAAGCCCCATCGAGGACTCTTGTTAGCAACGTCAATTGCCTTCTTGTCAACACCATGCTTTTCGAGTGTTTCTGGCTTGACACCAAGAGACAAAGCAAAGTGAGCCAAGATGTTTGAGCCGGCTTCCGACTTGTTTCCTGGGGTGAGGTTTGGTACTTGAGGTAGACCGTTGTTGAACATTTCGAGTTTGATTCCGTTCTCGATGTCTTGAAGTGATTGACCAGCTTCATAGCCGGCTTCGATCTTCTCAGCATACTTTGGATAGCTGTTGAGAAGTCGAGTCAGCTTAACTACGTCGGCACGACCGACGGGAGCTGGAGTAGGAACAGGAGCAACTGGTACAGAGTTTTGTACTGGTGCGACCGGAGCAGGAGCAGGAGCAGGAGGAGCAGCAGGAGGAGTTAGGTCAGAGGTTGGTGGAACTTCTGGGGGAGTAGCAGGTGGTGCTGAGTTCAACAGCATAGTAATAGCTTCCTTGTTTAAGAGACCGAAACTGGTGTTGGAGTCACGACCACTCATGGTGATCGTCATTTCTTTAAGGACTGAGCGTTCAGCTACATACATTGGGCCTGTAACTTCACGATTGTTGACAGTACGTTTCTGCCCTTTCTCAAGGAACGTAATATCTTCTTGATTTGGGATGCGGAGTCCCATGCTTGCTTCGAATGGAAAACCGTTCTTAATGGCTTGCACAACAGTATCTGTTGTACTAGAAGGAAATGATGTCACTCCCTCCCCAGAAAGATTTGTGTCAGTCTTGTCAATCGAAGTCGAGTGACCGATAGGTTCCCAATGTTCGTACAAAATCGGGATGCTATTTTTGTAGCTGATCCCTGCAAGATTGTACACCATTGGGTGCTTAACACCGTAATCGGAAAGATTAACGGGTTGTCCAGAGTAACCAGCAAAAGACAGCTTGGTCAGGCTGCCGTTCTCTCCTGGGGTGGAGGTAGCTGGTGTTGCTAGATTAAATACGGCTTCACCTGAGGCTGGTTTGTGATCCTCTGGTTTGCTGTTGTCACGAGCGTTCCGTATTTGCTCAAGTCGTTTACTCAATTTCATGAGAGTTTCTTTCTCTTTCTTGAGTTTTCCACAGAGTCTTGTTCTTCTCTGTCAGAAGGTTCATCAGTTTCTTCTTCTGTTTCTTCTGACATGATAAGACCAGACGATGCAGAGGTTCGACCTAGCATAAGGATTTTGCACATATCACTGTACTCAATTCCTAGTAAGTCTGCTTCTCTTTGAATCTCTCGACGTGGGTTACGTCCACGTTCTGTGTAATACCTAACGAGAGTCATTGCACCTGTTTGAAGATCAGTTGCTGTGCTGTTACTGATCTTCTGTGGATCGGGATGGTTAAATACTTGAGAATAACTGAGTGTGTAGTTCAGTCCTTCTTCATCAACAAATCTCATGGTTTTGTCTTGAAAGTAACCTTTGGTTAGTGATCCGGCTTGATACCAGAGTCTAACCATTCGGTGTACTACAGGAGCAAAATCTTCACGATCAATACCAATGGTATTTTTCCAAGGCCCAAAGTCAACTTGGCTGGAAGCCATGTTGTATTGTCGGCTGTTGCCGGTAGCCAGGTTTACAGGCATGTTGATACAACGGGCAGCAGCACCCACCATTGCATCTAATGCTTCCGCATCTTCGGCTGTAGTACCTGAGTACGACAGACCTTCGAGCGTTGTTCCTGGAGGAAGTGTTGGAACCATGCCTGGTTCGTACTCCCATTTTCCGCTAGGCATACCTTCGGCATCTTCCTTGCCCCAAACAGTTGGATCAAGTTTGATAGCCATTGGTATAGCGGATCTGAACTCTGCACTACGTATGATCGAATCCAAGTATCGTTTAACACTTGGGAAGATACAGAGTGCAGGAGAACATTCAGGTATGCCACAAATTAAATTAGCATACTTGTTTTTCCACCAGAGTATGATGTCCTTGACATCGTATTCTTCTCCGGTATCTAAGTAGATTCGAACAGGCTCCCAATTTTCATTGTACTCAATACCTTCCCACACTCGTTCGAGTGCTCCTTTTCCTGGGGGATTTTGGAGTTTGTCAGCAGAGATAACACGTAGTCCTAATTTGACTTCGTGTTCTGTGTTGACCATTGGGTAAGGAATACCGATACCGATACCGGTTCTTGCAGCTTCTCGACGGAGTAATCGAATAGAAGCACCTAGTCCAGTTTCTTGACAAAACTGTACCCACTTATCCTCAATGTTAGTGTTTACGTCTGGATCAGATGCACCACCGATCAGTAGTGGTGAAGGGCCGACACAGTCATTTGCTAACGTATTGAGAATACCGTGGTAGTGACTACCTTCTTCGTCTTGTTCCATCGAAACATACATGAGTTTTCGTCGAACCCACGGATGTCGAATAGCTTTCAAGAAACGGTCTCTTGGGAGTTCATTGAACGGCTGAATGTCTCGGTTTTTGATTATGCCGAGATTTTTCAGTGTATTGAGAATCATTCTTCGCATGGTCGTGTATTTACGTCCTCACAACTGCGTCCGTTTTTGGGTACAGCTTTCACAAAAGTAATGTTGTTGAGAAACGGTTTACGTGTACCACGGGAGTTAGCTGCTTTAAGCAACTCAGCTAAGCTGAACTGCTCCACTTCTTCCTGGGGTGTCTTGACTCTTTTAGGGCCAACAGCAGCTTGGATAGCCTGTATGTTTTCTTCAAGGGACATAGTAGATCCTAATTAAGAGCCGCATACTTCTGGACTGCTGGGCCGTATAAAATAATACGTCCTGTTGCAGAGTCTCGAAGTGACCATTGCATACATTTATCGGTTTGTTCTGCAACAGAAGGTACTGTTACAGAAACAGAGTTGGTTACTGATGTAAGACCTGTAACAGCTACTAGAGTTGTCTTGTCAGACTTCTCAATGCAGAACGTCATAGGTTGTCCGTCGAATACACCTGATGCAAGAGAGACAAGGTAAGTACGAACTTCACTGTTGAAGAAAGTAAATACGTTTTTCTCTAACAAAATATTGTCGAGATTGATGAAGGCTTCTGGTGTAACAGAAGTTGCTCCACCCCCTCCACCACCAGCCGGAGCTAAACTCAAGGCTGTTGCTGTCCACTTAACTAAAGCTGTACCAGAACCTACAAGCATAAGTGCTAGATCGGTTACAAGTTGTGCTGTAGCAGATGGGATTCGTGCTAATAGTGTAGTAATACCGTTGAGGCTTTGCCCCACTGTTCCTGGGGTGGTATAACTGGTGTGGTTAGTACCAAGTAGAGTAGACACGATTGTTGTGTATACTCCAGCTTCAAGTGATGTAGGATGAATGGAATCAATTTGTGATTCGTGAATATCTGCGGCAATATGGTGAGCACCAGTAACAGCGACTACACGAACATTATAGTTATGAGCTAATAGAACACCATCTAGGTATCCTGCTCTAGTTGCTGTCCAGTTAGTAGCTAATGCCCAATCACCTTTACCATTGAGTGCTGATGTAGCAATCGAAGATGAAGTGATAACTGATGGAGCCATTTCACCAATATAGGATGCGATTCGGCCATTGACTAAAGCAGTTGGGATTCTGCTTTGAATGTCAACAGTATTGTTTTGGATTGCAACTAAAGTGGAAGTGGTATCGTAATCAACTACTGAACCATTCCAAATTGCATATCGAGCTTCGGCACTTACTGTACCAGTAGCTTCAATTCGTAAGCTTTCTTTAGCATGAGTTGAAGCTACTGTGTACGTGAACCGATACCGTCCTGTTCCTGGGGAGGTAACTGCTGATAAGTTTGCTGATCTATCTGTACCAGCAGCATTGGTGGCTGTAATGGTAGGTGTGGCATCAAGATTCACTAACTTATCTTCATCATCTTTGACTACTAGATCAAATGAGTAAACAGTTGATCCAGCTTCGGGAACTTCAAGTAATACTGCTCCAAATAAGTTACATTTAGCACTTAGATTGTTTAGACCTGAAATGCTTGATAGGATTGAACTACTTGCAGCATCTAGGAAGTCTAAGTTGAGCGCTCTTTGTGGTGTTATCAGACCAAGCAGAGTCGTTGTTCCTGGGGTGTCTGTTCCTGCATAGGTTGATCGACTACTGATGGTAGCATCGAGTCTATCAACAATTTGTTTACCAATACTACCAGCAACTAAGATTCCTGAGGTAAGGAAATCCCAAATAGCTTGTACACCAGCACTAGACAGAGTTATTCCACTTGCCGAAGTAATGTTGGTTGTACTTGCTACTGTAGACGGAAAGGTTACAGCACTAGCTGCATTTGCCGTTTGACCGGCAACCTGGGTTACGTTTGCTTTGACGTTTCGATTCTCAAGCGAGAACGATTTTAGCTTGACCCTGGTTAAGTCTTTGCTGTCCACGGTTCCTGCCGTAAACACAATGTCGTAATCTTCACCAGCAACGTAGAACACAGGATCGGCTGACGTATCAATCACCAGCAAATGGAACCCGGCCTTACCGTCGTAATCAACAGTGGGCGATACTATACCGGCAGTCGATTCCGTCGTGCTGTTTTTGTATACCGCAAACGTAGGAGCAATGCTTGGAGTTGCTGGAACCAAGGCTTGGTTGAGTGTGTTGAACTTGATCCGAATCACCGAACCAACTGTGAAATCACCGTAATAGTCGTTCATGTTTAGTTGATTAAAGGATGGTTCAAAGGATCGAAAACACCGCCGCCCGCTGCAATCTTTGTGTTGATTTCTAACAGTTCCAAAACGAAGGCAAAATATGCCGCTGAGTTAGCAAGCGTGACGTTTGTCGATGGCCATATCGTCGTCCTAGTTGCATTCGTATCGTAAGTTGCAACCTCAAAACCAGTTCCAATCGAGTTGTTGATGTTGCTCATGCCGGTTGGAGAATTGCTTGCTAAATTGTTCGATGTGTTTCGACTAACTAGATACCCAAACAACCATAAATCAAGAGCCTGATCTTTGAATGTTCCGGCTGTTTGTGCAGGATAAGTTACTGTCGCTGAAGTTGCCGAACCGACCGAGAGAAACGTAGGCACAACGATCGAACTAGAACCACCGCGATAAACAATTGCCGTCACGTTGTCGGCATTCGTCCAGCCAGTTGTCCCTACCGATTCGCTTGACGAATCAGCAATATAAAAACCAAACCTTTGCGATCCGCCTGATGCGCTCCGTGTGTACAGACCAAGCACGTTAGCGGGCAACGTCGGGATTGTTGCCGATGCTTCGTTGTAGGCAAGGTACAAAATCAAATCACCTTTGGCGTGTGAGCCAAGTGTGACGATCGTGCCGTTGTTTGTTGCTGAACTGATGCGCAAAATGGTCATTTAGAACCTCGGTTCTGTTTCGGGAGTACCGTCCCAGACGGTCAAGGCTTCTCGGTAGGCTTGCAGTTGGTCTTGGTAGCCGTCTATCTTCGTATGCTTGTATATTTCAAGCAGCAACGAGGCTTGTACCGCCGCAACTTCCTCGACCGTGGTGGTGATGTTGTTTTGTTCAAGTAGAGAAACCATACGGTTAGTATGGTTTGCTAAGGTCAAAGCAACTGGATGGTTTAGTAATCGAAGTCGGGTATTGATAGGATCGTCACCAAGCCTGACTCCACTTGCAGCTTCGGTAATCATCCAGTCATAACCGGAATCCTTGACTACTTTAAGAAAAGCTGGCATGTTTTCGTCACCAATCAACTTGGCAATGTCTACAAGTCGATACGTTTTTGGATCGACGTAATGGACTGTTTTTTGTTCAAGGCGGGCAAGTATTTCCTGGGGTGTGAGTTGTCTCCAGTTAGGTACTTCTTCGATCAGTGTTTGAATCGGTTTCATGCTGTCCTCGATTTGATGTTGGCTAATTCTTCTTTGAGGGCTGCAATTTCTGTCTCTTGTTTAACTTGAGTTCGGAATAGTTCAAGTCGATCGGCTTCACACTTTTCGGATCTAGCTTCTTGCTTGATGAGGTTGGTTTGTAGGTCTGTGATTGCTTTGGTGTTGTTTGATTCAAGTTTACGGTAGAACAAAGCAACAATAGACGAAAGTGTAGCAATCACAGTAAGTGCTCCTTTTACCCACCAATCACTCGGTTGTGTTCCGTCCATTTGTGTTCCTTACCATTCGTAAACAACAGTGAATTCTTTGTCAGTAGCTTCCGCAGCATTTGTTTTGATTTGTACAGCAGACAGACCAGCCGTGTATTCTGGGGGGATACTGATTGATCTGACTGTGTTGTTGAGTGTGAAGCTCAACGAAGTGTTAGTGCTACCTTGGTACATGGTTTCGTAAGAACCACCGTCACCAACTCTACCAGATAAGACCATTGATGTAGCCACTGACATAATTGGTGATTGTACTCGTACCAGCCGTGCTCCTCCTGGGAGGGAGACTGGTTCGCTGGTGGTAGCACCAGCTATGATTTTGATTTTCTGGTTTTGAATCATGGTACGTTTGGGCAGACTCCGTTAACACAAAGACCTCGAATTACGGCTTTCATACATTCTCGGTACGAGCCAACATCTTGTGGATTGTATTTAGCAATCTCTCGATCGATCGGTATTCTCCACAAGTTTAACCAATCTTTGCCACGACTACCAATTTCTCTGGTTGAAAAGCAGAGTTCAACCATTGCTGTAACAGCACCCTTTGCTTCTGGGAGGGTTGGAGGTAAATTGTTGATAGTCTTGAGAAGATTTGTTTGTAAGAGAAGTGTTGTTGATGGATCTTTGAGAGTTTCCACTCCGGCTTTGGATACTTGACGTATACTGTCGAAGTTTGGAATAGCTGGTGGGGTAGGAGGAGTAGGAGGGTTTGGTGGTGTCGGCCCTGTTCCTGGGGGTGTAGTAGGTATAGAACCTACTACTTCGATTGTATGGAACTTGTAGTCAATAGCTGCTGTTTTGTCAGCTACGATCAACCCAAACTGGTATTTTCCTGGACTCGGAATGGAGAAAAAGATACTCGTACCACAAGATGCTGACTGTGATTTGAGTTCTTCTGGTATGATCCAAACCTTGTTTTCACCAACTGCATCTTCATGTGATAGAAAAACCAGTGTACCGGCTAAAGCTGTACTTGGCCCCTTTATAGTTGCTTTCACAGAAGGGGTATCTTGCCCTAGTGCGACCTGGGCGAAGAAAACCAGCCAAACAAATAAAACGTAAGGAGCAGTCTTACTTGTTTGTGCAAATACCAGAGGGTTGAAAGTTTTCATGATGTCTGAGAAAGGTTGAGTTATTTTTTCTTGGGAGGTTCAGTTGTTGACTCAGCAGTTGCTGGTTTTGTCACGGGAGCTTTAACAGAACCAGTGTCAGACACAAGTTCGACACCCATGATAGACAAGTTGGGTGCTGTTGCAGCAGGAGGAACAGGTTGTTGTTCTTTCTTTCTGCGATTCTCGGCAATCAGTTTAATGATTTCAAGAATGATAGGGATAAGAACTTCCCAACCTTGGGTACTAGCTTGTGGTGCTTTTCCAAGAGCTAGAGAAACAGCTTCATCTGTTTCTTGTTCAGCAAGAGCATAAGCAGTTGCTTCGAGTTTGCCGACTAGAACGTCAAATCGGTCGACAACTGAAAGCAAGCCGACTTCGTCGTTTCCCTGGGGGAGAGTTGGTGGGCCAACCTTTTCGATAAGACAACCGGCAATCCATAGTGCTTTTTTGACAGTCTGGACGTTGATTCCGTTCTTGAGATCGGCAATCAAACCGAACACACAAGACAGAGAAATGTTGTTTGGGAATTGTGGAGCACAAGACATGACTAAATCCTTTGAGGAAGGGAGGGACAAAACGGAACAGTGAGCTGTGTAGGCTTCGATCCTACGTGGGGCCAAGACTAAGAGAAAGTGCAAAAACTTAATCTACCCGTCAGCTCAGAAAATTAACTTTCAACTTTTGCGTACTGGAGTTTACCAGTTACGTCTGGGGTGACAGCATCACTCGTGCAACCCAAAGCCCAACCGTTCGGCACTAGGATTTCCCTGGGGCCGATCGAAGTCGAACCTGTTACGGTTGTGGTGGTGTACCGGTGTACTGCGATAATGTTGTTGGCAGATCCAATAGCATCGGATGGATTGAACATTCGAATGGTATGAGTACCTGTTCCGAGGTTGTTGCCTGAAACGATGTATACTCCACCTTCGAGTGGGCCTGTGTTGGAGGACAGCACGTTTTGTGCTGGTGAGATTGGGATTGTACCTTTTATCATACATACTCCAAGTTGTCATTGAGCAGAGCATTGATAATCTCTGTGGTTTTGGGAATACCGTATCCCCAAGCAGGGTCGAAGCCAGGTTCACCCTTGTCTTGGGTGTAAACTTTGAAAAATTCTCGGACAGCTTCTACTCCACTAAAAGCTGGGTAGCCTTCTCGTCTCATGAGTTCAATGATGAGGGCAAACAATCCAGCTGCAAACGGTGTGGCCATGCTGGTTCCTGACATGCCGACGTAACCGTTCTGGGTAGAACAAGAAATGATGTCTTGTCCTGGGCAGACAAAATCCATTTCTCGGCCTCCGGAGGAGAAAGAGGCTCGCTGTCCATCTGATCGGTAAGCACCAATGCAGAGTGTTTCTGGGTATCTTCCTGGGTAGCCGATTGTGTTTGCTCGACCAGTAAAACCGGAGTTGCCGGCAGCAGCTACTACAACTACTCCGTTATGCCAAGCATGTTTGAGAGCATCTTGCATTGGTTGGTAGGGAGAAGATGATCCAAGAGACATACTGATGATGTCTGCTCCTGCACTTACAGCCCAGTTAATACCAGCAGCAATTCCGTCTGAGTTTCCACTACCTCTGTTTGAAAGGACTTTACCGACCAGTAGAGAGGCAGCAGGAGCCACTCCTATACCCTCTCTCCCTAAGACCGTTCCTGCACAATGGGTTCCGTGCCCATTGCCGTCTTTCCAGCTCTCACCCTGGATAAACGAACGCCCCTCTACTGGTTCTGGTAAAACATCATGAGGATTGCAGCCTGTATCGAGGACGGCAACTTTGATTCCTTTTCCAGATACTCGATTCCAGATCGGTTCAAAAGTGGCTTTTGGTAAATGCCAAAGTTCTCCTGGTGCTGCATACATTACAACATCGGAGATAAGATCGGGAGGTAAGTATACAGGAGGACTCATGATACAAAAAAAA
>Ga0068872_10003695_pt1 | contig 11629 bp, 14 predicted proteins | sample NOAtaG_7_FD_66441 | JGI IMG/M metagenome (GOLD analysis project Ga0068872, IMG submission 66441) | Freshwater lake microbial communities from Lake Erie, under a cyanobacterial bloom - NOAA_Erie_Diel1S_2200h metaG | ecosystem: Environmental > Aquatic > Freshwater > Lake | place: USA: Ohio, Lake...
GCCAAATTCATGCAAGTACCCCCGGCTATTGCAAACTACCAGATTGTCGTTTGGCAACCCAAAACAAATATTAATTTGATCGTCAACTTGACAACAATAACCCCGGCTGTTGCAAACAACGTGATTGTCGAATTCGGCTGTAGTTCAATCACAGTTTGTTGATCAGCAACCAAGAAAAATAATTGCTTTTCGTTTGCCAAATTCATGCAAGTACCCCCGGCTATTGCAAACTACCAGATTGTCGTTTGGCAATTCAGATAGCTAATAATTCGAATAAATGTGTACATAATTATTAATGATTTCATTGAAATCTATGGGTTTGAACACAGGAGCAAAGATTTATAAAGAGTTGTTTTGTTTCCTTTTCCTTTTCACTTTCTTACAATCCGGACAGAAAACTTAAATTATTGAGAAAGATATAAAATGTCCGGAAACAATCGTATGATTAGGAGAACCCGTGAGGAAATCCGTGAGGATATCGAACGGGAGCGAGATCGACTTTTTGAGAGCATCAGGTACATTGAAGTTATTCGTTTTAACTATATTGAATACACATAACCTCCCTACATTAATTAATGATTCATTAACATTGTCTTCTACTTCAGGTTCTGGTTGGTCCGTGTCAGTGACCCGGACCGTGACTACAGCGACGAAGTGCGGACCACCTTTATGAACCGATTGGAGCGCCTCTTTGTCAGGCTCATGAAGTTGCCCATCTCGGACAACGCCGACGTCAAAGCAATTCAGGAGGAGGTCTGCGCGCAGTACGATGCGAAGCTCGTTGCCGATGCGGAGGAAATTCGTTCTTCTCTGAAGTTTGTTTCCGGATTTCTTCGCAGGCATCGCATTCGCGTCAGGCGTCAAGCGGCTGCTGCCACACGCTAAGTTTGCAACATCATTTTCTTCCTTTTTACATCGATTCTTTCATCATCTATAATATGGCCGGAATTGAAGACATTGAGTTTCGTCGAGATGAAATCCTTGGCCGTTTGAACTATTCTTATTTACAATTATGTGACCAGAGACGTACTAAAACTGTATACGATCTGTTACTACTTAGGTGGTTGTTACAAAGTAACATTGGAAAACTCGAGAAACTCTCGCTTCCGGACAATGACGAAGTAATAAACGAGCAGATTGAAGTCTGTGAAAAGTGTGAACGTGTCTCTGTGTCTTCAAACAGGGCTGATTTGGCCGAACGTTTTCATAGTATGGCCACTTCTCTGCGCATCAAGAGGTTGCAGAAGTTGGACAACATTACTCAATGATTTAAATGTTCTTAAACAGTCTGTCTCATGTCTGTTTTTAATTCGTTACCTAAAACTACATCTTTAATTTGCTACTCATTCCTTGAGGGTAAGCATTATTCAATGAAAGTTTTAAAATTTCATGTCATCAATTATTGAAGAGCCCTAACCTTAAGTTTGCACTAATATATTATAGATACCTGTGTCTGATTATGCACGTTTAGAAATCTTTGTATGTCGCCTATTTGTTTTTGTTTTTGTTTTCTTTACTTTAATTGCATCATTCTCTAAGTGTAGTTAGCTCTTAACGATGGCAAGAAAATGTCTGAAGTGCCCAGATATGTAAATAATTTTGTCAATCAATTAACAAGTTGTCTTCGAAATTTGAACAGGACCAACAGGACGTCAGAGAGATTCTCGTTACTCCTTCAACTTCAATTTCAATTTGAAAGACTCGTGACTGACCCAGAAGGCGCTCGTCCGCACGATCCCCCTGTTGTGAGCTTTGTTGACACCTGTCGTTTTTTTCTGGACAACCTATTTGAATTGGAAATAAGAAGATTCAACATCTACGTTCAGCATCTTCATCTTCTTCTTCGTCGCCCTAACTATACTCAACCACCGGAAGATTAATTTACTTTTTCCCGTACTTTTTGGGTAAGCATTTTTCTTTGAAAAAACAGGTACAAATCATTACCTAAATTGAACGTCATTACATGTAATTTATTTTAGGTCCCCAATTTTTATTGGCATTATTAGGTTTTGCTACGTTGCGACAATTGCGTTTTGAAAGAAATTACGTTGGTTGGGTGAAACAAAAATGATGCAACGCAGCTCTAGATATCTGTGTCACGTTTAGAAGTCTTTGGATTGCTTTTTGTTTATATTTCCTATAGTGTGTTTTGAGGTCATTATTTACTTATTTCTCACGCGGTAAGTCCTCAATTCCTAAGGAACTCTTGTTTTATTCTCTCCTTTGTCGAGGCGTGACATGTCTGAATTGCCAAAATATATCAAAAATTTTACAGAAAAGTTCACGCTTTGCATCAAAAAGTTGAACGGCACAGACGTTGCCACCGAGCGATACACGTACCTCCTTGAACTGCAATCGGCTTTCGAAGTTCTCCGGACTGCTCCTGAAGGAGCTAGTCCGCTCGATCCTGCCGTTGTAAGCTATGTTAGCAGCTCTCAAGAATTGCTTCATTTTCTTTTACAGTTGGAAATTACGAAGCACTGCTTCCTCGTTCAGCATCTGAGTGAACTTCTTCGCCGGAATATTCAAATCACGTCGCCGCAGGCACCTTCTCAACTTCATCCTCAACTTTAAATAATTCGTGTCCTCAGGTACTTCTAATAAAGTATAAGCCATTGTCATTAAATGTGAAGCACTTATCAGACTTTATTTCCTACGGCTCAAGTTGATTCCATCTGGTAATATGAATTTTTTCTACATTACAGCCAAGTTATTGCGATGTCTTCGTTGTACAAATACCCTATTTGCCGAGTATATGGCCGTCATTTCCTGAAGCACTATTCGTGCTGCGAGATCTGTCAGAATTCCTCTGTCCATCCAGTTGGTCTCGTTCATCATTATTTCTACAGGTATAATTTTGTCAAGTATTTGTTATTGACGCTCATTAAATTACTTTCATTTGCAATAACCGATTTACGTACTTGGTCTGATTTGATGCTGAAGTACCTTTCTGAAAACAAACATGAGGGTAACGTTATGTGTTTGAACAACTGATCCGCCAATAATTTGCCTAACCAATTATGTCATTTGCTTCCCAGTTACGTGTTTCTTAACTTTGATTACAGATTGGGCATTTGCGACTGTCTTAGGGCACTTGTTGACTGTAGTGCGTCACGACGCCAACAGGGTCTCCCGCCACTACCAATGATTCCTTGCGAAGACGCAGACAAAGCACTCTTGGACATCAAACTTCCTGAAAAGTCTCCTATGTACGCCAACCCCCTGTGCCCTAGGGGCAAATCTTATCTGAAACATTTCGCGTTGTGCGAAACCTGCCACAACAACAACGTCCATCCAGTTCTTGTCGTTCGTCATGCTCCCAAGTAAAATTTTGTAGAGTTACTATCATTATTACTTATTTTAGACTGGTAGTAGCATTTTAAAGTACTAATCCGGATTTGAGTCTTGAGTATGTTTATTTATTGTACCTTTTACTTTATGTTTTTAAACACCTTCTCCGGACACCTTCATTATGCAAAATTTTCCTAACCAATAATTTGCTTGTCAGTTACATCTTTCTTAACTTTTATTACAGAAGGGGTATGTGCCCCTGTATGAAGGCAACTATTGAATGTAGTATGTCACGACGCAAACAGGGTCCTCCGCCACTACCACTACCTCCTTCGGAAGACGCAGACAACGCAGCTGACAAAGAAGACGGTTGGAATTGAAATATTCGTTACTGGTCATGCAGAGCCTGCCATGGTTCATCTCATCTCAACATTAAATATTCGTTACTGGTCATGCAGAGCCTGCCATGGTTCATCTCATCTCAACATTAAATATTCGTAACTGGTCATGCCGAGCCTACCATGGTTCATATCATCTCATATCATATTTGGTCTTTTCCGACTGATACAGAGCTTAACATGCTTCATATCATATCATGACTTATTCGTCCCTACAGGTCATGTCTTCCTTAATATTTGTGATAATTTACTTTGCCTATTCAACTTCAAATTTGTTAAACCTTTTATGTACTTGTACATTATGATACGTAGACAAATTGTAATATTAATTTCGTCCTTGTTACTCAACATTTGACACCAAATTATGTTCACATTTTTACGCTCGGTAAGTTTGTGATAAATAAACATTGTGGTTTCAACTACACATGACTTCAAACTTATTTTTGGTCTTTAGATATATGAACATTGAGGACATTTATAACTGAAAGGTGGTGGTTTTGTCAGGTCATTATTTTCCCGCCCATGAAATATTTTAAAATTTTTAACGTCTTTTGCTTGCGTGCATAGTTTGTTCATGACGGTTATCTCTACAGTTATCTCAAGCACGTCCGTGCGACATCGTGGGTCACAACTGCATTAGTAAGGTGTGGTGGGTCTAGTTGCAAAATCCATGCAGTAGGCATGTTGCAAATTACATGCAGTAAGCATCTGTGCTTAATAATTTTTGAGCAAACGTGACCTCTTTTACATCGCATTCATGCGAATACAATTTTTATTCAACATTGTACAAATTTACTACACAGTTACTGGGACTACTACTATTAATTACTATGGAGCACATGGAGCTGGAGAAATTGAATCTGGAGACGACAGAGTGTGACAAACAAATAAAGAAATGGGAATTGGAATTAAAGGATGTCTTGACTCAAGTTGAGACGCCGGAGAACTCTGACGTTGAGGGAGACGAAGTGGACGACTTGGAATTTGAAGGGCCAAGACAGGCTCTCTTCAATGTTGAGGCCGTTCCCCGGCGTGAGACTGAGTATTCGTCATTGTACTTGTGCCCGGGGTACCGTTTGAGGGCAGAAAGGAAGGTGAAACGGATGAAGGAAGAATTGAAGAGGAATTTTTTGTCTGAAATCATAAGAGATCCAGAATATGTCACTGTGCTTCGTCAAATTGAAGAGCTTTACCCGGACGATGGTGGCAGGCACTATATTAACTGTCTTGTTGCTTGCCACGACATTTTGAACCCAGAGTAGCCTAGTGCAATTTTTTTCCTGGTTATTACTAATTATTTTTTACGCTCATACAGAGACTATTAAATAAAAGTTTGCATAAAAAAATTTTCAATGGTGTACTTTTATTTTACCTCTTTGACAATGAAATTTACCTCTGATTACGTTTTCTTACATATTTTTAATGCTCCCGAGGTCCATAAATCCTGTTCAGCTTCTCCAGGGCAATAGACATGTTTGTGTTCTCCCTCTGAACCCTTTCAATATCAGCTGTTCGGATGTCCCTAATTTCCTGGGTTACATTTAATCAACTTGTGTCCCTGTCCAAATACCAAAAGCGAAATACGAAAGTAAATTTATTTATTTCGCATTCGAGGTACTAGGACATGGGTTGATTATAAGTACACACCTCGAGTGTCGACCTTATTTCAATGAGAATTTGTAATCTCCGCTGTTCTGTAGGTGATGACTGGAGCTCTGCCCTTAGTGCCCTTTAAAAATGATCACATTGTACGATTTTTGGTTAGTGTCCCAATATTACTTTAAAAAAATTTAGTGACAATTGAAATTATCTTACACAAGACGCTGATTCAAAGCAGGGAGACGTTCCATCTTCTTGTATTCTGTGTCTATCACTGATAAATAATAAATTCACCCGTCCAAATTTATACCACGAATTTGCGCATGTATTAAGACCAGTTTTAACAGAGGAGGAATTTGTATGCTAAAATGTTATAGGAAGTAATACGAAGTAGGAAGTATATGTTTCAGGTATATTTGCAAATTTGCAAATATCACGTTTTGCAATACAAGTTTCATGCAAGGCAAGTAGAGTCGTGCATGGTGCCCCTGCAACGTAGATACCTCCTGACTTTCCACTTCAACTTTCAAACAAATGTTTCCCTTTAACCTACTACAACTTCCCAAATAATGCAAACCTTACAAAATCTACGTAACATTGTAGCAATGATTTGTTACTCTGAGAAAAAAATTAATAAACATTATTTGAACGCTACACATTTTATTGATTCGTTACAGTTTTGAATTGTTAATGATAACAATTTTCATGACTAAGTATAATTGATGTGACAAAATTTGACAAGTTGATTTTCAAAATTTTCATATAATAATTTTCCATAATTTAAGTTACTTAAGCTATCGCGAAAATAAGTCAGATTCAGCATCTTTGCATATAAAAACCGGGTCATTTGATTTACTCGATACAAACATTGTAGTATGTAATTTATTACTTGATTAAAAGACCTTTGCTATCAGCTGCAATTTTTCATTATTTCTCATCTGTTGAAACTTAGAGATAGCCTGCCTTTGCTTTAGTCTGCTTGAAGACTGCCTTTTCTTGGTGTGCCTTCTTCTGGTCCAGACGGGTCTTGGCAAGGCGTAACTGTCTGAGGATCTTCTGGCGGTCCTCTCGGTAGTCCTGTTCGAAGATCTTGATCTTACGGATGAACTTCAAGCGTCTTCGAATGTGGTCATCGTTGTCCTTCTCGAGTTTCCAGAACTTGTCTTCGCTGAGTTTGAATCTGCAAGAATATGATTCACTTAAAAATGGACCTTTTTGAGGAGGTAGGAAAGTAATTAATAACAGTTGCAGTCATAACTGGCTTCAATTCATACATAACTCACTTGAAGAATTCCTTTCCATTCCTGTGTGCTTCTTCGAGCTTGAACAGCCTCATTCTTATCCTCCCCACGACGGCGTCAGCGTGAGTGACTACGTCGTGCCACCTTTCAACCGTGTCATCGATCCTTTGAAGCTCTGAAATTAAGGTACACGAATTTATAGGTATTTGTAATAAATTTCATTTCAATTTTCGTAACAATAAACTGCCTAACTTGTTATTACTAAAATCACACTCACCCTCGGCTGAGTAGTTGTATGGAATGAAAGCCATCTTGAAATTGAATCACCGTTAATCGAGAAATCGAGTCCGATACCTGAAAGGTATATTTTTAACACCGGTTATTATTTCACATAATTAAACAAATGACATTGCAGTCATTACTATTGAACTTTGGTCAGTTTAGGATATGATTATGCCATGGTAGGCAATTTAGAACTTCAGTGCCAGCAGCTAGCTTCATAATTATTCCCATCTCTGGGAAATGGGATTCCATCGCAACAGCTCTATTTGTTGTCCAATAATCATGTCGTCGACATGAGCTTCAACAAGAGCATCGACGTATCGGTCGAGATCAGAGTCCGGAGTCGGGTTTCTCTGCGACACATAACTTTCGACGGATGACTCCGGTGTCTGGTTTCCGGTTTCCATGGTCTCTTCACCTTCGGAGCCTGCAATATGTATATACATGTATTAAATAAAGTTATCGAAATAGAAAAGACAGTATACCAATAAATATAAAGTGTAATAATTTACCTTCAGTTTCAGACAGGTTGTAGTCAACTTCTGCGCTACTCGTTTCAGAGGTACTGCCATGTGGTTCCGTGGTCATCTGTGTGATCGCCCAACAGACTTTTCTGAACGTCTCTTCCTTTACGGGGGCCATGTGCAGCAAGTCAGAGGACGTCACCACGAAGTCGCACTTCCTAATTTCGCTCCTGGGATACAGGACCTGCCCTCCAAACAGGTACAGGTAGGATGCGACGTTCCCGTTCAGCTTGTCTCCGTCAGTCTCCAACTTTTGCCTAAGAAATGCACAAGCTGTGAAGTGCGTTCCACTGGTGTTTGGACGTCTTGCTACCAAAAAATGGTACTGGCCGACATTGTTGGCTTTAAAAGCCTGAAACAAAACAAATTTCACAAGTACAGTTAATTCATTGCTACCTAAGACATAAATGACAAAACAATTCTTACTGTGCTCCAGCCTATCAAACAGCATTTATCATAAATCGCTTTTACCTCCCGTCTTTCTCTCCTGTCGAAAATGTGAAAATTCTTGAGTTGATTCATTTCGTCAGAGCAAATATATCGGGCCCGCTTGACAGCCCCTTTTCTCAAATCCGGTTCCTTGTCTCCTTTTGGATCGCACCAGAAACTGATGTCGTACATGGGGTTCTCTGTCCCCGTGTCCTCGTCTTCGGAGGTGTCCTCACCTGTACAGGTTAAAATAAAAGATTTTATAATGTGCCATATCCGTACTCATTTCAGTTTAAATTTAAATCGTACTCTTATTAAGTTAAATTTACTTGTATCGTGTCCTTTGTCCGGACAAAGACGAACTGCACCAATTGCTGGTCCGTTGACGATGTCCTCGATGCCGTAGTAAGACCTGCAACAATCATACGGAGGTTTGTCTTCACAGTGCAGCAAATGTAAACATAAAATTTTAATTTAATAGTAAAAAATATAAAGTATATTTACCTGATCTTTTCGAAATCTTTCCTAGGAAATCGTTGGATTTTCCATATTTGGTGGAAGTCGACAAGTCCCCGCCAAACTTTTGGATTGAACTGGGCCACACCGTACGTTACACCTTGGGCCATCATATAATGCGATGTAATCATATGATTCCAGAACTGTCGGAAATCTTGGCAATGCCAGTCCACTTTCAGGAGGCCGTACACCTTTCGAAGTTCTCCATCGGCCTTTGGAATGAGCCACGACATTTGGTACACCTTTCCGACTCGGAGTCCTTCACATATCTAAGGATGTGAGTAAAATACTTTTATAAATAAATACTTTTAAGGTTTTAAAACTCGTTCATTTCTTTGATGAAGTAGCAACTTTTGATGCAAACTAGACAATTGGTATTGCTCTCAGTTCAAAATAGAAAATTTTTCCTACTTTAGAGTTATAAAAAAACGTTAGCTACACTTGTTGTCAACTATTAATAAGTTGCCTAAATTAATACTTTGTAAAACAAATTAACACTTTTCAAGCAAAGTTCTACATTTCATAAAGTGGCCGATAAAGTAGCTAAAACTAAATGTTGCGAACGCAAAATTTTGGTCAAAAATTGACCTGAAAAGTAGCCAAATTCACTACTAGTAGCCAAATCTGGTACCAATGAGACACGATTAGGATATTTGAAATAAAAGGATTACCTCGGTTTTTTCCTCTTCAGTTGTTGCAATCCCACGGAGAAATGCTTCCTTCATTTGGACGACGTTCTTGTTCACGATGATCGGGTGCAACTTGTCACCCAATTCTTCCATTTTGCTGCTGGCACTGATAACTTAAGTCTTGCCAATATTACTTCGATATTTCTACTATTATAAGTAAATAATGTACGGAAAAACACAGGATTAAAAACACACTTGTAAAAATGGACACTTACACTTTGAGCAGTTTAGCCTTGTTGCTAGGAGTAACCTTTTCGTGATGTAGTCAGCAGGTGAAGAGGTGAAGAGAAGAAGTCTTGGAATGATCTCTTCCTTGCAGGAATATTCCCGAAGAAATTTCATTTCCATTTCTGGTCCTGATCATGTGGGAAGGTTTACACGTAAAAAACACAATGGGCTTTTATAAACTCCTCAAAAAAAATTGGGGGACGAAAACATCGTCAAAATCCTTTGTTATTTATTTGTTTGTAACATTCGTTTATCATTTCCACAAACTTGACGAAATTTAATTATTTATCTTCATTGACATTATTGCGAATTTTTTTAAATGTTTTTTAAATAACTTAATATTATTTCCAAACTATTACAATTTTTTAATGAGCATAACCTTTTTAATGATTTCCTAATTTCACCAATGGCTTGGAACACGTCTATTTATTTATGAAATTGAATGGTCGTCTTTTGTCCACTAAGTTGCCGCGCGTCAAAAAAAGGAAAAAAAAATTTTTTCTCCTTAAACGCTACTTGCTAACCTACGCTAACCTAAGTGCCTAAGTGAAACAAGTACACGAAGTACTTTGGTAACAACTTGACGAAATTCATGCGCCACTTTTTTCCATTTCCGCTTGTATTTTCTCATGCGAAGGTCGTTGTTAATTTACTAAGTTGTAATAATTAGTAATTTTTACTCTTACTAACAACTTTCCGTGAATTATTGTACAAGGTAATTACTGTAATTTAAACTTGTTTGGATTGCGTCAGTGTTGTGCTGTTTTGAATCTGTAAGTGCGTTTTTAGAATTGCTTTTTAATAGCATTCGAATTACAATGGGTAGATCGCGATCAACTCCGCACAAATCGCACAAATTGAAATCGAGGATCAAGGTGGTGAAGATGAGGTAATCAACTTTGATGTTATTAATTGTAATTTCCTATTATTCAATTAAAAAATTGCAGTTTAGCGTGTCGACTTCATACAACAACAATAATAGCTAATCTTAATTTTTGGATTCATTTCACTTTGTCGTTATTTCCGGAACATATTCCCATTCTTGCCATATCCTGAAATTTGAAACTTTCTTTTTGCAGGGAACCAGTAGACCTCGACTTAAGGCATCACAGGTTCAAGGACATGACCACACTCATTGGATCTACCGATTTTAAACACTTGCCGTTCAAACAACACGATTTCGTTACGTAAGTACAGAATTTTTACGCAACTTTTATCTTTCAACTTTATTAATGATTACTACTTATAAATTGGTAGTTTATAATTCATTCAGCATTCATCCTTTAATGACATTAGCTTCTAAACCTAGTAATGATTACAGATTTAGTTTCCACTTTTTATTATGTGAACCTACTGTGGCCATTACTACTGCATTAGTATTTGAACCCACTATTTAATGCTGAATGCTGAATAATGTTGTACTTCATGTCTGTCTCTTTCAGGCATCGCTATTTCGATTCGGCACAAGGTCTTGACGACCTCCTCAAAAGGCTCGTTGAACCATTTTCCCTCACCGGAAAGCACATCTTCGTTGGTGGTCTCACGAAACTCATCACAAACTCCCGCGAGAACTGGAGGAAAATTGTCGACAACTACGTCGATGACGTCGCCAAATTTGCTGCGATCCTTCGCACTCCAACGGTCGTTATTCAGGTCCCGTGGAGGAATGAATCTTCGGGCCTCTTCCGGCTTCAAAAGGACCAGGTACGTTAACGTAATTATTAATCCTACTACTTCCTAATGTTTTACATCTTGCGTCTGTTAGTAATTTAGTGTTTGATAGGTATTGATATTTATCTCCTTCCTGACTTGTTTTCGACATGTAACGCAATTACAAGATTACTTTACATTTTTGTTACTTTAAATCAGGGATGCACAAGTCAGATTTCATGGCGGGCCATATGAATGTTGCTCACACATTCGCGGCCCAGATTTGTTTAGTTTTTTTCTATTTTACCACACCACTTAAAAAATGAAGCAAAATGTACGTAAATAAGGGCTCTGAGGGCCACATTGAAGGCTTTTGCGGGCCGTATGTTGTGCATGCCTGCTTTAAATGGTATTCGAGTACATTTTTGAGTAAGAACTTTTGTAAATATTTACTTATCCTTTAAGTTATAGTATTTGTAAGTAATCAGTACTCGAGGATTTTTGAATACTGGATTGACTTATTTACTTTCTTGGCTGTTACAAAAGTTGCAATTCAAATTTTTGGCTTCTTTTCTTATTTTCTTATATTATAGTAAAATTATGTTATGGTCTCAAGGCAATCTAGTATAGCTTAATCTTTGAAATGCTGTCAATTACCATCACATCTAGACTTATTTAAGCGTAATTTTTTTTACTTCATTTTTGATGCTGTAACATTATATTACTGTTTCATGTAGTTTGAAATTTGTTTCCCTCCAATTTATTTAGTCCTTAATAAGCAT
>Ga0068872_10003697_pt1 | contig 11624 bp, 10 predicted proteins | sample NOAtaG_7_FD_66441 | JGI IMG/M metagenome (GOLD analysis project Ga0068872, IMG submission 66441) | Freshwater lake microbial communities from Lake Erie, under a cyanobacterial bloom - NOAA_Erie_Diel1S_2200h metaG | ecosystem: Environmental > Aquatic > Freshwater > Lake | place: USA: Ohio, Lake...
CCGGAGGAGGGAGCCCCGGGCGGGGATGGCCGGGAGAACCTCTGGGAACGCCGGGCCCGCGTTGCCGCTGAGAAGGAAGCGGAGACGGCCGCCCCCGGTGCGGGCGGGGACGGCTCGCTCCCCCCCGAGATGTAGCGGCCTACTGCACGTCGATGCGCGCGGTCACGGCGACGACCACCGCGGCAGACACCGCGAGGATGGCCGTCGCGGCGGGCACGGAGAAGACGCCGACCACCAGGAGGCCGAGGCTGCCCATCGAAGCCATCGCGCTGGCGAGAATCAGGGGCTCGGGCTGGAACAGATCGCGGAGGTTGGCGGTCGACATTTGGGCTCCTCGGTGGTGTTCCAGGAGACGGATCGGCCCCGCGTCGACATGATACCGGACGAACACGTATGCGAGCGACTTCAGCGCAGACTGCGGATCGGCCGCTGGACAACGCAGGTCCCCGCGAGCAAATCTCCAATCCGACGAGCATCGGGGCCGGCGAGGATCAACGCGACGTCGACGCAGGCGCTCACCAGCAGCAGCGCCCACCCCGTGAGCTCCAGCCCCGGGACGATGGCGAGCGCGAAGCCGGCGACGCTCGGGGCGTTTCGTAGCGCCGCTTGGCGGGGGGTTGGCGGCGCGCCGGTGTTGGCGTCCACCACGGTGAAGCCCGCGAGGCGCTTGCCCGGGCTGTACCGGCCGCCGTGGCGATCTCGCAGCGCGTAGAACGCCGCCCCCGCCAGCCCCGTGAGCATCCCCAACGGCGGAACAAGGACGAAAGCCATCTCCGCGGCCAACAGCAGGCCCAGCTCCGGCGCGCTGCCGAGCACCCGAAGGACGCGGTGGCTGGTGGTCGGCGTCGAGGACCGCGCCGCGCAAGCACACGCCGATTCAGAGGAACAACGCGGACACGGGGGAACCATGTCGCCGGTACGGCGGTGCGGCCCGCCTTGTTGCCCGTGTCCGGACACCTGTCCGAAAACCCGGACAGTGTCGGACAGCTGCTCGCCCGTAAGTGGCTGAACTCGCTGGGGCCCGAACCATGCATGCGGCGTTTGGACCGGAGCACCCATGTCCTCGTTCTGCCAGAACTCCCCGTCTCCATCCACCCCCACCTCCTCCCAAGCGCAGTCCGTCACCGCACGCAGCCGGTCCTCCGCGCCGCGCGGCAACGCCGCTGCCGCCGCCGCGATCCCCGCCGTCGCCAGCCCGGACGCGCACGTCCAGGCGTGGCTGAGGGCGCCCGCCGACCCGGCGTTGCGCGCGCCAGTCGCGGGTCTTGCGCCAGCGGAGGCCACCGCGCTGTCCAACGACACCCTGGGCGCCCTGCTCGACGCCGCTTTGCCTCCGGGCAGCGCGGTCGCAGTCCGGGTGGCCCGCGGGCTCGGCGTCGAGCTCGCCGTGTCCGAGCAGGCGGCGGCCACGCTGGCTCGGCCCACGGCCGACCACCTCTCCCTCCGCATCGAGGGGAGCATCGGCCTCAGCGCCGGCGTCGCCGAAGGGCTCCTGGGCACGGACGCCCACGGACGGCCCATCGCCGGGCAGCTCATCTCGGCGGGGGCGGCGTTCACGGTCGACACCATGGAGCAGCTCGACGCGCCAATCAGCCCGGAGGGGCTCCTGCCCCTTCTCGCGAGCGGAGTCCCGGTGGTGGCGCTCGCCGGGCCAGGCGCAACGGCGGTCCTCGGGCCAGCGCTGGCCGCCGCCTTGCCCGGCGCTTGGTCGCATCAGGTCGCGGTCACCCAATCGGCGAGCGCGTCGGCCACCCAGGTGCTCGACCGCGCCGGGGCGGACGCCCTGGACGAGGCCGGCGAGGATGACCCGGGCTGGCTCGGTCGGGCGCTGCGCGAGCTGCTCCCCGACGCGGTTTCCTGGGGGGCCGAAGCCGGCGTGGCCGCTCGGTGGGAGGCGGGCCCGGCAGGCAACTCCGTCACGCTGTCCGGCGCGCTGTCGGCGGTGCTCCAGGCGCGCTGGGAGGATCTGCCATTCATTCCCGACGCGCTCGAAGGCCCGGCGGCCGTCCTCGGGATGCCCACGGCCGACGAGCTGGACGTTGGCTGGGACGCCGAAGGCGCAGTGGAATGCACCGTCGGGTTGGACGACGGCAGCGTCGCGCTGGCCGCCGGGACAGACTGCTGGGAGTACCCCTCCCTCTTGGCGTTCGCGGCTGGCCTGCGCGGCTCGGCCGCGCCCAACGCCGCGGTCCGCTGCGACCTCGAGGCCCCGGCGCCCGACCCGCTCCCCGTTGGTCCCGGCTGGGCCGCCCTCGCGCGGGCTGCCGGCCTACAGCCGGGGGTCACGAGCGGTCTGCTGGAGGCCCGCACCGCGGTCACCCTCGCAGCCCCAGGCGCCGCCACCAGCGCGGTTCGCCAAGCACCCGACGCCCCCTCCGCCGCCCGCGCGCTCGCCGCGCACGCCCTCGGCGCGCCCTTGCCGGACTGGGCCGCCGGCCTTGAGGCCACCTTGGAGCGCGCCGCCAGCCTCGCGCCGAATGGTGGCCTCGAGTCCGTGGTCGCGACCGGGACCGCCCGCGCCGGCATCGGCGGCACGGTCGATGGCGGGGCGCTCCTGCCCGTCACCGGTACCGCCGCGGCGACCGCCGGGCAGACGGTCGAGATCCGCCTGCAGGGCGCAGAGGCCCGGCAAGCCGCCCGGCGCGCGCTCGGGGGGCCGGCATGAGCCGGCGCGGCTCAGCGCGCGCCCGCGGGTGGCGCCGGTGGCGGGGCGTCCCCTGCGTCGATGCGAATCTCCAGGCCCCGCGCGCCGGCGCCCCCGTCGACGGGCCCTCCGGCGGAGAAGCCAATCCGCTCGCCACGATCCGGGCGCCCGTTGCCGTCGGAATCCTCGACCGCCTGCACCACCACGGGCCCCAGGCCCGGCGGCAGCTTCACCCGGAACGCCCCCGGAGCCGCGATGGTCGCGGTGGTCACGAGCACGAGCTCACCCCCGCCCTGGTCCGGGGGAGGCGGCAGGACCCGCAGCAGGATGGTGCCGCTGCAATCCGCACAATGCACCACTCCTTCCACCGACGGGCCATCTCCCAGCGTGTCCTGCGGGTGCAGCGGGTCGAGCGCAGCGTCCGCCGGCTCGTCGGGCGGCGGTCCAGCGGGCGGTGCCCCGGGCCCAGCGGACGGGGCGTCGGGCCCCGCGGAGAGGCCCCCCGCGGGGCCGGGGCCGGTCTGCCCCCCAGGCGGCGGGGTTTCGAGGGGGCGAACACAGCCTCCGAGCACCCCACCCACAGCGATCATCTGGATCCAGGTCCGCATCCGCAACTCCAACTATACGCTCGGTGCCTCGTCGTCCTCGACGTCGATTCCCACCTCTGTGCCCGGGCGCCCACCGCAAGCGTCGGCGAGCTGCGTCGCCTCCCGGGCGAGGTCGCGCCAGCCCGCGCGTGCGCAGGTGGCCGACAGGCGCTCCAGGGGCAACCAGAGGTCCGCGTTCGGGCTCTCTCCCACGCCCGCAGCCCGAGCCGCGACGAAGGCCTGCCCGCAAGCCGCCTGATCCCCGGCTTCGGCGAGGGCCAGGGCCCGCAACAGCTGAAGCGGGCCCCAGGCCCAATGGGCCGCGGGCAGCTGGGCGGCGGCGCCTGCCGTCTCGCGTGCGACCAACGGAGCGTCCCCACGCCGCAGCGCGAGCAACGCGAGGTGCAGCCGGGCCACCCCGGAGAGCTGTCCCCAGCCGCGGCTCTCGGAGCGCTCGGCGGCCCGCGCGTACGCCAGCGACGCTGCGCCGACATCGCCGCGGTACCGCGCAACCTCTCCGAGGTTGTGATCACACGCGACCTGAAGGCGGTCTGCCCCCAGGGTTGCGGCCAGGGCCCGCGCGGTCGAAAAGAAGCGCTCCGCCAGTTCGAGGCGCCGCCGCCCCAGGTGGACGAGCCCCGCCGCCCAGGTCGCCTGCGCGATGAGGCGGGTGTCTCCGCTGCGCGCCGCGATCTCTCGCAGGCGGGCCACATCGGCCTCGACGCCCGTGGCCACACCCGCCGCGAGGCGCGTCTCCACCCGGCCGACCAGCGCGGTCACGAGCGCGCGGAGGTCGGTCGGCGCGGCCAGCGAGAGCATGCGTCCGTAGTGGTCTGCCGCCGCGGCCGGCCGCCCTTCGATACGGTCCAGAACCGCTTCTCCATGGGCGATCTCCATGAGGCCAGGCGTGTCGGAGGTGGCGTCGAAGACCTGGCGGGCGCGGTCCAGTTGCCGCCGGGCGTCGTCGGTGGCCCCCCGCTGCACGGCGACGCGCGCGCCCACCACCCACAGCCGGGCGCGCGAGAGGCGGTCCAGCCGGTCCAATGCCAAGGCAGCGTCGACAGCAGCCTGGGCGTCGGCCGGCCGTTCGAGCTCGAGCAAGGACTCGGCCACGAGCTGCCACGCCTCGACGCGGGCGGAGGCCACGTCGGCCTGCTCGGCAGCGAGGAGCCCGAGGCGCGACGCATCAAAGGCGAGGCCTGCGCGCCCCTGCACCAGCAGCCGCCGCGCCGCACGCAGCAGCGGCACCAGGGCGCGATCCGCCTGCGCCCCGTCGAGCAGATGGCGGCCGAGCGGGAGGTCCACATCCGCGCCCGTCTGGCGTCCCAGGGCCTCCCACGCCGCGCCGAGACGGCGGTGCAGGGGCGTGGCCGTCCCGCCGGCGCGGGCCAGCGCGGCACGCCGGACACCGCTGTGCTCGAACACGAGCCGATGGCCACGCTGGCGCACGAGCCCCGTCGCCAGCAGCGCCTCCAATCCTTCATCTGCCACTGCGCGCACCACGCCAACCGGGGGTTCGGTGCCCGCGAGCGCGGTCACCACCAAGGCCTCCTCGGCGGCGGCAGGGTCGTCGGTCGTCGAGATGGCAGCGAAGACGCGGCGCTCGATGAGGCGATCGAGGTCCGGCTCCAGCTCGTCTTCGAGAGACACGTTCGGCACCAGCGCGCACCGGCCGCCGCCCAACGGGACGAGCAGGTCCCGGGCGGCCCAATCGCGCAAAAGCGTGGTGAGCCACGTGACGCTGCCCCCAGACGCCTCCGCGACCTGCCGCGCGAGGGCGGCTTCGAGCCCCAAGCCGTCGACGAGCCCCGCCCCGAGCGTCGCCGCGTCCAGCGGGGGAAGGTCCATTCGGACCGCCCCGCGCGCCTCCAGCTCGGCCACCCGCGCGGCCAGAGACGCATCCTGCGCCAGCGCCTCGACGGAGAGCGTCGCCACCAGCAACACCGGCCGGGTGCCGACGGAGCGCTCGAGCAGCGCGGCGGCGATGGCGAGCCCGTCGCCTTCCGCCCGCGCGTTGTGGGCATCCTCCAAGACCAGACACGCGCCCCCGCGCCAGCCCCGCGCATCCAGGTGCCGGTACAGCCACGCGAGCCCGACCGCGGCGTTCGCGGGGGGCTCATCGGCGCGCGCGTATCCACACCAGCGGGCGAGGACGGCGGCCTCCGCGCTCACCGCCGGCACCTCCACCTGACGGTCCCGCGCGAGCCACCCCGCGAGGCGCGCCTCCGCCTCGGTGCGGGTGTCGCTCCAGGCCGAGAGCAGCTCCAGCACCGCGCCGCGGTAGCCGTCATCGGGCTCTGCCGGGTCCGAGTACCGGAGCACGACCGGCTCCATGTGGCCCCCTTCGTCGAGCGCCCGGGCCGTCCCCTCCACCAAACGGCTCTTGCCACTGCCCGCGGGGCCCACCACGAGCACGACCTGGGGCTCACCCGCCGCCACGACGTAGCGCGCACGCCGCCAGAGGCGCTGCCGCTCGGTGTCTCGGCCGACGAGCGGCGGGTCCCGCAGCGCGAAAAGCGACGGCGCCGGCCGCAGCGCGGGCTCCGAGCGGGGGCTGGGCGTCGGCTCGCGGGAGATGGGGCCAGGCGGAACCCGGTGCCACACGGGTACGCCCGCGGCGCTGGCGCCGCCGTAGCCGACGGGGGCCTCCACCCACCACTCCGGGTGGGTCGTCGTGCGGCCAAGGAGGCTTGCATCGCCCAACGGGTCCGTCGAGAGGGTGGGATCCAGCCCCTCCGCAGCGGCCGCGAGAGCACGCCGCGCGTCTGCGGCGCGGTCAAAACGGCCGCGAGGCTCCACGCAGAGCAGGACATCCACCAGCTCGCGCAAAGCCGCCGGGAGGGCGTGCGCGGCGGCCGCGGGGCCGCGGGGGCCGCCCGCGCGCCGCACGCCAAGGATCTCCGCGAGCAGCAACCCTACGGCATAGAGGTCTGTCCAAGGGCCCAACTCCTGCGCCCTGCCCCGCAGCTGCTCCGGAGCCATCCAATCGGGGGTGCCCGCGATGCCTCGCCGGTCCATGGCGAGCTCACTCAAGGCCCCGGCCACGCCAAGGTCAGCCACCCAGGCATCAGGGACCGCTGGATTGCCGTGCAGAAGTACGTTCTCTGGCTTGAGGTCTTGGTGCAGGAGCCCGCGGGCGTGCAACGCGCCCAGCGCCTCCAACACGTGGTCCATCACCCGGAGCGCGACCGACAGCCGGGCGCCGCGGCGCAACAGGTCCCCCAAGCTCCCGTGCGCCGCGAAGGCCAGAGCCGCAAAGGGCTGCCCACCCGCCAACGTGCCGCGGTCCAGGACCGGCACGATGCGCGGGTGCGGAACGGCGGCCGTCAGCGCGATCTCCCGGGCAAATCGAGCACGGAACCGCGGGAGCCGGGCCAGGGAGTCCCGTGCGATTTTCAAGGCGACCGGGCACTCCCGGGTTGGGTCCCATGCCGCCCAAACGGTCCCGGTGGCGCCCTCGCCCACGAGGCGGAGGTTCATCCACGGCTCGACGCCGGCGGGCGGCTGCACCCGGGGCGCTCGCTACAAGCCGAACTGGACGGCGCGGCCGAGCTTCTCGGAGAACAGTCGGCCGAGCAGCTGGAGCATCGGCTCCGCGGTGTCCCGCTCCACCCAAGCGCCGCCGACGCGCCGGAAGTGCCACGCCCGCAGGTTGGCCGACAGCCACAGCTCGTGCGTCGGCGTCTGCTGAGAGAGCACAAAGGTCCCGCCCGCCTCTTCGAAGACGACTTCGAGGCTCCCGGGGATCAGGCGGGCGTCGATCGCGTCTTCGTCCAGAACGTCCACCTGGGACGTGAGGGCTTCGAGCACGTCGGTGACGGCGCGCCGGAAGTCACTGTCATCGCGGAATTCACTGGCCATCCGGGGCCTCCAGGGTTGCGGCCGGGGCCTACCCGGGCAGGGTGGGCGCGCAAGTCAGCGCGACAGGAGGGCTTCGAGGCGGGCGAGCGCGTCGTCGATGTCCGCCATTCCGACCGCACCGACGCTGAGGCGGAACCACCCCGTGTCGCCCGGCATGTCGAAGGCCTGGAAGGGCACCACCGCGACGCCCGCCTGCTCCAACAGGAGACGCCGCACCGACTCGTTGGTGGGGGTGGCCTCGCGGCCGACGAGGCCCACCCAAAACGACAGGTAGATCGCGCCCTGCGGGGCGATGGCATCCACCGGGAGGCCCCGGGCCTTCATGGCCTGGATGCCCGTGTAGAGGCGGCCCAGGCGCGCGCCCACGGCAGCGTTCAGTGCGGCGACGCCCGCGTCGAGGGACGCGCGGTCTGCGAGGAATGCGGCGGTGGCAACCTGCTCGGCGCGCGGGGCCCACGCGCCGATGTGCCCGACCAGCGCCTTCATCCGCTCCTGCAGGTGCGGCGGCAGCACGGCCCAGCCCACGCGGAGCCCCGTGCCGGCCAGCCACTTGGAGATGGCATCGACCTGCACGACGTAGGGCGCGCACTCCGGCACCAGCGCGACCGGGTTGTGATGGGACACCCCCGGCTGGGTGAGCAGCCAATACACTTGGTCGAACAGCAGGATGCACGGCTCGGCGCGGCCGCGGTTCTCTTCCACCAGGGCCTGCGCGATGCCGCGCAGCACCTCCGGCTGAATGGCGGTGCCCGTCGGGTTGAGCGGGCTGTTGAGGATGACGAGGCGGGCCCCGCGCATCGCCGCGCGAGCGGCCTCGACGGTGGGGAAAAAGCCATCCTCGGCGCGCGTCGGCACGAAGTGGTGGTCTGCACCGAACAGCTGCGCGTAGTACCCCGTATTCCACCCCGGCAGGAAGGACACCGTCTTGTCCCCCGGCCGGACGAACATCTGCCACGTGGCGAAGATGGGCGGCCGGGCACCGGAGCACACGCAAACGCCGTCGGGCCCGTAGTCCAGGCCCAAGCGCTCCCGGTAGAGGTCTGCCACCGCCTGCCGGAGCGCCGGCATGCCCTCGGCCGGCGGGTAGTTGGTCTCGCCGCGGGCAAGCGCGCGCCCGATCTCGGCCGACAGCCCGGGCGGGATCGGGAACTGCGCGGGCGCAAAGTCACCGACGGTGAAGTCTGCGACCGCCGCCCCTGCAGCCTTGAGCTGGCGCACCTGTTGGGCGATGCCGAGGATCAAGCTCCCCTGCATGGCGGCGATGGTGGGAGTGACCGCGGCGCGCATGGCGGCGCGCGGGTCGGCGGGGAGGTGGTCGGCGATGCGGACAGTCATGGCGGCCGCGTCCTAATGCGGTGGCGACGGGTCGGCCCCCCGCGCGCGGCACACGCCCTTGACCCAGCCCCGGATGGCCCTATGTGTGCTCCGTCCCCTTCCCCGAACGGAGCCCCTCATGGCTCGTCTGCTCCCGGCCCTCGCGCTCGCGCTGGCCTCCTCCGTCCCCTTCCTGCCGCGCACGGCCGACGCCGGCGCCCCCGTGGAGTCCGCCGTGTCCAGCCCCGTTTCCCTTCCGCTGCAGCAGCTCGACGGCTCTCCCATGGCGGCCGCGGCGCTGCAGGGCAAGGTCGTGCTGTTCGTCAACGTCGCGAGCATGTGCGGTCTCACCCCGCAGTACAAAGGCCTGGAGGCGCTGTACGACGAGAAGAAGTCCGATGGGCTGGTCATCGTCGGCGTGCCGTGCAACCAGTTCGGGGGGCAGGAGCCGGGCGCACCCGCAGAGATCGCCAGCTTCTGCCAGATGAACTACGGCGTCAGCTTCCCGCTGCTCGCGAAGCAGGACGTCAACGGGGCGAAGCGCAGCCCGCTGTATGCCTCGCTCGTGGGCTCGGCGGCCGGCGGCGGCGGCGACATCTCCTGGAACTTCGAGAAGTTCCTCGTGGGGCGGGACGGCAAGGTGGTCGCGCGCTTTGCTCCCACCACCAAGCCGGACGACCCGAAGCTCCGCGCCGCCATCGACGCTGCGCTCGCCGCGAAGTAGGGCTCGCCTCGTCCGCGCCGCCCTCCGGCCCTGCGGGCCGGAGAGGGCTTGGCCACGTCGTTCTTCATCAATCTACCGGTTCGCGACCTGCCACGGAGCCAAGCGTTCTACCTCGCGCTGGGCTGGACCTTGGTCCCGGCGTTCACCTCGGAGGCGGCCGCCTGCTTCCACGTGGACGGGCCGCTGTACGTCATGCTGCTCACGCACGGGCACTTTTCGCAGTTCACCCCGAAACCCATCGCCGACGCCCGGTCGTCCACGGCCGCCCTCCTCGCGTTGTCCTGCGACTCGGTGGATGCCGCGAAGGCCATGTGCGAAACCGCGTTTCGCGCCGGAGGGGCCCCGCTGCGCGACCCCCAAGACCTCGGCTTCATGTTCTCCTGGGCCTTCCAAGACCCGGACGGCCACACCTGGGAGCCGTTCTGGTTCGACCCGGCAGCGGCGCCTCCCAGCCCCGCCTGACGCACCGCGCGTCAAATCCCCAAAATGCCCTTGAGTCCAATGGCGATCTGGGGCGGCGTGCGCCCGGCGCACGCGATGGTGTGCTCGGCCAGCCGGTAGGCGTCTTCCCGCTCCTGCAACATCGGCTGGATGCCCAGCGCCGTCACGACGCTGCCGCGCTGCATGAACCACGGCCACCGCCCCGGGCGCTGGTCCAGCTCCCGGCGGATGTTTCGCGCGAGGTCTGCCAAGGGCCACTGGAGGTACACGGTGCAGGCCGAGGCCCGGATGGCCTCGAGGTTGCCGGGGTGCAGCAAGGCACCCTCGCCCAGCGCGATCACGCCATAGGGGCGGTCTGCGAGGGCTTGGGTGAGCACGTCCTGCTCGACGTGCCGATACTCGCAGCTCCCTGCCTCCAGGACGAGCTGCGACACGCTGCGGCCGGCGCGGTGCTCCACCCGGCGGTCCAGATCCACCGAGGGCAGTCCGGTGAGCGCGCCGAGCGAGGACGCCACACGGTCACAGAGGCTGCCCATGAAGCCCCACAACACGATCGGCCGGTCGAGTTGGGTGCTCGGGTGATGGTCGTAGTAGCCGTCCATTTTGCCTCCCTCACCCCGGTATCCCAGCCCCACGGAAGGGCCCGCGGCCCCGACGGGTTGACGACCGGCCGCGGGGTGCGCAGCGTCTCCCCCGCCCAGAGGTCCCGATGCGCATTCGTTCTGCCGTGCTCCTCGTCGCGGGCGCCGTGCTTGGCGCCGCCGCCGTCGCGATCCCCACCCTCACGCGCGACGCGGACGCCCGCCCCGCCGTCGAGGCCACCCCCGCCGCGCTCGCCACCGGCACGCCGCGGGCCGAGGCGCCGCTCGCCCCCTTGCACTACGACCCGCGCGTCTCGCTCGCCCCGCTGGTGGACCGCCTGGGCCCCTCGGTCGTGCACCTCGACGTCTCCCAGGAGGTCGAGGTTCCGTCGGTGCATCCATTCTTCGGGATGCCCTTCTCCCTGCCGGGGCCGGACGACGGCCAGCGCCAGCTGCGCAAGGGCCAGGGCAGCGGCTTCTTCGTCAGCGCGGACGGCTACATCCTCACCAACAACCACGTGGTCGACGACGCGCGGGAGGTCACGGTCCGCCTCGCGGACGAGCGCACCTTCCCCGCCCGCGTCGTCGGCCGGGACGCCAACACCGACGTCGCGCTGGTCAAGATCGACGGCGGCCACACGTTTCCCGCGGTTCCGCTCGGGGACAGCGGTGCCCTGCGCGTGGGGGACTGGGTGGTGGCCATCGGAAACCCATTCGGCCTGGACCACAGCGTCTCTTCCGGCATCGTCTCCGGCAAAGGGCGCGACATCGGCGCCGGCCCCTACGACGCCTTCCTGCAGACGGATGCCAGCATCAACCCCGGCAACTCCGGCGGGCCCCTGTTCAATCTCGCCGGCGAGGTGGTCGGCATCAACACCGCCATCATCGGGCAAGGCATCGGCTTCGCCGTGCCCATCGATATGGTGAAGTCGATGCTCGACGACCTGAAGGCCGACGGCCGGGTGAACCGCGGCTGGGTGGGCGTCGCGCTGCAGGACGTCGAGCCCGGCATGGCCGACGCGCTCGGCCTGCCCAACGAAAAGGCCGCGGTCGTGGGCCGGGTCTACCCCGACACCCCTGCGGCCAAGGCCGGTCTCCAGCCCGGAGACGTCGTCACCGCCATCGACGGCAAGGACATCTCCGGGGCCGACGCCCTCATCCGCTCCATCGGCGCGCGCCGCCCCGGCGAGTCGGTCACCCTCCGCACCGTCCGCAACGGCAAGGCGCGCGAGCTGCGCCTGACCTTGGGGGCGCGCCCCGACGCCGCGGCCCTGAGCAACGCCGAGCCGCGCACCCCCTCACCGTCCGCGAGCGAGGCCCCCGCGGGCCCACGCCTCGGCATCACCGTGCGCGCCGCAGCCGATGCCGGCGCCGAAGGCCAGGGCCTCGTCGTGATGCGCGTCGACCCGAGCGGCCCAGCCCACCAGCGCCTCGCCCCGGGAGACCGCCTCCTCACCGTCAACGGCGAGCCG
>Ga0068872_10003698_pt1 | contig 11623 bp, 10 predicted proteins | sample NOAtaG_7_FD_66441 | JGI IMG/M metagenome (GOLD analysis project Ga0068872, IMG submission 66441) | Freshwater lake microbial communities from Lake Erie, under a cyanobacterial bloom - NOAA_Erie_Diel1S_2200h metaG | ecosystem: Environmental > Aquatic > Freshwater > Lake | place: USA: Ohio, Lake...
TTTCCATTGTCATTCCGAGCGAGCGTAGCGAGTCGAGGAATCTTTGCAAGTATTAAAAAGATCCTTCGACTTCGGCCTTACGGCCTTCGCTCAGGATGACGGCTACGTTCGGTAGCTCCCATTAATATCAATATAGCGGTGGGTGAGGTCACAGCTATAGACGGTAAATGCGCCGCTGCCTACACCGACATCCACCTCGATATGGATGTCGCGTCCCTGCATATGCGGCACGATTCTTTCCTCGCGGTAGGTGGGATCCGCCGCGCCGTCTTTGGCCACTGATACGCCGCCGATTTTAATCGAGAGCTTGTCGCGGTCGGCTTTCTCTCCGGCTTTACCGACGGCGGCGACGATGCGCCCCCAGTTGGCATCCGAAGCGGCAAGAGCGGTTTTCACCAGCGGCGAATTGGCGATGCTCATACCGATTTTTTTGGCGGCAAGAATTGATTCCGCTCCCGAAACGGTGATGCTCACAAATTTCTCTGCACCCTCGCCATCTTTCACCATGTGCAGGGCGAGTTCATGCAGGAGCGAGTAGAGGGCGGTGTAGAATGAATGATAAAACTGACCCTCATCCCAGCCTTCTCCCTGAAAGGGAGAAGGATTCCCGCGGTTTCCCGTCTCCCTCTCAGGGAGAGGGTTAGGGTGAGGGTAGGGGGCGTTACCTGCCTTGCCGGTGGCAAACATGAGCAGCGTGTCGCTGGTGGAGGTATCGCCATCGACAGTCACCGCGTTGAAAGTGGTTTCATTCGCTTGTGAGAGCATCGCTTGCAAGAGGGGCGCGGGAATGGCCGCATCGGTGAAAACGAAGCCGAGCATGGTCGCCATGTCGGGCGCGATCATGCCTGAGCCTTTGGCGATGCCATTGATGGTGACACGCGCGTCGCCAATCATGGCGCTGCGCATGGCGAGCTTGGGGTAGGTGTCGGTGGTCATGATGGCGCGCGCGGCATCCATCCACGAGGCAGAAAAATCAAGCAAGGGTAGTGCGCCTGTGATTTTTTCATCCGGAAGCGGGGCGCCAATCACCCCAGTCGATGCCATGTAAAATTCATCCGCGTGATTGCCATAAAGTTTTTGGCAGGCCTCAGCAACACGCTTGACGCAGGCCTCTCCCGCTTTGCCGGTAAAGGCGTTCGAATTGCCGGAATTGACGACCAGCACGCGCGCCTTGCCCGATGCCAGCGCTTCGCGGCAGGCAAGCACCGGCGCTGAGGCGGTCAGCGAGGTGGTAAACACACCGGCCACGCTGGTGCCTTCATCCAGCAGCGCCACCAAGAGGTCTGGCCGATCTTTATATTTAATGCCGCAATTGCTGGTCGCCAGTGTCACGCCAGCGATGGGCGGAAGCGCAGGAAAAGAGGAGGGGGCGAGGGGGGATAGGTGGGGTTGAGGCATTAGTGATTTGGGATGAGGGTTAAAAACGGCATCAGGCATGAGCAATCGTTGCTAATGCCCAATCACTCATGCCTAATGCCTAAACTTACTGCTTCTCGCCGCCAGCGGCTGGGGCGAGAGAGCGCGAGAAGGGAAGCTCCTTGCCGTCCGCGCTGAAATATTTGATATCCGCAGCTTTGAGCAGGCCTTCCACATAGTTCTGCACGGCTTTGTTGGTCAGTTCAGCGCGCAGCTCTTCTTTCATCTCATCAAAGCTCGCCATTTTCACCGCACGGCGATCTTCCAGCTTGATCACATGCCAGCCAAATGCCGACTTCACCGGCGCAGAAATCTCACCCTTCTTCAGCTTGAAAGCCGCATCAGCAAATTCTGGCACCATTTTATCTTTGGTGAACCAGCCAAGATCGCCGCCGCGTGCGCCGGAGCCTTTATCGGTCGATTTTTCTTTAGCGATTTTATCAAAATCGCCGCCTTTTTTCAGCTCATCGGCGATCGCTTTGGCATCCTCTTCCTTCTCGACCAGAATATGGCGCGCGCTCACTTCTTCCACTGGACTGGCTTTGTTCGCCTTTTCCTTTTCCGCGTAGGCCGCTTTCAGCTGTGCATCGGTGACGAGTGCCTTGGCTTTATCTTCGATAAAACCCTGCATCACCAGCTGCTTCTGCATCTGTTCAATGCGTTTTTTGACCTCTTCGTTTTTATCAAACCCAGCTTTCATGGCTTCCTGATAAATCAGGCGCTCAGAGACGAGACCGCGCAGCACATTCTGGCGGATGTTTTCATCAAACGTTGTAAAATCAGGCGCTGCACCGCCGGGAAACAGACCTTTCCAGATATCCAGCACATCCGACAGCTTGATTTCTTCGCTGCCTACTTTCAGGATGGTGTATTCTTTAGCAGTTTCAGCGGGCACGCTGGCCGCAGGCGCAGGCGCTTCCGCCGGCTTTTCTTCAGCCATCACCGGCAGCGATACAAGGGCAGTGGCAACGAGCAATGCGGCAGAAAATGGACGTTTCATAGAGGTTTTCCTGTGGAGATCATGGGTGGGATAAAAAACGCCCCTGTTATGTCATAGCCGGCTGTCATTTGCAAGCGCGCCCGTTGACTTAAGCAGTGCAAACGCCTATGTATCGCGCCTATGCTTCAAACCATTGCCAAAAAACTATTCGGCTCTGCCAACGACCGTTTTGTTAAATCGCTCGGTAGCAAAGTCGCCGCCATTAACGCGCAGGAACCACAGCTCGAACGCCTCTCCGATGACGAGCTTCGCGGCCGCACCACCTGGCTGCGCGAACGCTTAGCCGGCGGCGAATCGCTCGACAGCTTATTGGTGGATGCCTTTGCGACCGTGCGCGAGGCGGGCAAACGCGCGCTGAATATGCGCCATTTCGATGTGCAGCTGATCGGCGGCATGGTGCTGCATAAAGGCATGATCGCCGAGATGCGCACCGGCGAAGGCAAAACGCTCGTTTGTACGCTCGCCGCCTATCTTAATGCACTGCCGGGCAAAGGCGTGCATGTGGTCACCGTCAATGACTATCTCGCAAAGCGTGACAGCGAATGGATGGGCAAACTCCACAATTTCCTTGGTCTTTCGGTCGGCTGTATCGTCCACGGCATGGAAGATGACGAGCGCAAGGCGGCTTACGGCTGCGACATCACCTACGCCACCAACAACGAGCTGGGCTTTGATTACCTGCGCGACAACATGAAATATGCGCGGGAAAGCATGGTGCATCGCCCGTTTCACTATGCAGTGGTCGATGAGGTCGACTCCATTTTGATCGACGAAGCGCGCACGCCGCTCATCATTTCCGGCCCCACCGAGGATAATTCCGATCTCTATACCCGAGTGGATGCGCTGGTAAAGCAGCTGGAAAAACCCCACTACGAAAAAGAAGAAAAACACCGCTCGGTGACGCTCACTGAGGCAGGTGTCCACCGCATGGAAGAGCTGCTTGCTGGCGCTGGTATGCTGGCTGAGGGCACCTCGCTTTACGATATTAATAACGTGTCGCTGGTGCACCATGTGAACCAGAGCCTTCGCGCCCACACACTGTTTGCCAGAGATGTGGATTATATCGTGAAGGACAATAAAGTCGTCATCATTGATGAATTCACCGGCCGCATGATGGAGGGCCGGCGCTATTCCGAAGGCCAGCATCAGGCGCTCGAAGCCAAGGAAGGCGTGAAGATTCAAAATGAAAACCAGACGCTCGCCTCGATTACCTTCCAGAACCTGTTTCGCATGTATCCCAAACTCGCGGGCATGACCGGCACGGCCATGACCGAAGCTGGCGAATTCCGCGATATTTACAAGCTGGAAGTGATCGATATTCCAACCAACGTGCAGGTTGCACGAAAAGACCAGCAGGACGAAATCTACCGCACCGCGCAGGAAAAATACCGCGCCGTGATCAAAGAAGTGAAAGCCGCATACGAAAAAAATCAGCCAGTGCTGGTGGGTACGGTTTCGATCGAAAAATCCGAATATCTCTCCAAGCTGCTTGCCAAAGAAAAAATCAAGCACCAAGTGCTCAACGCGCGCTACCACGAGCAGGAAGCGCAGATCATCGCCCAGGCGGGCCGGCCGGGAGCGGTGACCATCGCCACCAACATGGCAGGCCGCGGCACCGATATCATGCTCGGCGGCAATCCGGAGATGCTGATTAAGCAGCAGAACGCCGAAGGTGTCGAGGCAGAAAAAATCAAGCTACAGGTGGCTTCTGATAAAGATGAGGTGCTGAGAGCCGGCGGCCTGTTTGTCATCGGCACCGAGCGGCATGAATCCCGTCGCATCGATAACCAGCTGCGCGGCCGCTCTGGCCGTCAGGGTGATCCGGGCGCATCGAAATTCTTCCTGTCGCTGGAAGATGATCTGATGCGTATTTTTGGCTCTGAGCGCATCGACGGCCTGCTGCAAAAGCTCGGCATGAAAGAAGATGAGGCGATCTTCCACCCGTGGATGACCAAAGCCATCGAGCGCGCGCAGCAGAAGGTCGAAGCGCGCAACTACGAGATTCGCAAAAACCTGCTGAAATATGACGATGTGATGAACGACCAGCGCAAGGTCATCTACGAACAGCGCATCGAGCTGATGGAAACCGACGACGTGTCTGAGACGATCGCCTCCATGCGCGATGAGGTGAACCAGAACCTCATCAACCTCTACATGCCGGAGAAAGCTTACGCCGAACAGTGGCAGACCGACGATTTACGCAAAGAGCTGCTGCGTGTTTACGGCCTTGAGATACCGGTGGTGGAGTGGGCAAAGGAAGAAGGCATCGCCGATCAGGAAATTCTCGAGCGCCTGAATAAACAGACGACCGAGCATTTCGAGGCGAAGGTTTCCAAATATGGCGAGCCGATCATGCGCATGGCACAAAAACGCGTGCTGATGCAAACGCTCGACCAGCTATGGAAAGACCATCTGCTCTCGCTGGATCATCTGCGCCAGGGCATTCACCTGCGCGGCTATGGCCAGCGCGACCCGCTGAATGAATATAAGCAGGAGGCGTTTGCACTGTTTGAGGCGATGCTCACCCAGCTGCGCGAGATGACGGTCAGCCGCATGTCGCACCTTGAAATCCATATCGAGCAGCCGCCGGTGATGGAAGCGATGCCGCGCCAGAAAATGTTTGAAACCCGCATTGATCCCGCAACCGGCGAGCAGGTGCCCGATCAGCAGCATGGTCAGGCGCACAGCGAGAAAATCGGCCGCAATGATCCATGCCCGTGTGGCAGCGGCAAGAAATACAAACATTGCCACGGGGCGCTTGCTTAGCACAGTCATCCCGGAAAATTTTTCAGTAGCAAAATTTATCCGGGATCCAGTGAAGCAAAAAGTCAGCAGACTTTTTGCGTCTTCTTATAAGGACGACAAATGTCTGCTGACATTTGTCTTTTCTGGACTCGCCTGGGCGAAGCTGAAGCTTCGCTTCGGCGTAGCCCGGTCCCGTGCTCGGCTGTATATAAATATACTAAGCAAAAGCACCAAGTATAACTAGTATGGCTAATAGACCTATACCATTCCTGATGGATACCAGGTGCTTGTTTAAAATAAGCATTTGCTTTTCGATCATATCGATCTTTTCTTGGATATGATTGACCATTAAACAATTTTCTGAAGGTGGCTTCTCATTTTGTTCCATTTTCATTATCTCACCGCCGCCGTGATCGGCCCTTCGGCGCGGCCGTGGATGAACTGGTCGACATAGTCGTTGCCAGAGCGCTCGATCTCGCGGATCTCGCCTTTCCAGATAATCTTGCCGCCATAAATCATCGCCACCTTATGCGCGATGCGGCGTACCGAAGCCATGTCATGCGTAATCGTCAGCGTCGTGGCGCCTAGGTCTTTGGAACATTTCACAATCAGCTGGTTGATGACGTCCGCCATAATCGGATCAAGGCCGGTCGTCGGCTCATCAAAGAAAATAATCTCCGGCTTGGTGGCAATCGCCCGCGCCAGCGCCACGCGCTTTTGCATGCCGCCGGAAAGCTCGGACGGGCTTAGGTTCGCAACATCTTCGCTGAGGCCAACTGATTTAAGCTTTTCGATGGCAATCGCGCGCGCTTCGTCGCGGCTGACCTGATTATTCTGCAGTAGCGCGAAGCTGATATTTTCCCATACCGGCAGCGAATCAAACAGCGCACCGCCCTGAAACAGCATGCCGAATTTTTTAAGCACTTCCTGCCGCTCGCGAAAGGAAAGGCCGGTGATCTCCACGCCGTCAATTTTGATTGAGCCGCTATCGGGCGTGATGATGCCGAGGATGGATTTGATCAGCACCGATTTACCCGTGCCGGAGCCGCCGATCACCACCAGCGATTCGCCGCGCTCAATCGTGAGGTCAATGCCATCCAGCACCTTCTTTTTACCGAAGGCTTTATACACACCGCGAAGCTCTATTTTAGGCGTGGTCATAGATAGCAAGACTTTCCCGGGCGGATATTTTCCTGCGTCATGGCCTGAGTTGCGTCAGCAACTCTAAGGCCATCCAGACTGGATCCCCCTAGAGTTGACTTCGTCAACTCGGGGGATGACGGGGCAGAAATTAGCAAAATCTTTTCTTCAGAACTCATCACTACTTCGCAAACAGCAGAGAGGTTAGCACATAGTTGGATAGTAAAATCAGAATCGATGCGGAGACGACCGCATGAGTCGTGGCCGCGCCGACGCCTTGCGCGCCGCCCTTAGAGTTAAAGCCGTGATAGCAGCCCATCAGCGCGATGATGAAGCCAAACACCGAGGCTTTGATCAGGCCGGAGACGACATCTTTCACCTCAAGGAAATCAAAGGTGGATTTCAGGTATGGCCCCGGTGAAAAGCCCAGCTCATGGATGGAGACCAGATAGCCGCCAAACACACCGATAATATCGGCAACCAATACCAGCAGCGGCAGCATCGTCGCGCCCGCGATCAGTCGCGGTAGCACGAGGTATTTATAAGGATCGGTGGAAAGGGTGACCAGCGCATCAATCTGCTCGGTCACGCGCATGGTGCCGATTTCTGCGGCGTAAGCCGCGCCGATGCGCCCCGCGACCATCAGCCCCGCCAGCACCGGCCCAAGCTCGCGCGTGATGGACAGCACCACCACAATCGCAATCGAGCTTTCGGCATTGAAGCGCGAAAAGCCGGAATAGCTTTGCAGCGCGAGCACCGCGCCGGTGAAAATCGCCGTCAGCCCCACCACCGGCAGCGAGTAATAACCGATTTCAATGAGTTGTTTACGCAGCTGTTTCACATAAAAAGGCGGGCGCAGCAGGCCGCTGACCGACGACCAGATAAAAAGCGTCAGATGCCCAACGGCTTCAAGGAAGCTGAGAAAAACACGGCCAATCGGAGCAAGGAAATTCATGATGGATGATTTTTTAGACTATCAACCATCAACTATCAACCATCAACTAAACATAAACCCGCTTCACACGCTCGCCCATGCGGGTGAAGATTTCATAGCCAATGGTGCCTGCATAGCCTGCGATATCGCTTACGGTCTGCTGGGCATTGATGAACTCGGCTTGTGCTTCCGGGGTGATGACAGCTTCAGGCAACGCAGAAACATCGAGCGCGACCATATCCATCGAGACGCGGCCGGCGATGGGCACGCGTTGACCTGCGACATAAGCATGCGGCATTTCGACCCTCACCCCATCCCTCTCCCTAGAAGGGAGAGGGGGATTAGAAAGAGCACGCAGCAGGCCATCGGCGTAGCCGAGCGCGCAAATGGCTATGCGCGCGCCTTTAGGCGCACTGTAGGTAGCGCCATAACCGACCGTTTCAGCCCTGTCCAGTGTACGGATTTGCAGCAGCGGTGCGGAGAGTGTGGCGACATGGTGCATGGGGTTTTTGCCATCCGCCGGATTAATGCCATAGAGCGCGCAGCCGGGGCGGGCGAGGTCAAAATGATACTCGCTGCTAAGAAAAATTCCGGCGGAATTGGCAAGGCTGGCTTTAGTATTTGGAAAAAGCTTGAGCGCTTCTCGAAAACGCGAAAGCTGCTCGGCGTTTTTAGGATGCGCCGGATCATTGGCGCAGGCGAGGTGGCTCATCAGTCGCCAGTCGCCAGTCGCCAGTTGCCAGCCAGCAAGGGTTTCGAGCTCATGATGCGATAAGCCTAAACGCGTCATGCCGGTATCGATATGAAGGAATGCTGGCGACTGAGCGTAGCGCGCACATTGCTCCAGTGTATTTAAAACCGGCGTCAGGCGGTGGTGCTGATAATCCTGCTCCTCGCCCTCATGAAGTCCGCCAAACACCGCGATGACCGCTTCGGGAAGTACGCCGCGCAGCGAGGCGGCTTCCTCCAGCGTGGCCACAAAAAACTCGCGGCAGCCTTCCTGCCACAGGGCGCTGCTGACTGCCTCGACGCCAAGGCCGTAAGCATTGGCCTTCACCACCGCTGCGCACGCGCCGCTTTGAAGCTGCGACGTAAGAAGCCGGTAATTGGCGCGAAGGGCGGATAAGTTGATGGAAAGGCGGGCGTGCATGGCCGTTAGAAACGCTTGCCCTGATGATGTTCATCCAGATCAGAAAACTGAGTGAGGCGGCCTTCAAAGCGCAGGCGCGCCGTGTCGATCGGGCCGTTGCGGTGCTTGGCGATGATCACCTCGGCGATATTCATCGCGCGATCCATCTCCACCTGCCAGGTGGCGTGTTCGGGCGTGCCTTCCTGCGGCTGCTCGCGCGAGAGGTAATATTCCTCGCGGTAGATAAACATCACCACGTCGGCATCCTGCTCAATCGAGCCGGACTCGCGAAGATCCGCCAGCTGAGGAATTTTATCACGCGCCTTGGCGCCGCGATTTTCCACCTGCCGCGACAGCTGGGAGAGCGCAATCACCGGAATATCCAGCTCTTTGGCGATGGCCTTGAGACCTTGCGTGATTTCCGAAACTTCCTGCACACGGTTTTCGTTTGCCTTGGAAGAGGAGCCGCGCACCAATTGCAGATAATCCACCACCAGCAGCTTGAGGTTGTGCACACGCTTCAGGCGCCGCGCGCGCGTGCGCAGGCCGGAGATGGAAACTGCCGGCGTATCATCGATAAAAAATGGCATGCTGGCGAGCTCGTTACTGGTGCGAACCAGATGGGAAAACTCTTCCTGCGAGATTTTACCATTGAAAATACCGGCGGAGTTCAGCCCGCTGGCAGATGATAAAAGACGCGTGGCCAGCTGTTCCGATGACATTTCCAGCGAGAAAAACCCGACGCAGCCTGATTCCTTGGCGCTGATATTCTTTTCTCGCGCCTCACGCGCAAGGCTTTCGCAGGCCTTATATGCAATATTGACGGCAAGCGCCGTTTTACCCATCGACGGGCGGCCAGCGAGAATCAGCAAATCAGAGCGGTGCAGCCCGCCCAAGATGCGATCAAGATCGATGAAGCCGGTGGTCAGGCCAATCACCCCCTGATGTTTATAGGCGTGCTCTGCGTGCTTGATGGCGCCGATGACCGAGTGGCGCAGCGCCTTGAAGCCCTTGTCGCCGCCGCCGCCTTCCACCGACAGGTGAAACAGCTTCTGCTCGGCGGCTTCGATCTGTGTTTCAGCGGCAATGTCAATCTGATGCTGGTAGGCGGTATTGACCACTTCCTCACCAATGCCAATCAGCTGGCGCTTGAGCGCGAGGTCGTAAATCATGCGGCTGTAATCGCCGATATTAATCACGGTAATGGCGCTTGCGGCAAGCTTGGCAAGGTAGGCGCCGCCGCCAATATCGGCGAGTGCCTCATCCTGATCGAAATAGTGCCTGAGTGTCACAGGGTTTGCGATCTGGCCCTTGTCGTGGAACTTCTGGATGGCCTCAAAAATACGGCTGTGCAGCGGCTCGTAGAAATGTTCAGCGCGCAAATTATCGCCGAGATGTTGCAGCGCATCGTTATTGACCAGCAGCGCGCCAAGCAGCGATTGCTCCGCCTCGATATTCGAGGGCGCTTCACGATACGCTGCGGCTGGCTCGGCGGCCATCAGCGTATCAGGGCTGACTTGTTCAAGAAGGATGGATGGCATAGATTCAGTCTCTAGTCGCTAGTCACATGTCGCCAGCGATTCATACTAGCACTCGCGACTAAAAACTAAAGACGATAATTAAGCCGCTTCTGCGGTCTCTAAGCGCTTCACATTCACCGTGATGCTGGCCACAACTTCTGCGTGAAGGTTAATCCGCACCGGATAGTCGCCGATGCTTTTAATGGCGCCGCTCATCACGATCTGGCTCTTTGCCACATCGTGGCCGGCATCCCTCAGCGCTTCTGCAACGTCACGAACGCCCACAGAGCCATAAAGTTTGCCTTCCTGCGACGCCTGACGAATCATCGTCAGCATCATGCCTTCGAGCTTCTCGGCGATAGCCTGAGCAGCGGCTTTGGCCTTGGCATTCTGTTCTTCAATAATATGACGGCGCTCTTCAAAGACTTTCTTATTGGCTTCCGAAGCGCGCAGTGCTTTTTTCATGGGGATGAGGAAATTGCGGCCGTAACCGTTTTTAACATTCACGACATCACCGATATTGCCGAGGCGATTGATGCGTTCGAGTAAAATGACTTCCATGGCGGTTCTCCTTATGACTCCTGCTTTAGCAGTGAGGTTCGCGTGAAACAATAAAAGGACTCAGTTTCTAGCCGATGGCACGCCGCCTGACAAGGACTTAATCTGATAAAAAAAGCCCCATCCTGAAAGCACCAGCGCCGGCCAGAACTGGGCAAGAATCATGAAATAAACAAAAAACAAGAAAAAACGGCGGCTTGGCCATGTGCTGCTGGCCGCATGCATCAGCGCGCAGCCAAGCAGGAAATAGGGCAGCATCAGGCAGATCAGCGCGGATTTTCCCAGAAACTGCATGGAAGGGCTGCCAATGATTGAGGCCAGCGCGCAGATGGCCAGAAGGCTTAGCACCCAGCGCGGCATATCAAACACATCAATGGCAACGAAAGGCCGAATCTTTTTGAGGCCAATCAGGCGGTTGGCCGCCCAAAGATGGGCATAAAGCAGCAGCGCCCACATCCACACCGTTAGTCCAAAAATAAGGAATGACCAATGCTCGGCAACCTGTTGCAGCATGACCGACATTTCCGGATCCATGGTGTCGAAACCAGTTGTGAGCTGCTGGCTGATGATACCCATGATACCGCCATCGCTGCCGGCATAATAGGCGGTCATGAGGGCGATGGTGACCATGCCCATGATGGCAAGCTGCAGCAGCGGCAGGCCAAGCGGAAACCAGCGAGTATCAGAACCATCCTGCTGGAACAGCAGGGAGCGGCGGGCGAGGTACCAGGAAGGCAGCGCAAGGTAGAGCCAGTACATCAGCCCGGCATCCACGCCCGCAAGCAGGCATACCGGCACAAAGCCGATGGGCCCCGCAACAAGACTGGTGGACGTTTCACCGCGCAGACCGCTGGCGAAAATTGGAAGTGTTGCAATAAAAAGAAAGAAAATGCCAAGCCCAAGGCTGGCTGCGGCAAGAAACAAGCCGGAGGAAAGCAAACCGGCAGCCAGCGCTGCCGGTAGCGAAAGGTTATTGCGCGACAAACGGCAGCAGCGCAAGATTGCGCGCGCGCTTGATGGCGGTGGTCAGTTCACGTTGTTTTTTGTGGCACACCGAGGTGATGCGGCTGGGAAGAATCTTGCCACGCTCAGAAACGAAGCGCGAAAGCAGCTTCACATCTTTGTAGTCAATCGCCGGAGCATTTTTACCCGATAGCGGGCAGGTTTTCTTGCGGCGGAAG
>Ga0068872_10003700_pt1 | contig 11621 bp, 9 predicted proteins | sample NOAtaG_7_FD_66441 | JGI IMG/M metagenome (GOLD analysis project Ga0068872, IMG submission 66441) | Freshwater lake microbial communities from Lake Erie, under a cyanobacterial bloom - NOAA_Erie_Diel1S_2200h metaG | ecosystem: Environmental > Aquatic > Freshwater > Lake | place: USA: Ohio, Lake...
GGCGAGGCCGATCCGGGCCGTGTCGTTGAAGCGGCCGATGCTGCCCGACAGCTTCGTCTTGGCGTCGCCCCACGGGTCCCAGATCGCGCTGAAGCGCGGGCCCCAGAGACCGGTGTTGATGATGGCCTCACCGACGTCATTCCGGAAGATCTGACGGTCGTAGCGGGTGCCGTAGCGGAAGGTGAGGTTGTCGATCGGCTTGTACACGTCCTGGATGAAGACACCGAAGGTCTGCGAGTAGGTCGTGTAGTTGTACGGCTGGCTGTACTCGACCCAGTAGTAGTTCTGGTAGGTGTTCGGGTTGTACGCCAGCTGGTTCCAGTCCACGTAGTAGTGGTTGCCGGAGATGCCGAAGGTCTTGTCCCAGATGAGCAGGCTGGTGTCGAAGCCGGCCTTGATGTCGTGGGTGCCGAGCGCCTCAACCTGAAGGAGGCTGTACTTCGACTGCAGCTCGACCCGCCAGCGGTCGTCGAAGTCGAAGATCAGGTTGTTGCCGCGGTCCAGCGCGTTGTTGACGCCGCTGCGGCCGGGGGTCTGCAGGTCCACGGAGTTTTCGAGCTCCGTCGGGCCGCAGGGGTTGTACCCGATGTCCTGGTTGTGCGTGCAGGGCACGCCATAGCGCTCGATGAAGGTCTTCTGGACGACCGTCTTGGTCTCCAGGAAGTTGGTCGGGCTGATGAACCAGTCCCACTGCAAGGAGGCCGCGAAGCCGCCCTGCGCCTGGCGCCCCTGCGCCTCGGGGAGGATGAACCGGTTGCCCGTGTAGATGTTGTCGATCGTCGACGGGTCCGTCTGGCCGAGCAGCGTGATCCGGTGCGAGCTGTTGGGCTGCACGGTGATCTTCGCCAGCATGTAGTGCCCGTCGAAGTCACGCGGGGTGATGACGCCGGAGTTGGCGAGCAGCGAACGGGCGAGCTGGTACGACGCGATGAACCAGGCCTTGTCCCGGATGATGGGACCCGAGACCTTCATGCCGACCTGGTAGATCTCGAAGGTGGAGTCGAAGTCGGTGGGCGCGAGGGGCGTGCCGTCGGCCGCCCAGCGCTCGTCGATCTTCGGCGACCAGTTGCCGTTCCAGACGTACAGACCGGTCTTGACTTCGAGGTTGTTGCCGCCCGTCTCGGTGACGATGTTGATCGAACCGCCGAGGTTGACGCCGTACTCCGGGTCGTACGCGGAGGTGAGGACTTCGAGCTGCTCGATGGCGTCGAAGTTGAAGTTCATCGAGAACGTGCCCGTCACCGGGTCGGTGATGTTCACGCCGTCGAGGAGGTAGGTGTTCTCGTTGGAGGCCGCGCCCGCGATGTTGGCGTTGGCGCCGCCGGTGGTGCCCGCAGCGAGCTGCACCGCCGACTGGTACGAACGGCCAGCCGGGATGCGCTCGAGGAACTCCTTGGAGAGCACGCTGCCGCGGTTGGCGGACTCGGTGTCCACCACGGGGCGGCGCTCCTCGATGACGATCTCGTTGCCGCCGGAGGAGAGCTTCATCTCGATGGTGAGGATGGCCGTGCGACCGACGACCACGCCCACGCCCTCGACCTTTTTGGTCTGGAAGCCGGAGGCCTCCGAGATGACCTGGTATTGGCCGGGCGGAAGCTCGATGAAGCGGAAGCGGCCCTCCCCGTCGGTCTGCGCTTGGCGCATGCCCATGAGGTTCGACGACGTGATCGTGACCACGACGCCAGGGACGGGGAGACCGCCTTCATCGACTGTCGTGCCCTTGATCTCGCCCTTGGTGACGGACGCGAAGGACACGCCCGGCACCAGGACGGCCATGACGAGAAGGAGTCGGAGCAGGATCTGCAGCAGGGTCATCGGCCCGTCCGAAGGAGGGAATCCGGGACTTTGGCCACCCCCGACGCCCCCAAGGATGGAGGAGGCGGGGGCGGAGGTCCAAAAGGCTCCGGTTGTGTTAGGCGACTGCGTGCGTTTCGTCAAGGTGTGCGCGACGCGACGGCCCGAAAGGTGCTGTGCATCGGGGCCGGCCGCAGCGATCACGGGCGCGTCCATCTGGCGCGTGCGAGGTGCGCTCCGGGAGGCTTGACGAAGGGGGGGGCGCTCCGCTACAACAGACACACAGCACCTCGTCTGCGCACGCAGGCGAGTCGGGCCCGCGGCGCGGGCGGAGGGCTTGTCCATGAAATCGCTCTTGCTCGCGGCGGCCTTGTTGCCGGGCCTGTCCCCCGAGGCCGGCGCCACCACCTTCCGGCGGCTCACGCTCGAGGAGCAGGTGGACTTGTCGGACATCATCGTCCGCGGCACCGTCACCGAGGTGTGGGTGGAGCGCGACGAGTCCGGCCGTGTGTGGACCCGCGCGCAGGTCGACGTCTCTGAGGTCCTGAAGGGCGACAAGGCGACGGAGTTCGTCGTCGTGGACCAGCTCGGCGGGGAATGGGCGGGGATGCGCATGGACATGCCGGGCGCGGCCCGGTTTGCCCGCGACGAAGACATCGTCGTCTTCATCGACGTCCTCCGCAGCGGCGCCTACGCCCCGCTGGGGATGGCCAATGGCAAGTACACGGTCCGCCTCGACCCGCGGATCCGTCGGGAGATCGTCCAGCGCGTGGACATCCCGCTCGAGCGCGTCTACGACCCGCGCTTCCTCCCGCTGCCCTCCGAGGCGATGCGCGTGGAGTGGTCGGACCTTGCCACCCGGGTGCGCGCGCGCGTCGCCGCTGCCCCCACCGCCCCGGCGGAGAACTGAGCCATGACCGCCTCTCTCCTTGTTCTTCTCGCGATCGGTGACGCCCAGGCGTGGTCTCACACCCAGAAGGTGTGGAAGCGCTCCGAGATCCCGATGCCGTGGTTCATGGCCGAGACCACGGTGGACAACATCGACTTCGACTACACGGTCGAGGCGATCCAGGCGTCCTTCGACACCTGGACGGAGACGGCGCCGTGCGCGGCCGTCGGGTCCAACTTCGAAGGGGTGCGGGAGGGCCACGTCGGCGGCTTCGTCACCGATGGCATCAACACCTTCTCCCTCGGTGACGGGTTGGACCAGCTCGATGGCTCCACCCTCGCCGCGACGCTGTGCATCCCCAGCGGCGAGTTCGCCTTCGGGCGCGACGGGCTGAACTACTACTACAACTACGACTGCGACATCACCTACAACGAGACGGTCGACTGGGCCACCTGGGAAGAAGTCGAGCAGGGGCAGTGCTCCAGCGAGTTCAGCTTCCAGTCGGTGACGACCCACGAGATCGGCCACTTGTGGGGTCTCGGTCACAGCTGCGACGACCCGAACGACGACGGCATCAAGGGCGAGGAGCCCTGCGATGATCCGGACCTCCGCTACGCGACCATGTTTTGGTCCACGGGCCCCTGCGACAACTACCAGGGTGGGGATCTCCGCAGCGACGACGTGGAGGGTCTGTACGCCCTGTACGGCCCGTCGTGCACCTTCGCGGCCACGACCGAGCGCTTCGGCGGCGTGCCCCTCGAGGTGTGCTTCGAGGTCGAGTGCAACGAGGCGCCCGAAGGCTTCGAGTGGGACTTCGGTGACGGCGCCACCGACTCCACGGCGCTCACCGCCTGCCACACCTACGAGGAGAAGGGCCAGTTCACGGTGTCTCTCAAGACCCTCGGCGGCAACGACGAGTGCGGCGAGTGGGAGGCCGTCACCCGCGAGCGCGCGTACGTGCTCGCCTGCGAGGCGCCCGAGGCTGGCGAAGACTTCGACGGCCTCTTCACCATCGAGCACTTCGACGGCACGGTCTACCAGCTCATCAACCAGACGGACACCTCGGTGTACGGCTGCGTGGACCGCGTCCAGTGGGAGGTCTACAAGGGTGGGTCCGTCTCCGGTGAGCCGCTGCAGGTCATCTCCGCTTGGTCGCCCAAGATCGACTTCGGCGAGCCGGGCGAGTACACCGTCGTGCTCAACGTCGGCGGCCCGGGCGGCGTGACCGCCGCCAAGATCACCCTCAACGCCGAGGACAAGGTGGGCGACGCCTACACCGCGTGCGCCTCTGCCCCGGCGATCGGCGGGGTGTGGGCCGTCGGTCTCGGCGTGGCCGGGCTGCTTCGGCGTCGTCGGCGCGCCTGATCGAAGGGCGCAGGCGCGGGGCCAGTCGCCGTCGGCGCTGGCCCCGTCGCCGTTTTGGGGGGGAGGTGGGGCGGGCGTCGCGCCGGGTGCGCGCAGGCCCTCGGCGGCTCAGCGCCCGGTGAAGCGCGGCGCCCGCTTTTCGACGTGGGCCGCGAGACCCTCGGCCGCGTCTTCGGCCGAGAACAGGCCGGCCTGCAGCTCGCGCTCGAGGGCGAGGCCGCTCTCGAGGCTGACCTCCAGCCCGCTCACCACCGCGCGCTTCATGGCGCCGATGGCGCCGGCGGCGGCCCCCGGCGCGCAGAACCCGGCCGCGATGGCGACCACCGCGTCGAGGAAGGCGTCATCGGAGTCGGCGTCCAGAACGCCGTTCACGAGGCCGAGGCTGAGGGCCTCTTCGGGGCTGAGCAGGCGCGCGGTGGCCATGAGCTCGATCGCGCGCGCGGCGCCGATGGCCCGCCCGAGCCGCTGGGTGCCCCCGGTCCCGGCCAGAACGCCCAGCCGCGCCTCGGGCAGCCCGAGCTTGCCCGCCCCGCGGCGCGCGTAGCGCAGGTCGCAGGCAAGCGCGACCTCGAGGCCGCCGCCCACGCAGTGGCCACCGAGCGCGCCGATGACGAGCTTGTTGGTGTGCTCCAGGCGAAGCAGCGTCTCGTTGGCGTGCAGGCAGAACTGGTATTTGTACGCCGGGCTCATCGCGCGCAGGGCCGCGATGTCGGCGCCCGCACAGAAGAAGCGCTCGCCGGCCCCGGCGAGCACGATGACCTGCACGGACTCGTCGAAGCGCGCCCGCAGGACGGCGGCGTCGAGGTCTTGCATCATCTCGGGGCTGTAGGCGTTGGCGGGCGCGTGGGTGAGCGTCAGAACGGCGACGCCTGCGCCGTCGGTGCGCCAGGTGACCCGGCCGTTTGGGAAGGGAGAGGGCGGGGAGAGCGGCATTCGCGGACCTCAGCGGGCGGAGGGGTGGCGGGCGAGCCAGTCGGCGATGCGCGCCGCGTAGTCGCCCGGCGCGACCGTGTGGATCTCGGCGTGGTCGGCCCCGGGGACCTTCCAGAGCGCCTTCGGGTCTTGGGCGGCGGCGTAGAGGATGTCGGCCGCCGTGGAGGGGATGAAGGTGTCTTCGGCGGCGTGGATGATGAGCACCGGGGCCGCCTGACGGGACAGGGCCCGTGCGTTGTCCCAGGGATCTTCGAAGAACCACCCCGAGGGCATGTCCAGGCCGCTCGCGCCATCGTCGGTGAGGAACTCGGTGTTGGCGAAGGTGTCCTCGGTGATGAGCACGCGCGGCGGAGCGTCGACGCTGGTGTGCGCGGCGACGGCCCCGCCCAGGCTCAAACCGAGCAGGGGGAGCGTATCGAAGGGCTGGCCGAGCGTGCCCTCGACGTGGGCGACCGCCGCCGGGCCGTCGGCCTCCAAAATGGCCCTGCCGGGCGTGCCTTCGCTGCGACCGAAGCCGCGGTAGTCGAACGAGAAGACGGTGTAGCCCGCGGACCAGTAGAACTCCAGGCGGTCCCAGTAGTCATCGAGGTTGCCGGTGTTCCCGTGGAAGAACACGAGCGCGGGCGCCGCCGGGTCGTCCTGCCAGCACCAGACGCCGTGGAGGCGCACGCCGTCCTTGGCGCGGAACGTGGACTCTTCGACGTTCTCCGCCGGGATGACGTCCCCGCCGAAGGCATAGGCGTCCACCGCCGTGGGGTTGAACAAGAACGGGTCCATCGTCATGCAGCCGGGCAGGACGCCCGCCCACAGGCCGACAGCAAGAGGGCGGAGGCTCATCGCGGGCTCCCGGCGGCGCCCGGCCCGAAGCGCAGGCGGGCGCCCATGTGGACGGAGAGGGCGCCCTGGCCGGCTGGGCCCCACCACTCGGCTGTGCCCACCGCGTTGTCGCGCAGCGGGGCGACCCACCTCGACTCGGCCTGGACGTCCCATCGCCCGAAGCGAAGCTGGCTGCCGAGCGCCCAACTCCCGAAGGAGACCGGCCGGGCGAACTGCAAGAACGCGGAGGGCCCGGTGTAGACGAGGTGGCCCCGTCGCCCGAGGGCCCAGGAGGCCCGGAGGTCCCCCTCCGGGAAGACGCGGAGGCCGCCCGGCGGATCCCCGCCGCCAGCGTTTCCGGCGAACGCGTTGATGGTGACGTCCGCCATGAGGGCGGGGCGCGGGCCATCCGGCTCGACGAGCAGCACGCCGGCCCCGGCGTCCACCCCGGCGAGCCCGAAGAGCAGCGGGGTCGTGAGGTGGGCGCCGCCGTGCACGTCCACCCGGTCGTGGACGCCGACGCTGACGCCGACGACGGCGATGGGCAGGGGCTTGGTGCCGCCGAGGTAGTCCACCATCGGGCCGCCGGCCGAGACGGAGGCGGCGGCGTTTCCTTTGCCGAGCGGGCGGATGCTGCGGCTCATGGAGCACGCGCCGAGGAGCAAGAGCGCAGCGAGACGGGGCGCGGCGGGCACAGGGCCTCCCGGGGCGCGTGGCGGCGCCCTCCGCGGCCCGATAACCGCTCGGCGTGCACTCGGGTGGGCTCGCGCTGGCGCTGCTCGGGGCGTGCGGGACGGCCCCGGACGCCCCCGCCGGGCCCTTCGTGGCGGTGCCGCTGGCGCGGATGGCGGAGGTCGCAGGCACCTTGTCGCTGCCCACCAGCGCCGAGCCGCCGCCGCGCACCGACATCGCGGTGCCCGGTCCCTGGCGTCTGGTGGGCGTCGTGGGCGGCGTCGCGAGCTGGCAGGCCGCGCTTCCGGTTCGGCCGCGGAGCCTGTTCTTCCACCGGGCGCCCGAGGACATGGCGCTGCTGGGGCGCGCGGGGAAAAAGCGCGAGAAGCTCATTTACAACGCGGACTCTACCGGCTTCGCGCGGGCGGGCTCGTGGCGCTTCTCCGCGAAGACCCTGGTCGTGCGGCGTCCGGCCTCCGCCGGCCCGCCGGGCCCGGACGACTACGTGCTCACCTACGGGCGCGCCCTCGCGCGGGCGCGCGCGCTGCACGCCGCGGAGAGCGGGCTGTCCCCGCAGGACTTTGTCTTTCGCAGCGCGCAGGTCGGGGACACGACCCGCCGCGGCCTCGTGCTGCCGGCCGGCGGTGAGGTGGGCTGGACGGTGGATGTGCCGCCGGGCGCGGTGCTGGACTTCGAGGCGCTCCGCTTGCCGCCAGAGGCCGGCCTTCCCCCTGCCGGGGCGGCCGCCGTGCGGGTCTGGGTGGACGGCCGGGACGCCGTGCCGCTGGGCGTCGCGCCGCTCGTGGACGCCGCGCCCGGGCGCTTCCGGTTTGGCCTCGGGCCGTGGGCCGGCGAGACGGTGGGCCTGCGCTTCACGGTGGACCCGCTCGGCTCCCCCGCCGGCGACACCGTGCTGGTGGGCGATCCCATCGTCTTCGTGCCGCAGCCGGCCCCGCCGCGCGTCGTGCTCGTCTTCATCGACACGCTCCGCCCGGACCGCATGTCCGTCTACGGCGCCGCCCAGGACACGACGCCCTTCCTCGCCCGCTGGGCCGCCGAGGAAGCCACCGTGTTCACCGAGGCGCGCTCGGTCGCGCCGTGGACGCTGCCCTCGGCCCGCACGATGCTCACCGGCGCGCAGCCCGAGCGGTGGGGCAGCGTCGCCCCGCTGCAAGACCGCTTCGCCGACGCCGGGTGGGCGACGGCCTTCATCGCCGGAAACATCTACCTCTCCAGCACTTTTGAGATGGCCGCGGGCTGGACCTCCCACCGCATCCTCAATTGGCCGAACGCCGACTTGCAGGTCGACCGCGCGCTCTCCTTCCTCGGCGCCCACGCGGACCGTCCTGCCTTTCTCGTGCTGCACCTCATGGACGCCCACCTCCCGTACCGCGAGCCGCTGCGCTGGCGGTGGCGCTTCGCCGGCCGGCGGCCCGACGTGTTCCGCCTGGACGCCATCCAGCGCACGGACGTCATGCGCCGCGGTGGCCTGGACGACGCCGCAAAAGACTGGGTGCGCGGCCGCTACGACAACGCGATCGCCTTCGTGGATGCAGAGCTGGAGCGCTTCTTCGGCGCCTTGCCCCCCGACACCGTCGTCGTGCTCGCGTCGGACCACGGCGAAGAGTTCTGGGACCACGGGGGCTTCGAACACGGCCACAGCCTCTACGACGAGCTGCTGCGCGTGCCGCTCATCGTGAAGGCGCCGGGGCTCGCCGGCGGGCGCAGCGATCTGCCCGTGTCCTTGCTCGATGTGGCGCCCACCCTCGCGGTCGCTGCCGGCCTGGACACGGGCGGCATGGAGGGGGTCCCTCTGCAAGAGATGGCGGATGAGCCGCGCTTTCGGCAGCGGCCACAGGGGTTCGGCCGCCCGCTGTACGGGGACCGCCGCTGGGGCGCGCTCGCCGGGACCGTGAAGTGGACCAGCCACAAAGGCAAGGATCTCCTCACCGATCTCGCGGTAGACCGCGGAGAGGACGCGCCGCGCGTCGGCGACGCCACCGCCCACGCCGCTGCGTTGGAGCGGGCCCTCGGGCTGCCGGTGCGGCGGGCCATCCGGGTCGCGCCGGCGCGCGCAGCGGGCGCCGGAGACCTGCGGGCGCGGCTGCGGGTCCCCGGCGGGGTAGAGGCGGCCTTCGCCGCCGATGATCCGACGGAGCAGAGCGAGCTCACGGTCGCGGTGGAGGGCGAGTGGGTGGACGCCGTCTGGGCGGGGGGCCGCCCGGGGGTGCGCGAGCTGTACCTCGTGCCTGCGGCGGGGGTCGACGCGGGATGGCCGGGCTTGGAGGCGGCGTTCGAGAGCGTCAAGCCTGCGGCGACCGCCTCGCTTTCGCCAGACCCGGCCCGCGCCGCGCCTCCGCCGGGCAGCGGTGCGGCGGCGGCCACGCTGCGGGTGGGCAGTCGGGCGGTCACCTTCACCGAGGCCTGGGTGCCGCTGCCGGGGGCGGCCCGCGGATTGCAGGGCTTCGACGAAGAGGTCGCGGGCGAGCTGGAGGAGCTGGGCTACCTCCGTAAGGACGAGGACGACGCCCGGGCCGGAGGGCCGGGGCGCTGAGGGAAGGGGGCGTTGCGGGGGAAACCGTTGGTTTCCCCTGCCCCATGATGAAGTGCCCGGGAGACGCTGCGGGCTAGCCGGCGGCCCGTGCGCGCTGGACCATGGCGTGCAACCCGCGCTCGGTGAGGCGGGTGGCGAGCTCGCCGGTGCGGGCCGGGTCGATGATGAGCTCGGTGGGAGAGAGGCGCGCCAGGACGTAGTCCTGGAGGCCGACGAGGGCGTCCAGCTCGTCGAGCACGCGGGGCTCGGGGACCGTGAGGATGGTGAGGTTGCGGTGGGCGATGGGGGTCATTCCCGCACCTCGATGGCGTAGGCGTAGCCTTGCTCCGCGAGGAAGAGCTGGCGCTTCTCGCCGAAGTCTTGCTCGGTCGTGTCGCGGCTGACGAGGGTGTAGAAGAAGGCCTGGTTCTCGCCTTCTTTGGGGCGGAGCACGCGGCCGAGGCGCTGCGCCTCTTCTTGGCGGCTGCCCCAGGTGCCGCTCACCTGGATGGCGACGCGGGCGTCGGGGAGGTCCACCGAGAAGTTGCCGACCTTGGACAGCAGCAGCAGGCCGATGTCGCCGCTGCGGAAGCGGCCGTACAGGGAGTCGCGCTCGGATTGCGGAGTGTCGCCCGTGATGAGCGGCGCGTCGAGGGCCTCGGCGAGCGCGTGGAGCTGGTCCAGGTACATGCCGAGCACGAGCACGCGCCCGCCGGGGTGGCGGCCGAGGATGTCGCGGACGACGTCGATTTTTGCGGGATTGGTGGCGGCGATGCGGTATTTTTCGCGGTCTTCGGCCACGGCGTAGCCGAGGTGCAGGCTGTCGGGCAGCGGGACGCGCACCTCGATGCATTGGGCGGAGGCGATCCAGCCTTGGTGCTCGAGGTCTTTCCAGGGCATGTCGAAGCGCTTGGGGCCGATGAGCGCGAAGACGTCGCCCTCCAGGCCATCTTCGCGGACGAGCGTCGCGGTGAGGCCGAGGCGACGGCGGGCCTGCAGCTGGGCGACCGTGCGGAAGATGGGGGCCGGGAGGAGGTGCACCTCGTCGTAGATGACGAGGCCCCAGTTCGCCTCGTCGAACAGGCCGAAGTGAACGGGCGCCTCGCCCTTTGCGCGCCGGTGCGTGAGGATCTGGTAGGTCGTCAGGGTGACCGGCCGGATTTCCTTCTTTTCGCCGGAGTATTCGCCGAGGTCTTCGGGGAGAAGGGTGGTTTTGTCGAGGATCTCGTCGCGCCACTGCCGCAAGGCGGTGATGTTGGTGCACAAGATGAGCGTGCGCATGCCCACCTTGGCGAGCGCGACGAGGCCCACGATGGTTTTGCCGGCGCCGCAGGGCAGCACGACGACCCCGCTGCCGCCCTCGCCGGACTCGCCGCGGGGGCCGGCGAGGAAGCTGTCGACCGCCTCGTGTTGGTAGGGGCGCATGGACCAAGGCCGGCCATCCTTGCGCAGCGGGCTGACCCCGACGGGGAGGGCCTCGCCGTCGACGAAGCCGGCGATGTCCTTGACCGGGTGGCCGAGCCGCGTGAGGAGCTGCTTGAGCTCGCCGCGGTGGGCGTCCGGCACGAGCGAGTGGGTGTCGTCGAGCGCGCGGCCGAGGAAGTCCGCCACCCCCTTGCCCGCGCGCACCTCCTTCATCAGGATGGGCGTGTCCGCCTCGAGCACGAGGCCATCCGGCTGGCGGCGGAGGAGAAGGCGCCCGTAGCGGCCCATCGTCTGCCGAATGGAGACCGGGACGTTGGGTGGGACGGGGAACTTCGACCAGCGCTCCAGCGCGGTGGTGACCGACTCGACGGTGAGGCCCGCGGCGGCGGCGTTCCACAAGGAGAGCGGGGTGACCCGCCAGGTGTGGACGTACTCCGGGGATTTCACAAGCTCGGCGAAGCGCGCGATCGCGTCTCGCGCCTCCGGGAAGAGCGGCCCCATCGTCTCCAGGAGGAGAGTGTGGTCTGACTGGACGATGAGGGGATTTTCGGGGCGATAGCTCATGGACACCGTGGGGCGCCGTCTCTCTCACACGATGGGGCAGGGGTGGCGAGCGGTGCGGCCTCGGCTGTGGGCGATGGGGCGGCCGGAAGTGACGGAGAAGGCGAACCTTCGGCCGACAGCGGCAACACGCGGCGCCGGCTGTCGGCGGGGTGCAGCGCGGCGATGCGCGGGCCGTCCGGCGTGCGGACCAGGGTGACGCGGGCGCGATGGGCGTTTTCTCGGACGTGGGCGTGGGCGCCGTGGTGGACCGTGCCGCGCACGACCCAGCCGACCTCGAGCTCGACGCGGCCCGGGCCGGTGTCCTGCACGATGGGTGGGTCATGCGTGATGGCGTCCACGGTGACCCGCGCGCCGCGGGCCTCCCGCTGCACGGCGGCCGCCCAGGTCGCCGCGTAGAGCGCCGTGCGGGCCTCGCCGGTGAGCGCCTGGTCCAGCGCGGACCACAAGGCGTCGCGGTCCGGGGGGGCGGCGGCCGCCTCGATGACGATCCGGTGCAGGGGGGCGAAGTCGTCGGGGCTGGGCGCCGGTTGCAGCGCGCACGCCGGCAGCACCGCCCCGAGCGCGATGGCGCGGCACCTCATCGCGGGGCGCCGACCCAGGCGTCCAGGGCGGCCCAGGCGTCATCGAGAA
>Ga0068872_10003703_pt1 | contig 11618 bp, 7 predicted proteins | sample NOAtaG_7_FD_66441 | JGI IMG/M metagenome (GOLD analysis project Ga0068872, IMG submission 66441) | Freshwater lake microbial communities from Lake Erie, under a cyanobacterial bloom - NOAA_Erie_Diel1S_2200h metaG | ecosystem: Environmental > Aquatic > Freshwater > Lake | place: USA: Ohio, Lake...
TGAAGCGCGACTTTCCAAATTCGCATCTCACGTTGTGTTCAATCCTAAAACTACAAACTGGCTTTCCAGTTATGATGGTCGAAATAAGGAGCCGGAACAGTTACCCGTTAAATTCCCGCTTTTACTTGCTCAGGGTGCAGAGGGTATTGCCGTTGGGATGGCGTGTAAATTCCTGCCGCACAACTTTATTGAGTTGATCGATCAGTCGATCAATCATTTGCGCGGTAAAAAAGTAGAGTTGCTTCCCGACTTCCCTAACGGGGGTATGGCTGATTTCACGAATTACAACGACGGATTACGCGGTGGTAAGGTTCGCGTGCGTGCCAAGATCAAAAAGCTGGACAATAAAACGTTAGTGATCCATGAAATTCCGTTTGGAACGACTACGGGCTCTTTGATCGAATCAATCATCAAGGCGAATGAAAAAGGGAAGATCAAGGTAAAGAAGATTGAGGATAATACCGCAGCAGAGGCTGAAGTCATCATTCATCTTTCTCCCGGTGTTTCGCCTGACAAGACACTTGATGCGCTGTATGCTTTTACAGATTGTGAAGTGTCAATATCTCCCAATTCATCGATCATTGACAAGGATACTCCAAGATTTATGGGAGTCAGTGAGATCTTGAAAGTGAACACCGATAATACGGTTCGTTTGCTACGGATGGAACTAGAGATCAGGTTGGATGAATTGGAGCGACAGTGGCATTTTTCGACCCTTGAAAAGATCTTTATTCAGGAAGAGATGTACATCGACTTCAAGCTATACAGCGACAGGGAGTCACTTTATGCATACTTATACAAACGCTTTGAGAAGCATCAAAAGAAATTGATCCGTGAGATCATCGATGAGGACCTTCATCGTCTCACGCAGATTCCGATGATCAGAATAACGCGATTCGATTCGGATAAAGCAGATGATGCGATCCTCAAATTGGAAGAAGAGATGGCAGTGGTCAAAGAAAAGCTGGCTAATCTCATAGAATATTCTATCGAGTATTTCAAGGATCTGAAGAAACGATTTGGTGTCGGAAGAGAGCGAAAGACGGAGATCAAGATCTTCGACACGATCAGTGCTACAAAGGTTATCATTGCCAATAGAAAACTATATGTGGATTACGAAGAAGGGTTCATTGGATACGGTCTGAAGAAGAACGAACCTGTTAATGATTGTTCAGAGATCGATGATATTATCCTTTTCTTCGCAACAGGGAAAATGATGGTGACCAAAGTCGCGGACAAAAAGTTTGTTGGCAAGGGTATCGTACATGCAGATGTCTGGAAAAAAGGAGATAACAGGACCATCTACCACTTAATCTACCAAGATGGCTTAGGCGGTTCGGCAATGATGAAACGTTTCTATGTCAATTCCATTACACGTGATACGGAATACGATCTCACCCGTGGAGTAAAGGGTTCAAAGATGTTGTATTTCTCAGTACATCCCAATGGCGAGCGCGAGGTCGTAAGTGTTTTACTAAGACCGAGGCCACATCTTAAACGTTTACGATTTGATGTCGATCTGGGGGATCTACTGATAAAAGGGCGCCAATCTGCCGGGAATCGTGTTACAAAAGAGATCATTCAGAAAATCACACAAAAAGAGGTTGGTGGTTCCACATTGGCGGCTCGCAAGATCTGGTTCGACACCGTTGTTGGTCGCTTGAATGACGAGGGTAGAGGAAAGTTCCTTGGATCGTTCAAGGGAGAGGATAAGATTTTGACGCTCTATAAAACCGGTGAGTATCGACTCAGTAATTTTGATCTGTCCAATCACTTCGATGAGGATATGATTCACATTGAGAAATGGCATCCGGAAAGACCGATCTCTACTGTTTATTTTGACGTTGAGAAAGAGCTTCATTTCGTAAAGCGATTCTTGTGTGAAGTAACTACCGACAAAAAAGTAAGCTTTATCAGTGAAGCCGAAGGCTCTTACATGGATGTTGTTTCAACGGCATACCGTCCGATTGTCAAGATCGTGTACAATAAGTTGCTCAAGGAAACGAAGAATTTACCCGATAATGACGTTCAAATTGCTGACTTCATTGATGTGAAAGGAATGAAAGCGCAGGGAAATCAGCTAACGAAATTGAAAGTGAAAGAGATCGTTTTGACTCATTCAATTGAAGGGGAGGAGCCATGGCCTGAAGACATCGTGGAGGTTGATGTAACCAGTCATGAGAATCCGGAAAATGAGGCGGATGATCCTCCCGGTGATGGAACTCCGACGGTAGAGTGGGATATGACCAAAAAAGATGATGAGGACCAAATGACGTTGTTCTGATCATCCTGGCATTATCCTTGTCGGAATGCTAGAAAACAAACCATCATGAGAATCCTGGTCAGCTTTCTTTTTATTTTTTTGATTGGTGCTGTTGATGCTCAATTAAATTGCAAGACTTTCAAAGGAAAATTCGGTGATTCTATCGTTTGTTTTCATTCGGGAGGTCAGAAATCGACCCTCGAATACAGGTATTCCGAAAGTTTTAATTATTGGATATTCATTGCTTTTGATACGAAAGGCAACAAGATATTCGAGGGAGGGCATGGATATCGTCATGGAGGAGGATCCCTTGATGTCAACTACCATTCAAACGGATGTATCAGCAGGGTAAGAAGTACCTTTCAACCAGATGGGGGTATTCAGTATTCCGATGTTACCACCTATATCAATGAAGACGGTTCGTTCAAAAGCAGAGAGGACAATTCTCCAGACCGGACAACCTTAATGCCTGTAGAAATAAGTCCTCAGGAGTACATGGAACAAACCGTTTACGAAAAGGAGTCCGTTCAATTCGTACTTAAAAACCTAACAGGAAGAAAATTGAACATCTATTTGATCTCGAAGAAAGATCCGAACGATCGCAGGATCATTGTTCTTCGAAAAAACAAAGAATACACGATTGGATACGTTGAAAGGGAGAGTGAAAAATTTGGGATTTTCGATCAATACCAGATAGAAGTATTGCCGATCAGTAAATCAATCAAAACATTATTCATAACCGATGATCAGATAAAAACGAGGGAAAAGGAAGTGACCCTGATCATTCGTGTGGATCAGTAACAAGAGATCTGTCAAAAACAAATCCCCGTTCCTTGCAGCGCTCAAAATTCCTCTTTATCTTTGCTCAGCTTTCGGGATGATTTCTCTCCTTCGTTGAAATGAGGAAAGGATGGTCGCTCTCCGCGATGAGTGACAATCAACGAATCAAAACTTATTTTATGAATGCAACAATGGAAAAATTGACATCAGCTGAATTGATGCAGCTTGAAGACAAGTATGGTGCCCACAATTATCATCCTCTTCCGGTTGTGCTTGCAAAAGGAGAGGGTGTTTATGTCTGGGATGTAGAAGGTAACAGGTATTATGATTTCCTTTCGGCCTATTCTGCAGTGAATCAGGGTCATTGTCATCCGAAGATTATCGGTGCATTGGTAGATCAAGCTCAAAATCTAACGTTGACATCCCGCGCTTTTTACAATGATGCTCTTGGAGCATACGAAAAGTATGTAACGAATTACTTCGGTTACGATAAAGTTCTCCCGATGAATACGGGTGCAGAAGCGGTTGAAACTGCAATTAAACTATGCCGTAAATGGGCATATGAACGAAAAGGAATTCGCGAGAATGATGCTAAGATCATTGTTTGTGAGGGTAATTTCCACGGGCGCACCACCACCATCGTTTCCTTTTCAAGTGATCCGGACGCAGCGACAAATTTTGGTCCTTTTACACCCGGATTCGTTCGTATACCGTACAATGACCTGGCATCTCTAGAGAATGCGCTAAAGCAGGAGAATGTTGCCGGCTTTTTAGTTGAGCCGATTCAAGGAGAGGCCGGGGTTGATGTTCCTTCTGCAGACTACCTGAGTAAAGCTCACGCACTATGCAAAGAACATCAGGTACTCTTCATTGCAGATGAAGTTCAAACGGGTATTGCGCGAACAGGAAGTGTCTTAGCAATGTGCGGAAACTGCAGTTGTGAAAAATCCTGTGAGCGTCAAGAAGCAACCTATCGAAAGCCTGATATTCTCATTTTGGGTAAGGCGCTTTCGGGTGGGGTATATCCTGTATCGGCCGTATTGGCTGATGATGCGGTGATGATGGTCATAAAGCCGGGACAACATGGTTCTACTTTTGGAGGAAATCCCATTGCGGCTCGTGTGGCAATGGCTGCTTTGGAGGTTGTAGAAGATCAAAGGTTGGTTCAAAATGCACGGAAATTAGGTGATATTTTCAGAAAAGAAATGCAACGGATAGTGGATGAGAGCGATCTCGTGACCTTGGTTCGAGGAATGGGATTGTTGAATGCTATTGTAATTAACGATACCTCTGAAAGTTCGACAGCCTGGGATCTGTGCGTTCAGTTGAAGAACAATGGTCTACTGGCAAAACCTACACACGGTAACATCATTCGATTTGCCCCACCGCTTGTCATGACAGAAGAACAGTTGATGGAATGTGTTGCGATAATTGAGAAAACGATCAGCGAATTTAAACGATAAAAATTCGTGCAAGGGACACCTGTTTTTTTAATTTCATTCTTCATTCTTTAACATTCAGGTAGGACAGTTTATTTATATTTGTCTGATAAAAAAAGAAAGTTTTGGCTAAAAAGATCAAGTTCGGAACAGATGGCTGGAGAGCCATAGTTGCGGAAGAATTTACTACAGATAATGTCGCACGAGTTGCTTTTGCGACAGGAGAATGGTTAAAAAAGAACTATGAGAAACCAACAGTTGTTGTTGGTCATGATTGTCGCTTTGCAGGAGAGTTGTTCATGGAGACGGCAGTGAGTGTTTTTCTTAGTCAGGGGATTCATGTTCGAATGGCAAAGGGATTCGTTTCGACTCCAATGATCTCGCTGGCTGCAAAGCAATTTAACTGCGCAATTGGAGTTATTTTGACGGCAAGTCACAATCCACCATCCTATAACGGCTTTAAACTGAAGGCTTTCTTCGGGGGGCCTCTAGCACCGTGGCATGTTCAGGAAGTGGAGGATATCATTCCGGATGTTTGTCCGTTGGACCTTTCTGCAATCTCATTAGAAGGAGCTATTGCAGCAGGTCAACTGGAAGTTGTTGATATCGAAACGCGCTATGTTGAGCACGTACAGAAGAACTTTGATCTCGCAGCCATTGAACATTCGGGATTGAACCTTGTATATGACGCCATGTATGGGGCGGGGCAGAATGTATTGAAACGCATTTTACCCCATACGACGTTTTTGCATTGTGATCACAACCCATCTTTCATGGGACAGGCACCGGAACCGATCGCAAAAAATCTGAAAGAACTTGAAGCTTATATCAACGAAAAAGGGACAATCGATTGTGCTTTGGCAACGGATGGTGATGCTGATCGAATAGGACTCTACAACGGAAAAGGTGAATTCATAGATTCGCATCATATTATCTTGCTGTTGATCCATTATCTTGTCAAATACAAGCAGATGACAGGAAAGGTAGTGATCGCTTTCTCTGTTACACCGCGTGTTGAGAAAATGTGTCAGCATTACGGACTTGAACTTCAGACGACGAAGATCGGGTTCAAGGAGATTGCTTCGATCATGGTCGAAGACGATGTTTTGCTGGGTGGAGAAGAATCCGGAGGAATCGCTGTGAAAGGGCACATCCCTGAAAGAGACGGTATCTGGATGGGCTTGATCATTTGGGAGTTCATGGCAAAATCAGGAAAAACGCTGGATGAGTTGATCGAGGAGGTTTATGAGATCGTTGGAGCGTTCAAGTTCGAGCGAAATGACCTCCATATTACCGAAGACCTCAAGCAGCGTATTATTGCTAACTGTAAGGCAAATAATTATCATTCGTTCGGCAGTTACAATGTGCGTGAATTGAAGACAATTGATGGCTTCAAGTATTTCTTTGACGATCAACGCTGGGTGATGATCCGTCCCTCAGGAACAGAACCAGTTTTAAGAACCTATGCAGAGGCACCAACTCTGGAGGAGGTTCGAACCATACTGAAAGTAACAGAAGAGACCATCTGTCAATAATGTAAGAGCATTTCATGAGACCCCGGAGCGATCCGGGGTTTTCTTTTATATATAAAATTGTATGATTGCCATATAAAACATAAATAAAACTAAATGATTTTTGTGGTGTAGATTTGTCTAAACCAAACATGCATTTACGATGAGAATTACTATTGCAAAAGGGGATGGGATCGGACCGGAGATAATGGATGCAACACTCAAGATCCTGCAAGCTGCGGGAGCTGATCTTGAGTACGATGAGATCGAGATCGGTGAAAAAGTATACCTGTCAGGAAATACTTCAGGTATCTCGCATGATTCCTGGGATTCAATCCGAAAGAATAAAATACTACTCAAGGCGCCTATTACGACACCACAAGGAGGTGGATACAAGAGTTTGAATGTCACAATGAGAAAGTCATTGGGGCTGTATTCGAATGTCCGGCCTTGCATGAGTTTACACCCTTTTGTTGATACGAAACATCCTGTCATGGACCTTGTGATCGTAAGAGAGAATGAAGAGGATCTGTATGCAGGTATTGAGCATCAGCAGACCGATGAGGTGATCCAATGCCTTAAACTGATTAGTGTACCCGGATGTGAGAGGATCATTCGATATGCTTTTGAGTATGCGAGACAGTGTGGAAGAAAGAAAGTCACTTGTTTCTCCAAGGACAATATTATGAAGCAAACGGATGGTTTGTTCCACAAGGTATTTAATGAGATCGGTGAAGAATACCCTGAAATAGAAAAGGAACACTGGATCGTTGATATCGGAGCAGCAAAGATCGCTGACAGTCCGGAGGTATTTGATGTCGTGGTTATGCAGAATCTATATGGTGATATCATTTCAGATGTTGCTGCGCAGATCGCCGGCTCAGTAGGGCTTGCGGGATCAGCCAATATTGGTGAAACGTGTTCCATGTTCGAAGCAATCCATGGTTCAGCACCAGATATTGCGGGTAAAAATATTGCAAATCCATCGGGACTATTAAATGGTGCCATCATGATGCTGAATCATATAGGTCAAAATACTATGGCTGAAAAGATCAGTAATGCCTTGTTGACAACGATTGAACAAGGAGTGCATACAGCTGACATTTTCAAGGAGGGTGTTAGTCGTCAGAAGGTTGGGACGATAGAATTTGCAGATGCGGTTATTGCAAACCTCGGTAAAAAGCCGGAACATCTTCCAGTCAGTAGTTTTCCGGAAACAAAACCCTTTGTTTTACCGGAGTATAAGCGGAAGCAGCCGAAGACAAAAACCTTGGTTGGTGTGGATCTTTTCGTTCACTGGTCTGGAAAGCAAGCGTCAGAACTGGCTGAGGCTCTGTCCTCATTGAATATGAACAATTCAGAACTCAGCATGATCACTAACCGTGGGATAAAAGTATGGCCGAATGGTTTCGAAGAGACATTTTGCACTGATCACTGGAGATGCAGGTTCAAACCAAGCACCGGGAAAGAAATGCAGAAAGCAGCCATCATTGAACTTTTAAAAGCTGCTCTTGATTCAACTATCGATATCGTGAAGACGGAAAATCTCTACGAGTTTGACGGAGTTGCAGGATACTCTCTCGGACAGGGTCAATAAACGGATCCTGCATATCATTCTTACTAAAGCCTTGCTATGCGGGCTTTTTTTTGTTCGAGTCATTTATAAAACAACACCAGCCATGATTTCTGTTCTCACCAGAAAACAAATTTAGGACTAGTTATAAGATAGGTCATTATCTTTGCGATATGGCAGGATCAACTTTTGGTACCTTATTTCGATTGACAACCTTTGGTGAATCGCACGGAAAGGCGATCGGAGGAGTGATTGATGGTGTTCCTTCGAACATTGTCATTGATCTTGAGTTGGTTCAAAAGGAACTGGACAGACGCAAGCCCGGACAATCAGCCATCGTGACTCAGCGAAAAGAATCAGATACCGTAGCGTTCTTTTCCGGCATATTTGAAGGGAAAACAACCGGAACACCGATCGGATTTATGATCCCGAACGAAGACCAGCACTCTCGAGATTACATTGAAATACAGGAAGCCTATCGCCCTTCACATGCGGATTATACGTATGATCAGAAATATGGAATACGAGACCATCGCGGAGGAGGAAGATCGAGTGCGCGTGAAACGGCTTGCAGAGTTGTGGCAGGAGCGATCGCTAAGCAGGTGTTGAATAAACTCGGAGTTGAGTTCTCAACGTATGTAGACCAGGTCGGTTCGATCCGTTTAACAGACACCTCTTTTTTTCTGCCTGAAGCGATCGAATCGAATCCGGTTCGTTGTCCGGATGAGCAAATCGCAAAACAAATGGAAGCGCTCATCCGTGAAGTGCGATCTGAAGGAGATACCATCGGTGGTTGTGTACGCTGTATGATCATAAATGTCCCAACCGGGATCGGAGAACCCGTTTTTGACAAATTACATGCCGATCTCGGCAAGGCGATGCTGTCGATCAATGCCGTTAAAGGTGTTGAGTTCGGAAGTGGATTTTCATCCGTTGCGATGCGGGGTTCCGAGCACAATGATATCTTCGAGGAGGATGGTTCGACCAGGACCAATAACAGCGGTGGCATACAGGGAGGCATCAGTAACGGAATGCCGGTCGAGTTGAGGGTTGCATTCAAGCCCGTTGCGACGATCATGACCGATCAGGAGACGATCAAGCAGTCAGGTGAGAAGACTACTTTAAAAGGAAAAGGAAGACACGATGCTTGCGTCGTTCCAAGGGCTGTTCCTATTGTTGAAGCAATGGCTGCAATGGTGATACTGGACCACTATCTTCGCAATAAAGCCGTTTCGCTATAGGGTACTCACATTTTACTGATCCGAATGGTTTCTGAGTATTCCTTGGAGAGAATGGTGATGAGGTACATTACCGGTTGAAGGTCGATCAGGTCGATTTCGAAAAGACTGGTCCCTCTGCGCAGATTACCATTGTGAATACTTCTTATCAGCTGCCCATTCATGTTGAATAGATTGATGCTTGCCTGTTCAACGGTAGAAGGTATACCGACCTTTAAATTTGTGGACAGACTTGCCGGGTTTGGATAGGCAAGGGCAATCGGTACTTTCGGTATCTCGAGTCCATTTTCATCATACTCTGGAACGACTTCCGGTAGCTCTTCGATATATTCGCGATATACAGTTGTCATTGCGGGCATTCCCAGGATGTAGTATTCCATTTCCTCCTTTTGTTCGGAGGTCACAGCCACGAGTTCTTCTCCAATATTGCAACGCGTGTATTGAATAGCACAACCAATCACTTCCGGAGCTACCTCTGTTTCGACATTCAACATTTCTTGAGGTATCAAACTGTCAGTTTCGGTTTTCTTTTCTCCACTGATCATTTTAACAGCTTCTTTTTGCATCGATGTGATCGTTTCGGAATGTTGCTCATTGGAGCAGGAGAATAATCCAAGTCCGAAAACCAGGATCATTGAAAAAAGCATCATGCTTTGAAAAGAACGTGGTTGGGAAGTTTGCCACTGAACAAAATCATTGTTCAGTTCAGAAAGCTGGTCTTTTTTGAATCGACTGCAAAAATGATTGCCCGATAGTTTTTTAAATTCCTGTTTGATCTCATTGGTTGTCATGTCGCTAAAATCAATGACCTCAGTGGTACATTTGTTACAAAATGCACCTTTATCGGTAGCATTCATTTCACTCCATGTTTCTTTACAGGGTTGTTCAATGCGAAGGTGCTCCATGATTCACGATTTTTTAACGTTTACAGTTGGATGCAAGTTCCGTTCAAATTCCATAAGTACATTTACAAGATCACTAAATCAATATTCACTTTCCATTCAACACATCCCGTCTAATTTGACTAACTTTGCTATCATCAACAAAAGATAAAATAGTATGATCCAACGTATACAGTCGATTTATTTAGCTGTCGCTATTATCCTTTTATCCATTGTTACGACAGGCGCAAGAATTGCCTCTTTCATGATCGATGAAGGAGAATTGAAATTGACATCCTTTGGTTTGTTTCTAAAGATGGAGGGCGGTGATAATTACATTGCTGATCTTTCCATGCCTTTGTACATTGTTGGAATTCTGTTCGTTCTGTTATTGGTATTAACACTGATGAGCTATAAGAAGCTGAAATTCCAGCTTTCCCTTGCGAAATTGTCATTCTACGTTTCTCTAGTCCTTTCCGGAGCAGTGATCGCTACGTCTTTTCTTTTTGGATCGATTGCCTACGGCGTCGGATCTTATTTTATTTTTATCACAGTTCCTTTGACCTATCTTGCTATGAGAGGTGTTAAAAAGGACAAATCCCTGATCGATTCAGTCGATCGCATCCGTTAATCTATGAATTACCTTTCTGTCGAAGATCTTACCAAATCCTTTGGTGATCGCGTTATATTTTCCGGACTGTCCTTCGGCATCGATCTGGGGCAAAAGGTAGCGATCGTTGCCAAGAATGGAAATGGTAAGACCACGTTGCTGCGCTGCCTTATGGGGCTCGAACCTTATGATTCCGGTCGTGTTGTATACCGTAACGATATTAGAGTAGCTTTCATGGAGCAAAGCGAGAACCTTGACGAGGAACATACGATCCTTGAAGCCGTTTTTTCGCATGATCTACCGGAATTGCAGGTTGTCAAAAAGTACAATCAAGCGATGCGCGAAGGAAACGAAGAATTGATCCAAGAGTGTTTTGACGAATTGACAGAGCTGAATGCCTGGGACATGGAAGTGAAGGTGAACCAGATCCTTTCAGTGCTCAAACTGGATGATACAAGTAAGTTGATTGGAAGTTTATCCGGTGGACAAAAGAAACGTGTTGCGCTTGCGCAGGTGCTGGTAGCTGAAGCCGATTTTCTGATCCTCGATGAGCCTACCAATCACCTGGATCTGGACATGATCGAATGGCTGGAAGAATACCTTTCCAAATCGAAGTCAACAATCCTGATGGTGACCCACGACCGCTATTTCCTGGAGGTAGTTTGCGATACGATCTTTGAACTGGAGGACAAGACGATTTACAAATACAAAGGCAATTTTTCCTATTACCTTGAAAAAAAGGCGGAGCGGCAGGAACAGTTGCAATCAACCATTGATAAGGCCAGAAATACATTCAAGAAGGAATTGGACTGGATCCGGCGTCAGCCGAAAGCACGGGGAACCAAGCAAAAGGCGCGCGTTGATTCTTTTCAGGACATCAAGAAAGTCGCCAGTCAACGGATTGATGAAGATGAGATCGATATTCCGGTAAAGATGGAGCGACTAGGCTCCAAGATCCTCGAATTGCACAAGATCGGTAAATCCTTTGGTGAGAAAGTGATCCTCGACAATTTCACGTATAATTTTCAGCGCAAGGAACGCCTTGGTATCGTAGGTAATAATGGTACAGGGAAATCTACCTTCCTGAATATCATACAGGGTAGGGAAGAAGTTGACAAAGGGAAAGTTGTCACCGGTGATACCGTTGTTTTCGGATATTACAGTCAGGAATTGATCCAGGTCGATGAGGACAAAAAGGTTATCGATGTGATCCGCGATATAGCAGAGTTCATTCCGCTGGAAAAAGGACGTCAGATGTCAGCAGCACAGTTTCTCGAAAAGTTCCTGTTCGACCGAAACATGCATTACAACTTTGTTCACAAG
>Ga0068872_10003715_pt1 | contig 11605 bp, 8 predicted proteins | sample NOAtaG_7_FD_66441 | JGI IMG/M metagenome (GOLD analysis project Ga0068872, IMG submission 66441) | Freshwater lake microbial communities from Lake Erie, under a cyanobacterial bloom - NOAA_Erie_Diel1S_2200h metaG | ecosystem: Environmental > Aquatic > Freshwater > Lake | place: USA: Ohio, Lake...
TTTCAAGACGATCGGCAGGCATTCCCACCAAAAAAGAATCATCGCTGGTGTTCAGGGCCCTCAATGCAGAAGCCTTTACCTGCCAATTGATGCGTGGAATCGGCATCCAAGACAGGCTCAAATCTGCTCCAGACATACGAGCATCGGCTTGCATATATTGAAAAGTCGGGAAGGCTCCCCGTATGGTCAGGGTGGGAGGAAAAACGGGTTGAAGGTAGACGAAACCGTCGAAACGGGTGTGGTGGAAACTCAATTCACCGCTGAATTCCTCATGTCCTTGGTATCGCAGGGATGCAACAAAATTGATTGCTTTTTCAGCGTTGAGTGTGGGGTCGCCATTTTCCACCGCCGCAGCACCGTGGTGCAATCCTTTGCTGTACAATTCATTCACGGCGGGCGGACGCCAAGCTGTTCCTGCATTGAAATGGACATGCCAATGAGCATCCAAGCGGTACAATCCACCCAATGTGAGGCTTGGATTGGACCATGCCTGACTCCGGGTCACCACCCCGCCGGGCTCATACAAATACACTTTCAAAAAACGATGGTCAAACCGCAGGCCAGCCTCAACTTCCCAACGTAACTTCACCAGGCGCTCAATCCAAAACAATCCGGCGCCCCAAGCACGGTAATCGGGAATCAAAAACGCCCCTTCATAAGTGTTTTTCTGAACCTGTCCGGCCAACCCGATTTGACCTTTCAAGTGCTTCCAGAGCTCATGCTCCAACAAGATTTCGCCGCTGTGCGTGGTGACCTCGTATTGAAGTCCAGGTCGCTCAATGTTACGGCGGGTGATGTCATATTCTTCCCTAAGGTTGTATTGCCGCGCCCAATTGGCCCGCAAGGTCCATAACTCACCAAGCTTGTACCATGCCCGCACCTTTGCCAACTCATGGACAATGTGCTGGCGGGGCTTGCCAATTTGGTAGGTAAATGGCTCCACCACCAGCGGGGTGTCTCTTCCGATGGCTTGTTGAAGGTCGGTGAGGTTACCTATGTGTGCCGCAGCCAAAATGCCCAAATCTGAATTGAATTGACTGTAGTAAAAATCCACACCATAGCGCTTTTTGGACCAACCTGCCGCGTATGAAAAGTTCCGCTCGGACAACCCGGTGTTGGAAAGCATGTAGGCAGGCGATTGTTGGTCTCCTAGCCTCCGCAACGTACCTTGGACACGCCATGCAAAGCCCGGTAGCTTGGTAAATGCGCCCTCCAAATGACCAGAAACAGCTCCTCCACGGCCATTGCTGAAACCAGCCAAATGGATACCACCTCCCAATCCGGCAGAGTCGGGTAATTCTGCAGGCTCCACCAAAACAACACCACCGATCGCATCGGGACCATAGCGCACCCCGCTTGCACCTTTCAAAACCGTCAAACGGGTGGCAATGAAGGGATCGATTTCCGGACCATGCTCGCTGCCCCATTGCTGTCCCTCCTGCCTAATTCCATTGTTCAAGACCAAAATGCGGTTCCCATGCAAGCCATGGATCATGGGCTTGAAAATATTGGGGCCGGTCTGCAAAGCCGTGACTCCCGCTACCTGCATGAGTGCCTCACCCAAAGATGATCCCTGCACCCGGCTCAATTCCCTTCGATCCAAAGTGGAGGCAGAAACCATTGATTTGGGCTCTGGATGCGTGTCCTCAATGAGCACACTGTCTGCGTGGGAATGACTATGGGGCAAGGTGATGTCAAAGTGCGTGTTTTCCCGAATTTCAACCTCCACGGTGATGTCCTCACAGCCCACATGACTGACCTTCATCTTCAATTTGCCATCACACAACCCCACGATGCGGTATTCACCCGACATGTCTGAAAATGCACCCTTCTCCGTACCCTCAATTTCCAACCGGGCAAAAGGCAAGGCTTCCAATGTTTCGGAGTCATGCACCATGCCATACAGCACATGCCCGCAATGCTTGGTGTTTTGAGACCAAACAGATTGGAGCCCTAAGAGCAAGCAGCAAAAAATGCCACTCCTTGTAAACCGCATGATGAAATGATGATTGAATGAAACCTACCTGGCAAAAACTCAAGAGAGCGTGATTTCCGCAGGAGGGCCCCGGGAAACATCCTCGGCCAAACGAATCGTGGCGGGACATAGGTAGGTAATACAAATCAAGGTCCCTTCCGGGATTGCAGGGTCCGTTTTGAATACCGGAACGGACTGGCATGTCAAAATCAAATCGTGGTCACACGCATCGCAAACGGCCTCCACATGCACGCGACCATCATGAACGAAAACTTGATCGGAAAACGAATCGTGGGAATGCGATTCTTCCAAATGCGAAACATGATCCCAATGCACCTCGCATTCGTGTTGAAACATGCGAGAAATGCCCAAGAACCCCACCGAGAAGATGAGGAACCAAGACACAACCTGATATTGCCACTTGATGGAACGCATTTATAAAGCAAACTTAACCAACCGACCTTTTGTTTGCAACTTTGTTGCAGAAAATCACAGCCACCGGCATCAACCCTACAACCCACTGACCGCATTCGAACCTTGACGAGGATTCATGAAAAAGACCTAAATTGAACCATGAAGTTTTCCAAATGGGCCTTCTTAGGATTGTTCGCTCTGCTTTTAGGGTCTGCAGGCTGCCAAACCTTGTACAACCCCGGCCTGCCTCAAGTACCTTTGATGATGGGAGGAGACGAAACCCAAGTCGGCATCAACGGAGGCTCGAACGGGTATGGTTTCCAATTGGCTTACAGCCCTTATTACCATTGGGTGGTGGCAGGAAACCTTAGCAGCTTCAATACCTACCTTGACATGCGATACACCGAAAAGTACAAGCAGCGCCAATATGAATTGAGCACGGGCTGGTACACGGCGGTCAATCAAAACTTGCGGTTGGAATGTTTGGGCGGACTGGGTATGGGTTCATCGGGTGTCAACAGCGACTTGAAATTTTACCGCAGGGCCTTCCTTCAACCCTCAGCCGGCATTTCGACGCGGTATTTCGACTTCGGGCTAACCTCTCGTTTCAGCGGGGTTCAGTATTACTTGGACCGAACAGCCGCGGGCGAGTCAAAGGTGAATGAGTTGGGCTTTTTTTGGGAACCGGGACTGACGCTCAGGGCAGGATACGAACAGGTGAAATTCAACTTCCAAGTGGGATTGTCCTTGGCGATGGGCCCTACTGATATCCCAAGAAGGACCTTGATGGCGGGTGGGGGCATTCACCTCACCTTGTTTCGCGACTTCGACCGATTCCGTTACTGATGGGAGAAGGAGGCGGATTTCGTTTTTTGCAAATCAAGTCCTCGGCGCCTGACCTGAGGCTGGAAATCCTGCGTGACTACCGAAACATCGTGGCATTGCAAGTCGGAATCATTGCCGCTGCGTTGATGTCGGGACCTATGCTGTCCATGCTCATCGACAACCCGCAGACCGCTTCGATGCTGAGGGATTGCATCTTCTTGTTGTTGGGTGGGGTGTATGTGATTTTTTTGTGGGACTTTTTGAGGAACCTGACGAGCAGGCAAGTCGTCGTAAGCCTGCTTTTCGTACTCATCATGGGTGCATATGGACTGACACTTTATGCCCTGAATCCATTTGTGGAATGGGTCACCGACCCACATTTCAAGCGCGTGTTGTTGTTTGCCATTCATTCGGTGTTGTTTTCGGTAGAGGCCATCGTGATTTTTTACGCCATCAACGACCTGTTCAGGGGTAGGAAATCGATGGGTGAGCGGCTTTGGGGTTCGGCCTGTGTTTATTTGATGATCGGCCTTTGTTTTGGAAGCATTTACGACCTTGTTTCAATTGCAGACCCTTCCGCACTTGGCATGACAGTCAATTTGGGGCTTGACAGTTACCTGTTATGCATCCGCAACAGCATGAACATCATCGGTGGAAGGGACGCACTGGACTCCGCCTCACCATTGATGCAAGGGATTGCCACCTTAGAGGCCGTTTGGGCCAATTTGTTCGTGGTATTGTTGGTAGGGCGCCTATTGGGGCAACAGGACACCGGCCCTGAATTGGACTGAAATCAACCAGGCAGGTCGGATTGCGGCCCTGCAGCACCTTGGCCGTTGGCGCCTTTTCCGGCCGAGAATCCAATTTTTCCAGTCTTCACATTCATCAAATCGTCCTTCTTGGGGTCAAATTCTTGGACATCATCCAAGGTCAAGGTCTGCATCACTTCCGCGGTCCTGGCATCGGATGGCAGGCCGGCAAGGCGCAGGTGTTGGTTTTTCACTACCTCTTCCACCACCCTGCGCACGGTGCGGGCATTTCCGAAGTATTTGTCCTTGCCTTGATGACGATGGGCGAAGTATTGTTTGAGGTGCAGTTCGGCTTCATGATCGGCAACCAATCCGTTGGTTTTGAGCATTTGGGTCGCGATTTCCCACAACTCCATGGGCGTGTAATCCTCGAAATGGAAAGCCTTGTCAAACCGGGACTTCAGGCCAGGATTGGTTTCCAAGAAGGTTTTCATGTTGTCGGTGTATCCCGCGGCAATCACGATGAAATGCCCCCGGTCGTCTTCCATCCGCTTCAAAATGGTTTCCACGGCTTCCTTCCCAAAGTCATTTTGTCCTCCCTGTGAAAGGGCGTAGGCCTCATCGATGAAAAACACCCCACCGCGGGCCTCATCCAACTTATGGGTGGTCTGAAGTGCCGTCTGACCCACGTATCCGCCCACAAGGTCTGCCCGGTCCACTTCTACCAAATGACCTTTTTCCAAAATGCCCAAAGCCTTGAAAATCTTGGCCAAAATGCGTGCTACCGTGGTCTTGCCCGTGCCTGGGTTTCCAGAAAATACAGAATGGAGCGAAAACGTGTTCATCACATCCTTGCCCGTCTCTCGGTAAAACTTGACGAGTTTCACCAACTCCTGAATTTCGGATTTTACGCTCCCCAAGCCGACCAAATGGTTGAGCTCCGCAAGTGAGCGCTGAAGCAAATCCTCGTCTACCGGAATGTCGGCCCGAGCCCGTTGGGTGATTCCGAAAATCTTTTGAACGTCCTCCAAATGGATGGTTTTGAGGTCCTCATCGCGCAGATTCTCCAAATCACCTTTTTGCACCACCCGAAGCCCCATGTTCATCTTGGATTCATCCACCAAGGAATTCACGTATCGGGCATTCCCAAAGGTCCTGTCACGGTTACGGTAAGCCTCCACCAACTTTTCGTACAACAAGGCATTGGCCTCCTCCGTGAATTCCACCTTGCGTTGGTTGGAAGCATACTTGGCAATTTGCATGAGCTCTTGCGGCAAGTAGTCTGCAAATTCGAAAGTAATGTTGAAGCGTGATTTCAGCCCGGGGTTGGAGTCCAGGAAGGTTTTCATTTCTTCGGGATAGCCTGCCACCACCACAGCTATGCCGGCAGCGCCGTCGCTCATCTCCTTGAGCAGGATTTCAATGACCTCTCGACCAAAATCCTTTGGGTCATCCTTGCTACGAGCCAAAGAGTAGGCTTCATCGATGAACAAAATACCGCCTGCGGCTTTTTTGATGGCCTCTTTCACTTTAGGCGCAGTTTGTCCAATGTATTCCCCCACCAATTCTGCCCGGTCCACTTCGTGAACGTGCCCTTTGGTGAGCAAGCCCATCTTGTGGTAAATCTGACCCAACATTTTGGCCACAGTGGTTTTACCCGTACCCGGGTTGCCAGTTAGCACGGCATGGAGGCTGATGCGTTGGGGCTCCTCAATGCCTTTTTCTTGTCGAATTTTAAGGAACCGAAGGTATTGGGTGTACTCCCTGACCTTCTTTTTCACTCCTTCCAATCCAATGAGGGCATCCAGTTCAGCCAACAATTCATCCAAAGATTTGCCGGCCGGCTCCTCTTTCGCTGTCCCCACAACCGGAACGCCCGCCAATGCCGTAACCGGGGTTGACTCTCCTTCCACAAATCCTGCTCCCACCTCAAATGGCACCACGGCAACCAAACGCTCCATGAAAACCACTTCCAAAGTATAATAGTCGTTGTACCAAGTACCTTTGGTTTCTGAACCCCATCCTGAGCATATTTCGATGGTTTCCTGACCCTTTTGAACGGTGATGAGCTCCTCTGTCCTGCCTTTCAGCTGCCTTGCGTCGTTGTAGAAATAATACACCAACTCGCAGTACCACAATTCATCCTTGAAACTGTTGTTCAGCTTCAACTCTCCCCAAATGTATCGGCTCTCAGTTTGGTCAAATTTGGTGTAGAATTTTCGGTCACCCGCACCTGGAAGGCTGTATGGCCCCTCAAACAACCGAAGGCTTGAAACACTGAAATACGGATTGCCATCCTGCGTCACGGGTCCATGAGACTCCACATAAAACCTCTTCTCCCCCACCTGAACTCCGTTGACCAATGCCACCCATTTGTAGATGCCCTTCTTCCAATACTGACCCATTTGGGCACTGCCCCATCCCTCGCGGACGAAAACGATGTTATCGGTGATTTTGACCTCCCGCTCGGAATTGATGGTGCCCATTTCCTTGACGAGAGTGCCTACCGAATCGATTTGATAACATTTCAAAGTCACCGAAACATTCCAAGACTGCTCGTCGAACAACTTGTTGTAAAATGAAAATTCTGCATAGACATAGGTGAGCTCTGAGGCTTCAAATACCTGGCGATACTTCTTTTTCCCATCTGCAAGCCACTCGTTGGAAGCGAAAACCTTCAAGTCATGGAATTTGTACGCGATGAAGTTGCTGTCTTTTTCGGGTGCCATAGGGAGTTCATATTCGAATGATGCAATATACAGAAAGGCAAGAATCCCTTGAAGCACATCTGGAATTGAAAATGCTGCCTTAGAATGAATGGCGAGAATGCGTTTTGTTTCCATCAACCATCAAATTGCTGCTGTCTGCCGGGTGGGTTTTGAAAGGGATGACCTATTTTTGCAACAAACACCTCCTTCCATGCGAGTCCTCTTGTCCCTTTTGCTGATTGTCCTGTTGGGTGCAACAGCCTGCGCTCCCCGCCGAACCAACAAGGAGGAAAATACAGCCCACCGGAGCCTTCATACGTTTGAATTTTACCTGCTCCAAATCAACGACGTGTACGAAATCACCCCCATGCGTGACAATCGAGGGGGCCTGGCCCGATTTGCGACCTTGAGGAAGAAGTTGATGGAAATCAATCCGCATGTGTTGACGATTTTGAGTGGAGACTACCTGAGCCCAAGCCTGATTGGTTCCCTCAAGTGCGGGGCGGACGGCAAGCAACCCGTGGCTGGAAAGCACATGGTCGAAGTGTTGAACGCTATAGGTGTGGATTACGTCACGTTTGGAAACCATGAATTCGACGTGAAAGAGCCCGACCTGCTCGCCCGCATGGATGAGTCCAAATTCAAAATGATTTCTGCCAATGTCTTGCACCAAACCCAAAGCGGCCTGAAGCCTTTCCAGCAAAATGGAAAGGATGTCCCGGCTCATTGGGTACATGCATGGCCATTACCATCCGGAGACACTTTCCGACTTGGACTTTCGGGAGTGACCTTGAACTTCAACAAAGCCAAATACGTGGCCTATTTGGACCCCTACAATCAAGCCCAAATAGCCATCGACCAATTGCATAACCAGGCGGGAGCCGACCTTTGCGTGATGTTGACCCACCTCACCAAGGAAATGGACGACACCTTGGCCAGTAGAATTCCGGGAGTCCCTGTGTTGCTCGGAGGCCATGAACACGTCAACATGGTGCGAAAAACCCCAGCAGGGACCCTTTACAAAGCCGATGCCAACGCCAAAACAGCTTGGATACACCGATTTGTGGTCGACCTGCAGTCCAACTCAGTTCGACATGAGCCCCTGCTGTTTCCCATCACGGAAGTGTTGCCGGAGGATCCCAATGTGCAACAAGTGGTGCAGAAATGGTTGGAATTTTCTTGGGATTGCATGCAAAGCCAAGGATATAAACCTTTGGATACCATCGCCTTTTCGTTGGAGCCATTGGATGGCCGGGAAGACGTTGTGCGGAGCAGCCAAACCTTGTTGGGAAAGATGATTTCGGATGGGATTCAGGCAACCGACCCCGAGGTGCAATGTGTTTTGGTCAACAGCGGGTCCATCCGGGTGGATGACATCCTACAAGGTTTCATTTTGCAACAGGACATTTTGGCTACCTTGCCTTTTGGAGGCGGGGTGAAGAAAGGAAAAATCCGTGGCCAAGACCTCGAACGCATTTTGAAGGCTGGGCTCAGCGAAAACATCAAAGGAAATGGAGCCTACTTGCAAGCCGCAGACATCGACCAACGGGGCAATGAATTCTGGTTGGACGACAAGCCCGTGGACATGGCAGGTACCTACATTGTGGCTTTGCCGGCTTTTTTGGCAAACGGAGGGGAACCCGCCCTTTCGTTCATCAAGGAATTGGGGCCGTTCCAAGACCTCGCTTTGCCGCCCGGTACCCCGAACGACATCCGGGACATTTTGATCTCGTATTTGAAAACCGCTGGAAATTTGGAAGTCGCACGCCAACTTGTGCCCACCCGCGGAAGGAAATAAAATCATTACATTCGCCTTGTGAGACGCATCCACCTTCAATTCTGGCTGTTGGGAATCATTGCCGCCACCTCTTTGAGCGGGTGCACAATCGGCAGGATGCTGGTCTACAACTTTTCGGACATCCATGACTACAAGCGGTTTGCTTCCCGACCGCTTCCAGCATCACCCTCGCCATTTTTATTCCATGAATCCCCCGGCGAAGACATCTTGGAGAAAATTGAAGTCATGGTACCCCATGGTGAAAGGAAAGTGCCATTGGATTCGCTCCTCCCTCACTCCAAAACGGTCGCCTTTTTGGTAATCAGGAACGACAGCATCCTCTGCGAGCGGTATTTCCAAGGTTATGAGAAGCACAGTTGGGTCGCCTCGTTTTCCATGGCTAAATCATACACCTCCGCATTGGTAGGGGCTGCCTTGGCAGAGGGGAAAATCCAAAGCGTGGACGACCTTGCGGTGAACTACTTGCCAGAGTTGAACGAAACGAATTTGAAAGACCTGAAAATCAAACACCTTTTGGAAATGACCGCAGGCATTCGTCATGCCGAAAATTATTTCAACCCTTTTGCAGGCGTGGCCCGTTTGTACTACGGCAAGCATTTGCCCAAACAAATCCGGGGGCTGAAACACCGGTCACCAGCAGGTTCTGAGTTTAGGTACCAAAGCGTTGCGACCCAAATGCTCGGAGAAATCGTAGTCCGCGCCACGGGAAAAGATTTGACTAGCTATCTGAATGAAAAAATCTGGAGCCACCTCGGCACCGAATACCCTGCAAGTTGGAGCTTGGACCAAGCCAAAAACGGAAGGGAAAAAGCATTCTCCAGCATCAACGCCACCGCCCGTGATTTTGCAAAATTCGGCAGGCTTTATTTGAATAAAGGCAAATGGAGCGGCAATCAACTTCTGCCTGAAAGGTGGGTGGACGAAAGCGTTAAGATCAACGAGACCGAAGGAAGTGCTTGGTACTACGGCTACCAGTGGTGGATCATGAACCGACAAGGCGATTATGCCGCACAAGGCCATTTGGGGCAGTTCATTTACGTGAATCCCAAACACAATACGCTGATTGTACGCTTGGGCAAGGGCTACGGCAAGGTGAAATGGCACGCCGTGTTTGCCAACCTCATCCAACAAATCAATCCATGAAGAACCCCTACCTCAAACTGCTGCGACCGCACCAATACGTGAAAAACGGGTTCATTTTCGCTCCCGCCTTTTTTGCATTCCGTTTTTTGGATCAGCCCTTGATGTTGGGCCTTTCGGTTGTTTTCTTGGGATTCTGCATGGTGGCCAGTGGGATTTACATCCTCAACGATTATTTCGACCGTGAAGCCGACCGCCAACATCCCACCAAGAGGTTGCGCCCCTTGGCCTCAGGCGCCGTGCCCGTTTCACATGCCTTGGGCATGATGCTGATGATGTGGACCATCGGGGCCGTTCTCATCGGATTGGTCAGTTTGCCGGCATTGGCCCTCACAGGATTTTATGTTGCCAACAACCTGTTGTATTCCTACCGCCTCAAGCACATCCCGATCCTCGACATCTCCATCATCGCAGTCGGATTTGTACTTCGGCTCTACATCGGCGAAGCGGCAGGAGGAGGTAAAACACCCCTTTCGATGTGGATTGTGCTCATCACCTTCCTCTTGGCCCTTTTCCTGGCACTTGCCAAGCGAAGGGACGACGTGCTGCTGTCCATGGATGGTCAAAAAGTGAGAAAAGCCATCGACGGCTACAACTTGGAATTCATCAATGGAGCCATGATGATCATGGCCTCCGTGACCATCGTGGCCTATATTTCTTACACGATTTCCGAGGATGTCACCACCCGTTTGCATACAGACCAATTGTACTACACCGTGGGATTTGTAGTCTTGGGCATCCTCAGGTATATGCAAATCACATTTGTGGAACAGAAAAGCGGCAGCCCTACCAAGGTATTGTTGAAGGATTTGTTCCTGCAAATTGTCGTGGTGGCTTGGCTCGTGACCTTCATCGCATTGGTTCCAGCCGCTCGACAATTGTTTGGAATTTGACCATGAACCAACCAACAGCAGCCAACCTCAACCGAATTGACCAATTGAATCACAACAATCGACAAACCCTTTCACCCTCAAGACTTTCCATCATTTTTGGGACACTTGTCATGGTTTTTTCTTCCCTTCAAGCCCAAAAATCGGCGACTTGGTATTTGGAAACCGGTAACAATGCCGTCTCCCGTGGACAGTTTCTGCGTTCAAGCCTATGGGGGCATTACGACTGGAAAGAATTCCAATTGGAAGGAGGCATCCAAACGGATTGGGTGAGTTATCACGGCAGCATCTTAACAGGTGCGGCGCTGAGATTGGGCAGGGTGGTGCCAATCAAGACAATCCCTGTGAAATTGCAGGCATTGGGACTTTTCAGTCAATACTCCAACAACATCCGGTCTTACAATTGGGGGCTTGGTGCCGAAATGGACCGCAAACACCTATTCGGCTCCTTGGGCATCCATTTCAGGACCTTGGTGTTGACTGACCAGAGCGGAGTTTCCAATCCAGACAGAGGCACTTTTACCCTGAAGGAGAATTGGAATGTCCTCTACCGATTCGGGGCACGATTGTTTCCCTCTGATCACCCTTGGAACCTCAGCTTAGCGGTGACCAACATCGACCGGTTTGCATTTGCCCAAGAAACCAATCCCCAACTGATGCTGCGTGCGGAAATGTGCATCAAACCTTCTTGGTGGACCTTCCTGGAGTTTTGGCCACAACGGTCTGGAGCTTTCAACCTGAGTTCAACCTATTTCGGATATTACTTGCGCGGAGGTGCCACATGGGTATTTTCAACCAATTGAGATGGGTGGCAGTCGCCATCCTTTTCCTCACAATCCAAGGATGCAACAAACTGGATGTCAGGGGCATGTTTGTATCCTATGACGACGTTGACGACCGAATCAGGCAGTCTCTGGATTACAACCAATCGCATCCGTTCAAAGTCATCCGCACCTCCCATGAACAATACACCCTGCATGCCATGGGCGACAGCCATGTGGGCGGGACTGTGAATTTGGACCGTTTCTTTTCGGAAAGCGAGCGCGACAGTGTGGCTGCTGTGGTGATGGTTGGAGACCTTTGTTCAGGCAAGGAAGAGGATTATC
>Ga0068872_10003721_pt1 | contig 11594 bp, 12 predicted proteins | sample NOAtaG_7_FD_66441 | JGI IMG/M metagenome (GOLD analysis project Ga0068872, IMG submission 66441) | Freshwater lake microbial communities from Lake Erie, under a cyanobacterial bloom - NOAA_Erie_Diel1S_2200h metaG | ecosystem: Environmental > Aquatic > Freshwater > Lake | place: USA: Ohio, Lake...
GGAAGCTGATCGTGATGGTGCGGGCCGTATCGAGAAGGGTCGAGAGCGCACTAGCTTTCAGCGCGTGCGGGAAACGCAGCATGTCCCGTGACACCCCTCCGCCCTCGCCCCACCCATGCGCGACCTCACACAGGGCTCGATCCCGGGCCACATCGTCCGCATGGCGGCCCCGATGGCCATCGGGATGCTCTTCCAGACGGCCTACTACTTCGTCGACCTCTACTTCGTCGCCCGACTCGGCGATGCGGCCGTGGCCGGCGTCGGAACCGCGGGGAACCTCCAGTTCCTCATCATGGCGGTCACCCAGGTGCTCAGTGTGGGGACGATGGTGCTGGTCTCGCACTGCGCCGGACGGAAGGACGCTGACGGAGGAACGCTGGTCTACAACCAATCCCTCACCCTCGCGGCGATCACCGCCCTCCTGACCCTGCTGCTGGGCTACACCGCGGGGTTCGCCTGGGTCGATGCCATCTCGGCGAGCGCGGAGACGGCACGCTTGGGCCGCGCCTACCTCGCCTGGTTCCTGCCGGCGCTCGCACTCCAGTTCCCCCTCGCAGCCATGATGTCGACGCTGCGCGCCACTGGGATCGCGCGCCCGACGATGTTGATCCAGATGGCGACGGTCGGACTCAATGCCCTTTTGGCACCGATCCTCATCACCGGCTGGGGGACCGGATATCCGATGGGGGTCGCCGGGGCGGCGCTCGCGAGCGTCGTGGCGATCGTCGTCGCGAATGGGCTCGCCCTCGTCTACTTCAGCCGCCTCGAACACTTCGTCCGTTTCGATGCCGCGCGCCTGCGGCCACATCTCGCGACCTGGCGACGGATGTTCGCCATCGGTATCCCTGCCGGGCTCGAGTTCGGCCTGATGTTCATCTCGATGGCGGTGGTGTACTTCATCATCCGCGACTTCGGTCCCGCTGCGCAAGCGGGCTACGGCGTCGGCTCGCGCGTGATGCAGGGGGTGCTCCTCCCGGGGATGGCGATCGCCTTCGCCGCCGCGCCGATCGCGGGGCAGAACATCGGCGCCAACCGACCCGACCGCGCCCGCGAGACCTTCTTCGCCGCGATCAAGCTCGGGAGCGTGGTGATGATCACCCTGAGCGTCCTCTGCCATCTGCGTCCGGAATGGCTCGTCCACTGGTTCTCGAGCGATCCCGCCGTGCTCGCGGTCGCGGCGACCTTCCTCGCGACGATCTCGATCAACTTCCTCGCCTCAGGAATCGTCTTCACCTGCTCAGGGATGTTCCAGGCCCTCGGGAACACGACCCCCACCGTCGTGAGCAGCCTAGTCCGACTCGGGGGCTTCGTCCCCCCAGCGCTCTGGGCCTCACGGCAACCGTGGTTCTCCCTCCAACGGCTCTGGTACATCTCGGTAGCGGCGACCACCCTGCATGCGATCGTCGCGGTGGCGCTGCTGCGCCGCGAGGCGACGCGTCGTGAGGCGACACTTCACACGGCGCGCGCATAGCTTTCCCAGCGGACGACACAGGGTCGTCCCTGCACCCTGTTCGGAGTGTTGGATGGTGGATACGACCCGACCCTCGGTGGTGAGCCGCACCGCTCACGCGAAGCCGACGCGATACCCGCTCACGCTCTGTCTCCGGAGCGGGGAGACGGTCTCCGGACACGCGGAGATCCCAGCGCTCCAGTCCCTTCGGGCCTTCCTCACCACCCGTCGTGGAGGGGTCCTTCCCTTGAGCGACGTAAAGCAGTCGAGCGAGGACGCCACCCAAGTGGTGCTGCGCCTCTCGTCCGTCCTGTATGTCTGGTCGACGGATCCCACCCTCCGGTCCGATAATCCGATGCCGGGGCTGGTCCAGCGCCGCGTGCGCCTGAGTTTCGACGACCAGATCGCGCTCGAGGGGAACCTCTCCCTTCCGGCGAGCCAACCCGTCGCCGACTTCTTCGGTCGCGCCGAGGATTTCATCGTCCTCGGGTCGGTGCAGCTCCCGGGCGTCGACGCCCTGGTCGACCTGGCGATCTACGTCGACGCGATCAACATGGTCCGAGACCTCGGGGCCCCGACGTCATCCGCTGAACCGGTGGAGACGGTGGTCCAGCGCCGGAACTCCAAGCTCCGCCTCGTCGCGTTCCCCGACCCCTGATCATCCCATGGACCTCACCGCCCTCGCCGAGCGCCTCTCCTCGAGCCCGCTGACCGCGCTCCCGATCGTCTTCGGCGCCGGGGTCCTGACGAGCCTGACCCCCTGCATCTACCCGATGATCCCGATCACCGCGGCGATCGTCGGCGGGCAGAGCGTGGGCGCGGCGCCGCCACCCAAGTGGCGCACCGTCGCGCTCACCCTCGCGTATGTGCTCGGGCTCGCGACGCTCTATTCGGCGCTCGGCCTCCTCGCCGGCCTCACCGGGACGATGTTCGGGAGCGTGAGCACGAACCCCTGGCTCTCCTTCGCGATGGCGAACCTGCTGGTGCTCGCCGCGCTCTCGATGCTCGACGTGCTCCCGATCCGACTCCCCGCGGGGCTGATGCAACGCGCCGCGACGGCTGGGACGGGCGGACGCGCGGTCGGCGCCTTCGTGATGGGGGCGATGTCGGGGCTCGTGGCTGCCCCCTGTGGCGCGCCGGTGATGGCGGCGGTGCTCACCTGGGTCTCGACCACCGGGAGCGCCACCCTCGGCTTCCTCTATCTCTTCGCCTTCTCGGTGGGGATGTGCTCCCTTCTCGTCGCGGTGGGGCTCTCGAGCGGGCTCGTCTCACGACTGCCCCGCGCCGGCGCCTGGATGCTCTGGGTGAAGCGCGGCTTCGCGGTGATCATGATTGGCGTCGCGGAGTATTACCTGATCGAGATGGGCAAACTCCTCTTCTGATCCTCTTTCCGGTTCATTCGATGCGCTCTGCCCTGCTTCGTGCCCTTGTCGTCGCCGTTCTCGTCGCGATGCCCGCCGCCCTCCACGCCCAACTCGGGATTGCGATCGGTGCGACGGCGCCTGACGTGATGGTCGAGACCCTTGATGGACGCGCCATCTCCCTCGCGAGCACCTACAAGGGCCGACCCGCGGTGATCGAGTTCTGGGCGACCTGGTGCTCGAACTGCAAAGCCCTCGAACCCCGCATGCAGGCGGCGCAGCGCACGCATGGCGCCACGGTCGCCTTCATCGGCGTCGCGGTGAGCATGAACCAGTCGGTGGAACGCGTGAAGCGCTACACGGCGGAGCACCTCAAGGGATTCACCCACGTCTATGACAAGAAGGGCGATGCCGTCGGAGAGTTCGATGTGCCGGCGACGAGCTACGTGGTCGTGCTCGACAAGACCGGCAAGGTCGTCTACACCGGACTCGGTGGCGACCAGGATATCGACGGCGCGATCAAGAAGGCGTTGCGCTAAACGCGTTCCGCGAGCGCTCGCTCACGCCCCGTCAGCGATCGCGGTGCCGAGCGGTGCCGTGAAGAGGTGCCGCGCCGGCTGTGGCTCCCGCGTCAGATAGACCTGCAACGCGCGCACCTCAAACGGCTCCGACTCGCGCACGGCTAGGAGCGCACGACGCGTCCCCGCATCCAGGGTGGGATAGAGACTCAGCGTGCAGTGCGGCGTGAAGGGATAGCGCGCCGGGGCATGGGGGATCCCACATCCGCGCAATCGTTCATGCAGGGCGCGCAGCGGTCCATGCGGATCGAGCGGTAAGAGCAGGATATCCCGATCGACGAACCGCTCGGCGCGCCCGAACTGCAACGTCAACGGCGGGGTCGCCGCCGCGATGGAGAGAATCCGCTCCTGCAACACGTCAATCGGCGTGTCCGCGTGAAAGGGGCCAGCCCCCGACGAGCCGATCAGGGTGACATGCGGCGGGAGGTGCCGCGCCATCTTGGGATCGACCGCCATCTGCTGCGCGTGGATCCGCTCGGCCAACGCGCCCTCGAGCTCGATCGTGACGAAGATCCCAGCTACGGCCATGTGAGCGAGACGCCCACGCGCGTCCCCCCGAGCGGAGCGGGGGTGACGATCGGCGTGACGACGGCCGACCCAAGGAGGTAGCGATCGATCACGTTGCCTGGGCGTGTCGCATGCCAGCGGGTCACCGCCCATCCAGTGACGGTGCCGACCGCGGCACCGAGAACGACGTCGCTGAGCCAGTGGGCATCGGTATGCATGCGCGAGTAGGCGGTCCAGGTCGCGAGACCGTACGTCGTCAGTCGCACCGTGCGCGCATGCGCTGGGGCGATCAGCGCGACCTCGTTGGAGACGGCAGAGGCGAAGGCGAAGGCGGCGGTGGCATGGCCCGAGGGCATCGCCTCATAGGCCCCATCACCCCTCGCGCTCTCCCACCCCCGACCGAACTCGACATCCCACACGTCATACGGTGGATGGTTCGGTCGGGCACGACCGATCGAGGCCTTCAAGACTCGTGTGATCACCCCAGAGACCCCGATCGTCTCGAAGGCGCGGAGCCCCACCTGTGCCACACGGGGATGTCCGGTCAATCGCCCGCCGATCCACATCCCGGTACCGAGGGTGAGCACCGTCGGGTCGCCCCACAGATTCCCGGCACGCGCCAGCTGCTGGACCCCCTCGAGGACCTGCCACTCGGGGCGTCGCACCGCCGAACGCACCCATCCATCCGCCGGCACCGCCAGCGCCGCCAGCCCCGTCCCGATCGCCGCACCTTTCAGATCCCCCCACGTCACGATTGGCGCGGGGCGGACCGTCGACGTGTCCGCGGCCGTGCGCGGAGCGTTCGTGGGGGGCAGGGGTGATCCCTCCTGCGCCCAGCCGATCCGGCCGGTGACGAGACCGGCCCACAGCAGCGCGCCGAGGCCGACAACGCGCGGCCGAGGGGCTCGCCACGACGGGGTGGAGGGGACGCGAAGACGCGACATCTCCCCTAGTTTAGCTGGCAGCCGTGCACATCCGCGACTTCGCCTCCCACGCCGACCGCGCCGCCTGCGTCGCCCTCCAGGAGCTGACCTGGGGCGCGGGGTTCAGCGAGAAGATCCCCGCCGCGATGCTCCTGGTCGCCGCCAAGACGGGGGGCGTCGTCGCCGGTGCCTTCGACGACGACGGGCGCCTGATGGGCTTCGTCTTCGGGGTGACCGGGGTGCGGAATGGGACGCTGATCCACTGGTCGGATATGCTCGCCGTCCATCCGGCCGCGCAGGGCCACCACTTGGGGGAGCGCCTCAAGGCCTACCAGCGCGACGCCTGCCGGCGACTCGGGATCGAGACGATCTACTGGACCTACGATCCCCTCGTCGCGCGGAACGCGCATCTCAACCTGAACCGGATGCGGGCGCGCGTCGACGAGTTCGTTCCCTCGATGTACGGCGATGCCACCAACTCGCCCCTCCAGGGCGACATGCCGACCGACCGCTTCGTGATCGCCTGGGCGGTCGATCCCGCGCGAGACGCGCACCCGCTCGATGCGCTGCCCCCTGACCTGCCACTCGTGGTGACTCCATCGGCCGACGAAGGACCCCTGGTCGATGCCCCGGCCATCGGCGTGCGCGTGCCACGAGACATCTCCTCACTCGCCGCGCGCGACATCGCCCAGGCTCGCCGCTGGCGCTTCGCCACCCGACGCGCCTTCGCCCACTACCTCCCCCTCGGCTATCACGTGCGCGGCTTCGTCGCCGACGGCGAGGGCGGGACCTACTGCCTCGTGCGTCGGGAGCCCTGATGCGCCTCGATCGAATCATCCTCCGCGAGATCCATCTCCCGCTCGTTGAGCCCTTCCGGATCTCGTCGGGGGAGATGCGCGATCGGCGGATCCTGCTCTGCGAGCTCGTCGATGCCGACGGGGCGTCGGTCTGGAGCGAGTGTGTCGTCGACGATCTCCCGAACTACTCGTCGGAGACACTCGACACCGCCTGGCCGACGATCGCTCGGGTGCTCGCGCCGCGCCTCCTTGGGCAGACGATCGATGGTCCCGGTGCGGTGCATGCGATCCTCGAGACCGATGTGCGTGGGCACCAGATGGCGAAGGCCGCGCTCGAGATGGGATGCTGGGGGCTCGAGGCGACGCGGCAGCGGATCCCCCTCGCTCAGCTCATCGGCGGGACCCGCGAGGCGATCGCGACCGGGATCTCCCTCGGGATCCAACCCTCGGTCGAGCGGTTGATCGACAAGGTCCGCGCTTCGCTGCTGGCGGGGTACCAGAAGGTGAAGATCAAGATCGCGCCGGGGCGCGATGTGACCTGGGTGCGCGCGGTGCGCGAGGCGATCGGCCCGGACGCCCATCTCATGGCCGATGCGAACAACGCCTATACCCTCGACGACCTCGATCACCTCCTCGGGCTCGACGACCTCGGCCTGATGATGATCGAGCAGCCCCTCGCGCACGACGACCTCGTGCGCCATGGCGTGTTGCAGCGGCGCTTTCGCACCCCGATCTGCCTCGATGAGTCGATCACCTCGCTCGATCGCGCGCAGGATATGGTCACCCTCGGCGCAGGCCGGATCATCAACATCAAGCCCGGACGGGTCGGCGGGTTCACGAGTGCGATCGCCATCCACGACTTCTGCCTGAGCGAGGGGATCCCCGTCTGGTGCGGCGGGATGCTCGAGAGTGGGATCGGCCGCGCCTACAACGTGGCGCTCGCCGCGCTCCCGAACTTCACGCTCCCCGGCGATCTCTCCCCGAGTGCGCGGTACTGGGCGCAGGATGTCGTGACGCCCGAGTGGACGATGGACGCGGCAGGGATGGTGCGGGTCCCACTCGACCGGCCGGGGATCGGGGTGGAGGTCGATGTCGAGCGGGTCGAGGCGCTGACGGTACGGCGTGAGGCGCTGCGCGCGTGAGCGAGACGAACGGCGTGTCGGCCTGCCTCGCGCAGTTCACTCCAGCGGAGCGCGAGCGCATCGTCGCGCTTCGCCGCGCGTTGCATGCCGCACCCGAACTCTCGTGGCAGGAGCATGGCACGCAGCGCACCTTGCGCGCGGCGCTCGAGGCGTCGGGGATCACCGAGATCCAGTCAGTCGCCGAGACCGGACTCATCGCGACGATCCCGGGAGGTACTCGAGGTGGCACGACCGTCGCGATCCGCGGCGATATCGACGCGCTCCCCATCCACGAGGAGACGGGACTCCCCTTCGCCTCACAGCACCCCGGTGTGATGCATGCCTGCGGGCACGACATGCACGCCGCGTGGACCGTCGCCGCAGGAATCCTCCTCGCACGTGATCCTACGGTCGGTGCGGTGAAGCTCGTGCTCCAACCCGCGGAAGAGGTCGGTGAGGGCGCGGCGCGCATCCTCGCGAGCGGGGCGCTCGACGATGTGCGAATGATCTTCGGCGGACATGTCGATTGGCGCTTCCGCGTCGGTGAGGTGGTGGCGACCGCCGGCCCACTCGCCGCGAGCACCGACACCTTCACCATCGTCTTCCGTGGCCGCGGAGGACATGGCGCCCGTCCACAGGATGCGATCGATCCCATCGTCGGACTCTCGGCCTTCGTGATGGCGGTGCAGACCCTAGTCTCGCGCCGACTCGATCCTGGCCTCCCCGGCGTGGTGACGGTCGGCGCCGTGGAGGCCGGGCGCGCGGCGAACGTGATTCCCGAACAGGCCCGTGCTACCGGGACGATCCGCGCCACCACCCCTGGCGCGCGCACCCTGCTCTGCGATGGTGTGCGTACCCTCGCGATATCGGTGGCCGCGACGCATGGGCTGCGCGCCGAGGTGACGGTGAGCGAAGGCACGCCGCCACTCGTGAACACCGACGCGGCCGCTGGGATCGCGCAGGAGGCCACACGCGCACGGCTCGGAGCGCCCGCGCTGCGCACCCTCGCGACCGCGAACATGGGAGGCGAGGACTTCGCCTTCTACACCGAGCGGATGGAAGGGTGCTTCCTCCGCATCGGCACCTGGAGCGAGGGCCGGAGCGACTCGGGGGTGCATACGCCGCGCTTCGATCCCGATGAGGAGGCCCTCTTCGTCGGTGCGTCGGTGTTGGCGGAGTGTGCGCGGCGGGCGAGTGCGGCGAGTCGCTGACGCGGCGGGGATCGCGGCGGCGGCAGCGATCATCCGTCAGGGCGGCCTCGTCGCCTTCCCGACGGAGACGGTCTACGGGCTCGGCGCCCATGCGCTCGATGCGGGCGCCGTGCGAAGGATCTTCGAGGCAAAGGGACGACCCGCGTTCAATCCCCTGATCGTGCATGTGCTCCACGCGGCGGCGGCGCGCGCACTCGTGACCGAATGGCCCCCACTCGCTGACGCGCTCGCGCAGCGCTTCTGGCCCGGTCCACTCACCCTCGTCCTCCCGCGTCAGGCGATCGTCCCCGATGTGATCGCTGGCGGTGGCCCCACGGTGGCGATCCGCTCCCCCGCACACCCGGTGGCGCGCGCCCTGCTCGAGGCCACCGGACTCCCGATCGCCGCCCCGAGTGCGAACCGCTTCACCGAACTCTCCCCGGTGACGGCCGAGCAGGTGGAGCGCTCGCTCGGGGATCGGGTGGAGTGCATCCTGGACGGCGGGCGCACGAATGTCGGGATCGAGAGCACCGTCGTCGACCTCTCAGGACCTGTCCCAATGCTCCTGCGTCCAGGGACCATCACCCAAGCGGAGCTCGAGGCGATCACCGGTCCGCTCGCACGACCAGCGAAGGCCGTGGACGACGAGACCCCGCGGCCGTCGCCGGGGATGATCGCGCGGCACTATGCGCCACGCGCACCGGTCCTCCTGACGACGTCAGCGGACCTCGATGCCTCGATCAGTCGCATCGCGACCGATGTCCAGCCGGCGCGCATCGGACTCATCACGTGGAGCGCCCCTGATCGGGGAACGCCCTATCCGGCGCCGATCTTCCACCTCCCGCTCCCTTCGGACGCGGCCGGGTACGCGGCCGAGCTTTATCAGGCACTCCACACCTGCGATGACACAGGCTGCGCCCGCATCCTCGTGGAGCAACCACCCGAGGATCCCGCGTGGGAGGGGGTGCGTGATCGGCTGAGCCGGGCCGCACATCCCCTTGCCTCCCCCCCCTGAACCGGCGATATCACGCTATGCTCCCCATCGACCTCTCCGGTAAGCGCGCCCTCGTCGCGGGTGTCGCCGACGACAACGGCTTCGGCTGGGCCATCGCGAAGCATCTGATCCAGGCCGGCGCCACCGTCTGCGTGGCCACCTGGCCTCCGGCGCTCAACATCTTCCTGAACCTCCTGGAGCGCGGGAAGCTCGACGCGTCGCGCCGCCTCATGGATGGGTCGCTCCTCAGCTTCGAGAAGATCTATCCCCTCGATGCCGTCTTCGATCAACTCGAGGACGCCCCCGCCGAGCTCCGCGAGAGCAAGCGCTACAAGGACGTCGGCGATTTCTCGATCGCCGGTCTTGCCGACCGCATGCGCGCCGACTTCGGCGAGGGCTCGGTCGATATCCTCGTGCACTCCCTCGCGAACGGCCCCGAGGTCAAGAAGGCGCTCATCGACACCTCACGCGTGGGCTACCTCGCCGCCGTGAGCGCGAGCGCCTACTCCCTCGTCTCGATGGTCCGCGCCTTCGGCCCGCTCATGCGGCGTGGCGGTGCGGTGGCGTCCCTCACCTACATGGCGAGCGAGAAGGCGATCCCGGGCTACGGCGGTGGGATGTCCTCCGCCAAGGCCGCGCTCGAGAGCGATACGCGCGTCCTCGCCTTCGAGGCGGGGCGCCGCTATGGCATCCGCGTCAACACCATCTCGGCGGGCCCCTATGCCTCGCGCGCCGCGAGTGCGATCGGGATCATCGATGACATGGTGACCTATTGCGAGGGGAACGCCCCGCTCACCGAACGCCTCGAGGCGACTGAGGTCGGCGCGGCGACGGCCTTCCTCTGCTCGCCGCTCGCGAGCGGGATCACCGGCACGACGATCTACGTCGACAAGGGGATCCATGCGATGGGGATGGCGGTCGACGGGACCACCGTCCCCGCGCGCGGCTGACACCACCACTCGCACGTCCGATGTCGGGGGTGCGGCCGTTTAGACGATTACGCGCTCGTACATCTGCACGGCGTACGCCCCGCCGTCCGACTCGCGTACGCCGACCGGCTGGTATCCCAGCCGCTCATGGAAGCGCTGCGATCCAGGATTCGGCGGACGGAGGTTCACCTCGAGGGTGATCCGCGGCCAGCGCCCACGCGATGCCGCATGCAGGTCGTCATACAACGCGGTGCCGACGCCACGATTGCGCGCCCGCTCCGCCACGACCACACGGTCCATATAGAGGAAGTGATCGAACCGCGCCGTGAACCAGGCGTAGTTCTGGCTCCAGTACGGCAACCCTGCGGGCACGCAGAGGAGGAACCCCGCGAGACCCTCCGCATCCTCCGCCACGCGGTAGTGCGTGGTATGCGCGACGAGCCAGGCCCACTGGGCGGGGTCGAGCGCATTCACGTTCGGCGTCGCGGCGTTGTTCATCGCGAGCACGATCGCGTGGTCCGCGTCGGTCGCGTCACGGACGAGAAGGGGGGCGCTCATCGCGCCCCCCGACCCTCCCACCGATGCAACAGGACTCACTGCGGCACCACCTCGTCGGCGAGATCGTCATCCATCACGGGCGCCGGCCGCGTCGCCGGCTTCTCCTCCGCCTTCGGGACGATCGGCGCGAGCCCGAGCTTCTGGAGCTCATCGTTGAGCCGCTTGAGATCGGTGTCGAAGACCTTCTTGAGCTGCGTCAGCTGCACGCCGAGCGCCGTCGAGAGCTCCGCGAAGACCTGCTCCGACTGCGCCGTCGGACGATACGGGCCAGATGCGACCACGCCGCTCAGCGCCGCGATCCGGTTGTTGAGCCGCACCGGGAAGTTGAGCGGATCCTGTCCGCTCTGGTTCTTCACCTGATACACCTCGCGCTCCACGCGCGACATCGCGGAGTCGATCGCCGTCGCCATCGTGCGGAGCTGCGGCGCGCCAGTGAGACGGTCCTCCATCTCCCCGCGCACCCACCGCACCTGCTTCACGGCGTCGTTCGCCTCGGTGGTCTTGTCGCGGATCTTCATCAGGAAGGTGAACTGCGCGAGGAGATCGGCCTCGGTCGCGGTCGTACGCGGATCATTCAGAAGCTTGAAGGTCGCGACCTGCGGCGCCGCACTCCCAACCGTCATCCGCACGGTGTAGGTCCCCGCCGGCGCCATCGGGCCGCGCACCGACCCCGCCCACATGATCATCCCACGGAACGCGCTCGCGTCGGGATAGCGCATATCCCAAGCGAAGGTGTTCATCCCCGCCGTATTCGCCGGGCGCTGCACCGCCCCGCCACCGAAGCGTCCGCCGGCCGGCGCGTTCTGCGCCGCCGCACGCTCAGCCGCGAGCGCCGCTGAATCCGCCGACTCATACGTCTTGATGACCTGGCCATTCGGCGCGAGGAACTCGAGCTTCACAGACTGCCCCGCTGTCGCGAGGTGATAGCGCACGATCACCCCGGTCGGCGGGTTCTGACCGGGGTTGGTCCCGGACGCGCCAGCGCCACGCATCCCGCCGCCACCCCAGCCACCCCCCCACTCGATGCGGTACGCATCCCGCGGCGCGAAGAGGTGCGCCGGCTTGGCGAAGGCCGCCGCGTTCGTCTGGCGGAGCGCCGAGAGGTCGTCGAGCACCCAGAAGGAACGCCCATGCGTCCCCGCGACGAGGTCGCCCTCCTTCACCACGAGATCGTGCACCGGCACCG
>Ga0068872_10003724_pt1 | contig 11591 bp, 7 predicted proteins | sample NOAtaG_7_FD_66441 | JGI IMG/M metagenome (GOLD analysis project Ga0068872, IMG submission 66441) | Freshwater lake microbial communities from Lake Erie, under a cyanobacterial bloom - NOAA_Erie_Diel1S_2200h metaG | ecosystem: Environmental > Aquatic > Freshwater > Lake | place: USA: Ohio, Lake...
TTTGAAGGCACTTCTGTTCCGGACCTCACCATGGGAGATGGTGATGTCAAGTACCACCTCGGCTACAAATCCGATCAGGTTACGCCTGAAGGAAAGTCAATTCACCTGAAGCTTTGTCCGAATCCTTCGCATCTTGAAGCAGTTAATCCAACCGTTATCGGTTTCGTCCGTGCACGCATGGCCATGGAATACGGGAACGATTCCAGAAAAATCATGCCGGTGCTGATTCACGGAGATGCTGCCCATGCCGGCCAGGGTATAGTATACGAAGTTACCCAGATGGCCGGTCTGAATGGCTACTCCGTAGGTGGTACTCTTCACCTCATCATCAACAACCAGGTCGGATTTACCACCGACTTCGATGATGCCCGCACGTCATCATACTGTACCGACCTTGCAAAAATCATCGAAGCACCTGTTTTTCATGTAAACGGAGATGATCCGGAAGCAGCTGTTTTTGCTGCCATGGTATCAGCAGAATTCCGGCAGAAATTCGGAGTCGACGCCTTCATCGATATGGTATGCTACCGCAGGCACGGCCATAATGAGAGTGATGAGCCAAAATTTACTCAACCTTCCCTGTACAACATCATTGCCAAGCATGCCAATCCAAGGGAGGTGTATAAAAAAGAACTGATTGACAGGGGCCAGCTGGATGCCGCACTGGCAGAAAAGATGGACAGCGAATTCCGAAATCTTCTTCAGGAACGACTCAATATGGTAAAGCAGACTCCCCTGCCCTATTCGCCCCAGAAACTGGATGAGCAGTGGAAATCGCTGCGCAAATCTACCCCGGAAGATTTTGATCAGTCTCCTGAAACAGGTGTAGCCTCCGCCAACCTGAAAGAAATCGGGAAAGCACTCATTTCAATTCCCGATGGCTTCAAACCTGTTAAGCAGATTGAAAAGCTTCTCAAAGAACGGGAAGATATGATTTTCAAAAACGGGCAGGTAAACTGGGCAGTAGCTGAGCTTCTGGCCTACGGTTCCATTCTGGCAGAGAAGAAAATCGTCCGGATTTCGGGTCAGGACGTGCAGCGGGGAACTTTCTCACACAGGCATGCCGTGTTACGGGATTCAGTAACCAATCTGCCCTACAATTCTCTCAACCACATCCATAAGGATCAGGAAGAATTTCAGATTTTCAATTCCCTGCTTTCAGAATATGCTGTACTGGGATTTGAATTCGGCTATTCCATGGCAAATCCGCATGCGCTCACCATCTGGGAGGCACAGTTCGGCGATTTTGCCAACGGTGCACAGGTTATGATTGACCAGTTTATTTCCAGCACCGAGTCTAAGTGGGCACGCATGAATGGCATTGTCATGCTGCTTCCCCACGGGTATGAAGGTCAGGGACCCGAGCATTCCAATGCACGCCCCGAACGATTCCTTCAGCTGGCTGCAGAATACAATATGGCCATCGTAAACATTACGAGTCCGGCCAACTTTTTCCACGCATTGCGCAGACAGCTGGCATGGCCTTTCCGGAAGCCGATGATTGTGATGTCACCAAAGTCGCTGCTACGCCACCCCAAGGTGGTTTCTCCGCTGAAGGAACTTGAAAAAGGACGATTCCAGGAAGTTATCGCCGACGATTATGTAAAGGCAAAAGATGTCAAGAAGGTAATCCTTTGCAGCGGAAAAGTATATTTCGATTTACTGGAAAAACAACAAACAGATAAGGTTAAGGATACGGCCATCATCCGGATTGAACAGCTATTTCCTTTCCCGGAGAAAAAACTCAATGCCATCCTTTCCTCGTATTCAGATCCATCCCTGGTATGGGTTCAGGAAGAACCTGAAAATATGGGGGCATGGAGTTTCATCTTAAGACAAATGCGGAAAACCAACATCGATGTGGTGGCGAGAAAGGCTTCTGCATCTCCTGCTGTTGGCTATCTGAAAGTTCATAATGCAGAGCAGCTTCAGTTGGTTGAATCGGCCTTTTCTAAAAAATAACACCTGTTTTCATAACGAAATTGTAAAAAAATGAGCATGGAAGTTAAAATACCGGTAGTGGGAGAATCCATTTCGGAAGTCACCGTTGCCAATGTCCTCAAAAAGGACGGTGAGTTTGTCAACACAGATGAAGTAATCTGTGAACTTGAATCCGATAAGGCCACCTTCGAACTGAATTCACCCGGTTCCGGGATTGTCAGGTGGAAAGCAGCCCAGGGGGAATCAGTACCTGTGGGTTCCGTTGTCTGCGAAATTGACAACAGCAACGAAGTTCTTCCCCCGAAACCTGAAAGTCAGGCCGCCTCTGCAGCTCCGTCAGTGCCTGAGGTTCCGGCAGGAGGAAAAATAATTGACATAAAAGTTCCGGTTGTTGGAGAATCAATTTCAGAAGTCAGTATTGCCAGCTGGACGCACAAATCAGGCGATCTGGTGAATGCGGGCGAAATGCTATGTGAAATTGAATCCGATAAGGCAACTTTTGAACTGGAGGCAGAGGCTTCGGGATACCTGGAAATTCTGGCCGAAAAGGGCAGTACTGTTTCAATCGGAACCGTGATTGCACGCATCAGTGCCTCCGCCGGCCTTGCTGTAAATGCGCCTGAGTCCAAAGTGCCTGCAGGCAGTGTCACTGAATCAGCCCCGGACAAGCAGGGAGGCCAGTCAGCCCATGTAACACCACTTGCAGCCCGTATTCTCGCTGAAAAAGGAATCAACCCTGCTGCTGTTACCGGCAGCGGCGAAGGAGGAAAAATCATGAAGGAAGATGCACTGAAGGCAGGCAATGCCCCGGTAATCCCGACTGTAAGTGCATCGGTAATTTCTCAACCTGCAGCAGGCGCGGAAAACCGCAGGGTTCGGAGGGAAAAACTGTCTTCCCTTCGCAAGACAGTGGCGCGCAGGCTGGTTGCTGTGAAAAATGAAACGGCCATGCTCACCACATTCAATGAGGTTGACATGAAGCCAATCATGGACCTTCGTAACAAGTACAAGGACAAGTTTAAAGAGAAACACGAAGTGGGACTTGGCTTCATGTCCTTCTTTACCAAGGCCGTTTGTGTTGCCTTGTCAGAATTCCCAGCCGTAAATGCCATGATTGACGGTGAAGAAATCGTCTATAATGACTTTGCCGATGTTTCCATCGCAGTTTCAGCCCCCAAAGGCCTGGTGGTTCCAGTTATCCGCAATGCGGAGAAAATGGGATTTGCCGAAATTGAAAAGGAAATTGTACGGCTTGCAGGTAAAGCCCGGGACAACAAACTGTCAATTGAGGAAATGACCGGCGGGACCTTTACCATTACCAATGGAGGAATCTTCGGCTCTATGATGAGTACGCCAATCATCAATGCTCCGCAATCTGCCATTCTCGGAATGCACAACATCGTGGAGAGAGCTGTTGTGGTGAACGGAGAAATTGTGGTCAGACCGATTATGTATGTGGCACTAAGCTACGACCACCGCATCATCGACGGCCGTGAATCCGTTGGCTTCCTGGTACGGGTGAAACAGCTGCTGGAAGATCCGCTGCGCTTACTGCTGGATGTATAAAGATTAATTCCAATCCCGCTCCGGCGGGATTTTTTTTTCAGAATCGTTCGAAGATTCCGGCGACACCTTGACCTCCGCCAACGCAGGCCGTGACCATACCGTACTTCTGGTTTCTTTGCTTCAGTTCCTCAAAAAGCTGAACAGTAAGTTTTGCTCCTGAACAACCAAGCGGATGACCAAGTGCAATGGCTCCGCCGTTTACATTGACGGATTCCGGATCCAGCTCCAGCGCTCTCATTACTGCCAGGGATTGAGATGCAAACGCTTCATTGAGCTCGGTGAGTTCAACTTGCTGAAGCGAAACATCTGCCTTACGAAGGGCTTTCGGAACCGCATCGACAGGGCCGATTCCCATAATGGCCGGGTCCACACCCGCCGCAGCATAACTCAGCATCCTTCCTTTCGGCTGAATATCCAGCTCCCGGAGCTTTCTTTCACTCATCATCAGAACAAAGGAAGCCCCGTCAGAGGTTTGAGATGAATTGCCTGCTGTCACGCTTCCGCCTTCGGCAAAAACCGGCTTCAGCCTGGCAAGTGCTTCCAGACTGGTATCTGCTCTGGGGCCTTCATCCTCTTCCACCCTGTAAGTCCTTTTTTGTCTTTTGTTATTTTCATCAACATAAATCTCCTCCACATCAACCGGAACAATCTGACTTTTAAAGCGGCCTTCCCTCATAGCCAGGAGAGCTCGCTGGTGAGAGCGGAAAGCAAAAGCATCCTGATCTTCGCGGCTGATGCCGAATTTCCTCTGAACCATTTCAGCGGTCATGCCCATGCTCAGATAATAATCAGCATGCTCTTTTGCAAGCTGGTAATTGAGAGCCATTTTCCATCCTGTTGTCGGAACCAGGGACATCGATTCTGTACCGCCGGCGATAATGCAATCTGCCTGCCCGCTGTGAATGCGTGCGGCAGCTATGGCAATGGCCTCCAGTCCGGAACCACAATACCGGTTAATCACAAATCCCGGGACCTGAACAGGCAGGCAGAGAAGGGAAATCATCCTGCCCATCTGCATGCCCTGCTCTGCCTCGGGAACTGCATTACCCACAATCAGGTCATCAATATCGGCAGGATTCAGCTGCGGAACCTGTTTGAGTAAATGTGTTATTACACGGGCTGCAAGATCATCAGGCCGCATAAAACGGAACAATCCTTTCGGCGCTTTGCCAACAGCGGTGCGGTAACCATCAATCAGAAATGCATTCATTAGTATAATTTATGAATGGTGAAAAATACGCAATTGCATTCCGAAAGCAAAAGAAAGCGAACAGGGATCAAGACGGTAGGTTTGCAAATACCCAATCCCATACCCTTCCTCGGAGTTTTTTTCTTTCCGGAAGCCAGATTTCTCCGTTTACCAGCCAGTAATATCCCTTGAATTTGGGTGGCTGGTAAAGGTCCTTTCCCGAAGACTCCTCTTCCATCCAGATTTTAAGCTGGTCTTCGGCCTCTTCCCAGTCGCGGCCGCCGAAGGAATTGCGTGCCCCGCCTTTCACATGAACATGAATTTCCTTTCTGGCAAAACGCCATTCGAGGACTACAGATTCAAAAAAATTATTTTTCAGAAGTTCCCCGTAAACCAATTCCATGGGCTCTTCCCGGCCTCCCTCTTCCAGGCAGGCCTGGATAAGTTCTTCAGCGAAGCGGTTCCATTTCTTCTCCTGAACGGGAGAAAGCCAGTTTTCGGTTCCTGGCTCTGCAAGCAGCAACTGCGTATTACCTGCTTCTTTCCATTCTCCGGTTTCCATCAGAAGTCTGAGTTCCTCAAGCCAGAAAGCAGGTAATACTCCGGTCCAGTTAAAATCGTCGTCCTCACTGAATCCCTCTGCCTCAATTTCTTCCGGTGGAATTTCTTCACGGTCGGTATATTCCCTGCTGAATTCAACACGGGTTTCACCTTCAGGACCTGCCGATATTCTGAGCATTACATGAAAAGAATGCGGAGGCGGAATGTCGGGCGCACTGTGGTAAAGAAGTGAGTACTCCTGATTCACTTTATTCATGCTGTTTTTGCAGGTTTTTCCCAGAGCGGCTCAATATCCTGAATTTTTTTTCTCAAGGCATAAAAATCTGTTTTTCCACCTTCCAGAACTGGTCTTTCTTCCTTCAGGCAATAAAACGCGCGGGGCAACCGCTTTCGTTTTTCTTTATCTGAAATCTGATTAAATATGTTCGCAATCAGGGAAATGCCAGTCCTGTTGACAGAACTGCGAAAAAAAACCATGACCATTTTTTCCTGCAGCAGTAAATCCGGCATTCCCAGTAATTCAAAATCCCGGAGGGTTTCCGGTAACCGGGCGGATAAATTACTCTTTTCAGTTTCAGGGTGAATCTTCAGACCACCGGAATTGATTACAAAATCCGCTCTCCCCCGAATATAAAACCGTCCATCCGGCAGAATTTCTGCAATATCCCGAGTGCATAGCCAGCGGTTTCCGGTGATTACCAAAGATTTGATTTGCAGGCAGTCATTTTCATCGGTCCGGATTGTGAAATCATCCAGCAACTCAAATGGCCCCGGGTTCAGGCTGTCAATTCTCCGAATGGCAATGTGAGAGGCTGTTTCCGTCATACCATAAGAGTGAAAAACCGGACAATGCAAATCAGAGATAGCCTGCAGCCGGGCAGCCGGTAAATCTCCCCCGCCGAGCAAAATGCCACTGAACCGACGGCTTACAGCTACAGCGTCTTCCTGACTAAGAAAATCACTGAACTGAAGAGGCAGCATGGGCAGGAACCACTTTTTATCATCCGGAAAGGAGGCCTGCTTCAATGCGTTCCTTGCCGGAGGTAATAGAAGTACATCCATTTCAAACAGAAAGGCTCTGGCCAGCAGCATAAATCCTCCGGCTGAACCAGCGGGAACCATCAGTGCAAAACCTTCACTTTCCGCATTATGGCGGAAGAACCGAAGGCTTTTTTCGGCAGAAGACCGGATAACCTGCCTGCTAAGCGGAATAATTTTAGGCACTGAAGTTGAGCCGCTTGTGGCAGCATACCAGGTATCTTCTTCCGAAAACCAGAATGCACAGAATGATTTAATCTTTTCCAACCAGTCAGGTAGACCAGCAGGAAAAGATTCTGGCTTTGCAGGGTCAATCAGAAGGTGATTCCAGCGGAGCATAAAGCCCCGAAATTACAGGAAATTAAGGCTTTCGAAAAGCTGGTCGTGATAGGTTTTGCTAATCGGAATCTGCTTGCCGTTAACCACCAGATTTCCTCCGTCGATTTGCTGGATTTTATCGCGGTTCACAATGAAAGAACGGTGAATGCGCATAAACGAAGAACCGGACAGTTTCTCTTCAATGGCCTTCATGGTTGAATATACCACATGCCTCGTAGCAGGTGTGTGAATCAGGACATAATCAGCCAGCGCTTCCACATAAAGAATTTCATCAAAGGCCACCTTGTGATAGCGGGAATTTGCTTTTACAAAAATCTCTTTCTGCATGCCGGAATCAGAAGGCTGACTTTTCTTACGCTCAATGGCCTCACAGGCGCGGTAAATGGAGCGGGCAAAGCGTTCGAAAGAAGCCGGTTTCACAAGGTAATCCAGCGCACGGAGTTCAAAGGCCTCCACGGCATGGCTTCCTTCTGTAGTAATGAAAATGGTTTCCGGAATCTCCGGGATGGATTTCATCAGCTCAATTCCGCTCATCTCCGGCATGTTAATATCCAGGAGCAGAATGTCAATCTCAGGATTGCTTATCAGAAAATGATAAGCTTCTCTTCCAGTTTCGAGACTGGCCCGAAGATCAAGAAATTCGATGCGGCGAACATAATTCTCCAGAATGAGTCGTGAAGCATCATCATCTTCCACGATGATGCAGCTGAAACGGGTTTTGGTGAGAACGCTCATAAGCTGAATTCCTTGGTTAACGGGTCTGAATAAAAGACAAGTGAATTTCGTGATTAGTTTAAGGAGGTCAAAAAAATAATCAGCTTTTTTTTCAGTTTTGGCTTTCCATATACAACAGCTTGCTTTTCAAAAAATGAGAGTACTGGCCATCATTCCTGCACGCTACGGCAGCACACGGTTTCCGGGAAAACCGCTTGCAGATCTGGCTGGCAAACCGATGATTCAGCGGGTTTTTGAGCAGGTAATTACCTGCACTTCTGTTTCGGATGTAATCGTAGCCACCGACCATGCAGACATTTTTTCTGTGGTTCAGTCTTTCGGAGGCCGGGTTATCATGACATCTGAAAGCTGCCTGAGCGGCACCGACCGCTGTGCCGAAGTTCTGGAGAAAATTCAGGATGATTTTGATCTGATGCTGAATGTCCAGGGCGATGAACCCTTTATCCAGTGCGGGCAGATTGAAGAACTTATTGAAAGTATGGCTTTGCCCGAAGCTCAGATCGGCACACTGGTACGGCGCATCGGTCAGACAGAAGATCTTTTCAATCCGAATGTGGTGAAGGCTGCTTTTTCTGCATCTGGCCGGGCCTTGTATTTCAGCCGCAATCCGATTCCATTTGTAAGGGGAGCAGAAAAAGACGAATGGCTTGAAAAGGCCGTCTTTTTCCGGCACATCGGCTTATATGCCTATCGGCCCACAGTACTGAGAGAAATTGCAAAACTGCCTGGCGGTAAACTGGAAATGGCTGAAAGCCTGGAACAACTTCGCTGGATGGAAGCCGGTTACCCGGTATTTGTGCGGGAAACAGCTTTTGACTCGCCTGGAATTGATACGCCGGAAGACCTGGAAACGGCCTTGTTACGCTATAACAGCAACTGATTATTCGGTTACCGGCAAAAAAATACCCCGCACTTTCGTACGGGGTATTCCGATTTTATTCAAAAGATTATCAGGAATCTTTGGCTGCATCCATCTGTGACTTGAGTGCAGAAAGCGCCTCAAGATCGCCCAGTGTGGAGGTTGCAGGTGAATTGGCAGGAGCTGATGCCGAAGCTTCAGATGTTTCACCATCTTTTTTCTTCTTGCTGCCAGCCTTGGCCTTCTTCTCAGCAGGTTCCTCCGTCTGATAGGTTGCGGAGTGCGATACCATAATCTTACGGTCTTCTTTGGAAAATTCCATCACTTTGAAGTCAAGGGATTCGCCCACTTCACTGTGGGAACCATCCTGCTTTGTTAGTGTCTTGATGCTGGCAATTCCTTCGATTCCGTATGGAAGCTCGATCAGGGCAGTCTTTTCAGTTTTGCTGATGATGGTACCCTTATGATTGGAGCCAGCATAGAAAATGGTTTCGAAAGTATCCCATGGATTTTCTTCAAGCTGCTTGTGACCGAGAGCCAGACGACGGTTTTCGGCGTCGAGTTCCAGCACGATCACATCCAGTTTCTCGCCTACTTTTACTACTTCGGATGGATGCTTGATTTTCTTAACCCAGCTGAGGTCGGTAAGGTGAACCAGACCATCGATGCCCTCCTCCATTTCAAGGAAGAGACCGAAATTGGTAAGATTGCGAACCGTACCGGAATGCTTGGTGCCCACCGCATAGCGGGTAAGAACATCGGCCTTTGTCCATGGATCTTCAGTCAGCTGCTTAAGACCAAGTGACATCTTGCGCTCTTCGCGGTCGATGGTAAGCACAACAGCTTCTACTTCGTCTCCTGCCTTCAGGAATTCAGAAGGATTGCGCAGGTGCTGGCTCCAGCTCATTTCAGACACGTGGATCAGACCTTCTACACCAGGCATGATTTCAAGGAACGCACCATAATCGGCAACATTCACTACTTTACCTTTAACCTTGCTGCCAACTTCCACATCGGCGGTAAGAGCATCCCAAGGATGAGGCGTAAGCTGCTTCATACCAAGTGAAATACGCTTCTTGTCCTCGTCGAAGTCGAGCACCACCACATTGATCTTGTCATCAAGCTTGAGAACTTCTTCAGGGTGATTGACACGACCCCATGAAATATCGGTGATGTGGAGAAGTCCGTCTACACCGCCAAGGTCGATGAACACGCCGAAGTTGGTCATGTTTTTAACCACACCTTCGAGTACCTGACCTTTCTCCAGGTTATTGAGGATAAGAGACTTCTGCTCTTCAATATCCTTTTCGATGAGAACTTTATGGCTAACCACAACATTGTCGTTGGTGTTGTTGATTTTCACCACTTTCACTTCCATTTTCTTGCCCACATAGACATCGAAATCCCGGATGGGTTTCACATCAATCTGCGAACCAGGAAGGAATGCTTCTACACCGTAGATGTCTACAATCAGACCACCTTTGGTGCGGCGCTTCACAAGACCTTCGATGATGACATCGTTCTCCAGGGCTTCTTTAATCTGATTCCAGGCGCTTACAACACGGGCTTTCTTGCGGCTGATAACAAGATGACCGTTGCGGTCTTCCTGATTCTCAACATACACATCCACTTCATCGCCGATTTTCAGGCCTTCGAGGTCGCGGAATTCGGAAAGGGCCACAAGGCCGTCGGACTTGTATCCGATGTTGAGCACTACATCACGGTCGGTGATGTCTACCACGATGCCTTTTACAACTGCTTTTTCCTCAACAGTAAAGAGGGTCTGGGAATACATGGATTCCAGCTGGGCCTGCTCTTCGCGGGTGTAGCCGGAACCAAATCCTTTTCTGGACTCAATGCGGTCCCAGTCGAATGCTTGCGGAGTAGAATTACTCATAAAATTGATTGCTGGCTGTTTACAACAGGAAGTCGCCGTTTTCCCTGAGGTTTAGTGAAACATGAAATACCCTTTCGAAAAAGGAGTGCAAAAGTAAGTCTTTAATTTTTTAGAAAAAACAAAGAGCCTCAGGAATTTCTGAAATTATTTCAGTAGACAGCCAATGGAGACCGGCAGGTAAAAAGGCAATACAGCAAATCAGGAATTCGACGCCTCGATACAGGGTATATTAAATCTGAATATTGCTTTTCGCTGGCAAATATTTATTTCCTCCGCTTTTTGCCAGAAGGCCAGACCTTTTGTTTTCCGGAAGGCTCTTTTCTGCGAAGTGTCTGTCCACCCAGTTCCTCCAGATAGAAGTCGATGGAACGCTTGTCGAGATTGGCGCCTTTCAGCCGCACTTTTACCCGATCACCAAAGGTAATGCGGGTGCCCGTACGGCGGCCTTGCAGACAGTATTCCTCCTCCAGATGATCAAAGGCATCGAATGTGAGTTCGGATACACGAACCATTCCCTCGCAGCGGTTTTCGATGATCTCCACAAAAATGCCCCATTCAGTCACACCGGATACCACACCTTCATAGATCTTGCTACTGTCCTGAAAACTCATGTATTCCACCTGCTTGTACTTCACCGAAGCCCGTTCGGCATCGGCGGCCATTTTCTCTTTTTCAGAGCAATGGTTACAAAGGGTCTCCAGCTTTTCTTTTTCGATTCGGGCTTCGTTCTGCAGGTAATTCCAGAGCAGCCTGTGTGTAAGCACATCGGGATAGCGGCGGATGGGTGAGGTAAAGTGCGAGTAGTGCGCAAAAGCCAGACCAAAGTGCCCCATTGCTTTTGTGGTGTAGCGGGCCTTGGCCATTACCCTGATGGCAAGGTTCTGCATGAGCTCCTGCTCCGGCCGGCCTTCCAGACTGGACACCATCTGATTGAGGGAAATGGCCACCTTTTCCTCCGACACATTGATTTTATAACCAAAACGCGAAGCAAAATCTGCAAAATTCTGAAGGCGTTCGGGATTGGGTGATTCATGAATCCTGTATACCATCGGATTATCCTTTTTGCCGTCTTTATAAAAATAGGCATACTCAGCCACCAGCCGGTTGGCCAGCAGCATAAATTCCTCAATCAGCTTGTGGGCATCTTTCCGTATCTTGGGAATTACCTTCAGCGGAACCCCATTTTCATCCAGCAGGAATTTTACTTCCGTTGATTCGAACGACATGGCCCCGGAAGCCATTCTTCCATCCCGCATCTGAAGCGCAAAGCGGTTTAGCATTCGGAGCTGAGTGGCATTAGGATCTTCTGCTCCTTCGAGCACCGTCTGCACTTCTTCGTAGGTGTAACGCCGGTCGCTGTGAATCACGCTTCGTCCTATCCAGGGTTTTCCCAGCACCTTTCCTTCCTGACTCATCTCCACCACGCAGGAAAAGGTAAGCCGGTCTTCGTTTGGCCGAAGGGAACA
>Ga0068872_10003725_pt1 | contig 11588 bp, 10 predicted proteins | sample NOAtaG_7_FD_66441 | JGI IMG/M metagenome (GOLD analysis project Ga0068872, IMG submission 66441) | Freshwater lake microbial communities from Lake Erie, under a cyanobacterial bloom - NOAA_Erie_Diel1S_2200h metaG | ecosystem: Environmental > Aquatic > Freshwater > Lake | place: USA: Ohio, Lake...
GCAATTAATTCTGGATCTAAAATCACTTGATTAAAAACTGTCCAATCACATTTTAATCCTAATTTTTTTTCAGGTCCTGTTAATACTGCTGTCATGGATACTTCGGCGCCAGTACCAGAAATAGTTGGAATGCCTAAATGATAGATTCCTGGTTTCTTAATTAAATTTAATCCTTGATACAAAGTTGAAGAACCTTCGTTGGTGAGCATTAATGATAAAGCTTTGGCAATATCCATGATACTGCCCCCACCAATTCCAATTACTCCACTTGGTAAACCTTGCTTTGCTAATATTTCATCGCGTAACGAATCTATTTGCTCTGTTTTAGGTTCATGCGGATCAACATCAATATAATAAATTAAATCCTCTGGTTTGTTTTGTAATTTGTTAGCTAAAGGTTTTCCTTTAAAATAATTATCAACCACAAAAACAAAATAGTTTTTGTTTTCTTTACGGATGGGTTCTACTGTTTCTGCCAATTGAGCAAACGAACCACGCCCGTAAGTTACTTTATCAATGTTTTTAAAATTTTTGTGTAGCATTTTATTATCTAAACTTTACTGATTGTAAAAAATCAAAAAAATCATCTTTTTCAAATTCATTTTTTAAAAGATGTTCTTGCTCATAGCTTCTAACAAAATCTTTAATCAATTTAGGTTTTTGCTTTATCATTTCTAATTGACCTTCTATTTTTTTGGTGTCATTTTGAGTTGCAATGATGCTATTAGAAACAACCTCCCTTAGTTTTAATTTATCAACTTTAGCGATTACATTTGTTATAAAACGAAACTCTAAACCACAAAACAAGGGATGGTCATATAGTTTGCGTGAATTTACTATCTCAATTTCTTGAATTTTTTGTTTAATAATTTTCGAAAATCTTTTTATAGTATCATCATTAAACGCTGTTTCTATGCCATTTTCTGGAACCAACTCGTCAACGAGTAGTTTAATGTAAATAATTTCGCCAATGTTCATATTATCTTTTGCGTTAGATAATTGTTTCATCAAATTTTCCTTTTTATCTCTTAATTCAGGGTCTTGCTCTCTATCTGGATGAATTATTTTAGCTAATTCTTTAAATAGTTTATTGATGTCTTTGTTTAACAAATCCTCAACTTCTTTTGCTTGCTTTTCTTTTTCTAATTGCTTAGCTGTCTTTTTTCTTGTTTTTCTTTTATTTCTAAATCCAAAACCGAAAGGATCTTCAAATTTTTCATTCACTTCATTTTCAAATTCAGCTTGTTGTTTTTCAAAAAAATCTTTATACTTTTCTTTCAATTTTTCTTTCGTTACCTCGTCATTTAAATCAGCGTTTGTTATTTCTTCTAAATCAACATCAACCCCATATTGACTTTTCATTTGTTTTTCTGCCATTCTGATTTCATACTCTCTTTCTTGCTTTTCAGAAGTAGTTTCTAATTTATAAATTGCATCGCGATAAATTTGACCGTTCATAAAATCTTGGTAGTTTTCATGGCAAATATCGAGTAACATTATTCTATACGTTTCTTTTATTCTACCTTTTAAATTTAACTTATCTGAAATATATATTTCCAACATGAATACAAACTTTTCTAGCTCAAGTTCATCTTGCTTTTTATGCTCAGGAACAATTTCGTTTGTATGGATTTTTGATGCTTCAATTAATAAATCATCAATTTTTTTTACGTGATCAATCAAGAGTTGATGTTTACGCAAAATGGCCGTAAAATCTTTATGGATTTTACTTTGAGTGTTTGAACTAGAAGATTTCCACACTAAACTGTTATCATTACTATGTTCAATCTTATTTATTTCAGAAAAAAGATTTTGGCTCATGTTAGATTTGCTATAATTAAACGTTAACAGTCTTTAAGACATTATTAGCACATTCACATATTTTAGCGGCTAAGGTTTTTAATTCTTCCTCCGTCCAAGTGCAACGAATACCAAAAGAAATTAAACGACCCACTACTTCTTGTGTTTTTGGTAATTGTAAATGATGATAATCTTGTGGAGTACCTAACACTTGAATGGGTAATTTAGAAGCTGTTTTCAAGCCTTTAATATGTTCCCATTGATTAATAAAATGATACATATTTGTAAACCAATAGTTAAATCCAGTAACGCCTGCCTTATTAAATTCATCAACTGTTCGTTTAGCAGTTTCTGTATCTGGCAATAAAATGTTTAAGAAAGTTCCTGAATCTCCATTTTCATCACCTAGTTTAGAGAAACTAATACCGTTTATCTTAGATAATTCTTTTTGTAAAAAAGCTTTGTTTTTTAGGTTTGCTTTTCGAATTGCTGGGACTTTACGTGTTTGCGCAGCGCCCACTGCAGCATGTAATTCGGAGATGCGGTAATTGAAACCAATAATTGGATGTTGTTCCATCCCGCGATTATTACCAATATGGTCGTGGCCATGGTCACAATAACTGTCTGCTAATTTATAAATAGCCTCATCGTTTGTTACAAAAATACCACCCTCACCTGCTGTTGCAATTTTAAAAAAATCGAAAGAATATGCGCCTGCCCTACCAAATAAACCTGTTGCTATTCCTTTGTATGAAGCTGCAAATGCTTGACCAGCATCTTCCACTAATATTAAATTATGTGATTTTACAACCGCTAAAATTTCATCCATATTGGCATTGCCTCCACACATGTGAACTAAGCAAACGGCTTTAGTTTTTGGCGTAATTGCTTTTTTAATTCCTTCTGCGCTCAAACACAAAGTCTCGTCAATTTCAGCAAATACAGGTAAAGCACCAAGCATTAAAACAGCTTCAATAGTAGCGATGTAAGTAAAAGGAGGACAAATTACTTCATCTCCTGTTCCAATGCCACTTGCTGCTAATGCTGCTAAAATAGCTGCTGAACCATTTGATACGGCTAATGCATATTTTGCTCCTGTTATTTTTTTAGCTTCTGCTTCAAAATCTTTTGCTTTCCAAATATTATTGCGTTGTGCATCATGATTAAATCGGAACATGATTCCTGTAGATAATACATCTTCGATTTCTTTGCGCTCTTCTGCGCCAAATAGTTCAGTTCCTGGCATAATTATATTTTTTAAAGGTTGTTAAAAGTAATTATTTTTAATTTGGTAAAAATTCATAGTTTATCGTTTTATCAATAACGCCAAAGTTTAAAGAAATTAATTTGCCATTTTCGAAATAACAATCTAAACCAGCTTGGTCAAAACTTACTCTTTTTTCTCCCCAATCCTGATTCTCAGTATCTGTTAATCTAAATTTATTGGCTTTCATTAATTCAATCAGTTGAACCTCATTTAACTCAAAAATCTTCGAATTAAATAAAACAACTTCTTCATTATCTACTTCTATGCTACTTAATTTTTTTGCATTTTTATTATCAAAAAATAAAGAAACTCCAAAAGCCCAATAATGATATACTGTACATGACGTTTCTAAAATAGAATCATCTAACACTTGAATTTCTTCTGGTTTTCCAAATATTTTTTCTGCTTCATCAACTGTTGAGAAAAACATTAATTCACCAATCCCTTTCAGTAATTTTATTTCAAGGACAATCTCCATATTAAAGAAGATAAAAATAAGATTTTTCTTTAAATCCCTTGCGCTTTGTTTGTCTTTTAGATCAATGTCGTAGATCTATAATGTTTACTGCCAATTACATTGAAACAATTTAATAAAGTGTTAAAAATACTTGTTTCAAAATCTTATCGGGTTTTCAAATTTAGAATTTACGCAAAAAAAATTCTTTTAATCATCTGGTTAAAAATTAAAGGGTAATTTTTTTTCTCATTTCAATACCATTTTAATGACCCTTCATTTAAATGTGATTGGTTTTTATTTTCAGACGATTGAGAGGAATATATAAAATAAACTTTTTCTCAATGCTAATAAATAGTTAAGTTTTTCCATAGATACTTTTAATAATAAAGCTAAATTTAACCCTCATTTATAAAAACTATTTTAAATAGTAATGAATAAATTATTAATCACAAATATATTTGGAGAATTACTTACTCTCTCAATTTGTTTATTGTTTGGTTTAAGCAACAGTAATCATTTAGATGTATTTATTTTTAGTAACCTCACTTGGTTTGTTGGAAGCATTCTTACCAAAAACTATTACATCAACCGTTTGCCAGGCGCAATCATAAATTTAATAAACCTAACAAAATGGTTTGTGTTGTTTTATCTTCTGTTTTTTTTGTATATCAAATTATTCCACGAATTCAATAATTCAAATTTTGAACTCATAAAACTTTTCATCATAATTTATTTCGCTCTAATTACTTGGCGATTGCTCGTATTTTATGCTTTAAAAATTTCATTAAAAAACTCAAGAAATAAAATAAATATCATTATAGCAGGAGTAAGTGTAAGTAGCATTCACCTCAAAAAATTTTTAGATAAAAGGCCTCAATATAATTTAAATGTATTGGGATTTTTTTCAAACAATGAACATCTTAATTTAGACGAGTCCATCCACATCCTTGGGAATTATGATGATATAAAGCCTTACTGCCTTTCAAATAAGGTGTCAGAAATTATTTGTTCTGTTGAGAAACTGGAGAAAAAATTATTAAATAGCCTTATTGATTTTAGTGAAAATAATTTGATATCCATTAAATTATTACCCGAAACCAATGATGTATATGAAAGAAATTTTGCTACAACGTTCTTAGAGTATATTCCATTATTGATTTTGAGAAAAAATGCCTTCGATGAAATTTCTAATAAGTTTATTAAGCGGTTATTTGATATTGTATTTTCTGTTTTTATTATTGTATTTGTTTTGTCATGGTTATTTCCAATCATCTCTCTGATTATACTATTAGACTCCAGAGGGCCAGTATTTTTTGTTCAGGAAAGAACTGGCTTGCTAAAAAAATCATTTTATTGTTTAAAGTTTAGAACCATGAAGATAACAAATGACAATAAACAAGCAACAAGAAACGACTGGCGGGTTACAAGAGTGGGCAAGTTTTTAAGAAAAACCAGTTTAGATGAATTACCGCAATTCCTAAATGTGCTTGCTGGTAATATGTCTTTAGTTGGTCCACGCCCGCACATGGTAAAGCATACAGAAGAGTATTCTCAATTGGTAGATAAATATATGCTGCGTCATTTAGTAAAGCCTGGTATCACGGGTCTATCACAAATCATGGGTTATCGGGGTGAAACCCAGCATGATTTACATCTCATGAAAATGAGGGTGCGTATGGATCGTTTTTATATCGAAAATTGGTCGTTTTATTTAGACATAAAAATAGTTTATGCAACTGTTTTAATGCTTTTCAAAAATAATGAACAGGCTTACTAAAATTTATTTATACTAAGATTGTAAATGGCTGTATAATAAATTGAATTGAGGCTGTATGGTGTTTAATGAAATTTAGTTTAACAAGATTTCCTTCTTCATATCACATCAAGAGAAATTCTATTAATCAAATACTGTGTCCCATTTTATCCTTCTTGGTTTGCAAGTATTTTTCGTTATGCGGATTAGAAGGGATTATAATAGGAATGTTTTCTACAATCTCTAAACCATAACCCATCAAGCCAACTCTTTTCACAGGGTTATTAGAAATTAATTTTATTTTATTGATTCCTAAATCACGAATAATTTGAGCTCCTATTCCATAATCGCGCTCATCCATTTTAAATCCAAGTTCTAAATTAGCTTCAACTGTATCTCTACCTTGCTCTTGCAGTTTATACGCTTTTAATTTATTTAATAAACCAATGCCTCTTCCTTCTTGATTCATATAAATAATTGCGCCCTTCCCTTCTTTCTCTATCAATGCCATCGCTTGGTGTAATTGTGGTCCGCAATCACAACGACAAGAACCAAATATATCTCCTGTTACGCAAGATGAATGAACGCGAACCAAAACAGGTTCATCTTTTTCCCAATTGCCTTTAACTAAAGCAATATGTTCGTCTCCGTTGGTTTCTACTTTGTAAGCAATTAAATTAAAATTACCCCAAACGGTTGGCATGCTAACTTCTACTTGTCTTCTAACGATACTTTCTTTAGCCAAACGGTAAGAAATTAAATCTTTAATGGATATTATTTTTAAATCAAACCGCTCTGAGATCTTTACTAAATCTGTTAAACGAGCCATTGTCCCATCATCATTCATAATTTCAACCAATGCGCCACATGGTTCAAAACCTGCCAAACGTGATAAATCAATGGTTGCTTCTGTATGACCCGCTCGTCTCAACACCCCGCCTTCTTTTGCTTTTAAGGGAAATATATGGCCTGGCCTTCCAAAGTCTGTTGCTTTCATGTTTGGATCAATCATGGCTAATATTGTTTTAGAACGGTCAGATGCTGAAATGCCAGTCGTGCAGCCATTACCCAATAAATCAATGGAAACAGTAAAAGCCGTTTCCAAGGTAGCTGTATTGTTAGCTACCATCATGTTTAGTTGTAATTCTTTTGCCTTATCTTCTGTAATTGCTGCACATATTAAACCCCTGCCATGAGTTGCCATAAAATTAATTACTTCTGGCGTAACGTTTCGTGCAGCAGTAATAAAGTCTCCTTCATTTTCCCTGTCATCGTCATCAACAACGATAACTACTTTCCCCATTTTAATATCATGAAGCGCTTCTTCTATTGTATTTAGTTTCATCTGTGTAAATTATTTATTTTTTATTGTCCTATGATGGAATAATCCGTTTTGTCTTTTGTGTTGGTGTTTGAAGCAAAGATGGCTATTTCATCATTTACTTTGGGTGCAAATTTAAGTATTAATACGGTACAAAATAATATTACAATTTTATCTGAATTTTCAAAAAGCAATTTGTTTTTTCAGTGCCATCTTCCTTTCTTTTAAAGCCAAGAAAAAGCCTTAATTGATAAAACTATCTTTTAATTTTTTACTTTTGATATTCCGAATGGTTTTTGCTTCTCATAATAACATAATTAGCGGCTTAGGATTTTCTACTGAAGAAAATTATCAAGCCGTTTTAAATTCGAAACTAGCTGTAAAAAAAACAACGCTTCCGTTTTCTAAAGAAGAATTTTGCTTAGCCACAATTGACCAAACACTTTTAAATAATCGTTTTTCGAATATTGACGATCCTAAACATTTCACAAAACTAGAACAACTCAGCATCCTATCCATTAACGAGGTCATTACTAATAGCGGAATTAATCCTTCTGATGAAAAAACAGTTTTAATCTATTCCACAACAAAAGGGAATATTGATTTATTAGAAAAAGAAAAGACTTCTAATATTGATAAAAAAAGGGCTTACTTATTTGAATTTGCAAATGTTTTGAAAAGTCATTTTAATTTTAAAAATAATCCCATCGTCTTATCAAATGCCTGTATTTCTGGTATTTTAGCAATCATCATCGCCAAACGTTTTATTGAAAAAGGAACATACAATCATGTGATAGTTTGTGGAGGAGACATTATATCGGAGTTTACGCTCAGTGGTTTTAAATCCTTCAACGCATTAAGCAATGAAGCTTGCAGACCTTTTGATAAAGCCAGAGTGGGCATAAATTTGGGCGAGGCAGTTTCCAGCATCTTAATTACAAATCACAAAAGTTTATCAAAGCCTTATGAAACTCAGATTATAAGTGGCTTTTCGGCTAATGATGCCAATCATATTTCTGGACCTTCCCGAACAGGTGATGGCTTATTACAATGTTTAAACCAATTAAACATCACTTCTACAAATCACATTGGCTTTATTTCTGCGCACGGAACCGCTACCGTTTTTAATGATGAAATGGAATCTGTTGCCATTGAGCGAGCTCATTTGACAGATATTCCCGTAAATAGCTTAAAAGGTTATTACGGTCATACTTTGGGTGCAGCAGGCGTATTAGAAACCATTTTATCATTGGAATCTTTAAAAAACCAAACATTGATTAGTTCAGCAGGATTTAAAAATAAGGGAGTTACAGGAAAAATTTCTGTGATAGAACAATTCGAAAAAAAATCATTTCAATCATTTATAAAAACAGCAGCAGGTTTTGGAGGTTGCAATGCTGCTGCTTTCTTCTCAAAAATTTAATTGTGAATTACATTAACTCATATGCACATATAAAAAACAATTCTGTTTATGTAAACGGAGAACAAGTATTTACTTATGATAAAAATGCGACAGTGAATACGTTTTTATCTGAAGCCTATCATGCAATTAACTTAGTCTATCCAAAGTTTCATAAAATGGATACGCTTTGCAAATTGGGATTATTATGTGCTGAATTTGCATTACAAAATAATCACTTTATAAATGAACATCATTTACAAAAAACAGCCATTATCCTTTCTAATTCTTCGTCAAGCTTAGAAACAGATAAATTATATCAACATTCTATTAGTGATAAAAATAATTATTTTCCATCTCCTACCATTTTTGTTTACACGCTTCCAAATATAATTATTGGCGAATTAGCCATTAAACATAAGATAACTGGTGAAAACGCTTTTTTTATTACGGAAAAATTTGATGCTAATTTACTGGTTGATTATTGCGAAACAATTTTAAATCACAATGCCACTTCTGCTATTTGTGGTTGGGTTGAATTAAACGAAAATTCATATGAAGCAATAATTTTTTTAGTTGAAAAAAAATATCATCCAGATAAAAACAGTATTTTTAAACCACTTAATCAACAAATTGTTACACAAATATATAATCAAACCTAATGGAAGTATTAATCGAAAAATTAAAAAGACAAGTTATTGAACAATTAAATTTGGTTGAAGTCAAACCAGAGGATATTAATCCTGATTCTCCATTGTTTGGAGAAGGTTTAGGGTTAGATTCTATAGACGCTTTAGAACTAATTGTGCTATTAGAAAAACACTATGGTATTAAAATTGAAGATCCTAAAGACGGCAAAACAATTTTTCAATCGCTCACTACATTGGCAGAATATATCAAAGCCAATGGAAAATCATAACATCTAATTTTGTCTCAACGTATTTATATTACTGGAATAGGAATGATTTCGGCTATCGGAAACAATGTGGCGGAGTCGTTTTTATCGTTGAGTCATTCCAAAACGGGCATTGGAAAAATTAATTATTTACCAACCCGATACAAAGATGAATTTTTAGCAGGAGAAATTAAATTATCAAATACGGATTTAAAGGATTTGGTAAAGGACAATTCTCCCGACTTGAATCGAAATTCATATTTAGCAATGCTAGCCGCAAAGGAAGCCGTTTTGCATTCGGGCATTGATACAAAAGATGGTTTACGCACAGGCGTTATTTCTTCTACAACAGTTGCAGGTATGGGTAAAACAGAAATGTTTTATAAAGAAATGTTTGAAAAAGACGACAATCTAAATGTATTGGATACTCACGATTGTGGCGATAGCACCGAGCGGATAGCTGATTATATTGGCGATGTGGATTATGTTACAACAATTTCTACAGCTTGCTCCTCAGCCGCTAATTCAATCATGCTGGGTTGCAGAATGATTAAACATGGATTGCTCGATCGGGCCATTGTTGGTGGCGTTGATGCATTATCAAAATTTACTTTTAATGGATTTAATACCTTAATGATTTTAGATAAAGAATGGTGCAAGCCATTTGATGAAAACAGAAAAGGTTTGAATTTAGGAGAAGGGGCTGCTTTTTTAGTGATAGAAGGAGAAAACGCGCTTATAAAGAGAAATGGAAAAGCTTTATCAGAAATTATTGGTTATGCAAATGCAAATGATGCTTATCATCAAACAGCTTCCTCTCCCGAAGGATATGGCGCTACCCTTGCGATTAATCAAGCTATCACAATGAGTGGTTTAACGCCGCAAGATATTGACTACATCAATATGCATGGTACTGGAACGCCTAATAATGATTTATCCGAAAGTATTGCTACAAAAAAAGTTTTTGGAAATCAAGTTCCTAAGTTTAGTTCTACCAAAGCTTTTACAGGGCATACTTTAGCAGCAGCAGCTAGTATTGAAGCTGTAATCTCAACTTTATCTTTACAACATCAATTGATATTTCCGAATCTAAACTTTAAAACGCCAATTACAGAAACTCATTTAGTGCCTGTAACAGCCTTGTTGAAAACACCTATCAATAGCATCCTTTCAAACTCTTTTGGTTTTGGAGGAAATTGCTCTTCATTAATTTTTAAAAAAGTTTAATTTAGTTTGGTTAAAGCTTATATAAATGGAACTGGCTGCATCTCTGCACAAAACACCATCAGCGAATCTTGGTTTTTTGAAACAATTACGCCACCAAATGTTGATTATTACAATGCCATAGAGCCATCTTATAAAGATTATATTGCTCCCAATTTACTTCGCAGGATGGGAAGGGCCATAAAAATGGGAGTTACAGCTGCAAGTGTTGCTTTAAAAAATGCTGATGTCAAAGAGGTAGACGCAATTATTACTGGAACAGGATTAGGTTGTTTTGAAGACAGTGAGCGTTTTTTATTAGCCTTATTAAATAATGATGAGCAATTTTTAACCCCTACTTCTTTTATTCAATCTACGCATAACACCGTTGGTTCTCAAATTGCATTAATAATGAAATGCCATCATTATAATTACACATATGTGCATCGTGGATTTTCTTTTGAAAGTTGTTTACAAGATGCTTTAATGCTATTTAACGAAGGAAAAAAAACAATTCTGATTGGTGGTGTAGAAGAACACACGCCTAATTACATTCATTTATTGAGAAGAGCGAAAAAGTTTCAAGCCCAAGATTCTTCTGTTGCATACTGGAACTCAAAAACGCCTGGAACGCAAATAGGAGAAGGTGCTTCTTTTTTTGTTTTGAATTCGCTGAAAACTGAAAAATCAATGGCATGCATAGAAGGCATTCAAACTTTTTATAAACCGAAAACCGCTGATGATATTTTAACGAAGTTAAATTCTTTTCTAAAATTATATCATTTAAATTTATCTGATATTGATGTCACCTTAATGGGCTTTAGTTTAGATGTAAATTTTGATGAAAAATTGCAGAAACTTTTGCCAATTATTGAAAAAGAAAGTTGCCCAGCTTACTACAAACATTTAAGTGGAGAATATCATACATCATCTGCCTTCGCATTGTGGTTGGCAGCTCAGTTAATAGAAAAACAAATCTTACCAAAAGCAATTTCTATTTCACAAAAAACACCCACATCAATAAAGCGTATTTTAATTATCAACCAGTATTTAGGAATAAATTATTCATTTATGTTGGTGTCTCATGTTTAAAAAGACAATAAATATTTTTCTTCATTTTTGGTAATAAAACCAACAAGGAAGAGAAACCTTTATATAATTGGTAAACGATGAAAATATATGTAACATATTTATTGCTATTATGTATAGTAGCTTGCGAGACAACTACTGAAAAAGTTAGTGATAAAAGAATTAAAATTTATAATGATAGTTTGAATCAAAAAAATGAAGAAATAAAATATGCCACATTAATTGATCAATATAATTTCATAGTAAAGTCGGGAGGTTTTTTAGATACAGAAGCTGTTACGAATTTGTATAACTATGACAGCACAAATATAGACAACATCAACAACATGGCTATATCTCTTATCGAAAGAAAAAAAGTAAAAGAGGGATTAAGGTATTTTGATAGGCTTTGCGAAGAATTCCAC
>Ga0068872_10003727_pt1 | contig 11582 bp, 10 predicted proteins | sample NOAtaG_7_FD_66441 | JGI IMG/M metagenome (GOLD analysis project Ga0068872, IMG submission 66441) | Freshwater lake microbial communities from Lake Erie, under a cyanobacterial bloom - NOAA_Erie_Diel1S_2200h metaG | ecosystem: Environmental > Aquatic > Freshwater > Lake | place: USA: Ohio, Lake...
GCGCGGCCCAGCATGTCGAGCGTGACGCTCTCCAGCTTGATGCCGAGCTCCTCGCTGATCACCTGGCCGGCGGTCAGCGTGGCGATGTCCTCGAGCATGGCCTTGCGGCGGTCGCCGAAGCCGGGGGCCTTGACGGCCGCGACCTTGAGGCCGCCGCGGAGCTTGTTGACGACGAGCGTCGCCAGGGCCTCGCCCTCGACTTCCTCGGCGATGATCAGCAGCGGCTTGCCCGACTGCACGACCGACTCGAGGACCGGGAGCAGCGCCTGGAGGCCCGAGAGCTTCTTCTCGTGGATGAGAATGAAGGGGTTCTCGAGCTCGCAGATCATCTTGTCCGCGTTGGTGATGAAGTACGGCGACAGGTAGCCGCGATCGAACTGCATGCCCTCGACGACATCCAGCTCGGTCTCGAGGCTCTTCGCCTCCTCGACCGTGATCACGCCTTCCTTGCCGACCTTCTCCATCGCCTTGGCGATCATGTCGCCGATCTCGCGATCGCCGTTGGCCGAGACGGTGCCGACCTGGGCCACTTCCTTGTGGTCCTTGACCGGCTTGGAGCGCTTCTGCAGGTCCTCGACGACCTTCTCGACGGCCATGTCGATGCCGCGCTTGAGGTCCATCGGGTTCATGCCGGCCGCGACGGCCTTGGCGCCCTCGCGGACGATGGCCTGGGCCAGCACGGTGGCGGTGGTGGTGCCGTCGCCGGCGAGGTCACCGGTCTTGACCGCGACCTCCTTCACCATCTGCGCGCCCATGTTCTCGAACTTGTCCGAGAGCTCGATCTCCTTGGCGACGGTGACGCCGTCCTTGGTGATGCGGGGGGCGCCGAAGGCCTTGTCGATGACGACGTTGCGGCCCTTCGGGCCCAGCGTCACCTTGACGGCGTCGGCGAGGATGTCGACGCCGCGCAGCATGCGCGCGCGCGCGTCGGCGGAAAAACGAACGTCCTTGGCTGCCATGTGTATCTACCTTCTTCTCTATCGGCTGCGGATGGAAAACCGGCTCACTTCTTCTTGGCGCCCTCGATGATGCCCATGATGTCCGACTCCTTCATGATCAGGAGCTCGACGCCATCGAGCTTCACCTCGGTGCCGGACCACTTGCCGAACAGCACCGTGTCGCCGGCCTTCACGTCGAGGGCGACGAGCTCGCCCTTCTCGTTGCGGGCGCCCGGGCCAACGGAGTCGACGATGCCCTGCATCGGCTTCTCCTTGGCCGTGTCGGGAATGATGATCCCGCCAGCGGTCTTGGTCTCTTCCTCGAGGCGGCGCACGACGACGCGGTCGTGCAGGGGACGGAACTTCATCCTTGGATATCCTCCGGTTTGCGACTGCCTGGCGGCCGCCGGAACGCGCTGTTAGCACTCGGGGCCGCCGAGTGCTGGCGGAAATAAGGACTGCCCACCGGGGAGTCAAGCGCTCCCCGAGCCCGGCTGGCGATCCCTTTGGTCGCAGCGTTCCAACCAATTGGAATTATTGGATTCATTCATCCAGGCTGGCATTGCCGGCCTGGATCGCCGAGCCGGCCCGCGGCCGGGGGCGGCGCCTGGCAGGGGGTGGCCGTCGCCAGCCACCCCCTGCCGGCCGCGCGCCGTAACGGCGCGCGTGCCTGCTTACCGCGTGCTCAGGCCTGCTTGAGCATCGTGCCGGCGTCGGAGACCTCGAAGGCGCCCGGCTTCTCGACGTTCAGCGTCTTCACGACGCCGTCCTCGACGAGCATCGAGAAGCGCTTGATGCGCACGCCCATGCCGTTGGCGACGAGGTCGAGCTCGAGGCCGACCGCCTTGGCGAAGTCCGCGCTGCCGTCGGCCAGCATCAGCACCTTGTCGCCGACCTTCTGGTCCTTGCCCCAGGCGTCCATCACGAACGCGTCGTTGACCGAGAGGCAGGCGATCGTGTGCACGCCCTTCGAGCGGATCGCGTCCGCGTGCTCGACATAGCCCGGCAGGTGCTTGGCCGAGCAGGTCGGGGTGAAGGCGCCCGGCAGGGCGAACAGCGCCACCTTCTTGCCCGCGAAGAGCTCGTCGGTGGTGATGTCCTTCACGCCATCGGCGGTCTTCGTCTTGAGCTTGATCGACGGGATCTTGTCGCCAACCTTGATCATGGTGGTTCCTTCCTCTGGTTTCGGCCTAGGGCCGCATCGCGCCGGCGCTATATAGCGCCCGCCCGCCCCGCGGTCACCCCGTCCGGTGCCGCCCGGTCCCCGCCGATGCGCCAGCGCATGGGCGGGCCCCGCCGCCTCGGCTAGACTGCCCCCGACGCCCGAAAGGTCCCCCAGCGCCCATGCCCAGCGCCCACCAGACGACCGGCTCCCTCGCGGGGCAGCTCCTCGTCGCGATGCCCCAGATGGGCGATGCGCGCTTCGAGAGGACGGTCATCTACCTCTGCGCGCACGGCAAGGACGGCGCGCTGGGCCTCGTCGTCAACCGCCCGTTCCGCAAGATCACCTTCCCCGACCTGCTCGGACAGCTGGACATCGCGCACGGGCCCGAGACGCCGGGCATCCGCGTGCTGGCGGGCGGCCCGGTCGAGGAGAGCCGCGGCTTCGTCCTGCATTCCGACGACTACGTGCGCCAGGACACGCTGAAGGTCGAGGGCGGCTACGCGCTGACCGCGACCGTGGAGATCCTCAAGGCCCTCGCCCGCGGCGAGGGGCCGCAGCGCTCGATCCTCGCGCTCGGATACAGCGGCTGGGGGCCCGGCCAGCTCGAGCGCGAGATCGCCGCGAATGGCTGGCTCAACGTGCCCGCCGAGGAGGCGATCGTGTTCGACCGCGAGCTCGACACGAAATGGGGGCGTGCGCTGGCGAGGCTCGGCCTGACCCCGGGCTCGCTCTCGGGCGCGGCCGGCCGCGCCTGAGCGGCGCGGCTCAGGCGAGCCGCGCGCGGATCCGGTCGAGCGTCTCCAGCCTGCCGAGCGGCCCGATCGCCGCCATCGCCGGCGCGCCGGCGAAGAGGCGCCTCGCCACCGTCGCCACGTGCTCCGCGTCGACCGCGTCGATGCGCTCCACGATCTCGTCGGGCGGGATCGGCCGGCCATAGGTCAGGATCTGGCTGCCGAGCGCGTCCATGCGCGCCGAGCTGCTCTCCAGCCCCATCAGCAGGCCGGCGCGGATCTGCGCGCGGGCGCGCGCCATCTCCTCGGCCGCCGGCGCGACGCAGGCGCGGCGCAGCTCCTCGGCGAGGACGGGCACGAGCTCGACGACCTCGTCGGCGCCCGTCCCCGTGTAGATGCCGAAATTGCCGCCATCGACGAGCGAGCTCGACCAGGCGGAGATCGCGTAGCAGAGGCCGCGGCGCTCGCGCACCTCCTGGAACAGCCGCGAGGACATGCCGCCGCCGAGGATCGTCGCCAGCACGTTGGCGGCCCAGAAATCGGGATCGGTGTAGGACACGCCGGGGAAGCCCAGCGTCAGGTGCACCTGCTCGAGGTCGTCGTCCTTGCGGTACTCGCCGCCCTCCCAGCGCGCGGGCGCGCTGCCGTCGCGCGCGCTCGACGCGAGGCGGGCGAAGCGCGTCTCCGCCAGCGCGCAGAGCTGCTCGTGCTCGAGCTTGCCGGCGGCGCAGAGCACCATGCGCGGCGCGCCGTAGAAGGCGGCGCGGAAGTCGACCAGCGCCTGGCGCGGCAGCGAGGCGATGATGTCCGCCTTGCCGAGCACCGGGCGGCCCACGGCCTGGCCGGGATACGCCACCTCGGAGAAGCGGTCGAAGATCACGTCGTCGGGCGTGTCCTCGACCTGCCCGAGCTCCTGCAGGATGACGCCGCGCTCGCGCTCCAGCTCCTCGGGCGCGTAGACGGAGTCGAGCAGGATGTCGGCGATGATGTCGACGCCGAGCTCGAGGTCCTCCTTGAGCAGCTTGACGTAGTAGGCGGTCTGCTCGCGGCCCGTATGCGCGTTCATCTGGCCGCCCACGGCCTCGACCTGCTCGGCGATGTCCCGCGCGCTGCGCCGCGTCGTGCCCTTGAACGCCATGTGCTCGAGCACGTGGGCGACGCCGTTGGTCTCCGCGGCCTCGTGGCGCGTGCCGACGTCGACATAGACGCCGACGGAGACCGTCTCGACCGATTCCATCCGGTCGGTCGCGACCGTCAGGCCGTTGGCGAGGCGCGAGATGCGGACGCTCATCGCATCCTCGCGCGCGCCGCGACGAAGTCCTCGACCGCGCGCAGGTCGTTGGGCAGCACGCTCACGCGCTCGCGGCGCTCGTGCAGGTCGGCCAGCCGCGCCGGCAGCGCCGGGCGGATGCCCGTCGCGCGCTCGACCGCGTCGGGGAACTTCGCGGGATGCGCGCAGGCCAGCGCCACCATCGGCACGTCGCGCCGCCCGCGCGCGATGCCCGCGACGTGGACCGCGACGGCGCCGTGCGGGTCGAGCAGCTCGCCGGTGCGCTGGTGGACGCGCCGGATCGTCTCGATCGTCTCCTCGTCGGAGCAGCGCCCCGCCGCGAAGCCGGCGCGCAGCGCCGCGAGCCTCGCGGGCGGGATCTCGGCGCGGCGCTCGGCGCGGAAGCGCGTCATCAGCGCGGCGGTCGCCTTGCCCCTGCGGCCCCAGAGCTCGAAGAGCAGCCGCTCGAAGTTGCTGGAGACCTGGATGTCCATCGACGGGCTGAGGCTCGGCTCGACCTCGGAGAGCGACATGTCGCCCTTCGCGATGGTGCGCCAGAGGATGTCGTTGCGGTTGGACGCGACGACCAGCGAGGCGACCGGCAGGCCCATGCGGCGCGCCGCGTGCGCGGCGAAGATGTTGCCGAAGTTGCCCGTCGGCACGGTGAAGGCGACGCGCCGGCGCGGCGCGCCGAGCGCGACGGCCGAGGCCACGTAGTAGGCGACCTGCACGGCCACGCGCGCCCAGTTGATCGAGTTCACCGCCGAGAGCGCGAAGCGGTCGCGGAACGCGACGTCCGCGAACATGGCCTTGAGCAGGTCCTGGCAGTCGTCGAAGGTCCCCTTGAGCGCGATGTTGTGGACGTTGGGCGACAGCACGGTCGTCATCTGGCGGCGCTGCACCTCCGAGGTGCGGCCCCTCGGGTGCATGATGAAGATGTCGATCGCCTCGCGGTCGCGGCAGGCCTCGATCGCGGCCGAGCCCGTGTCGCCCGAGGTCGCGCCGACGATGGTCACGCGCGCGCCCTTCTTCCTGAGCACGTGGTCGAAGAGGCGCCCGACGACCTGCAGCGCGTAGTCCTTGAAGGCGAGCGTCGGGCCGTGGAAGAGCTCGAGCAGGAAGTCGTTCGGCCCGAGCTGCTTGAGCGGCGCCACCGCCTCGTGGCCGAAGCCGGCATAGGCGTCGGCGACCAGTGCCTCGAGGTCGTCGGCGCGGATCGCGTTGCCGACGAACGGCCTGAGCACGCGGAAGGTGATCTCGGCGTAGGAACGGCCCGCGAGGTCCGCGATCTGCGCCGCCGTCAGCCGCGGCCATTCCCTCGGAACGTAGAGCCCGCCATCGGGCGCGAGCCCGGCGAGGAGGACGTCGTCGAAGGCCAGCGGCCTGGCGCCGCCGCGTGTGGAGACGTAGCGCAAGCGAGACTTCCCGGTCGGAGATGGTCGAGGGCCCGGGAGGCTAGTTCCTCGCCCCCGGCGGCGCAATGCCGCCCGGCCCGGGCCACGGTCAGCCGAGGACGAGGCGCGCGGCGATGACCGCTGCGGCGACGGCCATCATCGCGCCGATCAGGCGCGAGAGCGCCGCGACGGACACGCGGGGCGCCGCGGCCAGGCCAAGCACGGCGCCCAGCGTCGTCGAGCCCGCGAGCACCGCCACGAGGGCCCAGTCGAGGGCCGCGCCGAAGGCGAAGCCGAGGCTGGCGAAGCCCGTGACCGGCAGGGCGACCGCCTGGCACAGCATCACCGCGCGCCGCGGCTCGACGCCGCGCCAGCGCAGGATGGGCATCAGCGTCACCGGCCCGCCGGTCCCGGTCAGGGCGGAGACCGCGCCGACCCCGAGGCTGGCGAGCGCGAGTTCGGCGCGCGAAGGCTCGACGCCCGCCCCGGCCGGAGGGTGCGGCCGCGCCAGCGCCCGGAACGCGCTCGCCGCGAGCATCGCGACGATGCCCCAGAGCAGCACCGCGACGGGGACCAGCGGCAGGAGCGCGGCGCCGGCGAGCGCGCCCGGCACGGCGCCCGCCCAGGTCGCCCGGCAGGCCGGCAGGTCGAGCTGGCGGCGGCGATGGACGACGGCCAGGGCGATGGCGGACGGCACGACGAAGGAGGCCATGGCCGCGGGTATGGCCTCGTGCGGCGTCATGCCGAGCAGCACGACGAGCGCCGGCAGGACGAGCACGCCACCCATGCTGGTGAGCCCGACCAGCAGGCCGGCGAGGAGCCCGCAGGCGCCGGCGACGATCATGGCCATCGCATGCCGCCAGCAGCCATGCCGCGCTCCATGTCCAGCGCGCTCAATACGCGTTCCGGTCCGCCTTCGCCCGCCACGCCGCGAAGGGCTCGCGGCCACGCTCGGCGAGGAGCCTCCGGGCGGGAAGGGCGCGGCGCGCGATCGGCGAGGCGACCTCGCGCCAGAACACGGCGTCGTCGAAGCCCGCCGCGGCGGCATCGGCCTGGTCGGCCGCGAAGCAGAGCCGCGATGCCCGGCTCCACTGGATCGCCGACCAGCACATCGGGCAGGGCTCGCAGCTCGAATAGACCGTTGCGCCATCCAGGCGGAACGTGCCGAGGCGCCGGCAGGCGTCGCGGATCGCGACGACCTCCGCATGCGCCGACGGGTCGTTGTCGAGCGTCACGCGGTTCGCGCCCTCGCCGACGATCGCGCCGCCGTGCACCACGACCGCGCCGAAGGGGCCGCCGCCGCGCGCCACGTTCTCGACCGCCAGCGCGATCGCGCGGCGCAGGGCTTCCTCGTCCGTCATGGCAGGAGGATTAGCATGGCGCGGCCGACGGGGTCGCCACGGCTGTCGACCGGGGTGGCCCGCGCGACTAGAGTCCGCGCGCAACGCGATGGAGGACAGGATGGCCCGCGAGAAGCCGCACCAGGTCGGGCGCGACCGCGTCTCCTACAAGATCGACGCCTCCGACCCGCCCCTGCTCGAGGTCGACGCCCCGGCCGAGCTGATGGTCGAGACGCATGACGCGCGCACCGGCCGGCTCCGGAAGGCCGACGAGGTCATGCTCTCCGCGCCCGACTTCCGCGACCCGTTCCCGAAGACGAACCCTGCCACCGGCCCCATCCGCGTGCGCGGCGCCGAGCCGGGCGACGCGCTGGCGATCGACATCCTCGGCATCGAGCTCGATTCCTACGGCTTCCTGATCGTGAAGCCGGATTTCGGGCTGGTGCGCAACCTCGTGAACCAGCCGGTGGCCAAGATCGTCGACGTCGTCGACGGCACGATCCACTTCGACAGGCTCCGCATCCCCGTGCGGCCGATGGTCGGCGTGCTGGCCACCGCGACCGACGGCGCGCCGATCGGCAGCGCCTATTGCGGCCGGCACGGCGGCAACATGGACAACAACCGCATCCGGCCGGGCACGCGCGTCCACCTGCCCGTGCGCGTGCCCGGCGCGCATCTCTATGTCGGCGACGTCCATGCATCCATGGGCGACGGCGAGGTCTGCGGCACGGGCGTCGAGATCGGCGCGCGCGTCCATCTCAGGGTCAACGTGGTCAAGGGCGCGGCGCGCGAATGGCCGTGGATGGAGACGCCGGACCTGCTCGTCCAGGCGGCCTCGGCGCCGACCTACGAGGAGGCCTCGGAGCTGGCCGTGCGCGGGATGATCGACCTGCTGGGCGAGCGCCTCGGCCTCTCGCCGCCCGACGCCTTCATGCTCGTGAGCGCGGTCGGCGACGTGCGCGTCAACCAGGCCTGCCGCTCGCCGATCGACGTCAGCGTGCGCGTCGAGGTGCCGAAGATGAACGCGGGCCTGACGACCGCCTGAGCCATCGACACCGCGCCGCCATCGACTATCTTCTCGCGAAATCGAACAGCAGGGAGACGCCCATGCAGACCCGCCGCGCCCTCGCCGGTGCCATCTCCGCCCTCGGCCTCCTTGCCTCGATCCAGGGCGCTGGCGCCCAGTCGGGCAAGGTCACGGTGGTGACCTCCTTCGCCAAGGACGTCACCGACCCGGTAAAGCGCGCCTTCGAGAAGGCCGTTCCCGGCGTCGTGCTCGAGGTGCAGAACCGCAACACCAACGCGGGCGTGAAGTTCCTCGAGGAGACGCGCGCCGGCAACCAGGTCGACCTGTTCTGGGCCTCCGCGCCGGACGCCTTCGAGGTCCTGAAGGGCAAGAAGCTCCTCCAGGCCTACGCGCCCAAGGCGACCGGCATCCCCGAGAAGGTGGGCGCCTACCCGATCAACGACCGCGACGGCTTCTATTTCGGCTTCGCCGCCTCGGGCTACGGCATCATGTGGAACGAGCGCTACGCGCGCGCCAACCGCCTGCCCGAGCCCCGCGAGTGGCAGGACCTCGCGAAGCCGGCCTTCCACGACCATGTCTCGATCGCCGCGCCCTCGCGCTCGGGCACCACGCACCTGACGATCGAGGCGATCCTGCAGGGCGAGGGCTGGGACAAGGGCTGGCGCACGATCAAGGAGATGGCCGGCAATTTCCGCCAGGTCACCGAGCGCAGCTTCGGCGTGCCCGAGGCGGTCAACTCGGGCCAGGTCGGCGTCGGCATCGTGATCGACTTCTTCGCCTTCTCCGCCCAGGCCTCGGGCTTCCCCGTGAAGTTCGTCTACCCGAGCGTGAGCACGATCGTCCCGGCGAACGTCGCCATCGTCGCCAACGCGCCGAACCGCGCGGGCGCCGAGGCCTTCATCGAGTTCCTGCTCTCCCCCGCCGGGCAGGAGGTGCTGCTCGAGCCGAGCATCCGCCGCCTGCCCGTGAACCCCGCCGTCTACGCCAAGGCGCCGGCGGACTACCCGAACCCCTTCACCGACCCGCGGCTCGGCAAGCTCATGCCCTTCGACGCCGACCTGTCGGAGAGCCGCACCGCCGCGGTCGACACGCTGTTCGACCAGCTGGTCACCTTCCAGCTCGACGCGCTCAAGGCCGTGACGAAGGCGCTGCACGACGTCGACGCCGCGCTCGCGCGCAAGGACAACGCCGCCGCGCGCAGGCTCGCCGGCGAGGCCCGCGACCTGGTCGCCGCCATGCCGGTCACGGCCGCCCAGGCGGCCTCGCCCGAGATGCGCGCGGCCTTCGCCGGCGGCAGCACGAAGGGCGCGCGCCAGGCCGAGCTCGAGCAGCAATGGGCCGCCTTCGGCCGGGAGCGCTACGCGCAGGCGAGGCAGAAGGCCGAAGAAGCGCTCAAGCTCGCGCGGTGAGGGGCGCGACGCCAGGGCAGGTCGCGGCCGCGGCGCTGATCGCGGCCTTCCTGGCCGTCTTCCTGGTCCTGCCCGTCGGGACCGTGATGTACGTCGCCTTCACCGAGAAGGGGACGGGCGCCTTCACGCTCGTCAACTTCGCCGACTTCTTCCGCACCGAGCTCTTCGTGCGGTCGCTGTGGAACTCGGTCTACGTGTCGGCGATGTCGGTGGTCTGGGCGTCGGCGCTGGCGCTGCCGCTGGCCATCGTCACGACGCGCTTCGCGTTCCGCGGCGCGGCGCTGGTCCAGACGCTCGGCTTCCTGCCGCTCATCATGCCGCCCTTCGTCGGCGCGGTCGCGATGCAGCTGCTCTTCGGCCGCAACGGCAGCGTCAACCTCCTGCTCGACGAGTGGCTCGGCTTCAAGGTCCCCTTCATGGAGGGGCTGAACGGAGTGATCTTCGTCCAGTCGCTCCACTACTTCCCCTTCATCCTGATCAACCTCTCGGCCTCGCTGCGCAACATCGACCGCGCGATGGAGGAGGCCGCGCAGAACCTCGGCAGCTCCGGCCTGCGGCTCTTCCGCCGCATCGTCCTGCCGCTGGCCATGCCCGGCTACCTCGCCGGCGCCTCGCTCGTCTTCGTCAAGGTGTTCGACGACCTCGCCACGCCGCTGCTCCTCAACGTCAAGGACATGCTCGCGCCCCAGGCGTACCTGCGCGTGACCTCGATCGGCATCGCCGACCCGATGGGCTACGTGATCTCGGTCGTGCTGGTCGTCGCCTCGGTGGGCGCGATGTGGCTCTCCGCGCTCGCGACGCGCGGGCGCGACTTCTCGACGACGCAGCGCGGCGGCGGCGGGCTCGCGCGCAGGCAGCTGTCGCGCGGCGAGGCGGTGCTCGCCTGGGGCGCGGTCGGGCTGATCCTGCTGCTCGTGCTGTCGCCGCACCTGGGCCTGCTGCTGCTGTCCTTCGCCACGGTCTGGTCCTTCGCGCCGCTGCCAGACGGCTACACGACGGCCCACTACGCGCGCGTCTTCGGCGAAAGCTCGACCTACATCGCCAACACCCTCGTCTACGCGAGCCTGGCCGGCGCCATCGACGTCGTGCTCGGCACGGCGATCGCCTATCTCGTGCTGCGCACCAGGCTGGTCGCGCGCGAATGGCTGGACTGGACGGCGATGGCGGCGCTCGCCATCCCCGGCCTCGTGCTGGGCATCGGCTACCTGCGCTGCTTCTACGGCGTGCAGCTGCCGGGCGGCCAGCCGCTCGCCACGCTCTGGATCATGATCGTGCTGGCGCTCGCCATACGCCGCCTGCCCTACGCGCTGCGGGCCTGCCACGCGGCGATGCAGCAGATCTCGGCCTCGCTCGAGGAGGCGGCGGAGAACCTCGGCGCCGACAAGGCCCGCACGCTGCGCCGCGTGGTGGTGCCGCTGATGACCGGGGGCATCCTCGCGGGCTTCGTCACCAGCTTCTCGACCGCGGCGGTCGAGCTCTCGGCGACGCTCATGCTCGTGCAGAGCAACTCCGACGCGCCGCTCGCCTACGGCCTCTACGTCTTCATGCAGTCGGCCGCGGGACGCGGCCCGGGCGCGGCGCTCGGCGTCATCGCGGTGCTGCTGGTCGCCGCCTGCACGCTCGCGGCGCATCTCGTCGCCGAGCGCGACCACAGGAGAAAGGGAGGCAGCGCATGACGGCGGCGGGCATTTCCATCCGCGGCGTCGACCTGTCCTACGGCCCGAGCCGCATCCTCCGGGACGTCAGCATCGAGGTCGCGCCGGGCGAACTCTTCGCCTTCCTCGGCCCCTCGGGCTGCGGCAAGACCACGCTGCTGCGCCTGATCGCAGGCTTCGCCCAGGCCGATCGCGGCACGGTCGAGGTCGGCGGCAGGGACATCGGCAGGCTGCCGCCGTGGAAGCGCGACGTCGGCATGGTCTTCCAGTCCTACGCGCTCTGGCCGCACATGAGCGTGCGCCGCAACGTGGCCTTCGGCCTCGAGGAGCGCCGCCTGCCGCGCGCCGAGGTCGAGCGCCGCGTCGACGCCGCGCTCGAGCGCGTCGGCCTCGCCGCGCTCGGCGACCGCAAGCCCTCGCAGCTCTCCGGCGGCCAGCAGCAGCGCGTCGCCGTCGCGCGCACCATCGCGATCGAGCCCAAGGTCCTGCTGCTGGACGAGCCGCTGTCGAACCTCGACGCGAAGCTGCGCGTGCAGGTGCGGCGCGAGCTGCGCGACCTGCAGCAGCGCCTCGGCATCACCACGATCTTCGTCACCCACGACCAGGAGGAGGCGAACACGATCTGCGACCGCATCGCCGTGATGAACGAGGGC
>Ga0068872_10003729_pt1 | contig 11576 bp, 6 predicted proteins | sample NOAtaG_7_FD_66441 | JGI IMG/M metagenome (GOLD analysis project Ga0068872, IMG submission 66441) | Freshwater lake microbial communities from Lake Erie, under a cyanobacterial bloom - NOAA_Erie_Diel1S_2200h metaG | ecosystem: Environmental > Aquatic > Freshwater > Lake | place: USA: Ohio, Lake...
GCTTTCAGTCTGGCTCATTTGTAGCTCGGTAAACGAGCCGCAATTTGAAGCTGAATCCCGGAAATGGAAATCCTTTTTTAAAGCTTAGTTGAGGTTGTCGTCCAGGTAAATCTGATTTATCAAATCCAGGATTTTCGCAACGGATTCTGCCTGATTTTTTACATGGATGTCCAGCCAGCCGTCTTCAATCCGGATTTCACCTCCCTCGCTGCTTACCAGAATGGTACTGCACCCGGTCAGATCTTTCATTTTTTCGCGTATTTCATTTCCGGAAATATTCCCGATTGGTTCATAGCTGCTGATAACGGCATGAGGTTTGAATTCGCCGGCCATCAGCAGTGCGGCATCTGCACCCGGTGCGAGCACAACATTTTCCTTTCCAGACTTCAGCAAACGGTTGAAAATTTTCACAACCAGGCCTTTCTGGTCTTCAATCAGGAGAATTCGTGGCTTTTTCATATCAGATTCTGATTCACTACTGCCGGTGCTGATTCCTGTATGGTTAAGAAACTCGCTGGCTTCGGCCCAAAAGTAATTCAAAGCATCTTCTTCTCTGAGTTCAATTTTTTCTTCCCTGCAAAGGATGAGAAGATGATCTGCACTTTCTCCTTCTGCCATTACCGGAAGTGCAACACCGCGAAAATTCAGATGCTGATCTGGCAGGCTGAAGACAATTGGTTCCGGATTGCCTTTTAGTACCGATTTCATTTTGATAGCAAGATCAGCATTTCCGTCCTCCGGCGCGAATACCACGAAAAAATTCTGGTTCATCAGGAGTTGATCCCCTTTTCCGAAGTTTCTAAGCATCAGATGATTAAAGCCCGTTATTTTTCCTTTAGGATTCAGGATAAGGAAATTAAACTGATTTATCAGGTTTCTGAGTTCGGCATTCTCACCGAATATCAGGTCTGCTAGCAATCCTGCTCTCATAATCTTGCTGTTTTAAAGTGATAAACAGCCAATGGAAATGTTCTATTGGCTTAACACTGCAAAAGTGAACTCAATGCTCAGAACATTTGATACGGAAAGGCTGCAGGTATTGCGATGTAAGTTTGAGTCAAAAAAAAATGGACATCGAACTAAGATAGTGCGACGTCCATACAACTTAAACTACTCAACCACTTAAAACTGGGTCAAAGGTATAAAAATGCTTTCTTATTTTCCTTCTGTGAATTATAAAAAATCAGATTTTCCCGCGTGTTTTCTCATTATGATTGGATTTTTTATGTTCCGTGCTCAACGGAAGCCGCAATATTATTAGGCTTCAAAGCGGGATTTCGGAGTGAGCTCCCTTGATAATTCATACCTTTGGATTCTGAAGTCCGAACTTCCTTTAGCCTGATGTTTTCTCTTCCGGAGCTATTCTTATTCCTTACCGAACTTCTTCCGCTGGTTCTTCTGTTTTATGTATACCGCAGGTGGAAATCGGAGAAAAGGAAGCTTGGGTTGGAACTTTTACTGGCAGAACAGGCAATGCTTTCATCTGAAGAAGTTTTGCGGGCCGTACTCAGGTCAAAAAGAGCAGAATCTCCCGTCGGTCAAGCCAGCGGACCAGCCCTGTTTCCGATTGCAATACCGGAGAAATCAGATCTGATTTATATTGAACTTGATTTTCTGGGCAGGATCTTAAAGATGAATCCATTCAGCAGGGATTTAACCGGATTTTCTGAAATGCTGGATGAGAAGCTTGATTTTACCCGCATTGTGAAGGGATGGCAGCAAGGCAGGTTAATGGTTCATCTGCGAAGAAACCAGGGCGGGCAAATGGGTAAAACATTCTCCTTCTCCTTTCTAAACAGGTTTGGTGAAAAACTAAATCTGATTCTTTGCATCATCCCGGATACCGATGAAAAAAAAATTAGGCTTACAGGATGTCTGATTTCAAAAAATCCCGGTTTCGGAAAAGCAGGCTATTTTCCTGTTTTCGAATCAGTTTTATATCAGAGCAGTTGGCCGGCCATCCTTATTGAAAAAAAATCAGGTACAGGAAGCATGCGGAAAAATAAAATTCTCTGGGTTTCCGCAGCTGCCGGCAGATTGCCAGGTTTTGATGCGTACCCTGCTGCTGGTCTTCCTCTTGAAGCGGTTTCGGCTAAACTGGCATCATTGGTCTTCAGAAAAAAAACCGATGACGGACAGAATCCGGTATGGGAGCCACTGCCTCAATCCGGAATTACATACTTTATTCTTCTCCACACTGATGCTTCCGGTATTCTGATCCAGCTGCTTCCGGTAAGTGTTTTCCGGGACAATGCCGCATCTATGCCGCCTATGGAAACAGAACAGGAGCAGAAAGATGCTTTACTGCTCAATTTCAATCGCCTGATAGAAATTACGGAAGGTGACCCGGCCTTTCTCAAGGATTTATTGCCGAGCTATCTCTCTGCCCTGAGGGAATGCAGAATGCAGTTCCGCCGCGGCCTTGCTGATTCTGACCCGGAGAAAATCCGTTTTCTCCACCATAAAATAAAGGCCACTATCCGTACATTCGGAATTGAGGATCTGGAAGAGATATTCCGGCAGGCACTCGCCCAAATATCTTCGGGCAAATCTGGCGATGATGCCGATAATGTAATGCTGATGGCGAGGCTGAATGACGTATGCTCAGAAACAGAAAAGGCCATTCTGGAATTTGCCCGGCAGAATAACCTGTATTTTTAACAATCAGAATTCTATTCTTTGTCTGAAATCTGATTCAGAAGAGCGGCAATCCTGCCGCAAAGAGAGCGTCGGCTGTATTTTTCGTGATCGCCTTTTCCATTGGCTGAATAGCCGCTTTTCCAGTTTTCATACAGGGAGAGTACAGCCTTACGGAAACCTTCTTCATCCTGAAAACCGACAATGGGGCCAGCATTGGCTTCCCGGATAATGGCAGCTGCATCTCCGTCGGGCGGTCCGATGCAGAGAACCGGATTTCCGATGGCGAGGTATTCAAATATTTTTCCGGTAATAATACCTTTTGCCATTGGTACATCGTTGATGCTCAGAAGTAAAACTGCAGCTTCCCGCTGTACCCGGATAACCTCCTCATGGGGGATATAGGGCAAAAACTGTATCCATGACTGATCTTCGAAGTGCTCAATCTGCGACATTACCCAGGGATCAGTCACCCCGTAAATCCTGACAATAAGGTCTTTTTTCAATCCCGGATTTTCTTCCCGTAACCGGCTAAGACCTTCCCAGAAAATGGCATGGCTCCGTGCTTTACCCAGCATACCAATGTGCAGGATGCTGAAAGCTGGATCAGGCTGATGCGGCTGGCTGAGGTCAATGTCGGCCGGATCGTAGCCGTTTGTGACCACCTCAACATGCCTGAATCCCATGGAGTCAAAGTCTGCCTTCATCTGATTCCCGACCACCACCACAGAATCGGCCTTTCGAAGCACCTGCCGCTCCAGTCTGCGGTGTTTTTCCTCCGCCCAGGGTTCAAGTGCCAGTTCGTGAAAGAAATCAATTTTTGTCCAGGGATCCCGGAAATCGGCAAGCCAGGGCAGACCTGTTTTTTCTTTTATGCCAAGCGCAATCAGGTGCATGGAATGTGGTGGCCCGGTGCTGACGATGGCATCCACTTTATTATGCTGCAGCCAGTCTGAGAGGAAGCGAACCGATGGCCTGATCCAGAACATGCGGCTGTCAGGAATGAAAACATTAGCCCTGATCCATAGCGCCAGACTGCTTTTCCAGTTGCTGTCTTTTTTTCCGCCTTTCATAACCGGATTTACCTGCGCCCCGGCCTGCTGGCCGGTGAGTTTGCTGTAGAGCTGAAATGGTTCGAAAATCGGGCGGCGGATGATCTGCACGCCTTCCGGAATTTCGGCTGCCAGGCGCTCATCTTTCAAATCAAAATCCGGATTTTCGGGCGTATAAACCACCGGCTCCCAACCATACTCGCGCAGGTATTTCACAAATTTCAGCCAGCGCTGCACACCGGAGCCTGCTGATGGCGGCCAGTAATAGGCAATGACAAGTACTTTTTTCAATGTTCTGTTTTGCTTAAATCCAGCTTGACCAGCTCGTCTGCCTTTAGCCAGGCGAATCCGGTGCTGGCAAAGGTAACCATCGAACCGAACATCACCGAAGGCACCAGGCCCATGAACCGCGCTGCCAGACCGGATTCAAAAGCACCCAGTTCGTTGGAGCTGCCAATGAATATGGAATTCACCGCGGAGACCCTGCCCTTCATCTCATCCGGCGTGCAAAGCTGCAGCAGGGCACCCCGAACCACCATGCTGTAGCTGTCGGCCATTCCGCCCAGATACAGGAGCAGCAGAGAGAGCGCAAGAGAAGTGCTTGCTGCAAAAAGCAGATTGCAAAGGCCAAAAATTCCGACCGCCAAAAGCATGCGTTTTCCTGCCTTTTCAGCAGGAGGGAAGCGTATCAGGATGGCAGAACTTACCACACTGCCTATGGCCGGTGCCGCACGGAGCCAGCCCAGACCTTCCGGTCCGGTATGCAGTATCTGATCCGCAAAAAGGGGTAAAACGGCCACCGCCCCGCCGAAAAGGACCGCCACCATATCCAGACACATGGCGGGAAAAAGCAGCTTATGTGCGGCAACGAAGCTGATTCCGCTCCGGATCCGGGAAGAAAGCGATTCCTGAATCATGCTGCTTGCAGGCTTGGGCAGGCCTTTGAGCTGAAGCACAAATGTGAGGGAAATCACAATCAGAAGGAGTACGCATAAAAAGGAATTGACAGGGCCCCAGTAGCCATAAAGCAGACCCCCCAGTGCCGGTCCAAGTACCTGACCCGTCTGAAAAACAGCCGAATTCCAGGTAGCAGCGCGTGCCAGCTGGCTTCGTTCTGCCAGTTGACCAAGAATGGCATTTTGTGCCGGCGAAAGGAAGCCCCGGCAAACACCGGTGCCGGCAATCAGCAAATAAAGGATCCAGATTTCATCTTTTGCCGGTTCTCCGAGTGAAAACAGCCAGAGGCCAAGGGCAATCCAGCCAAAACCTCCCATTGAAACCAACATGATTTTATTCCGGCGATACTGGTCAGCCGCTGCTCCTCCGAAGAAAAGGGTCAGGACAAACGGGATGATTTCTGCCAGACCCGTAAGTCCGAGGAATAATGCATCTTTCGTTAATTCATACAGGTACCAGGCCAGCAGCGTGCCCTGCATGTTCACCGCAAGAGTGAAAAAAAAGCGGGCAAAAATAAAGGTTCGGAACTGCGGCCTGAATAGAGACATCAGTCGCTGTTTTCTTTGGTGGCGGCGACTCCTGCAGGATATTCCTGCTCATAAACCTTTACCAGAAGGATAAGGTATGAAATCATCAGGGGCCCGATTACCAGACCCAGAATACCATAAAGCGGAACACCAAGAACCACTCCGATGATGGTGATAAGAGGATGGGTATCACCCATTTTGCGGACAATGTAAAGCCGCAGGAGATTGTCGATGTTCATAATCACCAGCGAGCCCAGTACCAGCAATCCTATTCCCGAGCCCATATGACCGTTTGCCATCAGGTAAATTCCTCCGGGCCCCCAGACCATTGGCGTGCCCAGAACGGGAATAAAGGCGGCAAAAAAACTGATGAGTCCCCAGAAAAGCGGATCCGGAAGTCCGAAAATCCAGAATGACAGCCCAACCAGCACGGCCTGAACCAGGGAGATTATGCCCAGACCAAGGATGTTGGAATTGACGGAAGCCTTCAGTTCTCTGCTCAGTTCCAGGATGGTGGGTTGGGTAAACGGAAGGAACTTTAGGACCTGTTTTTTAAGCTTGCGGTCGTTCAGGTGAAGGTAGTACAGTATAAAATACATCAGCCCGAGAATGATGAAAACATCCAGGGCACCGGTTACCAGAGAGGGAAACAGATTGCTGAGGAAACTACCGACATTTCCGGCTATGCTCGCAACTGTAGCCTTATCTTCCAGCCTGATACCGGTGAGGTTTTCCAGTTTATGAATGAATATCAGGATGTCTTCATAATGGCTTGTATAGTACAGAATCTTGTCTGTGAGCAGAACCGACAGGGACAGAAAAGGCAATACGAGGACAAGAAAAGAAATCAGAATGATGAGACCCGAAGCCAGTGATGGCTTCCATTTTTTCTTTTCCTTCAGGTATCGGAACATCGGAATGAAAAGCACATAAAGCAGAACGCTTCCAATCAGGGCTGAAAAATAGGATTTCAGCCCGTAAAGTATAAAGAAGAGCAGGGCTGAAATGCTGATAATCAGCAGATTTTTTCGCTGGCCTGCACTGTAAATGTTCTGATGTGCCATGGATTCAGATCTCAGTACGGAAAGACGTCTTCCGGCTTGAGTTCGGTTACTTTTCCGAATTTTCTCAGGGCATCAAAGTTGATTTTGTCCTTCTTGCCGATCATCACCAGAGAATATTTCTTTCCCTTCACATGAGAAGCATGGAACTTTTTCAGATCTTCAAGGCTCATATCCGGAATTTTTTCAAATACATCTTTTTTGAGGTCGTGGTGAAGTCCCAGTTTTTCGTTTCGCATGTATGCATAAAGCACACCTGATTTGGTGGTACGGTCAGAGCGAATGGAATTTAGGATGGATTCCTTGCTAAGATTAAGGGAGGATTCTTTCAGCGGCATATCCTCCAGAATGGCCATCATGGCGGTCATGGCTTCAGGTAGTTTATCAGCCTGGCAGCCAATGAAGGAAGTGAGCTGGTTGTATTTGCCTTTTTCTCCCGCCTGAGAATAGCCGGCATAGGCACTGTAGGCAAGTGCTTTGGATTCGCGCAGTTCCTGAAAAACCACCGAACTCATATTGCCCCCCATGTAGTCGTTGAACAGCGTGGAGGCAACATGCAGGCTGGAATCGTAAGGAATTGATCTGGACAGAAAGTAAAGGTCGGTTTGCACCATGTCGTAATCCAGCCAGAAGACCTTATTACTGTCGTTTGCCATCGGAGTAAATTCCTTTTTGATGCCGCTGCTTTTCCATTCTGCCGGTACGGTATGCAGGCGGTTGATTTCTTCCTGCAGACTAGCCGCTTCCTGAGGTCCGTAATACAGAATCCGATGTGGCAGTCTGGTGTAATTGCGGCACAGTTCCAGAAGTTCAGGAAGTCCGATTGTTTCCAGTTCTTTGTTCTTAACCTCATGATGAAGAGGTGAATTCTTGCCGAAACGGGCGTAGTTCAGCAGGCCATTGTAAAGCAAGGCACCCTTGTCTATTTTGAGGTTTTGTCTTTCCTTGAGAATGCCGTCTTTCATTGACTTGAGGTCGGAGGGTTCCGCAACCGGTTCCTGAAGAAGACTCTCCAGAAGCTGCATGGATTTGCCGAAGTTTTCCTGAAGGCCGCTCACCGAAATGTAGGTTTCGTCGGCCATACCGGAAATGCTGATTTCGCTGCCAAGTTTGAAAAGTTCTTTTTTAAAATCCGTACCGGAAAGTTTTCCTGCACCGCAGTAGTCCATCAGGCGTGCAGCAAGGTCATATTTCGGGTCGAAGGATGAGCCGGTTTTTACAACATAGGTGAGATTGAAGATGGGCGTGCTGCTGTTGTGCTTGTAAAGAATATCAGATCCTGATTTCCATGGAAGTACCTGCATTTCCTTGTTGAAATCTACAAAAGAAGGCGCAATTTCCGGGCTCTTCATTGCCTTGATTTTCAGTGCAAATTCGGAGTTTGCATCCTTGTTGAGTGCAATCGGGGTGATGGATGGTTTGCTGATTTTGCCAATATTGTTGTCTTTTCCGGTCAGCTTCTCCACACAGACATAATTCTGATTGTAGTGGGTTTTGGCAAATTCCATGATCTCGCCTTTGGTGACCGTCTTCCAAACTTCTGAACGGTTCCATACGCTGGCCCAGTCTGTTCCCATAATGAAGGCATTCATCTGCACAAAGGCGCGGTTCTGGTTATTGTCGAAATCACGGAGTTTGGAGATTTTGTAGTTGTTGTAGATAGCCGGTACCAGCCAGTCTTCGAACCTGCCCAGTTTAATGGAATCCAGCTGGGCCAGAATGAGCTTTCTTACCTCGGTCAGGCTTTGTCCTTCGCGGGGACTTCCGCTGAGGATGTGCATGGAATAATCTTTGTTTACATAAGCATAGGAGCTGGCGCTCAGAACTTTTTGTTTCTGATTCAGGTTGAGGTCAATCAGACCGGCCTGTGAATTGCTCAGCATCTGGTCAATCAGTTCCATCATAATGGCTTCCCGGCTGGAATAACCCGGAAGGCGAAAGCCGATGGTCAGCTGTTCTTCTGAAGGTCCTGTCACTTTTTTGATGACGGGTCCGGCTATCGGTTCCTCTCTGGGGGAGGTAAATACAGGCACTTCCTTGGGTGCAAGTTTTCCCAGGGTACTGTCAATCATCCGTATGGTACGGGCAGGATCAAGGTCACCTGCCATGCACACAGCCATATTATTGGGGACATAATAGCGGCTGAAATATTTTTTGATTTCCGTTATAGAAGGATTTTTCAGGTGTTCCACTGTTCCGATGGTGGTCTGTGTTCCGTAAGGATGAGTCTTGAACAGGCCTGAGAAAAGTGCTTCCATAACCTTTGAACCATCATCATCCAGAGATCCGTTTTTTTCCTCATATACTGCTTCCAGTTCGGTGTGGAAGAGCCTTGGAACCAGTTCTCCGAATCGTTCTTTCTCAATTTCCAGCCACTTTTCCAGCTGGTTGGATGGAATGGTGTTCATGTAAACCGTCTGGTCCAGGGAGGTGAAGGCATTGGTTCCCTGTCCTCCCAGCTGACCGATGAGTTTATCATACTCATTGGCAATGGCATATTTGCTGGCTTCCAGCGAAACCTTGTCTATCTGCTGATATATTTTCTTGCGCATGGCCACATCCTTGATTTTTCTATAGCGGTTAAACATGCGTTCAATGCTGTCGAGCAAAACCTTTTCCTTTTTAAAATCCTTCGAACCGATGCGTGAGGTACCCTTGAAAACCATGTGCTCGAGGTAGTGGGCAAGACCGGTGTTGTCGTGGGGGTCGTTTTTACTTCCTGCCCTTACCGGGATGAGGGTGAAAACCTTTGGTTTGTCCCGGAAAACCGAGAGATAAACTTTCATCCCGTTCCGTAGTGTGTAAATACGCGTTTCAGTCGGGTCGCCTTCAACGGTTTCGTACTGATAGCCGTTTTCGTCTTTCTGGGTTTTAAGGCTGAAGCTCTGGCTGAATGCCGGAATCAATATCACGGAAAACAGCAAGTGGGAGATGAATCTTTTGAACATGAAATTATTGGTGTCGATTGTTCCGCAAAACAAGGGATTTTTATCTAATGACCTTTCTGACCGGATAAATATTCCGTATGGCGAAAGGAATCATCTCCATGGGCATGGCAATCTCTTATACACTAACTTGCCGGCCTAAGTCATTGCTTGTCTTGCGTTCCAAACTTATTGCTGTATGTGTTCTGTGGCTGCTAACCGGATTTCCGGTACTGCTGCAGGCGCAATACCGGAAGCATGAGAAGCAAATTCTATGGCCCGCTGATTCACTTTTTGAGCCCGACAGCCTTACGCTTGTTCAGAACACACTTCGCTTTCCGGGCGATACGGCCATCCGTTTTTCCTACGATTTCAGAAAAAACAAAGTAAAACTCACGTATTTTCCCCATCGGCGTGATTCCCTCAGACTGGAATTTTACACCTTTCCCTTTGATGCCGGAAAGCCGGTTTTTCGTTATAATCCCCTTCAGTACGACTCACTGCTTGGTTTTGCCGATTATCCGGGCCGCCGGCTGGTTAGCATCGGGGAAAAGCGGGAGGAACTTTTCCCGCTTCCCGGCATTCAGAAATCAGGCGTTATTTCAAGAGGAATCAGTTTGGGCAACGGGCAAAACGGATTTGTCAATTCAGCCATGAACCTTCAGCTCGAAGGCATGCTCTCCAAAGATATCCGGCTCACCGCCTTGTTGTCGGACCAGAGTCTGCCTTTTCAGCCTCAGGGAAATACCCAGCAGATCAGAGACCTTGACCGGATATTCATCCGCCTTGAGCATAAAAAGGCCGACCTGCTGGCAGGGGATGTTCAGCTGAGAAACCAGGAAAATTCGGCTTTCTTCCGTGTTTACCGGAATCTTCAGGGGGCTGAAATAAACCTGCATGCCGATAGTCTGGGCAAAAGCCGAACAAGGCTTGCCGGAGGAGTGGCCAAGGGCAAATTTGCCACGGTTGTCGTTGCCGTGAAGGAAGGAGTTCAGGGGCCGTACCGGCTGAGGCCGCCGGATAATCCGGAGTATCTGTTTGTTATCCTTGCCGGCTCGGAGCGGGTATGGTTCGATGGCAGATTGCTGAAACGAGGGTTTAATCAGGATTATGTAATTGACTATAATTCAGGTGAAATTACCCTAAATAATCAGCTGCTGATTACCCGTTTCACCCGCCTTCGCTGCGACTTTGAGTACTCGGAACGAAATTACAGCCGCAGCTCTTTCCTGGCGGAACACGAAGAAGAAATTGGTAAGCTGAAACTCCGCCTCGGCCATTATCAGGAGCAGGATAACCCCAACCGGCCATTGGGGTTTACGCTGGATTCAGCCAGCCTGAGTGTTTTACAACAGGCCGGCGACGATTCCCGAAAAGCGCTGCTTACATCCGCAACTGTCGTTCCACCGGAACAGCAGCTGGCGGGCAATCTGTATTATGAGAAGCTGGATACCACAATCGGCGGACAACAGCTTTCTTTTTACAGGCTGGCTGCTCCGGGATCTGCCGTGCTTTACCTTCCGGGCTTTACCGAAACTCTCCCTGGATTGGGTGAATACCGCCTGCTGAATGGTTTTGGAAACGGTAAGGCCTTTGAATATGCAGGTCCGGGGGGAGGCAATTACATCCTGGGCCGGCAGGCTGTTCTGCCGGATAAAAAATCCATGACCCGAAGCGGTGCAGCACTGAACCTTGGTGCGCATCAGCTGGATGCTGAGGCTGTTTTCAGTGTAAATGATGTAAACCGCTACGCGCGTTCGGGAGATGGCGATAATGGCGGGAATGCCCAGCGAATTGGCTGGAACTGGCAGAGCAAACCGGCAGGCAGGGAGTCGCTCAGCAGTAAATCTCAGGTTTCACTAACCCGCCTGAGCCGACATTTCCGGGGTATTGACCGCTTCCGCGACATTGAATTCGAACGCAACTGGAACGGCCGTTCCGGCGATACCCTGGCAGCAGATGACCTTATGCTGGAGTCTGCCTTTCAGACGGGGAAAGATGGTAAATGGCAGCTGGCAGCCGTCAGCAACTGGCGAAAGAAAGGGGATAATGTTCAGGGCTTCCAGCAGAACCTGGAATGGCAACAGCGCTTAGGTCCTTTCAATCTTCAAAACAACGGATTTCTGATGCGAAATGAAACGCCCGCAGAAAAAGCAGCCTGGCAGCGGCTTTCATCCGGCATTTCGCTGGACCGCTGGAAATGGATTCCCTCCTGGCGGTTTATGCTGGATGAAAATGAGATACGCAGTGCCGGAGGAAAAGTAGCGGGAAGCGCCATGCATTACCGTGCGCACAGTCTGGGCCTCCGGAGCCGCGATTCCGGCCTGACCCGGATTTCTGCCTCCTATACCTATCGGGAAGATAAAGTTTTGAAAGACGGCGAAATGCGACCGGGCCTTTTTTCGCAAAATGCCGAGT
>Ga0068872_10003730_pt1 | contig 11576 bp, 19 predicted proteins | sample NOAtaG_7_FD_66441 | JGI IMG/M metagenome (GOLD analysis project Ga0068872, IMG submission 66441) | Freshwater lake microbial communities from Lake Erie, under a cyanobacterial bloom - NOAA_Erie_Diel1S_2200h metaG | ecosystem: Environmental > Aquatic > Freshwater > Lake | place: USA: Ohio, Lake...
GACAACGGCCTCTCCGTCGAGGACATCGAGGGCAACAGCCCCTTCGGCAAGGTCGGCCAGGTCGCGTACCTGGACGACCGTCGGTCGGGTGCGAAGGCCGCGCGCGAGGCCATGAGCTTCGCCCGGTCGAACCAGCAGATGCTGAACGCGATGTCCACCGGTGGCCAGGCCATCGCCGCCATCGACGCCCACGTCTACAAGGCCACGGGCAAGTCCCCGTCCTGGCGGTACATCCAGCTTCCGATGTAGTCCACCGGGTCGAAGTCCGACCCCCGACCCCGGTCCATGCCGGGTCGGGGGTCGCGTCCGTTTTCGGGCCGGGGGTGCCCCCACCCCAGACGCGCACCCCTGTGGGTCCATCAGGCAGAACAAGAAGGAAAAGTCCGTCTGGATCCCGCAGAGGTGCGCGCAGGTCGTGGGCCTACCCGCCGAGGCACACCGTACGCAGGATGCGCTCGCACACCAGGTAGGGGTCGGCGTTCGCGGCGGGGCGACGGTCCTCGAGGTACCCGCGCCCCTTGTTCGCGACGTGGCGGGGGATGCGGATGGACGCGCCGCGGTCGGCGACGCCGTACCGGAACGTGTCGATGTCGCAGGTCTCGTGGTGGCCCGTCAGGCGCAGGTGGTTGTCCGCCCCGTACACGGCGATGTGCTCGGCGTGGCGGTGGGACAGCGCATCGCAGGCGTCGGTGATGGCGGACATGCCGATGCGGGCGTCGGACGGGAACAGGGGGATCTGACCCGCGTCGGCATCGAGTGACGACGCACGCATCGCCGCCGTCGAGAAGTTCGTGTGTGCGCCCGTGCCGTTCCAGTCGCCGAGGATCGGCTTCGGGTGCAGGGTGGCGTACACGCCGTGGTCCTCGCCGATGCGGTACAGGAGCCACCGGGCGAGCCACAGGTGGTCGGCGACGGTGAGCGGGTCGCCCGCGCCGACCTGGAACTCCCACTGGCCGAGGAGCACCTCGGCGTTCGACCCCTCGTACAGCAGGCCCGCCTTCACGCAGGCGTCGGCGTGGGCCTCGACGATGGCGCGGCCCGCGACGTCGTCGGCACCGACGCCGCAGTAGTACGGGCCCTGGGGACGGGGGTACCCGGCGGCGGGCCACCCGAGCAGTCGCCCGTCCCGCATCAGGGTGTACTCCTGCTCGATGCCGAACATCGGGTCGAACTTCGACGCACCGGCGTCCAGTGCGGCCCGCAGGCGGGCGCGGGTGTTCGACGGGTGCGGGGTGACGCCGTCGGGCATGAACACCTCGCACAGGACGAGGCTGTTCGGGATGCCGTCGACGGGCGGGCGCAGGGGGTTGTCGACGCGCCGGACGGGGCGGAGGACGCAGTCGGAGTCGTGGCCCGACGCCTGGTTCGTGCTCGACCCGTCGAAGCCCCAGTCCGACGGCGTGGCCTCGGCCTCGGGGGTGTACTTGGTCTTGTTGCGGACCTTGGCGGTGGGGGCGGTTCCGTCGATCCAGATGTACTCGGAAAAGGGCATGTCGGTGGGACCCTCGCGTGGTGCGGCACCCTACCCGTTAGGTCGCCTATTGACCCCGGGGGTGTGCCATCCCACCGGAGTACACCCCCACCATGTCCGACGCCGCCCTCCGCAGCCGCCTGATCCGTCTGGCGGCCGCCAATCCCGAACTCCGCGCCGAAATCCTCCCGCTCCTCAAGGAGCAGGCCGATCCGGCGTCGCACGATCAGAACAAGCCCGAGTCCTACTACGGGCTCCCGCCGAAGGGTGTGCAGGCGTCGACCCGCCGCAAGGCGCACGGCCCGGTGGCCATCCGTCAGCCCGAGGTGATGCTGTACGCCATCGACCCGGACGCGTCGGCGCAGGGGCAGTCGAAGTTCTACGAGATGAAGGTCGTCCCGTTCGGGGCCGTCGTGGACGTGGTTCGTCCGACCGTGCGGAAGGAAAAGGACTTCCGCGCCCGCGGGGTGGGCGGGTTCACGCTCGTCAAGCGGTGGGGTCGCCTGACGGACTCGGGCAGTGCTGGCCGCGTCGACGCGATGGACGAGTACTACGACACCGAGCAGGACGCCCGCGCCGCGATGGATGACACGAAGCGGTCGAAGGCGCGCGGTGGGGGTTCGGCCAAGTACACCGACGTGTCCCGCACCCGCGAGTACCCCATCGGCCTCGGCGGTTCCGGGTTCGGGTGGGGCGGCCAGCAGGCGTGCACCTTCGTCCCCGAACTCCGTCAACTCCAGCAGGCGGTGACCACGATGAACACGACCATCGCGTCGACCGGCGGCCCCATCCGCGGCCTCGCCGAGAAGAACAGCGACGTCGGCCGCCGCGTGTCGGCGCTGCTCGGCGAGTTGCAGGGCACCCTGGGGAGCCTCCAGCAGTACCTCGACGGCCAGCTTCGCCACTGCTGAGCCCTGACACCACACGCGCGTCGGCCATCGGGACGGTGGCCGACGCGTTTGCGTTCACGGGACCGTGGTGACGTTCGGTTCCCGCTCGGGGGCACCGGGATAGTGCTCGAACAGGTTGTCGAGGGTCGTCGCCTGCCGGCCGATGTGCGGGGCGACCATCATGGCCACGACGCTGGCGTCGTGGGGTCCGATGTCCATCTTCTCGCCGACGTACCCGAACGACAGGACGCCCCCCTCGGCCAGGAACATGACGCGGGCGCGGGCCGTCCACGGACCGACGACCATCCAGGTGCCGGCCTTCTGGCCGTAGACGTCGACGTCGAGTCGGGTGAGGATGACGTCGTATCGGGTGCCGTTGCCGGGCTGCCAGGTGATGTACTTCTGCATGGCATGTCTCCGTGTGGGGGGTGGGTCCACGGGACCCGTACACCGGTCGACCGCGGGGTCGGACCGTGTAGGGTGTGGGCATGACCGCACCGTGGGCCGCGTCCCTGTCCCGTACCCGATGCTCCTCGCAGATGACGCCCATGCCGTCGCTGTGGGGGACGACGTTCCTCCTGCCCGCGTTCCAGCGGGGCGAGCGGTGGACGCCGCAGATGCAGGCGGCGTTCTGCGGGACGGTCCTGGTCGGCGACCCGGTGCCGCCGATCCTCCTGTGGGAGCGGCGGGACGGGACGTGGGTCATCGACGGACAGCAGCGGCTGACCGCCCTGGGCGCGAAGGTGTCGCGTGCGGACGGGACGGCGAACACCCCGACGGCGGCGTTCCTGGACGTGCGGACGGGGCGGTTCGGGCCGGCACCGGGGCGGTGGCACCTGACGGCGGTGCGGGCCGCACGGTGGCGGGCGCTGGCCGTCCCCCGCCCGTCCAAGGGGCGGGTGCTGCGCGACTGGGAGTGGGCGGGGGAGGCCGGGGAGGTGCTGCGTCGCCGGACGCTGGTGACGTACGTCCTGGGGCCGGACGCGACGCGGGACGACGCGGTGCGGGCGTTCCGGTCCGTGAACACGCCCGGGGTGCCGATGACGCCCGACGAGGTCGAGATGCTGGTGGCGTCGGCGGGTTAGTTGCCCAGCGCCGCCTGGACGGCGCTGCGGGCGGCCCTGATCTTCGGCCCCAGGGTCAGGCGGATGGCGTCGTCGACGGGCATCCGCAGGGCCTCGGCGGCGGCCCGGACGTCCGTGATGTCGTTCAGGACGTCGACCGTGGCCCCCTCGATGACGTCCACCAGGGCGTCCACGTCCGCGCGCCCGACGCGGTCGCCCCCGACGACCTTCTGGACCACCCCGCGGATGGGGCCGTCGGACCTGGCTGCGGCCATGATCCGGACGACCACCTTCCCCACGGTCGTCGGCGTGTGCAGGGCCACGTTGATGCGCCACGCGATGGACTCCCCGGCACCCATGGCGAACGTGTCGAGGGCGGGCGGGATCAGGTCGACGAACGCCCGCCGGGTGGGGGGTGCACCCCAACGCAGGGCGTCGAGGAACACCGCGACGACGTCGGACAGGATGCGACGGGATGCGACGCGGGATGCGATGCGGGATGCGATGGGGCGGTCCATGCCCGTCGGACCCGTATAGGGCCGCTACAACAGCCCCGCGTGGTAGTCCGCCCACATGCCGTCCCAGTGTTCGTCGAACTCCCCTGTACAGGGCGGGCACAGGTGCATCGGGTGGTTCGGGTTGAACCCCCCGTCGTCCGTCCACGGGTACGCGGTACGGACGGCCGTGGGCCGTGCACCGGGGGACCCGCACCGCTCGCACGGGGGGATCGGGAGGATGGCCCGCAGCCGGTCCGCGACGTCCGTGCGGCCGACGACCGTCACGAAGATGCGGTCGGCGACCGGCCCGTACTCGAACCACAGCATGTGCGGGAGTGCCCGGTGCCCGGCGTACAGCAACTCGTAGACCAGCGCGGGGACGGGTCGCAGTCGCGCGGCCAGGGCGGCGACGGGGTCGGTCATCGTCGCCCCCCGGCCCAGTCCAGTTCAGACGCCACGGGGCACCTCCTTGCGGCGGTCACGATGTGCGCCGCGTTCGATGCGCCCCGCCCACAGCAGCAGCAGACCGCGCCCCGCAGGCGAAAGGGACGGCACGCCGCGCTCGATGGGATGGGGGGCGTTCGCCGCCGATACCAAGGCCGCCACCACGGCGGCGCGCTCCTCCCGCACCGCCTCCGTGGCGTCCGCGCCGCAGTCCAGCCGCACCTGTGCCTTCGCCCACGCATCGCGAAAGTGGTCACGCTCGCGCTGCGTGGCCTCCAGCTTGGCCCGGAGTACGTCGTTCTCTCCCTGCTGCTCTCGGTAAGCGAGGCCCAATGAATCGGCGCGCTTCCGCTCCGAAAGCATCTCGCCCTGAAGTTGCTCGACCTGTTCCGTCATCTGCTGCATCCAGTTCTGCTCGTCGTACAGGGCCTGCATGTGTTCCTCGTAGGCGGCTTGCTCGGCTTCCTCTTGTTCCTGTCGGGTCATGTCTCCTCCTCGCGGCGGTCACGGTGCTCGCCGCGCAACGCCGCATCGCAGGCACCCGCGCACTTGCCGGGGCATTGGTTGTTGACCCATTCCAGAACGTCGCGGAGTCTCCGGTTCTCGGCGCGCAGTTCATCGCGCTCGTTCTCGGCAGCAGCGGCACGCGCTCCAAGTTCCCGGTAGCCGTCGAGGTGTTGGTTCGCAGCCCGCTCCACCATGAAGGCGTAGTTGGCCTCGGCCTTCTCGGCGCGGGCGCGAAGCCGGACGACCTCGGCGCGGAGTTCGACCAGTTCCACGGCGTCACGCTCTCGGGCCTCAATACCCGCACGGTCCAGATCAAAGCGCGTGGCCTTGTCCTCGGCATTCTCGGCACGGGCGCGGAGTCGTTCGACCTCTGCCACCAGGGCCGCGAGGTCGGACGGCGCGTGGGCGATCAGTTCCGCGTCCTTCCATTTCAATGCCCGTGGCGAAGGCCACGTCGAGAACTCGAGGACGAACGGCCCCTGAGTCCATCCCCCCACCGAGGGACCGGGCCCGACGATCTCGTAGTCGCTCTGTGCGCCTTGGATCCCCCACGGACCGGGGGTCGCCGCAGCGAGGCGGGCCTTGATGGGGTCGAGGTTCACTTCATCCTTCATCCAACACCTCAAGGGGCGACTTCAGCTTGCAGGATCGGATCGGTCATCGGGGTTCCTCGGGGGCGGTCAGGCGGACCCGGCTGGCCCCGATCGTCACCGGGTGCCCGATGCGGTCCCTGTCCTCCGGCAGGAGGAGATCGGCGTCCGGGTTCCGTACTTCGATGGAAGGCGTCATCGGGGCTCCGCACCGGGGGACGTGAGGGTGGTGTAGGCGTACACCTGTTCGCGGGCGTACCGACGGGCCTTCGGGCCGCTGCCGTTGTAGCGGCGGAATGTGCCGAACAGGTCCCCGGCGGCGGCGCGGCGGGCATCCCGGATGACGTACGCGGCGGCGCGGAGGTTCACCCCCACGTCGTAAAGTTCCTGTGGGCGGCGTGCGATGCCCTCGTCGCGCAGGACGTCCATCCACACGGACGGGTTGACCTGGGCGAGGCCGATCTCGCCCGCCGCGCCGAGGGCGTACTGGTCGCACCCGGACTCCCGGTAGACGGTGACGGCGAGCACCCACGGGTCGACGTCGAACTCGGCGGCGGCGCGGGCGATGGCCCCGTCCAGTCCGGCGGGTGGGGTGTGGTGGCACCCCACGCCGTACGCGGGGTCGACGTCCTCGGGTGGGCACTCGGACGGGTCCGGCGGTGGGTCGTCGGACAGGAGGTGCCACACCACGGCCAACTCGACCGCGACGGCCGTGGTGACGACGATGCGCAGGGTGGTCCGGTGGTGCACGTGTCCGTCCTCGGGGGTGGGTACACCGGCGGGGTGGCGGTCGGACCGGGCGGGCATCACAGCAACTCGTCGAGGTCGGACAGGTCGTCGTCGTGGGACTCGTACAGGAGTCGCCCCGTGATCTGTGTCGGGGTCCCGACCTCTCCGGCCTTGGTGGTGATGAACGGCTCGATCTCCGGGTGGTCCTCGACCATGCGGAGGGCGATGTACCGCCGGATGGAGTTCGAGATGGCGAAGTCGCGGCTCCTGGCGAACCGCACGGTGGCGTCCCACCGGACGACCTCCGTGATGGCGGCGATGGAGAACGGCTCCTCCCGGCCCACCTTCTCGAGGGCGAGTTCGATGAACCGGGCGTACACGTCCGGGTTGACGGCGATCCAGTCGTCGGCACGCTGCCGAAGTTCGAGTTGCCGGCGGGCGCGGTCGAAGTCCTTCATGGGGTCCTCCTGCGCCCACCTACGCGGTGGGGGGCCTATGGGGACCGGGTGGACATGACCACCCGCACCGCCGCACCGACCGCCAACTACCTCCGCCTCAGTTCTGCACTGGCCATGGTCACGGACGCCATGTCGAGGGCGCTCCAGGGGTCGGTGTTCTCATTCCGGAGGGAAACCCGGGTGTCGGACGCGGACGCGGACGCGCTGCGGGGGGCCATCGACCGGGCGCTGCCGCTGCTGGACTTCAAGTTCACGGATCCCCGTCGGCAACTGCCGAAGACGCTCGGGACGCGACTCCGCAACTTCCGGAAGATGCTGACGCAGATGCGGGACGCCCCGAACGGAGAGGCCCTCTCGTCGGTGATCCAGGGGATGCGCGGCAAGACGACCGACGCGTGGCAGAAGTTCCTCGAGTACCGGGACGAGGCGCTGGCCATCGTGAACGCCCTGGACGAGGAGGACCTGGACGCGTACGAGGTGGGTCCGTACACCGTCCAGACGTTCAACACGGGCCGTGGGGACTGGGACGCCGACAAGTACGGGGCCGTGCGGCACGTCCTGAGGATGGGCGAGAAGCTGCTGTCGCAGCACGGCCTGGGCCGGTTCACCGGAGGCGCGGTGCTGGCCTACCCGACGAAGTACCTGCCTCCGTCAGCCGGGGCGGGGGGGTCCGTCCTGGCGATGTACCGGCGGGGGGACGACATCATGTGGTTGGCCGTGGGGGGTGGAAACCCACAGCGCATCCTGCAGTCGTTCATCCACGAGACCGGCCACCGGATCTACTGGCGGTTCCTGGGGACCCGTGGGCGGGCGGCGTGGGAGGCGTACTTCGAGGGCGACACGGGCACCCCGGACGTCGACGCGGTCATCAAGGCCTGGGAGGCGTGGGCTGCCAGGGGGGACGTCCGGTACGGTCGCACGCTGGGGCACTGGCTCCTCCACCTGAAGAACAGCGGCCAGGACGACCTGCTGATGTGGACCGAGATCATCGCGAGCAAGGCGGCGGTCGAGGAGAACCTCGACCCGTACGGGGGGGCGCCGAAGCGGGGCGAGGTGCCCGCACTCGACCAGGTCATCGCGAAGCGGTCGGAGATCCGGTCGTTCCTGACCCCGGTGACGGCGTACTCCGCCACGGAGGCCGGGGAGTTGTTCGCGGAGGCGTTCGCCCACTACATCGTGGACGGGCCGTCCCGCCTGCACCCGAAGCTGCGGGCCGAACTCCGCGAGGTCCTCCCCATCATGAAGGTCGGGTCGTCCCCGCTGTCGCTCCGCCGCGACTACGGGGCGTCCGATGCGGACGACGCGCTGGCGGACGCCTGGGGACGTTGATCGGATAGGACGGGGTATCAGGCGGCATGAGCAGCATCTTCGACCTGTTCGGCGACGACGCCGAACCCGCGCCGGTACCGCCGCCACCGCCCAAGAAGGCGGCCCCACGCCCGCCGGAACGGCCGCCCAGGAAGGCGGCCCCGCCGCCGGAACGGCCGCCCGAGGCCCCGGTGGGGCCGGCGGAACCGGAGGCACCTCCGCCCGTGACGTCGACCCGGTGCGCGGTCTACCTGGACTGCGGCCACCTGAACTGGCACTCGGACGCGGACAACGCCGCCGCCGAGTCCGATGGGCACTGCTGCGCCAATGGGAAGGGGCGGCACCAGATCTCCTGGACGCACCTCCGGGGGAAGTACGTGCGGCCGCTGCCGACGAGCGTGCGGCGCACCGACGAGCGGGAGCGGTCGGGCGGGTTCCCCGGCTACTGCTGCGACGGCGAGGGGTGGTACATCGGGGGGATCGGGAACGACTGTCGGTTCTACGGCCCGGACGAACGACGGTGCGCGGTGCACCGACCCCCGTCGAAGTCGGCCCCCGAACCCGCCGTCGAGAAGGCCGCCGTCGAGAAGGCCGCCGTCGCGGGGGACACGCAGCCGGTCGAGGCAGACCCCCCGGTGCCGAGGGCATCGGGGGGATCATGGAAGCAACGCCAGTTGTCCGCGAAGCGCGGAAGGGGGTAGGTCGCCGTGCAGGAAATCAGGGATCTCCGCAACGCAATCGAACGCTGGGTCGACGCCCAGCCGAAGTGTCCGGGCCGGAAGCAGGTGGTCGAGGCGTTCCCGACCGCGCCGCACCGTCTGATCCGATCGGCGATCCAGTCCCGCGAGGACCGGGAGCGGACCCCGAAGTCCTGACCGTCAGCGCCAGGGCTTGTTGGCCCGGTCCCCGTGCTGCGGACACCGGTCCCGGTGGGCCGGGTTCGAGTGGCAGGTGCAGTTCGTGGCCGCGACCGCGCGGAACAGGGACGTCTCGGGATCCCGGTCGGGGACGATCGCCGCGGGCAGGACCTTCGACTGGGTGGGGGTGGACAGGGTCCACCCGCCGTGGCTCTTTCCGTCGGCGCGGGGGGTCCACGTGACGCCCCGCGACGGGTCCAGCCCCGCGCGACGGGCGAGCAGGTCGCGGAGCATCGCGGCGGTCGCCGGGTCGGTCGCGTCCGGCAGCAGGGACAGCGCGGCGCGGAGGCGGGTCACGTCCGGGTCGGCGGAGTGCGCGTCCGCCGGGGCGATGCGGGCCGGGTTGCCGTCCATGGGGGGCAGGACCCACACGGACCCACGGGGGAACCGGACGAGCCGTGCCCCGCACCGGGCGACGGTGCCCGGTTCGTCGAACCATCCCCCCGGGAAAGCCTCCCAGGCCGCCTGCGTCGTGTCGGGCTTGTCGTTCATGCCCCCACCCTACACGCCCGGGGCACGGTGGCGACCCCCCGATGCGGTATCGTCCGGGGTGGGGGTGGACCCGTGCCCGTGATCGTGAAGTGCCCGAAGTGCGGGTCCAATGCGGACTGGGAGTCGACAAAGCACCCGTTCATGTGGGGCCGCACCGAGATCGAGATCCAGTGCCGGTGGTGCGGGACCCGCAGGTACGGGGACGATGCGCGGCGGATCGTGGACAGTGCCATCGACGAGGCCCGTCGCCTCCGCGAGGAGGCCGAGAGTGCGGCGAGGGTGGACCCACCGCCCGTCGATCCGAAACCCCGGCCGCCGGCCCGCCGGCCCGCGAACTCCCACGCCGCCGGACGGGATGTCCTGGCGGCACGGCGGGTCGCGGCGGTCGCCGCCCTGGGGGGCGACGCATCGACCCTGTGCGAGTACCCACTCTGCACCCGCCCCCACCGCATGAACGCCCGGTACTGCTCGAAACAGTGCAGCGACCACGTCGCACGGGCGCGGTACAGGGCACGGCGACAGGGTTCGACTTCGGACGGGGTCGGGTAGGGGTGGGGATGGACCACGTCGCGTTCCTGACCGCCATCGTCCCGTCCCGGTACACCGTCGAGGTGGACGCGGACGGCATCGCGACGGTGGAGGTGGGGTCCGTCCTGGTCGCGGCGTGGGACGGGATGGGCGGGTCCGTCACCGTGGCGGGGTACACGTTCGTCGGGGGCAAGTGCCGCCACCTGTGGCGGGGACCGTGCACGCACGACGGGGCCGTCGAGGCGGCGACGGAACTGATCGGGGATGGGCTGGACGTCCGGGTCCCGGACGCACCGGTCCCGGTCCCGGTCCCTCCCGCCAGGCCGCTGCCCCCGCCGACGCCGGGGCTCGAGGACCTGATGGACCTGTTCGGGTGAGTCAGGTCGAGGGGCCAGAGTGGACAAGGACGTCGGGGTAGACCCGGTACAGGGTGATGGTCTCCCCGAACGCGTTGCGCCACTGGCGGACCCGCTCCCGGGAGACGCCCAGGGCGTCTCCGATGGCCTGGCCGCTCTCCTGGCGTTCGAGCATTGAGATCAACATCCGGAACTTGGCCCGGCCGCGGGACTTCACGAAGTTGCGGGCCATTCGCGCACGGAGGGGCGTCATCGGGGTTCTCCTGGCCGTCAGGCGGCGGTGGGAAGGGTGACCATCACGATGCCGTTGCGGGCGGCACACTCCGGCCCGAAGCCGGTGGCGATGGACTGGGGGACCGTGAGGCGGCGGGCGCAGGCGGCGCACCGCCCCTCGTGCCAGAACTCGAAGGCGGCGGGGAAGGTGCCGCCGTTCAGGACCCGCCAGAACCAGGCGAACCCGCGCGCCCGCACGTCGTCGGCGGGCAGGGCCGCGGCGGCGGCGGTGACCCCGTGGCGGCGGCACCGGTCGTCCAGGACGGCGGCCTGTCGGGGGGTGAGCGGGGCGGTGCGGGCGGCGAGGCTCGCGCAGAACCCGGCGAGCCAGCGGTCGCCCGTCTCGGCGGCCACGGCGGCGAGGCCGGCGACGGCGGCGCGGGTGCCCCCGTAGGCGTACCGCCCGTCGGCGTCTACCGTGCCCAGGTAGCCGTAGTGGCGGCGGTCGGAGTTCTCAGACCCCGTGAAGGCGCGGACGGTCATGGTCCCGTCCTCCTCGCGGGTGACGTTGTAGGTCACCCGCCCGCCCGTCTCCGCGTTGCGGAGGGTGAAGTAGGCGTTGCCCGCGCCCACGAAGGCGCGGATTTCGGCGGGGTCGGTGATGCGGTGGGCGGTGCTCATCGGGTCCTCCGTGGGTTCGCCAGGGGTACACCGGCCCGTGACTGGTCGGACCTACAATTGGAACATCCCCCGTGTGTACGTTCCATCCGGGAGGGCATCAACGAATGCCGCAGCCGTCCCGTTGAATGCCGCACACGCGGCATCGAGTCGATCCGCATCGCCGTCGATGAGGGCCTGCAGGACCTCCAGATCGATGCCCGCCCGGCAGATGAAAGAGACGGTGCACTCAACCACCCGACGGTCACCGATCGTCGTGGTCGGGGCGGCAGCGGCCTCCTCAAAGGTAGGCCATGGGGTCATGCCCAGCCACGCCGTGTAGTGGAGGCGGATCAGTGAAAGCTGCTGTTCCGGATTCACAGGTCACCCCCGCAGTCGTGGTAGGCCTGCGCGACCTGCTCGTCGGTCGGCTCCCCGGCGGCGTAGTAGGGGCG